>Ga0070737_10004553_pt1 | contig 13841 bp, 12 predicted proteins | sample Coa_R1_10_FD_66438 | JGI IMG/M metagenome (GOLD analysis project Ga0070737, IMG submission 66438) | Surface soil microbial communities from Centralia Pennsylvania, which are recovering from an underground coalmine fire - Coalmine... | ecosystem: Environmental > Terrestrial > Soil > Unclassified... | reverse complement strand
GCCGGTGTCCCCACCGGCGTCTTTCGGCGCTGAGAGCCTGCCCTGAACGAAGTGAAGGGACAGCGCCGCTACAGCAAATAGTGTCACTATAATTTGTAATCCCCTGTAAAATCATTCAAACACGTGGGCGGGCTCTTTGGCTGAGGCTTTCTCGCTCACGACGAGTTCGGGAATTTCAAACGAGACCGAAGTTCCTTTCCCTGGCTCGCTGTCAAACTTCAGCGAGAACTGATCTCCAAAGAGCACTTGCAGCCGCTCGGTGACGTTGCGAATGCCGATGCCGGAAGCGTAAATTTCGTTTCGCCGGTCAGGCGGTATCCCCACGCCATCGTCACGAACCTCAATCACCAGCCGGTGGTTATTCCGCCGGGCGCGCAACGTGATCGTGCCTCCGCCGATCTTCGGCGCAATGCCGTGCCGGATCGCATTCTCGACAAGCGGCTGAAGGATCATGCTGGGGACCATGATCTCGCCCACGTCAGCCTCAACGTCTTTCACAATCTTCAACTTGTCACGCCCAAAGCGAACCACCTCAATGCCCAGATAATCGTCGACGAATTCCAGTTCCTCCTTGAGTGGAACGAAATGCGCCTGCACTTTGAGCCGTCGGCGCAGAATGCGCGAAAGCTTCAGCAGGACGCCGCGGGCCGTGTCGGGATCGATGCGAATGAGGGAGGAGATGGTGTTGAGGGTGTTGAACAGGAAGTGCGGATTGATCTGGCTTACCAGAGCATCCATGCGGGCCTGCAGGAGCATGCGCTGCTGGTCCTCAAGTTTCCGCTCGATTCGCGTGCTGTTCCAGATCTTCACCGGCAGACCCACGCCCGCCAGCGTCGCCAGCACGATCAGAATGTTGGTCCAGAAGTGTTCCGAGGGGAGATAAAAGAGTTTGTTGCCCGCCAGCCTTCCGATATCGAGGCGCGTCACTTCGAGAACGGCCACCATCAACGCAAAGAGCACCTGCCAGTCGAGAGCGGGTTGTTTAAACCGGAGTTTGATGGAGCGATAAAGGCTGAGGTCAATAAACGGACTGAATTCCCAGATGGCTTCCTTATCCGGGCAAATCCAGCGCGCGGAACCTGCGACCAGGGCGTAAAGCACGGCCATGGGCGCAGCCAGAATCTCATGGCCGAGTAGGACTGCTGGCAGACTCACCATCATGCCCACCACCAGCCCCACAATTGTGCCGCCCAAAAGGCCGCCCAGCACGGTGATCTCAAGGCTCAGGTCCGCTCCCTGGTAACGCGCCAGCAGACGCGTCAGCACACCCAGCATAAACGGCATGCCCAGGAATAAAGCGAACTCCAGCTTCTGGCGAGGTGTTCGCTGCTCCACAAAGATCAGGCGCTTGAAGCTTCCAAAGCGGGCGATGATGCTGGCCAGGGAGGCGATGACGCCCAACTTGATGAGGAGAGTAAGAAGGATCAGAGCCGTTGGCCGGCTCAGCGCGGGATGCATGGTTTCATCACACCGGAACGAACATCGAGTGACAAGCAACGAATACGACCGCGCAAAACGAACCCGCTGTAGCCGCGCTCTGTGAGCGGCGAATCCGTTGAGAACCAGGACCGGCAACCATCAGACCATCGCTACAGCGAAAGCTTTAAACCAGACCACCCGAACCGAAATGGGGCTAACCTCCGCCTACAAAGTGTACCACTTCCAGGCGATCCCCCGCAGCCAGGGTAACGTCATTCCATCTCTGCCGGGGAACGATTTCCAGGTTTCGCTCTACCGCGATGCGATCCGCTGGAAGCTGCAACCGTTCCAAAAGCCCAACCACAGTTGTTCCTTCAGGGATCTCACGCGGCTCGCCATTAAGATAAATGCTGATCAAAAAGGCTCCTGAAGTGTAACGGCAACGTCCCCATTGCCCGCGTGATTGAAATAAAAGCCAGCGGTGAGAACACCGCCACTCCAAAGACGACGGTGAGGACACCGCCGCTACAGAAGTGGTTTTCACACCGATTCGGAGCAGTGCCTGCCACGGGCGCGCGCCGCGCGCCCCTACTATGCCACGATGTCTTCCCCGCCATCCACGCGGATCACATTACCGGTCATCCAATAGGTCTTATCGCTCATCAGCGCGGCAATCGCGGAGGCCACATCCTGCGGCGTGGTCAGCCGGCCGCCCGGGTTGCGCATCCGGGCGAACTCCGCCAGTTGCTCAATGCCGGGAATCTTGCTCGAACCGGGGGTTATCGTCACGCCGGCCTGAATGGCGTTGGCCGTGACGCCATGGGGCATCAGCTCATAGGCCAACTGGCGAATGTGCGATTCGAGCACAGCTTTGGCCGCCGAAACAGCGCCGTAGTTGGGGATCACGCTGTGGCCTCCGGCGCTGGTCAAGGCAAAAATGCGGCTGCCGGGGCGCAGCATCTTCCGGCGCATCATTTCCTGCACCCAATACACCAGATTGCTGCCCATCACATCAATCGTCATTTCCATCTGCGCCTGAGTCAATTGCTTGTCTGAATTTTCCGCAAGATAAGGCAAAAGCGAGCCAAAAGCTACGCTATGGAGAAAGACTTTGATGAAGTGCTCGCCCCCAATCTGTTTCCAATGTTCCTCGATTTGGTCGAAGACGCCGACGCGCTTCTCAGCATCTGCGGCATTGACATTGAAGAACAACACATCCCGCCCGGCAGCCTTGATTTTTTCGACGATCTCGTTGACATGGCCCATCGCGGAGCGCCGGTCAAAATGCACCCCGAAAATATCCAGCCCCTCACGCGCCAGCTCAAGGCTGGCCGCTTCGCCAAATCCGCTTGAAGAGCCTACAACCAAAGCCCAGGGTCTGGGCGCCGTCGTTTCAGTCATCATTATTCCTTTCAATCAAGGGCGAATCTGATTTTCCTGCTCCACCACAATCCGCCGGTCGTTTTCCTGAAGCGCCTCCATTCGGATGCGCACTATTGGCGCGGGCGGAGCCTCAGGCAGCTTGTCCCCCCATTCAATCATAACCGTTGACCCGGCACTGAACATTTCGTCCAGCCCCAGCGACTCGAGCTCCCTCGCGCTCTCAACGCGATAAAGGTCCACATGATAGACACGCGTTCCCTGCCCCATCGCCGCGGATGTCGAACGATTGGCGTACTCGTGAACAAGGGTGAAAGAAGGACTGGTCACTTCCTCCTCGCGCGCCGCGCCAAGACCTGCCACAATCCCCTTGATCAGGGTTGTTTTGCCGCTTCCCAGATCACCTTCGAAAAGCGCCACACAAGGCGGTTGCAAAGAAGCGGCTAGATTTCGCCCAAAGGCCAGCGTCTCCTCCGGCGAATGCGTCACAATATCATAGAGTGTTTTCTTGACCAAGGTTTCCACGTTAAGTTGAGTGATGCTGGCAGCCACCTCGCATTGGCAAGGCCCGGAATGCCTTTGGTATGGCTTCCAGCAAGTCTCCAGCGATCATGGAAGCTTCGCCCATTTTGCGCGCTGCGAAGTCGCCTGCAAGGCCATGCAGGTAAACGGCTGCCGAAACTACATCTGCCACAGTGCGATCAAGGTGCTGCGCCAGAAGCCCCGCAATCATGCCGGTAAGGCAGTCTCCCGTGCCGCCCGTCGCCATGCCAGGATTTCCGGTGGGATTCACAGCAACTTCGCCTTCAGGCGATGCCACTAACGTGCGGGTGCCCTTCAGCACCAGGTGCGTCTGGCAGCGCATGGCAAACTCGCGCGCTACTTCAATCCGTCGCTTCTGGACATCTGCTGTTTTTAACCCCGCAAGCCGAGCCATCTCCCCAGGATGTGGAGTCAAGACTCGAACCCGGCCCTGAGCCTTCATCTCATTCATGCGACCCGCGAAAGCGTTCAGAGCATCCGCATCGAGCACCATCGGAAGGTCATACCGGTTCGCCGCCTGCCGCACCAATTCGGATGTCTCATCGACTCTTCCCATTCCAGGGCCTATCGCCAGCACTGATTTCCCTTCCAGCAACTGATCGAGTTTACCTTCCTCCAAGGCGCGAAATGAGATTGTGCCGTCTGAGGTTTCTGGCAGAGCTTCGGTCATAAACTCCATTCCCAGTGTCGCAATGACCGGCAAGGCGCTCTTTGCTGTTGCAATCGTGACCAAACCCGCGCCCGACCGCAAAGCCGCCTTGGCAGCCATCGCTGCGGCGCCGGTTTTCCCTACCGAACCTGCCAGGATCAGGACATGACCATAAGTGCCTTTATGAGAATCTATTTTGCGAGGCTGAGTCAGCCAAAGCAAATCTTCACGCGTGATCAGCCTCAAAAAAAGCTCAGGGTCATTTTCCAGCGCTTCCCTGGGCGTTCCGATTTCGTGGACTTTCCACTTCCCGACCATCTCACAGGCTGGTGGAAAGACATGAGCATATTTCGGAGCCGTAAATGTGACGGAAGCATCCGCGCGGAGACACTCACCCACGAGTTCGCCCGTGTCGGAAGAGAGGCCCGAGGGTAAGTCAACCGCAATTCGCCTGGCACCCGGAAAACCATTATTCAGGTCACGAACTACTTCCAATAGAAATCCTTCCAAGGGCTTGGAAAGGCCCGTGCCGAGCAAAGCATCTATGATCAGCGAGGTTCCGGCCAGACTCGGCTTCACTTGCCGCCAGGCCGCCGAGTCAGGAACCTCTTCGGGCTTCGCACAAGCTGCCAGCCGTTGATAATTCAGGGCTGCATCGCCCTTCAGGACATCTGGCTTTGCAAACAGCAACACTCGCGGGCTTAAACCCTTATCTCTCAGCAAGCGCGCCACGACCAATCCATCGCCGCCGTTATTACCACGCCCACAAAAAATCGTAATCTGATGCCGGTCGAGGGGAGCGAATCGCCCGAATAGTAACTCAACGACGCCTGCGCCAGCATTCTCCATCAGCGTCGCACTTGGGATACCATAACGCTCTGTCGTCAGTTTATCGATACGCTGCATTTGGCTGGCAGTAAGTATCTTCATGTTCCATTATTCAAAACTTTATGAGCATTACATGAATAAGTTTTACTATATAAAATTACATGGTTTACACCTAGCTTAGGGTTCGTTCCTGAAAAAATGTTAAAAGCACACTCCGCAGTGCCCGCTCGGTGTCTTGCGATGGCCAGTCGGCAGCTATCCTTCTGATTCTAGCTGCAATGTCTTCCAATGGAATTCTAAATGTTGATGCCAAAACTTTGCAACCGCAACTTGCTTGTGCTAGTATCCACTTGAAAAATAGGCAAATTCCAGTAAGGTGGTACTTTAAACTTTGGATTATCTTAGATTAAGTCATTGATTAATAATATACTTATGTTGATTTATCGGCTTCTCTTCTCGGAAATGATGAGGATCGAAAAACTTAAACTGTAGGGTGGAAATTTAAATATCCATGCCGGAAAAGCAATTTAAGCGCGAGCGCAAGCGCGATGAAAACTCGTTTTCAAAAGATGAAGTAAGCTCTCGCCCAATGCGAACCGAGCGAATTGTCAGTCCATCCGGTATCCAACCCACGATACAAGCCCAACTTTACCAATTCCTGAACTATATACGGGTTGAAAAAGGGCTTTCCGCTAACACCCTTGCGAGTTATCGGCGTGATTTAATGAAGTTCGTTGAATACGCTGATTCGCGGAAGCTCACGGCCCAACAAATCGATCGCGAAGCGATACGCGACTTCATACGGCGGCTTCACGGTCAGGGATTGCAGCTACGGTCCCTGGCGCGGCATGTCGTTTCTCTGAGAAACTTCTTCCGCTTTCTCCATCAGGATGGGCAAGTTCCCATTGATATCACCGCCGAGATTGACTCGCCTCAAATAGGGCGCAGCCTGCCCAAGTTTCTCGCCCTGGAGGAGGTCGAAGCGCTGCTGAATCAGCCTGATCTCTCAAAACCCATTGGGCTGCGCGACAAGGCCATGCTTGAGCTTCTTTATGCCACCGGCATGCGCGTCTCGGAGATCATCAGCCTTCGGGTAGAGGATTTTGATCGGAATATGGGCATCCTTCGCTGCCTCGGCAAAGGGAACAAGGAACGGCTGATTCCTGTGGGCAAGTCAGCCCTGAGCGCGGTCGAAATTTATCTCCGGGAAGGGCGCAGCAAGCTCCTGAAAAAGGGTGAATCTCCCTACCTGTTTCTGAATCATCGGGGTGGCAAGCTTTCCCGCATCGGGTTCTGGAAGATCATTTCAGGATATGGCCGCCAGGCTGCTATTGCAGCGCCGCTCACTCCGCACGTGGTGCGCCACTCTTTTGCGACGCACTTGCTCGAGCGCGGAGCTGATCTTCGGTCTATCCAGCTTATGCTGGGTCATAGCGATATTTCGACAACGCAGATTTATACGCACGTCTTGAAAGATCGGCTGAAGCAAGTGTACCAAACGCACCATCCACGGGCGTAAGAGGGCGGGTCTACCCAAAAACTCGCGGCCTACCCGCCATCGACCTCGGCCCGTATGCGTGATGCGTGATGCCTGATATCTCATCCTAGCTGAGCGCCACGATCATGAGCGACTACAACTTTCTGATGGAAATTCGGCTTGCACCGCCGCAGTTTCAGGTGCTCAACCACATCAGCCGGGTCTCCGCCGCCCTGGGCATCAACCTCTACCTGGTGGGAGGGGCGGTGCGCGATCTCACCAGCGGCCAGGGCAACATCCGCAATCTGGATTTTGTGGCTGAAGGCAATACGCAAAAGATTCTGAAAACTCTCGTCTCTGAAGCAACCCGCAAGCCCGCAAAAAGCTCTCCGCCCCAGGCGCAACCTGCAATGGAATTGGAACATTTTCATTACGATCCCCGAAGCCAGACGGCTTCACTTTATTTTGCGAATGGCGTCGAAGCTGAAATTGAGACGGCGCGCAAAGAAAACTATTCAAAGCCCGGTCGGCCGCCAGAGATCACGCCAGCCGGAATCTTTGAGGACCTGCGTCGCAGGGATTTTTCCGTCAACGCCATGGCCGTTTCCCTGCACCCCAACTCTCGCGGCCTTCTTCTTGACCCAACCAATGGCGCTCTGGATATCGAAAACCGCGAGTTTCGCGCACTTCACAGCCGCAGTTTTCTCGAAGACCCCTCGCGGATTTATCGTCTGCTTCGCCTCACCTTGCGCCTTGGCTTTAAGGTTGAAGAACGTACCCAAAGCTGGCTTGAAACAGCCCTCCAAAGCAAAGCCTGGGAAGCAATGACTCCGCAGCAGCAAGGCCGCGAATTGCGCGACGCGCTTCAGGAACAAAACCCCGCCAAGGTGTTTCGCATCTATGCGGAGCATGACCTGCTTCCCGGACTCGACCGCAGCCTGAGCGCAGGCCGGATTCCTTTCGACCGGCTGGAAAAGATTCGCTCCATCACCCGCTCGGTCGAAGGGGCCGATCCATTTCTTTTGCACTTTAATTGTTTGACGGAAAAGCTCTCGCCCGCCCATAAGAAGCGTCTTGCTCAGAAAGTGATGCCCGACAGCAAGACTCTCAAGATGGCTCTCAGTCTGGAACCGGAAGCGCGCAAGCTGGTTAAAGTGTTGGGAGGCCCAAAGGCCAATACTGAAAGCTTTGTCTACCAACTGCTGAAGGATAAACCGCAGCCGCTGCTTCTCTACGTACTGACCCATTTTCCGCAAGCCAAAATCCAGAAGCGCCTGAAGAGCTTTCTTTTCAAGTATCCTCAGATTCGGGCCAGGCTGCCGCGGGCGGAATTGCAGGCGCTTGGGGTTGAGCCCGGTCCGCGCTTTGAGAAGATCATGGAAGAGCTTTTCCGGGCCATGCTGGACGGCAAAATCAAGACTCACGCTCAAGCCGTGAAGGCATTGCATGATCTTGCAGGAATAAAACCGCCGGAGCCTGAGAGTGCCGCGGTAGAAACCCCTGCGAAGCCACAAGTTCAAACAAGAAAGGCAGCGCCGCGGAGCAGAAAAGCTGGAAAGTCACGACGATGACTCCTCGTACTCAGCGATGGGGTCGATGTGAAGTTTGCGCTGAGCCGGAAGACAGATATTCTTCGCTTCACCGCACTGCCTCGGAAGATATCTGTAGCGCCGACATCTTGCCGGCCTTGTTTAGAACGAGGACGCCGAGACGACGGCGCTACCTCTTCATGCCCTGCGCCGAGCCAAGGGATCATGGCGCCTCCGCTCAGAGTGGCAGGGCGGTAAAGTTACGCTCGGCGTCAGAATGACAAGCGAAGGTCTTGAAATGACAATGGTCCGAACTACTTTTCAGCAACCTCGTTCACGGCAACTCGTACGCGCGCATCTGGCGCTTCTCGCAGCGATCATCTTTGCTTGGGGAGCGCTTGCGCAGGATAGCGGCCCGGCGCGCGATGCGTGGCAGCATCCGGAAGAAGTGATGGATGCGATTGAAGTTCACGCAGGGAGCGTGGTGGCCGATGTGGGCTGCGGCGCGGGGTACTTCACCTTCCATCTCGCCGACCGCGTAGGTCCCAGCGGCCATGTCTATGCGGTCGATATCCTGCAATCGCGGCTGGATGAAATTGACCGCGAGGTTCGGAAAGAAGGACTCAAGCAGATCACCACGATCCTCGGCTCTCCAGACGACCCGCACCTTCCGCCAAACAGCCTGGACGCCGTGCTGGCGATGAATACCTTCCACGAATGGCGGCAATACAATTCCATGCTGAAGCATCTCTACGAAGCCTTGAAACCGGGAGGACTTTTTGGCCTCATTGATGGGGTTGCGGCGCCCGGCCATCCGCGGTCCTACTACTACGAACGCCACCGGATGCCAGAAGAGATGGAGCGCGCTGACCTCACCCGCGCGGGCTTCCATTTTGTGCGCCAGGAACCGGGCTTCACGAATCCTGAGGAAAGAAAGAAGTTTTATTTCCTCATCTTTGAGAAACCCCGCTAGAAAAACTTGCTTTCATTCAGGCATAGCCGCCGGCGTGACGTAGGCGCGGATTGTGACCGTGCCAATCACGCTGCCTTGCGTGTCCGCCTGCCAGGTAATCTCCTGCCATTTTCCCTGCGCGTTTGCGGGCGGCGTCAGCACAACTTCAATGGGATAAACGTCGCGAGACCGCACGGGATAGTTTGCCGGCGCGGCCTGCTCTGTCCACCCCGCAGGCAGCCTCGCGGTGAGCCGCACGATCTGTTCCTGATCGGTATGGTTATAGATCAACAACGGCACATGCAGCGCGTTTCCGGGATAAACACCCACTTCCGGAACCGGAATCAACTGCGCAATCTGGTCAATGCCCTGCGCCTTCCAGAACTTGCGATAAAAGGCCCACGGCCCGCCTAGTTCAAGTGAAAGAGTTGAGCTCGCCTGGGGACGATACCCGGGTACAGGAACGAAGGGGATGGAGCCCGGGCTGATTCCAGCAAAGATGTCGCTCGTGGCTGACCCTCCCACCAGGGACTTTCCCAGAACAAAACGCACAGGAGAAGTGAATTCCTTAAAATTACCCGTTTCGAGCGCCTCTTTTCCCACCTGGCCCGTATCCCCTTGAGTCAGGTGGAAGCTGGTCTCAACGGCTGCCAGGCGATAGTACGGAACGTGCTGTGAAGGTGAGATTTCAGTCGAAGAGTATTCCGGCCCCTTGCCTGCCATGAAATCCTTATTCGAAGCGTCCGAGAAGTAATAAATCTTTTTAGGTTGCCAGGGCCGAAGGCCTTCCGTGAAATTGCCAATACCGGAATGATTGCGGGGGAAAGCGACCTGCTCGGGGAACTTTGTGGGATCGCCTGCCAAGTCAAACGCCTCCGTCGCAATCACGCCGGCGGCCTGATGATCCTCATGATTCTCACCCACCACAAAATCGGGAAGCCAGGTGAGAATCACATCCGGGCGCGTGAGGCGGACAATCCGCACTGTTTCTTCAAGCGCGTTGCCGTGGTTCCAGGTTTCGAGCGAGGCTAAAACGTTCTGCCCCGGGGTATCCGGCGCGCCGATAAACCAGACGTTGCTGACGCCAAGCGAGGCCAGCGCGCGGCGAGCCTCAATCTCGCGTTCGGCGCCGAGCGCGGCAGTCTGTTCATAGCCCATCACGTTTCCGCCTGAATCGCCGCGCGTTCCAAAAAGCACCGCAACACGCTTGTGCTGGTCGAAGATGGCCCGGGCGAGATAAGCCGCAATCTCGGTTTCATCGTCAGGATGAGCGACCACGACGAGGATATCCGCTTTATAACGGGCGTCGGGCTCAGGACTGGCCGGAGCCTGATTTGGCGGCGGTGAAGCCTGAGGCGACTGGGCCGACAAAACCCACGGATATCCGGTCACACAAAGAAAGGCAAGCAGAGCTATGCCAAGAACAGAACGTCGGAAGTGAAAAAGCGCAAAAGTTTTCATGAAGAGCCATCCTTTTGATGCACAAAAATGAAATTAAACTACTGAGGTACAACGAAAATAAGCTCACAAAGTCAATGGCCTGTCACCCGAGCGCATCGATGGGTCTCTGCATTTTATTTTTCAGCAAATGCCGTGATGCTCCGTGAAATCTATTCTGAGCCGAAAATACAGGGATTCTTCGCTTCGCTCAGAATGACAGTGCGGAATGATATATTCCGCATCAAAACGACAAGCGAACCTTCGGCTAACGAAGCATATCATGCTGCCTCACCCGTGGGTTCTGCAAGTCGTCAGTGACGGATAACCTTGGCACGTTGCTGAAAACCTCCCGAACCCCATCATTCCACGCCCTTCGCCCGTCATTCTGAGCGCAGCGAAGCGAAGAATCCCTGTATTTTGGCTCAATCAGTTTGACCCACCTTAGAAAAACCACCGGGGGCATGCTGCGGGAAGGAGCGGTTGGTAATATAGAATTGTGCATTCAAAATATGGTGAGCAAATTCAGAAATTTCCAGCGCAACTCCGCGACCGGTTTCTGGAAAAGTACGCGGAAGTAAGAACCAGCCTCTGGGAGGAGGTCCGCGCCTCGTGGGGACTTCGCCCATTTCTCCCAACCTTCCGTTATCTGCTCACCACCGAGTCTCACGTCTACGCCTTTTCGATTGCCGCCAACGCCTTGCTCGCCTTCTTTCCGTTCGTTCTTATTCTCATGAATATCTGCCAGCACTGGCTGCACTGGCAAGAAACCTATGGCACGATTCTGCAACTCGTCAATAGCAATCTGCCGCAAGGCGCAGATTTCGTCACTCGCGGGCTTGTGGCGCTTGTCAGAGGCAGGCGCCGGGTGGAAATCATTACAGTGCTTTTGATGTTCTACACCAGTTCGGGAGTCTTTCTGCCGCTTGAAGTCGCTCTGAATAGAGTCTGGGGATTTGCTCGCAACCGAACGCTCGTCCATAACCTGCTTATTTCTTTCGCGCTGGCCGTGCTTTCGGGGGTGCTCGCCTTCTTTTCGGTCGCCGTCGCCGGAGCTTTGGTCAGAGCCGTGGCATTTCTTTTTGGCTGGCTTCCTTGGCACACTCTGGTTGCGATCCTTTCGCGCATTGTTCTGGAAGCTGTTTCAATCCCGCTGATGATTGCGATCTATTTCATGATCTATTATCTGCTTCCGAACGGAAAGGTTCCGGCCATCAAAGTCTTTCCCGCAGCCGTGCTGGCGGGGGTAAGCACCGAGATCGTCAAGCTGGTTTATTTCCTGACGCTTCCTCTGCTGCATTTCAATCAGACTTACGGGCCCTTTGCGGTCCCCGTCACCCTGTTATTCTGGGCTTATGTCGGATCGATCGTCATGCTCTGGGGCGCTTATTTTTCCGCGCAGAGGCCGCTATCAACTTCCTCTGTTCGGACCATCGAATCGCCGCCCATGTCAGCGAGCGATTGCGCGCCGCGCAAGTCTCTTCAATAAGAACGGGAGGATCCTGAAAACCTATGTATCAGCGTATTGAAGACTACGGAATCATCGGGAATATGCACACCGCAGCTCTGGTCAGCAAAGCGGGGTCCATCGATTGGTTCTGTTTTCCTCGTTTCGATTCCCCCTCGGTGTTCGCCGCCCTGCTGGACGACGAAAAGGGCGGATTCTTCCGGATTGCTCCAGCCACAGAACCCTTCTCATCGCAGCAGCTTTACTGGCCCGCAACCAATGTTCTGATCACGCGTTTCCGTTCAACCAGCGCCTCGGGCGAAGTCATTGACTTCATGCCCATGACGTCGCTCGCCCGGCAGCCTCTGGAAGAGGCCCGGCCTTTAATCCGCGTGATTCAAGCCACACGCGGGCGCATGCGCTTCCGCATGGAGTGCCGGCCAGCGTTCAACTACGCGCGCGAACAACACGAGATCAAGCTTCGGCCTGAAGGCGCATTCCTTTGCGCGCCCAGCCAACAGTTGGCCTTGATCACTCAGTGTGAACTCAAGGCCCAAGGCGCCGCCGTGATTGCGGAATTCACGCTCGAGGCCGGAGAGACGCGAGCATTTCTTCTGCGCGGCATCTCATCCTCTTCCGACCAGCTTCAGCCGTTTGGACCAGGGCAAGCGCTGGATTTGATGCGGCAAACGGTGGATTATTGGCGCAACTGGCTCTCACGATGCGCCTATCAGGGACGCTGGCGGGAGATGGTTCATCGCTCAGCGCTGGTTCTGGAACTGCTGGCGTATGAGCCTACGGGAGCCGTTGTCGCGGCGCCCACCACCAGCCTCCCGGAAAATATCGGCGGCGTCCGCAACTGGGATTATCGTTGTAGCTGGATACGCGATTCTTCCTTTACCGTCTACGGCCTTCTCCGCGTCGGGCTTGCAGATGAGGCCACCCGCTTTATGAGCTGGATTGAGTCTCGATGCCGTGAACTGGGGCCGGATGGAACCTTGCAGACGGTCTATGGCATCGATGGCCGCCATTCTCTGCCGGAAGAAACCCTCAGTCATCTGAAGGGTTACAAGGATTCACGCCCGGTGCGCATCGGTAATGCAGCCTGCCAGCAACTCCAGATGGATATCTACGGCGAGTTGATGGATTCCATCTATCTCTACAACAAGTACGTCGAACCGATTTCCTCTGACCTCTGGAAATATCTGCGTCGAATGGCCAATTGGGTATCCGACAACTGGCGGCAGCCCGACAATGGAATCTGGGAAGTGCGTGGAGGACCGAAGCACTTCGTCTATTCCAAACTGATGTGCTGGGTGGCTATGGACCGCGCAATTCGATTGGCGCATAAACGCTCTTTTCCAGCGGACTTTGATCGGTGGGTGAAATCCCGTGATGCGATTTATGAAGAGATTTTAAGCCGTGGTTGGAACGAAAAACACCAGACTTTTGTGCAGAGTTACGACGGCGACGCTCTTGATGCTTCCGTTCTGCTGATGTCCATGGTGTTCTTCATGTCGCCCACAGACCCCCGGATGCTGAAAACGTTGGAAGCCATCGGCCGCTGTACAGAACAGGGCGGCCTGCTCTCAGACGGCGCAGTGGCCCGTTACGACCTGGGAAAAACCGAAGATGGCGTCGAAGGATGCGAGGGAACCTTCAATATGTGCAGTTTCTGGTACGTGGAGGCGTTAACACGAGCGGGCCGGACGAACCCTCAGAAAATCGGCCAAGCCCTGCTGTTGTTTGAAAAGTCTTTAAAGCAAGCGAACCATTTGGGGTTGTTCAGCGAGGAAACCGGACCTTGCGGTGAAGCCCTGGGGAACTTCCCCCAGGCGTTCACGCATTTGGGATTGATCAGCGCCGCGTTCAATCTCGATCGAGCGCTCGGTGGAGGGGAGTAGCTCTTCTGCAAGGGGTTAAGCCCGATGTTTGTCATTCTGAGCGGCAGCGAAGAATCCCCGTATTTGTTCTTTCCAAATGCGGGGATTCTTCGCTTCGCGGAGTTTCTCCTGAGTTTCTGGAGAGCGAAGCCGAAGGGTTCCTTCAGAATGACGTTTCCCCTGGTTGCGGCCACAAGACCGCGCGGCGTGACACTCGCCGTTCAATACTTTGGTACGGTGGGATCCACCTGATCTGACCAAGCCAGAATTCCACCCTTCAGATTATGAATCTTGCGG
>Ga0070737_10004552_pt1 | contig 13841 bp, 10 predicted proteins | sample Coa_R1_10_FD_66438 | JGI IMG/M metagenome (GOLD analysis project Ga0070737, IMG submission 66438) | Surface soil microbial communities from Centralia Pennsylvania, which are recovering from an underground coalmine fire - Coalmine... | ecosystem: Environmental > Terrestrial > Soil > Unclassified... | reverse complement strand
GCCACGAATGCGGCGGGCATTGGCGATGCTGGTGATGGGCTCGGCGATTGCGAGTGCGAGCGGTCGATTCGACAAACGCATTGAAGAGCTGAAGGCCCGTTGCCGGGCGGTGGAGCGCGGGCATGTCGGCTACAAAGTGATCGACGTTGCGACGGGCGAGATATTGGCTGAAGACGATTCCGCCAGCTTCTTCACTCCGGCTTCAAACACGAAGCTCTACACCACGGCGCTGGCGCTGGTGCGCCTGGGGCCGAACTACAAATTTCAGACCGAGCTTCGAACCAGCGGGCGATGGGCGGCCGGCGAGTCCGCAGTGCCCGATCTGCAACTGGTCGGCGGAGGCGATCCGAATCTCTCCGGGCGCGTGCTGCCGTATCGCCCTCACGCGGGCGAGCGAGATCCGCTTGCCGCTCTCAAGGCGTTAGCGGACAAAGTCGTGAACGCAGGCATTCACGAAGTAAATGGCGATGTGATCGGAGTTGCGACACGTTATCCGGGCGACCGCTATCCGCGCGGATGGACGATAGACGACAGCATGTACGAATACGGCGCGCCCGTGAGCGCGCTGGCACTCAACGACGATACGGTTTTGATCACGCTGCGCCCGACCGACGTGGGCGAACTGGCCCAAGCAGAGGTGCAGCCCAGGGTGGACCACTTCGTCGTGATGAACCAGGTCACCACCGATGCCTCGCGGGTCACCAAAGTTCACCTGTATAGGACTCCGGGCACAAACGAGGTGCTGCTGTGGGGCAGCATCGGGAGAGCGGCTCGCGAATGGGAAGAAGACCTGGCGGTGGACGATCCGGCGCTATTCGCCGCCGAGGCCCTGATGCAGGTGTTGCGGGATCGAGGCGTTGTGGTCCATGGCATCGCACGTTCGCAGTATGCTCCGGTGGGGCCATCGGGCACAGTATTGGCGGTACACGACTCGGGGCCGCTCTGGCAGGAAATTCAAGTCATCAACAAAGTGAGCCAGAACCTGCATGCGGAGATGCTGCTGCGCGAGGTGGCGCGGGTGACGCGCGGGGAGGGAACGCTCCGGGCCGGTGTTGCGGAGCGGGAAGCGTTCCTGGACGCGATTGGAGTGACTCGCGAAGGCAGTGGGCTCGACTTGTACGACGGGTCCGGCCTGGCGCGGCAGAACCTGACCACCCCGGATTCGACGGTTCTCTTGTTGCGCTACATGTGGCAGCGGCCCGATCGCGATCTATGGATACGCTCGCTGCCGGTGGGCGGCCTGGACGGTACGCTCAGCGATCGGTTCAAGCACATCGCAAACGCGCAGCGAGTGCATGCCAAGACGGGCGAGATGTCGCACGTGAATGCGTTGAGCGGATACATCGAGTCGCCGCGCCATGGTTGGCTGGCGTTTTCGATCATGGTGAACGCGACGACGGGACCCGACGCGGAGGTCCATGCATTCATCGACCAGCTCTGCGCCATCTTTCTTGAGGATTGAGTTGCATGGGTCGACGGTTCCTGGCGTTGGATCTAGGCGCGGAGAGCGGACGGGCGATGCTGGCGCAGTTGGATCGGGGGCGCATCGAGCTGAATGAGCTGCATCGGTTCACGAATACTCCCGTGCAGCTTCCGGCTGGATTGTATTGGGACACGCTGCGGTTGTTCGATGGGATCTGCGAAGGCCTTCGCGTCGCGGTCCGCGCGACGGGCGCGCTGGATGGAATCGCTGTGGATACATGGGGAGTAGACTTCGCGCTGCTGGGCGAAGGCGGCGAACTGCTGGACAACCCGCGCCATTATCGCGATGCGCGAACAGCCGGCGTGCCCGGGCAGGTATTCCAAACGGTGCCGCGCAACGAGATCTTTCGCCAAACCGGCATCCAGTCGATGGAGATCAACTCGCTTTATCAGCTCTATGCGCTGAAACGCGATTCGCCAAAGCTGTTTGGCGCTGCATCGAAGCTGCTCTTCATGCCGGACCTGTTCAATTACTTTCTGACCGGCTCGTGCGTTTCGGAGCGCACGATCGCCAGTACATCGCAGTTCTACGATCCAATCGCGAAATGTTTTACGACCGGGTTGCTTCAGAGGCTCGGTTTGGAAGCGGATTTTTTGTGCGAGTTGGTTGAGCCTGGCACGGAGTTGGGGAAGTTGCTGCCCTATGTTGCAGATGTAGGAGTGCCGGTGTATGCGACGGCCTCGCACGACACCGCATCGGCAGTTGCGGCGGTCCCGGCGCGGGATGGAGCCGACTGGTGCTACATCAGCTCCGGCACCTGGTCGCTGATAGGGCTGGAGCTGGATGATCCGCTGATGGATGAAGCGACGCTCGATGCGAATTTCACGAACGAAGTGGGCGTTGAGGGTACGATTCGCTTTCTGAAGAACGTTCCAGGGTTATGGATCGTGCAGGAGTGCAGACGGGCATGGAAGTACGACGGGCAGGAGTTCACCTATGCGGAATTGATGGAGCGGGCAGCCGCTGCCAAGCCTTCACGGACCGTCATCGATCTTGATGAGTTCACGTCTCCGGGCAATCATCCCAAGCGCATCTGCGAATACTGCCGCAAGACGGAGCAAGCTGTTCCGCAAGGTCCGGGCGAAACCGTGCGCGTCGTTTTGCAGAGTATGGCGGCACGCTATAAAGACGTGCTCGCATCGCTCGAGAAGCTGACAGGCCGCTCGGTCGAGGTGATCCATATTGTCGGCGGCGGATCGCGCAACAAACTGCTGAACCAACTGACGGCGGATGTGACCGGAAGGCGAGTGATCGCCGGACCTGCCGAGGCGACGGCGGCGGGCAATGCTTTGGCGCAGGGGTTGGGAACGGGGGCCGTCGGATCGCTTGCAGAGATCAGGGATGTGGTGCGGCGCTCGTTCGAGCTGGAAGAGTTCCTCCCCGGATGAAGAATTGCCGCTTGTCGATGGAAGGATCGACCGCCACGTCAAAGAAGCCGACCATCATCTCGGCCCAGGTCTGCTCGCCCCAGGTGACAGCGGAATCGGGATCGGGATTATGCGGGTTCTTTTTCGAGTTGTCGAAAGTTGCGACCGCCTGCAAGACAGTGCCGGCGTTGAGCGGAATGGGATTTCGAAGCCGGTAGCTGAGCTGCCAATAGAAATCGTAATGCGGGATGCGCAGCAGCGTGCGAATGCGGCCGCCGGGTTCTAGAATGTTGTACTCGAACGTCTTGCCGCGCAGATGCATGTGCGGGAAGAAGCTCAGTAGCAGAGCGTCATTGGGCAGACTGCCGTGCACTTCCACGCGATGGTCGGGATCGCCGGGCGGGATGAGAAAACGGTCATTGGTTAACTGCAACGTGAGCACGCGTTTGCGCGGCGGCTCTTTCGAGAAGACGAGGCCGATGCTGGTGCGATCTTCTAAAGGCGCAAAACGGGCGCCAGACGCCCTTTGCGCTTCGGTCGCGTGGCCATGCGTGGTGTAGTGCATCTGGAGAACGATGTCGGAGCCTGCCGGCACGAGCTTCGCGAAACCAGCGGGCCATTGATCGGGTAGGCTGCCTGGCGCGTAGACCAGCAGGATGTCGCTGGTGGTCCACATGGCGTCGTGGCGCAGCGCTGCGGTCGGCAGGTCGTCGGCACTGAACGGAACGCCGGCGGGCGCGCCGCGCAGCCATGTCGAAGCCGGATCGCGAATGTAGGCGACGGCATGATGCACCACCATTCGATTGCCGGGGCGGATCTCCGACATCCGAACCCAGCGGTCTTCTTTGAAGTGAGTGGGCAGGATGATGTATTGATACGGGATGTCGCCGGAAGCCGGGATCGATTTCGGTTTCGGCATCTGGAGGACGACGTCGGGCTGGTCGATATTCCAGCCCTCGGTCCAGCGAACGGGCGGCGGCGCATCGTGCGGATTGCCCGCGGGCGCGTGCGCATCGGCCCACGCCGAGAGGGTCGCGATCTGGTCCGGAGTAAGAGACGGATCGTTCGAGAAGCGGCGGCAGCAGGGATCGGCAGGCTCATTGGCAGGCTCATTGGCAAACTCATTGGCAGCCTCATTGGCAAACCAGGGCGGCATGGTTCGGTTCGAGGTGACGGTGCGGATAGCGGCCGCAAACGGGCGAACCTGCTGATATGTTTCGAGCGCCATGGGCGCCATTTCGCCCGCGCGATGGCAGGATTGGCAATGCTGCTGAAGGATGGGCAGAACGTCCTTATAAAAGGTGGGGCCAGCGACAGCGGGAAAGCCGGCCAAAAGGAACAGCAGCAGCTTATTCACGTGCGCCCATAAAATCCGGGCGGCATGCTGGGCCAGCGCGGCTCACGTTTTTCCTTAAACGCGGCGCAGCCTTCCTGAAAATCGCCGCTCGCCATCAACGCCGTGCGCAGAGCAGCGGCCACTTCGCCTGCTTGCTGAGACGACTTGCCGCGCGAGTCGCGGAAGTACTGCATACCCGCGGCAATTGCGCGCGGACTCGCTTTCGCCACATCGCGGGCCAGCGCGTTGGCGCGTTCGCACACTTCGCTCGCCGGGCAGATCTGGTGCACCAACCCCCACTGCAGTGCTTCGGGTGCGTGAAAGACGCGACCCACGAGGCTGAGCTCGAGCGTGCGGCGGGGGCCGAGCGCGGCCTCGATAGAGCGATACACCAGGAATGGCCACAAGCCGATCCGAATTTCCGGCAGGCCGAAGACGGCGCTCTCTGCAGCCAACACGATGTGACCTTGGGCCACCAGGCCGAGGCCGCCGCCGAGAGCAGGGCCGTTCACACTCATGATGATGGGCTTCAACGAGTTGGCGCCCATAGTAAACAGTTCCTCATGGGCGGAGGCAAGATTGTGATGCGGAAGAGCGGCTTCCTCAAGGTCCATGCCGGCACAAAAGACCTGCCCCGCGGCTGCAATAAAAACGGCGCCGATGTCCTCCCGATTCTGTGCGGAAGCGACGGCCGCGGCAATGCCGGAGCACATATCGCACGTCAACGCGTTGCGCTTTTCGGGGCGGTTCAAAGTTACGTGCAGAATGCGGTGTTTCTGGTGGATCAGTAGTTCCTTCACACGACCTCCGCGGGACTGCTTTCGGTTGCGGGACGGTCCGGCGCAAGCAGCTCGAGCGGCAGATGCTCGGGCTTTTCGTTTGCGCAGGCGACCTCAAAGGCGAAATCCAGCACGCCTCTTGTGGCGATTGGATCAATAATGGCGTCGCAATGACCGCGCGCGGCGGCGTACTTGGCATCCAGCCAGCGCTCATAATCGGAGCGCGTTTGTGCAATTTTTGCTTCGAGCTCCTTCGGAACAGGCTGCCCTGATGTTTTGAGTTTGTCGAGCTCGGGTCCGTAGATGGCTTGCACAGCGGAATCGCCTTCCATGACGGCAATGCGCGCAGTCGGCCAACTGAAGGTAAAGTTCGGATCGAAGCCCTGCGCCGAGATGGCATAGTAGCCGGCGCCGCTGGCGTGATTCACGGTCAGGATGATTTTGGGTACGGTGGCGCAGGCCATGCTCTCCACCATTTCGGCTCCGGCGCGAATGATACCGGCGGTCTCGGCTTCGACACCCACCATGAAGCCGGAGACGTCCTGTATATAGAGGAGCGGGAGTCGATGGCGTTCGGCATTCTCGACGAAATAGGCGACCTTGCGGGCGCTTTCGGTGTAGACGATACCGCCTATGCGGGAGCCGGTTTGGGTCCTCAGAAAGCCGCGCCGATTCGTGATGACGCCAAGATTGCGGCCGTTCAAACGGGCGGCGGCGCAGAGGAATTCAGGCGCGTAGTCGGGCTGAAATTCGAGGTAGGCATCGCCATCTAGAATGCGATCGAGCACGTCTTCGACGCGATAAGGCAGACGATGATCGGGCGGAAGGACATCATAGAGCCCGTCGGGATCAAGCCGCGGCGGGGCGCCGTGTAAGGTTGGCGGCGGCGCGGGCAGTTGACGAAATTGCCGGCGAATCAGATCGAGACAAGCTGCATCGTCCGGCGCACGATAATGTGCGACGCCGCTGAGCGTGGTATGCATCTGCGCGCCGCCGAGCGTTTCCGCATCGATGACTTGTCCGACCGCGCCTTTCACCAGGTTGGGCCCGCCCAGGCCCATGAAGCTCACCTTTTCGACCATGATGATGACGTCGCTCAGCGCCGGCAGATAGGCGCCCCCGGCGATGCACGGCCCCATAACGGCGGCGATCTGCGGAATGCGGAGGCGGCGGCGCATCAGCGAGTTGTAGTAGAAAATGCGCGCGGCGCCATATTGGCCGGGAAAGATGCCGTCCTGTAGCGGCAGGTTTACGCCGGCCGAATCGACCAGATAAACAATCGGCACGCGATTGCGCATGGCGATTTCTTGCGCGCGCAAGATCTTGGTGATGGTTTCAGGCCACCATGCGCCCGCTTTGACGGTGGCATCGTTGGCGACAATCACCGCCGGGCGGCCTTCAATCCTTGCGAGTCCTGTGACCACGCCTGCTGCCGGGGCCTGCCCTTCGTATTGGTCGTAAGCGATCAGCAGACCGACTTCAAAAAACGTCGTACCTGGATCGATCAGATGAGCGATGCGTTCCCGCGCGGTCCACTTGCCATCGCGATGCTGCTTCTCAATCTTCTTCGCGCCGCCGCCGGCTCGAAGCTTCTCTTCGAGCTGGTGCAGCTCCGCGGCAAGCTGCCGCATGTCACGCCCAAATCCCTTCATCTGATGCTCAATTTAAGGACGTCCGATAAAACCGTGAGGATGTAAGCACCTGTTAGTCTAAAACAATCATGTTGGGGATCGACGACCGCGCACTGCGAATCGTTTGGACCGTGTTCCTATTCGGGCTGCTGCTGGCTTTTATCTATTTCATTCGCGAGACGCTGGTGATTTTTGCGGTCTCGATCTTCTTCGCCTATATGTTGTCTCCGATTGTGGGATTGATCGAGCGTTTTGTTGCGAAGAGACGGACGCTGGCGCTGGCGGTAGTGTACATTCTGCTGATTGGCGCGATGGTCGGCATCGGGTTTGCGGTCATTCCGAAGATCGGCGAGGAGGCGACCGGCCTGGTGACGAGTTTGCCGGGGCTGGTAACGGGCGGAGCGGTTTCGAGGATTCCGATTCCACACTGGCTCGATCCTGTGCGCGACCAGATCATTACGGCGGCCAAGCGCGAAGCGAATACCCTTGAAACGAGCGTTATGCCGATTCTGCAGTCCGCGGGGACGCGAATTCTGTCCGGGCTCGGGTACGTGCTCCCCGCGATTCTGGTGCCCATTCTGGCGTTTTTTCTGTTGAAGGATGCGCGCGATATTCGCGCCAATCTGATCGGAGCGGTGGAAAATCGCACCGATCGCAGAACGGTGAAGGCGATCATCGACGATGTGCATGCGGCGCTGCGGAGCTATATTCGGGCCCTGGTGCTGCTGGCGATAGCTTCCTTCTGTGCGTGGGCGATTTTTCTAACTCTCATGCGCTATCCGTATGAACTGCTGCTCGCCGGGCTTGCCGGTGTGCTCGAATTCATCCCGGTGTTCGGGCCCGCGATTGCGGTGGCGATCATTTTGACGGTGGCGGTGGTGACCGGCTCGGGCGGGCTGCTATGGATCGTGCTGTTCTTCGCCCTCTATCGCGTCTTTCAGGACTACATGCTGAATCCGTACCTGATGAGCGCGGGCGTGGAACTGCATCCCCTGCTGGTTCTGTTTGCGGTGTTGGCGGGTGAGCGGCTGGCGGGAGTGCCGGGCATGTTTTTCTCTGTTCCCGTGATGGCGATTCTGAAGGTGGTTTATGGACACTTGAGAGGTTCGTACGCGAAGAAGCCGGATGTCAGTGTCGCCATGACATCGTAAGAGCATGCCCCAGCGTGCGCCCTTTCGCTTCGAGACCCGCATTCGCTTCATCGATACCGACGCCAGCGGCCGCATCCACTACACGGCCATGTTCCGCTACTTCGAATCGGCGGAAATCGAGTTTCTCCGAACACTCGGCGTCACCTATGACATGCGGGCCGGCTACAATCTTCCGCGCGTACATGTGGAATGCGACTTCATGCGGACGATCGTGCATGACGACCTGATTACCATTGAAGTATCCTTGACCAAGCTCGGAAATTCATCGATCCGGTTCGAGTTCCGGACATTCAAGGCGGGTGAAATGGCCGCCCAAGGCGCGGTGGTAGCGGTGTGCGCGGATCGCAAAACGATGCGCTCGATCCCGATCCCCGCCGATCTGCGCGCGATACTCAGCGGGGTCTTGGAAAATGCGCCGGAAACAACCGGCATAGGAGGTTGATCGATGGCTACTGCCGAAACGGTGCTCCCGAAAATCAAGGGCGGCGCTTTCCTGATCGAAGAAAGTGAGCCGAGGGACATCTTCACGCCGGAAGAGTTGACCGAAGAGCACCGGGCGATCGCGCGAACGGCCAGCGAATTCTTCGAGCAGGAGGTAGCGCCGAAGCTGGAAGCCATTCGCCGGCAGGAGCCAGGGGTCGCTCTGGGAGTGCTGCGCAAATCGGCCGAGCTGGGTCTGACCGCCATCTCGATCCCGGAGAAATTTGGCGGCCTGGAAATGGATCTTGCTTCCGCGCTGATCGTGGCCGAACAGCTTGGGCGCGATGGATCGTACGCCGGCTGGCATGGTGCGCACACCGGAATCGGCACGCTGCCGATACTCTATTTCGGCACTGAAGAACAGAAGCACAAATATCTGCCCAGGCTGGCTCGCGTGGAATTGTTAGCCGCCTATGCGCTTACCGAGCCGCAGGCCGGCTCCGACGCGCTCGCCGCCCGTACGCGCGCGGATCTGAGCCCGGACGGCAAGCACTATCTCTTGAACGGCCAGAAGATGTGGATCACTAATGGCGGCGCGGCCGACCTGTTCACGGTGTTCGCCAAAATCGGCGGCGAAAAGTTCACGGCTTTTCTGGTCGAGCGTAGTTTTCCCGGCGTGACGAGCGGCGCCGAAGAAAAGAAGATGGGCATCAAAGGCAGCTCCACCACCGCGGTCTATTTCGAGAATGTGCCGGTTCCTGTCGAAAACGTGCTTGGCGAAATCGGGCGCGGCCATGTCATCGCCTTCAATATATTGAATATCGGCAGATTGAAACTGGGCGCGCTTTGCGTCGGCGGAGCAAAGGACGTTCTTGCCCTCAGCATTAAATATGCCAAGGACCGCAGGGCGTTCGGCTCATCGATCGCGGAATTCGGGGCCATTCAGCACAAGCTGGCCGAAATGGCGATCCGCATCTTCGCCGCCGAATCCATGGCGTGGCGCACGGTGGGCCTGATTCAAGGACGGCTCGAGGGGTTCTCCTGGGACCAGCCCGACGCTTCGCCGTTCATGCTCAAGGCAGTCGAAGAGTACGCCGCGGAATGCTCCATGATCAAGGTGTACGGCTCGGAGGTGCTCGATTACGTGGTCGATGAAGGCGTGCAGATCCATGGCGGCTACGGCTTTCACCAGGACTACGCTATCGAGCGCGCCTATCGCGATTCCAGAATCAATCGCTTGTTCGAAGGCACGAACGAGATTAACCGCCTGCTGATCTCCGGTATGCTCTTGAAGCGCGCTTCGCGCGGGCAGCTCGCGCTGGTGCCTGCGGCGCAAGAACTCATGAGCCAAATTTTCAGCGGCTCTCTTCCTTCTGACGGCGCGGACGAACAGCGGCGCCTGGTGGCAAACGCCAAAAAAATCGCGCTGCTCGCTCTCGCGATTGCGTTTCAGAAGCATGGCACGGAGCTTGAAGAGCAACAGGAGCTGCTGATAAATATTGCTGACATGATCATGGAGACGTTCGCTATGGAATCGACCCTGCTGCGAACACGCAAGCTGGGCGCCTCCGCCAAGGCGGCCATGGCAGCCGATATTTGCGCGGTCTTCCTGCGCGACGCCATGGCGCGCATCGAACTCGCCGCGCGCAACGTCGCCGGCGCGTGTCTTGAAGGCGACTTCCTGCGCAAGACTATGCAGGTGCTACGCCGCTTGGCTGTTTACGATCCGCCGGATACGATCGCGCTGCGGCGCAACATTGCCACGCGCCTCATTGCGCGTGAGCGCTACACCCTCTGAGCGGCAGGACTCTGCAAGTTATGAACATTCCGCTCACACCGATCCGTTGCCTGTACCGGGGCGTAGATCTCTACGGGAAGAAACTGGGCGTTGTCTCAGGCCCGTACCGCTACACGTACGCCGAGTTCGGCGAACGGTGCGAGCGGGCCGCAGCCGGGCTTCAAGCGGAAGGCGTCCAGCCTGGCGATCGAATCGCTTACCTCAGCTTCAATAACAATCAGCTGCTGGAAGGCTACTACGCCGCGCCGCTGCTGCGCGCGATCGTCATGCCGCTGAACGTGCGCCTCTCGCCGCCCGAGCTGATCGAAATTTTGAATCACTCCGGCGCTCGCGTATTGATCTTCGAAAACGATTTCGCTCCCTGTCTTGCGGCCTTTCGCAAAGCCTGCCCTGCTATCGAGAGATACGTCGCCATCAACGAAGCCGCACCGCACGCGGACCTGACATACGATGAGCTGCTGTCGCGCGGCCGCATCGACCGTCCCGACCTGCTGTCCTTCGATGAAAACGAGATTGCCGAGATCTTCTATACCAGCGGCAGCACCGGCACTCCGAAGGGGGTCATGCTGTCCCACCGCACCATCTATCTGCACGCCCTGGCAGTCACGGGAAGCATCACTCAGCACGACCGCTTCGTTGAGCTGCACACCATTCCGCTGTTCCATGCCAACGGCTGGGGCCGGCCGCAAACCGCCACCATGAACGGTATCAAGCAGGTGATGGTGCGCCGCTTCGAGCCGGCCAATGTCTTGCGTCTCATTGAGGAAGAGCGCGCCACCGGCATGTCGGTGGTTCCCGTCATGGCCAACGCGTTGTTGAATTCGCCTGAGCTCGGCAGGTTCGATACGTCCAGCCTGCAGGAGATTCACATCGGAGGCGCAGCCGCTTCCCCGGAGCTGATTGGGCGCATGGAGCAGGCCTTTCACTGTGAAGTGATGGCCGGATATGGTCTCACCGAGACCTGTCCGGTAGCCACCGATGCGCGGCCCAAGAGCACGGTTCGCTGGACAAGCGACGAAGACCGGCTCGAGCATCTTGCCATGGCGGGCTGGCCCATCCTCGGCAACGAAATCCGCGTCGTCAATCCGGCTGGCGAGGACGTGCCGCGCGACATGGAGACGGTCGGCGAAGTGATTATCCGCGGCGACAATGTCATGGACGGCTATTACAAAGAAACCGAAGCCACTCGCAACGCGATTCGCAACGGTTGGCTGTTCACCGGCGACATGGCCGTCTGGGACGAAGAAAATTACATCCACATCGTGGATCGCAAGAAGGACATTATCATCAGCGGCGGCGAAAATATTTCGTCCATCGAAGTGGAGAAAGCTATTTTTGCGCATCCCGCCGTCCTGGAATGCGCTGTGGTTCCGGCGCCCGATAATAAATGGGGCGAAATTCCCGCCGCCATCGTAGTGTTAAAGCCCGATCAAGAGCTGACCAGCGATCAACTGCTGCGCTTCCTCCAGACGCGCCTTGCAAAGTTCAAAATGCCCCAATTGGTGCAGTTCGCCGAAGGCCCTTTGCCCAAGACCGGGACCGGCAAAATTTTGAAGCGAGAGCTGCGCGAAACGTTTTGGGCCGGCAAAGAACGCAGGGTGCAGGGCTAAGGATTTGCTCCGCATGGACACTCGCGGATCCGCAGCGAAGTAGCCGTTATGGACTCGTGCATCGCCAATAGCCGGCACATCTTCAGCATCGAAGATGCCGAGCGGGTGCTCACCCCGGCCCTGCTCATCTATCCCGATCTAGTGGACGCAAACATTCAAGCTACGATCCACATGGCGGCCGGTAATCCCGACCGCTGGCGTCCGCATATCAAGACGTCGAAACTGGCCGCCACGGTGCGCCGCCTTATCGCTCATGGCGTTGCGAACCTGAAGTGCTCGACGACACTCGAACTGCTGACGGCTTGTCAATGCGGCGCCGCCGATGTCCTGCTTGCCTTCGCGGTTATGGGTGCGAATGCTCGACGCACGCTGGAAATTGCGAGCCAATTCCCGCAGACCGGCGTCTCGGTTTTGATCGAGAGCGGCGAACAGGCGCGCGCTTGGCGCGAGACCGGCATCGGACTCTTCCTCGACATCAATCCCGGCATGAACCGCACCGGCATCGGTGAAAAGCGGAGCGCTGAAATCGTCCGTCTCGCCCGCGATATCGGGCAGCAGTTCCGCGGGTTGCATTACTACGACGGTCACGCCTCCGGATTTCCGGCCGAAGAGCGTGAGCAGCGCATTCATCAGGGCTATGATTGCTTGCTAGAGCTGGTACGAGCCCTCCATGCGGCGGGTCTCGCGCCAGTGGAAGTGATTACCTCCGGAACTCCCGCCGCGCCGTTTGCGATATCGTATCGAGGCTTTCGCGACAGCTCATTTTTGCATCGCATCTCGCCCGGCACAGTGGTCTACAACGACACCACCAGCCTGGAACAATTGCCCGGCTTCGGCTACATGCCGGCCGCCGTTGTCCTCGCCACCGTCATCAGCCATCCGGCGCCAGGCATCATCACCTGCGATGCCGGGCATAAGAGCGTATCCGTCGATGCGGGCGTGCCGAACTGCCAAGTGATCGGACATCCGGACCTGACGCCGTCAAAACCCAGCGAGGAACATTTGCCGATCGAGTGCTCTACAGAGAGCCAACTCCCGGCTATTGGCGATAAGCTCTACCTCGTCCCAAGACACGTCTGCCCGACTGTGAACAATTTCGATCAAGCCTTGCTGATTCAAAACGGGCACATAGCCGGCATCGAGCCGGTCACGGCGCGCGGGCACGAAAATCCCCTGCAATTGCAATTGCAATCGCAGCGCAGCGGTGCGCTGTAAACATTTTCCAGCTATTCTGTTTTTGTGAGCACTCAACGCGCCATGCCTGGCGGACGCGCCGACCGTGCCGCGTTGTCGAAGGGCGAGAACGGGCGTTGCCTCTGCCGTTGGTGCAACCTGGAAGTCCCTGCAGGCCGGCTCACGTTTTGTTCCGACTGGTGCGTCGAGGAATGGAAGCTGCGCAGCGACCCGGGCCATCTTCGCGAACGCGTGTTCGAACGCGATCGTGGTATTTGCGCTCTCTGCGGTCTCGATTGCGTCGCCGAACTGCGGCGCCAGAAGAAATTGCGCGGTGCGTCGCGCATCAAGGCCATGCGCGAATGGAGCGCTCGCGGCCGCAAAACTTTGTGGGACGCCGACCACATCCTGGCGGTGGCCGAAGGCGGCGGTGAGTGCGATTTGTCGAACATACGCACGCTATGCCTCAGGTGTCATCGCGCCCGCACCGCCGAGTTGCGGGAACGATTGAAGAAGCGCGGCGCCCGCCCGGCTCCGGCTAGCGGTGAACCGGCGTCGTAATGACCAACGCCTGAGCCGCCGGCTCGGATTGGCCTCGATACGAATGAGGCTCTGAGGCATCGAAATAAACGCTGTCGCCACTCTCAAGAATGTGATCTTCGGACCCATAGCGGATTGCCAGCACGCCCGACAGTACATGTATTAATTCCCAGCCCTCGTGCTCATGTTCGGCGACCTCTTCCGCCGTGCGCAGCGGAAATTCCGCGATGTAGGCGTAAATTCGTTTGTCCACGGCGGCAGACACCAACACTTCGAAGAAGAAGGCCGGTTTTAGCGTGTCCGCGCGTTCGGGAAAACGAAGGCGCTCGTGAGCTCGGCTCATCACGAACACGCGTCTGGATCCATTGCCGTCGAAGAAATGCTCAAGACCAACGTCGAAAACCATGGCGATCCGCGACAGCGTCGGCAAGGTGGGAATCAGCTTGCCGTTTTCAAGTTGCGAGAGCATGGAGGCCGATAAGCCGGTATGTTTGCCCAGCTCCGCGAGGGCAATCTTCTTGCGAAGACGTAGGCGCCGAAGCTTGCTACCGAT
>Ga0070737_10004550_pt1 | contig 13844 bp, 13 predicted proteins | sample Coa_R1_10_FD_66438 | JGI IMG/M metagenome (GOLD analysis project Ga0070737, IMG submission 66438) | Surface soil microbial communities from Centralia Pennsylvania, which are recovering from an underground coalmine fire - Coalmine... | ecosystem: Environmental > Terrestrial > Soil > Unclassified... | reverse complement strand
CGCTCAGCCACGTCGAGGTCGTCGAGGCTGGCGCTGCGTCAGCGGCCCGAATGGGTGCGCTGCTGGCCGGGGTGGTGGCCCGGCTGTAAGGCTGGCGGGTGTGACGCCCGAGGAGTGGATCGCGCACGACCCCGACCCGGCGACAGCCGCGGAACTCGCCGACTGCGAGCCCGGTGAACTGGCCGCGCGGTTCGCCCGGCCGCTCAGATTCGGCACCGCCGGACTGCGCGGGCCGCTGCGGGGCGGACCGGACGCGATGAACCTGGCCGTGGTCGTGCGCGCGACCTGGGCGGTGGCGCAAGTGCTCAAGGACCGGGGGCTGCGCGGCTCGAAGGTGATCGTCGGCCGCGACGCGCGTCACGGATCGGCCATGTTCGCTGTTGCAACCGCGGAAGTGTTTGCCGCCGAAGGTTTTCCCGTTTTGCTGTTTGCCGGCCCAATACCGACACCGGTGTTGGCGTTCGCAGTGCGCCATACCGGCGCCGCGGCCGGGATCCAGATCACCGCATCACACAATCCGGCGAGCGACAACGGCTACAAGGTGTACTTCGACGGCGGCATCCAGATCGTCTCGCCCGCCGACCGCGCGATCGAAACCGCGATGGCCGCCGCGCCGTTTGCAGACCAAATCGCCAGAGTGCCCGTCGAATCCAGCCACACCGGGCTAGTCGACCGCTACACCGAGCGCACCGCCGGCTTGCGACGCTCGTCGGGGTCGGTGCGGGTGGCGCTGACCCCGTTACACGGGGTCGGCGGTGCGCTGGCGGTAGAGACGCTGCACCGCGCCGGCTTCGGCGAAGTCCACACCGTCGGCGAACAGTTCGCGCCTGACCCCGACTTCCCCACCGTCGCGTTCCCCAATCCCGAGGAGCCGGGCGCCGCCGACGCCGTGCTGCGCCTGGCCGACAACGTCGACGCCGATATCGCGATTGCGCTGGACCCCGACGCCGATCGGTGCGCGGTCGGCGTACCCGCACCAGACGGCTGGCGGATGCTTACCGGAGACGAAACCGGTTGCCTACTAGGCGATTACATTTTGTCCCATACTGAATCTGTGGAAACAGCCGTGGTCGCCAGCACGGTGGTGTCGTCGCGGATGCTGGCGGCCATCGCCGCGCACCACGGAGCGCGCCACGTCGAAACCCTCACCGGCTTCAAATGGCTGGCGCGCGCCGACGCCGGTCTGCCCGGCTGCCGGCTGGTCTACGCCTACGAGGAGGCGATCGGCCATTGTGTGGACCCCGACGCGGTGCGCGACAAGGACGGGATCAGCGCGGCGGTGCTGGCCTGTGACGTGGTGGCGACGCTCAAAGCGCAGGGCCGCTCGGTGTTCGACGCGCTCGACGAGCTTGCCCGACGCCACGGCGTCCACGTGGGTGCGGCGGTGTCACGCCCGGTCGCCGGCCCCGGCGAGGCAGCAGCGTTCATGCGGCGACTCCGGCAAGAGCCACCCGGTCGGCTGGCTGGATTTGCGGTCCGCACAACGGATTTGCAGCCACGCACCGACGCACTGGTGTTCTCCGGCAGCGACGCCGACATGTGGGCCCGAGTGGTGGTGCGACCGTCGGGCACCGAGCCGAAACTGAAGTTCTACCTCGAAGCCGGCTGCCCGCCCGGCGAGGACGTTCGACGTGCTCGTGACCGCGCAACCGCGCTGCGTGACGGCCTCGTCGCCGCGGTGCGGCACTGGTAGGTCAGCGTGGCCCGAATTGGCGGTCACCGGCATCGCCGAGACCCGGTACGATGTAGGCGATTTCGTTGAGCCGCTCGTCGATAGCAGCGGTGTACAACCGCACGTTGGGGGCTGCTTTCTCCAGCGCCGCAAGGCCTTCCGGCGCCGCAACGACGCATAGCACGCTGATATCCGTTGCCCCACGCTGCAGCAGCAACCTGATGGTGTGTGTCATCGACCCACCGGTGGCCAGCATGGGATCGAGCACGATCACCGGCTGGCTGCGCAGGTCATCGGGCAACGATTCCAGGTAAGGCACCGGACGGTGGGATTGCTCGTCGCGAACCACCCCGACGAACCCCACGCGCGCCTCCGGAATCAGCGCATGTGCCTGGTCGACCATGCCCAGCCCGGCCCGCAGCACCGGCACCAGCAGCGGTGGGTTGGCCAACTGTATCCCGACGGTTGGGGCCAGCGGTGTACGGACGCGGATCGTCTCGGTGGGTGCGTCGCGGGTAGCCTCGTAGACCAGCATCAGCGTCAAATCGCGCAACGCCGCACGGAACGCGGCGTTGTCGGTGCGCTCGTCGCGCAGTGCGGTGAGCCGGGCCGCGGCCAGCGGATGGTCGACGACGTGCAGCTCCACAAGGATCGACCTTATCGCTGGACACGCGTGCGGCCATAACGGTTGACGGGTAAGGCCGACCCTATACTCCCGGCATGCGGCGCCTGAGACGGCGAGACAATGGTGGATTGCGAATCGTCGGGCTCATCACGGTCCTGGCGGTGTGGGCGGTAATGACCTCTTCTGCCTCCGGACATTTCGGCGACATGCCCCACCGTGTGCACTTCGCGGCCGCCGCACTTCCCACTCCCGCGCACGTGGTCATTGTGGTGGAGGAAAACCGTTCGCAGGGCAATATCATCGGCAACAAGTCGGCACCCTACATCAATTCCCTTGCCGCCAATGGCGCAATGATGACGCAATCCTTCGCCGAAACACACCCCAGCGAGCCCAACTACCTGGCGCTGTTCGCCGGCAACATGTTCGGATTGAAGGACAACAGCTGTCCCGTCAACGCTGGTGCCGCCCCGAATCTCGGTTCTGAATTACTCGCCGCCGGATACACATTCGCCGGTTTCGCCGAAGACCTGCCGGCTGTGGGCTCACCAGTCTGCAGCGCGGGCAAATACGCCCGCAAGCACGTGCCCTGGGCGGATTTCAGCAACATCCCGAGGAACTACTCGCTGCCGTTTTCGGCGTTTCCTGCGCCATCGAATTACGCTAGTCTGCCCACGGTTTCGTTCGTTATTCCCAACCTTGACAACGACATGCACGACGGCTCGATTGCTCAAGGCGACACTTGGCTGTACCGGAAGTTGTCTCCGTACGCCTCCTGGGCAAAGACCAACAACAGTCTGCTCATTTTGACCTGGGATGAAGACGACAACACCGCGCGCAACCAGATCCCCACGATCATCTACGGAGCCGACGTCAAACCCGGGGCATACCCCGAGCCGATCAGCCACTACAACGTGTTGTCGACGCTGGAGCAGATGTACGGGCTGCCCAAAACCGGCTACGCGGCCAACGCTCCTGCGATTACCGACATCTGGGGCAGCTAACGCCCCCGGTTAGCCCTCGGTCGGGCACTGTGCGCCTGCGTCGATATCCTGTGCCGCATGGCTGCTGAGCTGGTTCCGATCCGACTGAGCCTCACCGCCGGCGACCGCTACACGCTGTGGGCACCGCGCTGGCGCGACGCCGGCGACGAGTGGGAGGCGTTTCTCGGCAAGGGCGAGGATCTCTACGGCTTCGAAACCGTCGCTGACCTGGTCGCCTTCGTGCGCACCGACACCGACAACGATCTAGTCGACCACCCTGCGTGGAAGGATTTGACTCAGGCGAATGCGCACAAACTCGACCCGGCCGACGACAAACAGTTCGACCTGGTCGGCGTCGAGGAACTCGTCGCCGAAAAACCGACCCAAGAGTCGGTCGCCGCGCTGGCGGGCAGCCTGGCGATCGTATCGGCGATCGGGTCGGTCTGCGAACTGCCGACCGTCAGCAAGTTCTTCAACGGGAATCCGATGCTGGGCACGGTGGCCGGCGGCATCGACCATTTCACCGGCAAAGCCGGGCGCAAGCGCTGGAATTCCATCGCGGAGATCATCGCGCGAGGCTGGGACGATGTTTTGGCCGCGGTCGATGGCATTGTCACTACCCCGGATGTCGATGAGGCCGCGTCGGCTCGGGCCGCCGCCGAGTTGGCTGAACCTCGCAAGGATGACGAGTCGGCAATTGACATCGACATCGGTGATGAGGGCGAGGAGCCCGACGAGTCAATTGCGGCCGAGGACACCGTGGTGCTGGGCAGCGACGAGGACTTCTGGTTGAAGGTGGGCATCGACCCGATCCGGATCATGACCGACGCGGGCACGTTCTATACGCTGCGCTGCTATTTCGACGACCGTCCGATTTTCCTGGGTCGCAACGGCCGCATCAGCGTCTTCAGCTCGGAACGCGCTCTGGCCCGGTATCTGGCCGACGAGCACGACCACGACCTGTCCGACCTGAGCACCTACGACGACATCCGCACGGCGGCCACCGATGGCTCGCTGGAGGTCGACATCACCGACGACAACGTCTATGTGCTGACCGGCCTGGCCGACGATTTGGCGGACGGACCCGATGCGGTGGACCGTGAGCAGTTGGAACTGGCCGTCGAGTTGCTTCGCGACGTGGGCGAATACGCCGAGGACAGCACCGTGGAAAAAGCGCTCGCGACCGATCGGCCGCTGGGCAAGCTGGTCGCCTACGTGCTCGAACCCGACCCGGTCGGCAAGCCCGCCGGGCCGTATGCCCGGGCGGTGCGCGAGTGGGAGCAGCTGGAACGGTTTGTGGAGTCGCGGCTAAGGCGCGAGTAGGACTGGCGAGCAGACGCAAAATCGCACATTTCGGCACGAAATCGTGCGATTTTGCGTCTGCTCGGCGTTACAGCGGCAACAGCCGGTGGTCGCGGGTGAACACCCGGCGGACCAGGCCAAGGGCGACCACCACGGTGGTGGCCGCGACCGATCCCAAGATCAAGAACATCACCACGGCCTGCACGAGCACAGCCTGCACCGGCGAGACACCGGCGAGGATGAGCCCGGTCATCGCCCCAGGCAAGAACACCAGACCGGTGGCCTTGGTGGTTTCGATCTGCGGAGAAACGGCCGCCCGCAACGCTGTCCGCAGGTAGGGGGCGGCCGCCTGACGGTAGGGCTGCGCGAGGGCTAACCGCGCTTCGACCTCATCGCGTTTGTCGCGCAGCTCATCGACCAGCCGGCGGGCCACCAGCACCGTGGCGGTCATCGAGTTGCCGATCATCATCCCCGCGATCGGCACCAGGGTCCGCGGCTGCAAGGGAAACACCCGCAACCCGAATATCACGCCTAGCGTCACCACCGCCGCGGTAGCGAACGCGGCGATGGCCAGCGGCGCCAGCCGGGGGACCTCCGGGGCCCGCCGGCGCGCGACGTCACCGGCGTAGCCGACCATGCCCGCGGTCCACGCCCACGACCACCACAGCGAGCGACCGGGCTCGAAAAGCAACGCCAACGCGCTGCCAACCAGCAGCAATTGGACCAGCGCACGGATGGCCGACCACACCACTTGGCGTTCGAGACCTAGTCGCTGCCACAACGAAATCGCCGCGGCGAAGCCAACCAACGCCAACGACGTTGCCAGCCCCGCCCATCCGACCTCGCCGTTCACGGCGTCACCTCCTCGTTTCCCGGCTTCGATGCAGCCGGTTCAAACCCTGTGCAGCGGCCGTTGTCGAGGTATACGACCCAATCGGCGATGCGCTCGACCTGCGCCGCGTCGTGGGTGACCCACACGGCCGGAGTTCCTTGACCGTCCGCCAGGTCGCGTACCGCGTGTTCGATCACCCGTGCCGCCGCGGCGTCGACCGCGGAGGTGGGCTCGTCGAGAAGCAGCACCTCAGGTTGCGCCATGAGCGTGCGGGCCAGGCACATCCGCTGCGCCTCACCGCCCGACAGGGCGGTCGCATCACGGTCCAGCCATGAGCCGGTCAACGCCACCCGCGCCAGTGTTTCGGACATCCGCGCATCGGACGCGGCGGGGTCGGCCGCCCGCAAATTCTCGGCCACGGTGCCGGGGAAGGGCGTCGGGCGCTGAAAGCACATGCCCACCCGGCGACGCAACCATAACGGGTCGAGTGCGGCAATATCCTTGCCGCAGAACAATACTCGGCCGCTGGTTGGTACTTCCAGCCGATTGCACAATCGCAGCAACGTCGACTTGCCCGATCCCGACGGGCCAAACACCACCGTTACGCCCCGCTTCGGGATGGCCGCGCTGAATCCGTCGAGCGCGCGCAGTCCGGCCCGTTCCACCACCACGTCGGCGAAGTCGAATACCGGCTCCGTATCGGCCACGGCCTACCCGATCAACACCGCGAAGCGGGGCTTGATCACCTCGTCGATGATCGCCAGACGCTCGTCGAAGCCGATGAACGCTGACTTCACCGCATTGATGGTGAACCGCTCCAAGTCGCTCCAGCCGTAACCGAATGCTTCTACTAGCCTGTGCATTTCGCGGGTCATCGAGGTGTCGCTCATCAACCGGTTGTCGGTGTTGATGGTGACCCGGAATCGCGCCCGGGCCAGCAGGTCGAACGGGTGCTCGGCGATGCTGTCGACAACACCGGAATGCACATTGGAGCTTGGGCACAGCTCCAGCGGAATTCGCTTGTCCCGCAGGATGGCCGCCAGTCGGCCCAGCTGTACCGTGCCATCGTCGTTGACGTGGATGTCATCGACAATCCGCACCCCGTGACCTAACCGGTCGGCGCCGCAGAATGCGATCGCTTCATGAATGGACGGCAGCCCGAACGCTTCTCCAGCATGAATTGTGAAGCGGGCGTTATGATCTCGCATGTACTCGAAGGCATCCAGGTGCCGGGATGGTGGGTAACCGGCCTCGGCGCCGGCAATGTCGAATCCGACGACACCTTTATCCCGAAATCTGATCGCCAGCTCGGCGATCTCGCGGGACAGCGCGGCATGGCGCATCGCGGTGACCAGACAGCGCACCGTGATCGCGCGGCCCGCGGCCGCGGCGGCTTTCTCCCCGTCGGCGAAACCTGCCAGCACGGCGTCGACGACGTCGTCGAACGAGAGCCCCCGGTTGATGTGCAGTTCGGGGGCGAAACGCACCTCGGCGTACACCACGTTGTCGGCGGCTAAGTCCTCCACGCATTCATAGGCGACCCGGTGCAGGGCCTCGGGCGTCTGCATCACCGCAACGGTGTGCGCAAACGGCTCGAGGTAGCGTTCCAGCGACCCGCTGTAGGAGCGGGTGTGAAACCAGCGGGCCAGCTCGTCGACGTCGGTGGCGGGCAGGTCCTCGTAGCCGATCTGGCCCGCGATGTCGAGCACGGTGGCGGGGCGCAGCCCGCCGTCGAGGTGGTCATGCAGCAGCGCCTTGGGTGCTTTGCCGATCATGTCCAGGGTCAGCGGTGCCGTCATCAGGTGATCCGATCGATGATCAGTGGGCGCTGGGCCGGTGGGCGGTCGCCGATGCTCCAGCCGCCGTCGAGCTCGGCCATCGCGGCGCCGAACCGTTCCGGGGTGTCGGTGTACAGCGTGAACAGCGGCTCGCCGGCCACGACCGGTTCGCCGGGGCGGCGATGGATTCGGATGCCGGCACCGGGCTGCACCCGTTCGCCGGGTCGGGTTCTGCCCGCGCCGAGCCGCCACACCGTCATCCCTATCGCCATCGCGTCGATGTCGCCCATTGTGCCGCCCCGGCCTGCGGTCACGGTCTCCGAACACGCGCCCACCGGCAACGGCGCCGACAAGTCTCCACCCTGGGCGGTCACCAGCGCGCGGAAGCGGTCCATCGCGGTGCCGTCACGCAGGGTCTGCGCGGGATCGCCGCCGTCGACGCCGGCGAGTTGCAGCATCTCGGTGGCCAGCGCCACCGTCAGCTCCACCACGTCGGGCGGTCCACCGCCGGCCAGCACTTCCAGGGCTTCGGCAACCTCGAGCGCGTTGCCGACGGCAGTGCCCAGCGGACGGTTCATATCGGTCAGCAGCGCGCGGGTAGGCACACCGTGCGCGGTACCCAGCTGCACCATGGTCTGCGCCAGCTCCCGGCACAGCGGCTCGGACCTCAGCAGCGACCCGGAACCCGTTTTGACGTCGAGCACCAGCGCGCCGGCGCCCTCGGCCAGCTTCTTGCTCATCACCGAGCTGGCGATCAGCGGCAGCGACTCGACCGTGCCGGTGATGTCACGCAACGCATACAGCTTGGCGTCGGCGGGCGCCAACCAACCGGCCGCGAAAATCGCCGCCCCGACGTCGCGCAGTTGTTCGCGCACCTTGGGGACCGGCAGGTCCGCGACGAACCCGGCGATCGATTCGAGCTTGTCCAGGGTGCCGCCGGTGTGGCCCAGCCCGCGCCCGGATGCCTGGGGCACCGCGGCGCCGCAGGCGGCGACGACGCCCACGAGCGGCAGCGTGATCTTGTCCCCCACCCCTCCGGTGGAGTGCTTGTCCACCGTCGGCGTGCTCAGATCGCTGAAGTCCAGCCGCTCACCGGAAGCCAGCATCGCGGCGGTCCACCGCGCGGTCTCGGAGCGGTCCATGCCGCGCAGGTAGATCGCCATCAACAGTGCGGCCATCTGTTCCTCGGCGACGCGGCCGCGGGTATAGGCGTCGATGACCCAGTCGATGGCGGCATCGGAGAGCCGGCCGCCGTCGCGCTTGGTCTTGATCAGCGTCGGCGCGTCGAATGTCACGGCAGGTCGTCGGGGCCGAACGCGTCGGGCAACAGCTCGCCAAGGCGGCGCGGTCCGGCGAGGTGGTCAATGAGCAGGCCGGGTCCGCCGTGTTCCAGCAACAGTTGCCGGCACCGCCCGCAGGCATCAACAACCGCCCGCTCGCGTCGATGCACGCCAGCGCGAGCAGCCTGCCGCCCCCGGTCGAATGCAGCGCGCTGATTACTCCGCACTCGGCGCACAGGCCTAGGCCATATGAGACATTCTCCACATTGCATCCGGTGACCACCCGGCCGTCGTCGACCAGCGCCGCCGCGCCCACCCGCAACCGCGAATAGGGCGCATACGCTCGATACGCTACTTGGGTAGCGTTGTCCCGCAACATATTCCAGTCAATCGCGGCGGTAATCACAGCGATGCCTGCCATGTTCTATACGCATGAGACAGTCCTGTTTTCTCGTCGGTCAGCGTCGAAGCCACCCTACTGGCCGCGGTCCGGGGCGTCGGCGGCTGCGCGGCGGTACAGGGTGTGGCGATGCCGGCGCGACATCGAGGTGACCACGGTGACCCGGGAGGTCAAGTGTCCTGACGGTCGCGCGCTAATTCGGGCGAGCAGACGCAGTATCACGCACGGGACGGGCGTCGCCCGTTCGCGCCAACTGAGCGCAGTTCGGCGACACCTTCACCTTCCGCGACGACGCTGCCGTCATCGGCGAGCAGCTGCAGACGCACACGTCCTTCGATCGGCTGCTTGCGTTTTCGCGCGCGCCGTGGCGTGGGGCACCCGCTGAGCCCGGCGACTGCAGAGGCGTCAAACAGTACCAACTCCAACTCGACGACGTGCGCGTACCACAGCAGGACATAGTCGGCGCCGAGGGTGAGGGCCTGCTGGTGATGTGGCCATTTACCCACGTCGAGCGGGTGCTGACGGCCGCGCTGTGCCTGGGGACCGCCGCCTACGCCATCACCCGTTCGGTCCAGCACGCCAAGGACCGCGTCATATCCGGCGCGATGCCGATCGGCGCCAACCAGGCAATCGCCCATCCGCTGGCCGCCCGGCACGCGCGCCTACAGGCCAATCGGCTCTTTGTCTATCGCACCGCGGCGCTCTTCGACGCGGGCGCCGACGTCACCGCCGATGCCAACATGGCCAAGTTACTTACGGCCGATTTGGCCTTCGCGACTGCCGATCACGCCATGCAGGTCATGGGCGTCGATGCCTGGGATGAACGCGAGGGCTGGCTCGACTGCTACCTCGATGCCCGGCTCGCTCGGTCCGGTCCGGTCAGCAACGAATTCGCACTCAATTATGTCGCCCGGCACGTGTTGGGGCTGCCGGCTGGCGGCTGATCGGCTGATTGCAAAGATGCGCCGCGCACCGGAGTGCACGCCGTGACGTGCTGTGCCCCGGCGGGGCGCGCGACACTGGATAGCCTCGCCCACCGCAGGTGCGCAGCTCGTGCCACCCGACTATAACAGAGCGCTTGCTCTGTTATAGTCGGGTGCGTGCCACGTCCCCGGGTCTACGACATCGACCGGGTCCTCGATGCCGCCGAATCGCTGGCCGCCGAGGCCGGGCCGTCGGCGATGACAATCCGAGCGGTTGCCGCGGCGGCCGGGGTATCCAACGGTGCGATCTACCACACCTTCGGGTCCCGGGCCGAGCTGCTGGCGCGCACATGGCTGCGGGCGGCGCGCCGGTTTCTCGCGACCCAACGGGCGCTCGTCGACGGGTCACTCGCCCCGCGTGAGGCCGTGGTCGCCGCCGCGGCGGCACCGGCCGTTTTCGCCCAGCAGCACCCGCAGTCGTCCTCGGTGCTGCTGGCCATACGCCGAGAGGAGCTGAGCGACAAGGAGATTCGCCGCGAACTGGCGGACGAACTGGCGGCAACTCAGGCCCAGCTCGTCGAGCTGATGGTCCACCTCGCGACCATGATGTGGGGCCGCAAGGACGCCGCCGCGGTAGACGTGATCACCACCTGCATCGTCGATCTTCCGACGAGCATCGTGTTACAGCGCAACAGGATTCACGACCCGACCGCCCTCGATCACCTGCGCGCCGCCGTGCGGGCGGTGCTCGACGTCGGACCCCCTCCCGTCAAGCAGCAAAGGAGACGACGATGAACCTCGGCTACGATGGGAAGATCGCGGTGCTGGACCTCGGCGACGACGAAAACCGCTTCTCACCTGATTTTCTCGATGAGTTCGACGCCCACCTCGACGAAGTGGTCGGCGGCAGCGCTCAAGGCCTCGTCACGACGGCCGCAGGCAAGTTTTACACCAACGGTCTGGACCTGGACTGGTTGATGGCGCATGGTGATCAGACCCCGTGGTATGTCAATCGCGTCCAGGTGCTGCTCGCCCGGATGCTGGCCCTGCCCGTGCCGACCGCGGCGGCATTGCCTGGCCATGCATTCGGCGCGGGCGCGATGCTGGCACTCGCGCATGACTTCCGGGTGATGCGCGCCGACCGCGGCTTCTTCTGCTTCCCCGAAGTCGACATCCGTATCCCCTTCACACCCGGGATGGCGGCCCTGATTCAGGCCAAGCTCACACCGCAGGCTGCGGTGGCCTCGATGACGACGGGGCGACGGTTCGGCGGGAGGGACGCTGAGGCGATCGGCATCGTCGACGCCACCGCGCCCGAGGGCGCCGTCGCGGCCGCCGCCGTCGGCATGCTGAAGCCGCTCGACGGCAAAGACCGGGGTACTCTCGGGGCGATCAAGAACACCATGTTCGCGCAGGTGGTCGCGACGCTCACGAACAGCTAGCTTCACGCTCGTCACACTCTGGCGGGCTGTGTCGTCTCACGGGTATGAGACAGAAACCACGAATCGACCCTGTGCCCCCGAAGAAGGCCCCGCTGTGGGTCCGTGCCGCCTACCGTTACGCCAAACGGCGGTTCGGCGAAGTCCCCGAACCGTTCACCGTCGCCGCGCATCACCCTGGCCTGTTGTTCGCCAACGCAATTCACGAGACGGCGCTGGAGCGCGCATCGCGCAAACTGCCCGCAAACGTTCGCGAGCTGGCCGTGTATTGGACTGCGCGCACCGTCGGCTGCTCGTGGTGTGTGGACTTCGGGTCGATGCTGCAGCGCCTCGACGGTCTGGACATCGAGCGGCTGAACGACATCGGCAATTACGCGACCTCACCGCGTTACACCGACGACGAGCGGGCCGCGATCGCCTACGCCGACGCGATGACCACCGACCCACACACCATCACCGACGAACAGGTGGCCGATCTCAAGGCCCGCTTCGGTGATGCCGGTGTGATCGAGCTGACGTATCAGATCGCCACGGAGAACATGCAGGCACGCATGTATTCGGCGCTGGGCATCACCGAGCAGGGCTTTAGTTCCGGTGACGCGTGCCGGGTTCCGTGGGCGGATCCGTCCGCGAGCCGGTAGCGCCGTGAAAAAGTGCGAGTGACGACCACGGTTGCTACGGACTCGAGGCGCACTCACCGAGGCCGCAGCGGAGAACCGCTGAACTTGTCCGGGTTCGCGATATCCCAGAAAGCGCAAACCTTTCCGTCGCGCACAGTGATGGCCAGGATCCGCGGCAGCATCTCCCGATACCCTTCGCCGCCGGCACTGCCCGCGGTGAAGACGCCGAACTCGCCGTTGACGCGGACGGGCTGATTCGCCGTGAAAAACGCCGGCCCGTAGCGTCGCGCCAGCCCGAAGATAAACCGCGCTACTTTGTCCGCCCCGCGAATCACCTGAACAGCGGTCGGCGCCTTGCCGTTCGAATCGCCGGTGAAGGTGACGTCGGGGTGCAGCAGCGTCACCACCGACTCCAGGTCACCGGCGGCCATGGCGGCCATCAGCCGGCCGACCACCTCGTCGTGTGCCGGGTCCGGTTGCGGCGGCGGATCAGCGGCGACCGCCCGCCGGGCCCGCGATGCCAGCTGCCGGGCGGCGGCCTCGGTGGTGCCCAGCACGTCGGCCACGTCGGAAAACGGCACCCCGAACCCGTCGTGCAGCACGAACGCGACCCGCTGATCGGGGCTCAGCCGCTCCAGCACCACCATCGCTGCATACCGGGCGTCCTCGTTGGCCACCACCGCCGCCAGGGGGTCGGCATCGTCGAAACCGGTCACAATCGGTTCCGGAAGCCATTGGCCCACATAGGTTTCCCGGCGACGCACCGCCGAGCGCAGCCGGTCGAGGGCCAGCCGGCTCACCACGGTGGTCAACCAGGCCCGCGCATCGCGAACCTCGTCGTGCTGCGCTGACTGCCAGCGCAGCCAGGCCTCCTGCACGACGTCCTCGGCGTCAGCGAATGTGCCGGTCAGCCGGTAGGCGACGGCCAGCAGATGCGGGCGCAGGCCCTCGAATTCGTCGACCTGTTGGGCCGAGGTCATCGTCCGAGCGTAACGTTCGCGGACACGATGCTCGATAACCTTTGGCTCCATTTCACCCGCCACGGCGCGGGCATCACCGCGCCGGTGATCACCCGGGGCGACGGCGTCCGAATCTTCGACGACCGCGGCCGTAGCTACCTGGATGCGCTGTCGGCGCTGTTCGTGGTGCAGGCCGGGCACGGCCGCGAAGAGCTCGCCGAGGCCGCCGCGGCGCAGGCCCGCACGCTGGCGTACTTCCCGCTGTGGTCGTATGCCACCCCACCGGCGATCGAGCTCGCCGAGCGTCTGGCAGGCTACGCGCCGGGCGATCTCAACCGAGTGTTTTTCACCAGCGGCGGCGGCGAGGCCGTCGAAACCGCGTGGAAGCTGGCCAAGCAGTACTTCAGGCTCACCGGCAAACCTGGTAAATACAAAGCGATTTCGCGTGCGATCGCTTATCACGGCACCCCGCAGGGCGCACTGGCGCTCACCGGTGTGCCGAAGTATCAGGCGCCTTTCGAGCCGCTGACCCCGGGCGCGGTGAAGGTGCCCAACACCAACTTCTACCGCGCGCCCGAACCGCTGCGCACCGATGTCAAGGCGTTCGGGCGATGGGCCGCCGACCGCATCGCCGAAGCCATCGAGTTCGAAGGCCCCGACACCGTCGCCGCGGTGTTCCTAGAGCCGGTGCAAAACGCCGGCGGCTGCATCCCGCCGCCGCCGGGCTACTTCGAACGGGTCCGCGAGATCTGCGACGAGTATGACGTGCTGCTGGTCTCCGACGAGGTGATCTGCGCCTACGGGCGGATCGGGTCGATGTTCGCCTGTGACGACTTCGGCTACGTGCCCGACATGATCACCTGCGCCAAGGGCCTGACGTCGGGGTACTCGCCGATCGGCGCGATGATCGCCAGCGACCGGCTCTTCGAACCGTTCAACGACGGCGCCACGATGTTCCCGCACGGCTACACGTTCGGCGGACATCCGGTGTCGGCCGCGGTGGCGCTGGCCAACCTCGACATCTTCGAGCGCGA
>Ga0070737_10004549_pt1 | contig 13847 bp, 12 predicted proteins | sample Coa_R1_10_FD_66438 | JGI IMG/M metagenome (GOLD analysis project Ga0070737, IMG submission 66438) | Surface soil microbial communities from Centralia Pennsylvania, which are recovering from an underground coalmine fire - Coalmine... | ecosystem: Environmental > Terrestrial > Soil > Unclassified... | reverse complement strand
GGAATCTGGACCTCGCCCGCGGCGACGGCGGCCCAGAAGGCGCGCCAGGTCCCCTCGGGGTGCGTCCGCTTCCACTCCTGGAACACGTGCGAGATGATCTCGATGGTCTCCTCGGGCGCCGACGGATCGCCGCAGCTGGGCGCGACGTTATCCCGGCCCGCTGGCGGCTCGGCGGGTGGCTCTTGCGCCATGAGTCCCTCCCGCCCCATGATAGCCGCAACCTGCAGCGCGCGCAGCCCACGCGGGCCCGGCGCGAGGATCTTAACCGAGTCGCTCTCGGCCTTATCCCCCAGGGTGGCGAGCAGGGGCGGGACAGACGAAGCGCACCGCCCGCGCGGCGACCGGCTCGGTGACGAGGAGCGGAGGGTGGGCGAGCTGACCCTGGACGACGTGCTGCGCATCCTGGAGCTGATCGATAAGAGCCAGTTCGACTACTTCCACCTCACGCTGGGCGACCTCGAACTCACGGTCAGCAAGCACGGTCTACCGGTCACGCGGGGGGAGGAGGAGCGCGGGGCCGCGCCGCCTCCGCCGGCAGGGCCAGCAGTCGGCGTGGCCGCTACCGTGGAGCCGCCGAGCGGGCGCGCGAGCGGCCCCACCGCCCCGGAAACGCAGGCGGAGCCCGGGGCGACCAGGGGAGCGGGCGCGGCCCCGCTTGGACAGGCGAGCACCGCGCCCGCCGCGGAGCTGGTCACCGTGACGGCTCCCATGATCGGCACGTTCTACCGCGCACCCTCGCCCGAGGCGCCGCCGTTCGTCGAGGTGGGCAGCCACGTGGCGCCTGATACGACCGTGGGGCTCATCGAGGCGATGAAGGTGTTCACCAGCGTCACCGCGGGCACCGCCGGGGAGGTTGTCGAGATCCTGGTGGACAGCGGCCAGTTCGTGGAGTACGGGCAGCCGCTGCTGCGCATCCGGCCAGCGGCCGCCGGGAGCGGCTGATGGCGCTGCGGCGCGTGCTGGTGGCCAACCGCGGCGAGATCGCCGTGCGCATCATCCGCGCCTGCCACGCACTGGGCCTCGAGGCGGTCGCTGCGGTGTCGGTGGCGGATCGCGACAGCCTGCCGGCGCGGCTGGCCGACCGCGCGGTGTGCATCGGCCCGGCGCGGGCCGCCGACAGCTACCTGAACGTGCGCGCCCTGATCGCGGCGGCCCAGGGCACGGGCGCCGACGCGCTGCACCCGGGGTACGGGTTCCTCGCCGAGTCGCCCGAGCTGGCCGAGGCCTGCGTGGAGCACGGCATCGTGTTCGTGGGGCCCAGCCCGCGCTGCCTGCGCGCGATGGGCCACAAGCTGGAGGCGCGTGCGCTGGCGCAGCGGCTCGGCGTGCCCACCGTGCCCGGCTCGCTGCAGGCCGCCACGCTCGACGAGGCGCGCGCCCACGCCGCCGCGCTCGGCTTCCCGCTGCTGCTCAAGGCAGCGGCGGGCGGCGGTGGCCGCGGGATCAAGATCGTCGCCGACGCGGCCGCGCTGCCAGGACAGTTCGAGCTGGCCGCCGCCGAGGCCCGCGCGGCGTTCGGCGACGGCACCCTGTACCTCGAGCGCTACGTGGCCAACGCGCGGCACGTCGAGGTGCAGGTGCTCGGCGACCGCTTCGGCCGCGTGATCGCGCTGGGGGAGCGCGACTGCTCGCTCCAGCGGCGCTACCAGAAGCTGGTCGAGGAGGCGCCCGCGCCCGGCCTGGCGCCGGCCACCCGCGCCGGGCTGGCCGAGGCCGCCCTGCGGCTGGCCACCGCGCTCCAGTACGAGAGCGCCGGGACGGTCGAGTTCCTAGTCGATCGCGACACGGGCGCGTTCTACTTCCTGGAGATGAACACGCGCATCCAGGTGGAACACCCCGTGACGGAGATGGTGTACGGGGTCGATCTGGTCCAGTGGCAGCTGCGCATCGCGGGCGGCGAGCCGCTGGCGCCGGAGCTGGCCGCCGCGCGCCCGAGCGGCCACGCCATCGAGTGTCGCATCAACGCCGAGTCGCCGGTGCACGGCTTCCGCCCCTGCCCGGGCACCCTCACGCGCTGGGAGCCGCCCGCCGGGCCGGGCATCCGCGTGGACACGCACTGCTACGCGGGCTACACGGTGCCGCCGTACTACGACTCGCTGCTGGCCAAGCTGATCGTCCACGCGGCCGATCGCGCGGCGGCCGTGGCACGGCTGCGCGCGGCGCTGGACCGGTTCGTGGTCGAGGGGATCGACACGACCATCCCGTTCCTGCGCGAGCTGATCGGCGATCCCGACTACGCCGCCGGCCGCTTCAACACTCGCTGGGTCGAGCAGCGACACCTGGCGGCCGCGGGGACGGCGTCTGACGTTCGGGCGGGAACGGGAGGAGGCGCGGATGCCACCGACTAGCGAGCGCGCGGTGCGCTTCGTGGACACGACAATCCGCGACGGGCACCTGTGCCTGTGGGCCAACAGCATGCGCACCGGCATGATGCTGGCCATCGCCGACGACCTCGACCGCGCGGGGTTCGAGGCGATCGAGTGCATGTACACGCACCCGAAAAAGGCCGTGCGCGAGCTGCGCGAGGACCCCTGGGAGCGCCTCCGGCTGCTGCGCGCGCGCATCACGGCCACGCCCCTGCGCACGATCATGGGCCGCTTCCCGCAGTTCGAGCTGGCGCCGCCGCTGCTGCTGGAGCTGCGCGCGCGTTGCGAGGCGGCGGCGGGCATCCGCCAGGCGCGCATCTCCGACGAGTGGAACCAGGTGGCCGGATGGGCCTGGAAGGTGCGGCTGTGCCGCGCGGTCGGGCTCGAGCCCGTGGTGAACCTGATCTTCTCCGAGTCGCCCCGCCACACCGACGCTTACTACGCCGAGCGCGCGCGCCAGCTCGCCCAGCTCGGCGTGTACCGCGTGTGTCTCAAGGACCCGGGCGGCCTGCTGACCCCCGAGCGGCTGCGCACGCTGCTGCCGGCTATCCTGGCCAACGTGGGCGACACGCCCGTGGAGCTGCACGCGCACTGCACCACGGGGCTGGGGCCGCTCAACGCGCTGGAGGCGGTCAAGCTCGGGGTGCGCACCATCAACGTGGGGCTCCCTCCCTTGGCCGACGGCGCGGCGCTGCCCAGCGTGTTCCACCTGGCGCACAACCTGCGCCTGCTGGGCTACGAGCCCGTGTTCGACGAGGCGGCGGCGCGGGCGGCCAGCGAGCGGCTGGAGCGCATACGCCAGTACGAGCGCCTGCCGCGCGGCGCGCCGGCCGCCTACGACGCCGCGTGGTATCGCCACCAGGTGCCGGGGGGCATGATCTCCAATATCCGCCACCAGCTGCGCCGCGTCGGCCTGGAGGACAAGCTCGCGGCGACGCTGGAGGAGTGCGCGCGGGTACGCGAGGAGTGGGGCTGGCCGATCATGGTCACCCCGCTGGCGCAGTTCGTGGGCAGCCAGGCGGCGGTGAACGTGATCGTGGGCGAGCGCTACCGCGAGGTGACCGACCAGACGATCCTGTACGCGCTGGGCCACTGGGGCGGCGACGAGGCGATCGCGGCGATGGACCCCAACGTGCGCGACCGTATCCTGGCGCGGCCCCGCGCGCGCGAGCTGGCGGCATGGCGGCCGCCTGAGCTGACCTATGCCGAGCTACGGGCGCGCTACGGCGGCCCGGGGGTGAGCGACGAGGAGCTGCTGCTGCGCTACGAGGTGGGCGAGGAGGAAGTGGCGGCGCTGCGGGCGGCCGGCCCCCCGCGCCGCTACGAGCACCTCAGCGCCGCGCAGCCGCTGGTGACGCTGATCGCCGAGCTGGCCCGCCGCAGCGACCGCCGCTACATCTACCTGCGCAAAGGGGCCCTGTCCGTCACCCTCGCGCGGCGCAGCGAGTAGGCTCCTTACGGCCGAACACTTCCGGTGGTCTGGAGTACGACAGTAGGATCAGCGGGTTAAGGCCAAGCAAGCGTGAGGGGGACAGATACTGGAAAGAGGGCCATCTACGGCTGCAAGCGGCGCTGCAACGCATCCACCGCGTCCGGGAGCTCGCGCCATGAGCGCAGGCCGCCATACACATAGAAGTCGGGCCGCACGATCACCGCGACACAGCCATGCTCGTCGAACCAGCGCGTGTACTTGCCTTGTAGGTCCTGTACGCCTGTTGCCCCAGCTCTTCGGTCGATACGGACTAGCAGACCTCCGATGTGCTGCCAGAAGCAGCGCTGGCTTGCGGACAGGCTGTCTTGAGGAGCACCGTCAAGAGCCAGCATGACGAAGCCGCGCCCAACGACGTCGTCGAAGAGGCCCTCTCGGTCCCCGCTCCGCACCCGTGCCTGAATAAATAGCTCGCCGGCCCCGGGAAGACTGCGGTCGATGATACCAGTCTCTAGCCGCGGGTACTCGATCCGCTCTACCGCGGCCTCCTGCCCTTTTGCCATTCGTTTTCCTATTAGCTCGGCATCGCGCCGGCGTGCTGCCTCAGGATCGCGCATTGTTTGGATTTTCCCGAGTTCGATAGCCGTGAGGGTAATAGCGCGAACATGGGGCTCCCGCTCACTCATGTAGCTGTCGAGCAGCGCCTCAGCGGCTTGGCCTTTCAGCACGAGGTCCAATTTCCATGCTAGGTTGGCCGCGTCACGAATGCCCGAGCACATGCCCTGTCCGAGAAAAGGAGGCATCTGATGGGCGGCATCACCGACCAGGAACACACGGCCGTCCCGCCAACGCTCGGCAATCAGGGACTGGAAGGTATAGCTGACGGAGCGAATCAGCTCTAGATCGTCCGGTGTCACCCAGCGGCTCACGCGGCGCCAAACGTTGGCCGGCGCGACGGCTTCCTCGACGGTTTCGCCGGGCAGGATCATGAAAGAGAAGCGGCGGTGTGCTGGCCCCAACTGGATCATCACGCCTGGCTGGGCGGGATCACAGAGCTGACGGGCAAGCGGCAGATCTACCGGACGTTTGATTTTGAAGTCGCACACCAGCCAGCGCTCGCGAAAGCCAAGATCCTCACTCCGAATGCCACATGCTTGGCGGACGAAACTGTTTCCTCCGTCGCAGCCGAGTAGAAACCGCCCGCTTACTTGTTTGCGTTCACCTGTCGGACGAAGTCCCACGCCTTCGACTCGCTCGACCGTGACGTCGACGCGGTCGGCATGCTGGACCAATTCGATCGCCCGCCACCCCTGGTGGATCTCCACGGTATCCAGGCGTAGGACTGCTCGGTGGAGCGCGTCCTCCAGCGTGGGCTGGTACATAAGGTAGTTCTCCGCCCAGCCAGAGATCGACTCCGGGCTCATGACATGCTTGATGAGCAGATCGCCGGCACCATTCACCCACTCGTAGGTGGTCCACACGAGGGTGCCTGGTAAGATATCCTCGACACACCCCAGGGCCTGCAGGACCCGCATCACCTCGTGATCAAAGGTCGCTGCGCGCGGCAAGTTGTAGAAGGTCTGGTAGCGCTCGAACACGGCCACGCGATGGCCGGCCCGTCCGAGCAACGCTGCTGCTACCATCCCCACCGGGCCGTAACCAATGATGACGACGTCGTATATTGGCGTCATATCAGTCCTCGCGCACCCAGGGGAAGACTCGGCGGAGCATGGCAACGCCTGGTAGCCGGGCATCGGGGTTCGCCCGGTAGTAGCCCGCGAGCGCGAAGGAGAAGACATTCATGATCACCGCATAGACAGCCGCCGGTACAACCGCGAGAGGGCCAAAGTTGGCGGCAGCGAGCACCGCGACCAACCCGGAGTTTTGTGTCGTTGTATCAAACATGATAGAGCGTCGCTGTGCCTCGCCTACTCCTGCTAGAGCACCGACAAAATATGCAAGAACGGCGGCAATACCGACTTGAATGGTGCCTGCTAGCGCCACCAGAGGGATGATCTCCAACTGGCGCAACAGTACGGGAACAGCGGGCGCCAAGATGGCGGGAAATACCGGCCAGAGGCAGAGCACCCCGGCGGCTGGCAGGACGGGCTCGATGTATGCGATCTGCGGCGTGGCCAGTCTCTTGATTATCAACGCGGCCAGCACAGGCAAAACAGCGAGCTGTGCTGTCTGGACGACCATCTCCAACACTGGCACCTGTACAAAGGCCCCGGCGAAAAGCCAAGTAACCAGGGGGAGTAGTAGCGGAGCGACGAGCGTGTCGACGGCCGTAGCACTCACGGTTAGTGCTGCGTCGCCGCGTCCTACCCACGTCTGGATCGCACTGGCGGCGCCGCCGGGCCCAGCCCCCTGGAGGATCTGGCCAACGAACAGGGTGGGGTTGTTCATGAGGAGGATGTAGACCAGCATTCCGGCGATCCAGGCGGCGATGGTAGCAACCAAGTAGTCACTGATCAGAATCGTGACGATCCCGCGTGGTTGGCGGATAACCCGCAGAAAGTCCCTGCCATCCAGAGTCAGGCCCATCGAGAAAATGGACAACATCACCAGGTAGTTAGCGTACGGATTGAGCGCCCGGGCCAGATCAGTCGCGATGAAGGAGAAGGCGAACAGCAGGATGGCCCAAGCCCCAAACCCGACGACGACGATGCGGTTGAGCCACTTCACCAGAAGGGTGCTCGCGAGCGGGCTTGGGCTGCGCTCGTGGGTGGCGGCCAGGGGGTGTGCGTGCATGGCATCCTCCTCTCACGTGCCTCGCGCTTGGCGGCGGGGCGAGTGCGCCAGGTGTCGCGCGCCCTGTATTTACCTCATCTTTTGAGTAAATCGTGAGGCACAGTATAGGGAGTCCCCGGCCGCGGGTCAAGCGGTTGGGGGCTGCGGGCGGGCGCAGGAGATAATCGTAGGGGCACCGGCTACTGCCATGGCAGCCGGGCTGGGGGCAGACGAAGCATGTCCTTGCGTCATGCCATCCTGGGCGTACTCAGCGCCGAGCCGATGACTGGGTACGACCTGGTGCGCTACATCGACGAGTCCGTTGGTTACGTCTGGTCGGCCTCGCAGAGCCAGGTCTATCCCGAGCTGCGCCGGATGGAGCAGGCCGGGCTGATCCGGGCCGCAGTCGCCCAGCGCGGCCAGCGGGCCGAGAAGCGTGTCTACTCCCTCACCGAGGCCGGGGAGACGGAACTGCGGCGCTGGGCTGCGGACCTGCTGGCGTACTCCCCGGACCGCGACCCGCTGTACCTGAAAGCCCTCTTCTTCGACCTGGTGCCCTTCGCAGCCGCCAGGGAGCAGCTCCGGGCACACATCGCCCACTGGTCCCGTCGGTTGCAGCAGTGGCAAGAGCGCGCCGACTTGATCCGCGCACGGCGACTACCGCTTCTCCGCAAGCGCCTGGAGCAGCGCGACCCGGCAGAGCACGAGGCGATCGTGGAGTTCAAGGCCTGGGTGATCGAGGGCAAGGTCGCCCGAGCGCGTATGGAAATCGAATGGGCCCGGCGTGGGCTGGCGCTGATCGACTCGCTGGAGGCGCGACGCCTAGCGGCTACAGGCACGCCAGAGAGCCACCGTCCGGTTGCTGCGAGCGATTCTAGCCCCACGTCTCCTCGTCCCGGCGGTAAGCGCGTTCGCGGTGTAGGTATATGACTCGGCTGGTCGCTAGGTAGCCCGTAAAACAGCACGGCGACAGGCCAGCTCCTCGTGCGCGACGGGGGCAAGGGGCCCATGGCGCTCGCTGGTAGCTGCTACAATTTCGGAGAGCCTATCCTCTGACTTTGACTTGGAGTACGCATGCGCGGCAGCCCCCTGAGCGGACCGGCCCGTGGGCCATGGTCCGTGGCGCGGCTGCAGCGCATTGGCAACTGGGGGCGCGCCGACGAGGCCATCGGCCGCCGCTGGGAGGCGGTCGGCCTGGAGGCGCTCGCCACGCTGCTGCACCGCGAGCGCCAGGTCGAGGGCGTGCCGTACACCCCCGCGGCAATCCTCGCGCTGGCCGCCGACGACGCCTTGCGCCAGGAGGTCCACGCCTCGGGCCTGCCCAACCCGGACGCCGCGCTGCTGGGCCGCCACCCCGACGGCACGGCTGTCATCCAGCCCGTCGATTTCAAGTGGTCGCTGGAGCGCGCCGAGCGGCCTCAGGTAGCCGGCGCCACCCTGGAGCGGCTGCTCGCCGCGCCACTGCCGCGCCTGCACGCCGCGCTCGCGGCGACCGTGCAGGCGGCGGGGATCGCCCTTGGCGCGCCGGCGTACGTCGACGGCTTCTTCTTCGCGCCCGAGCACGCCGAGAACCGCGCCTGGCTGGCCAGCGCCGCCAACGCCCGCAGCGAGTACCCGCTGGCCCTGGAGGATGTAGAGTTCTGGCCCGTCGCGCCCCGCGCGTTCTTCGCGCCGCTGCCGGGCTGGGAGCTGGGCTGCTGGCTGGCCGAACTGGACCGCAGCGTGCGGCTGCTGGACACGATCGAGGGGGCCGAGCGCTATTACCGCCTGGGCGCGGGCTTCCAGGGCGCGCTGGTGCGGCTCGCCACGCCACTATTCGCCGACGCGCCCGCGCCGGTCGACGCCCGCGCCGAGATCGCGCGGCTGCGCGCGCAGCACCGCCTGTACACCAGCGCCGAGCTGGCCACCTACCTGGAGCGGCAGATGGCGGCGCGCGAGACGCTCCAGCGCGCGCTGCGCGAGCTGGAGGCCGCGGTGTATCCGTTCCGCCTGTTCCGCGCCGAGGTGGAGGCGCGCCGCGGTACCCCCGGCGATGGCGAGGCGCTGGCCGAGGAGAACGGCGCACCGGGCCTGCGGGAAGGCTACCGCGCCGTGCGTGCGGCCGTGCGGGCCTACCTGCGCGAACAGGGGCAGGCGCTGGTCGCGCGCGGGTTGCCCGAGGCGCAGGCGCTGGCCGAGCTGCAAGCGCGCCTGCCGACCCTGACCCAGCACGCCCGGACGCTCGCCCGCCGCTACCTCGACGCCCAGGGGCGGTAGCCGCCCGCGCGCCTGCCGCGCCGCCACGCCGTGGCGTACAATCGGCGGCCAGATCGCACACGAAGGGAGAGGATGCCATGGCGCGGCGCTACGTGGTGCGCTACGAGGAGGGCGTGACGGGCAAGCTGCCGGTGCCCGGGGGCGGCGGCAGGTTCTGCATCCTGCTCGACCGCGAGCTGGGCGGCGCCCAGCACTTCTCGCTGCTGCTCAACGAGATCCAGCCGGGCTACGTCGGCGCCTACCACCAGCACGCCGTCGAGCACGCCTGGTACATCCTCCAGGGGCGCGGCACGATGTGGATCGACGACGTGCCCTACGAGATCGGCCCCCACATGGCCGTGTACGCGCCCGCCGGGGTGCCCCACAAGGTGGCCAGCACGGGCGACGAGCCGCTGCGCTACCTGGTGGTGTACGCGCCGCCCGGGCCCGAGCAGGAGCTGCGCGCGCGGGGCGAGCACGCCTACGGCCCCCCGCCCGCGCGCTGACTCGCGGGGGGCCGAGGGGCGCGGCGCCGCCCGTTCGGGTGCCCCTCGGCCCCGGAGAGCCCTCGGGAGCAGGCCGCTCAGTCGCGGGCGTCGCCGCGGAACGGCGGGTCGGTGACCTCCAGTAGGCCCAGGTCGCGCATCAGGTCGCGGTACACGCGCATGGCCTTGATCATGCGCGGCATGCCGCAGTAGATGTGCGCCTGCAGGATCACCTCCAGGATCTCGCGCGGGGTGGCGCCGCAGCGCAGCGCCGAGCGAATGTGGTTGGGTAGTTGGACCAGCTCGTCGCTGACCACGCACTCGCCGATGATCACCAGCACGCGGGTCTTGTCGTCCAGCACCCCGCGGTTGTACATGTGGTCGTAGATCCAGGTAAGCCACACCTGGGTCCAGTCACGGTCCAGCTCGTCGAACTCGTGCACCAGCCGCAGGAAGAACTCGCCCTGCAGGCGCATGCCCGTCTCGATGGCCTTGCGGTTGTAGCGCTCCAGCAGCTCCTGCTTGCGGGCCTCTTTGTCCGGCATCGGGTGTTCCCTCCCCCGCAGTGCGTGCCGCTTGACGGCTGCGGCTAGCTTACTGCAAACGCGCGCCGCGAGCATCCCCGCGGCGGGGCGAGGGGGCTAGCTCGGCGGCGCGGGGCGACGGGCGGCGCGTGCCGCTTGCGCGAGCGCGCCGGGCGGTGTACACTGCTATGGGCCGTGGCTAGCCCGTCGCGGCCGCATCGAGACAGTTCCCTTATGTGTAGCGAGTCCGACAACCGTCGTCGTGTGGTCCCGTGGGCGGCGCGCGGGGCAGCGGGGAGCGCCCAGATGGCGTGACCCGGTGCTGCCGCTGAGGTGCTCGCCCACCGTGGCGCTGCCACCGGTGGGTTTTTTGTGCGGTGTGCTGCGCGGGCGTCCTGCGGCGAGAGCGAGGCGAACCATGGACGAGGGGCCGACACCGAAACGCGCAACTGCACAGCGGACGCCGAGGAGGCTGCTCTCGGGCTAGTGGTCGCTGACGCGCTGGGCCGTGCATCACGCCTCCTCGGCTGAACGGGGAGGCGTTCTGGCGCCTCCGGGGAAGGAGGTGTGGCATGGTCCAGTCGCCGCTGGTCGGTGTGGCGGGTGCGCGGGCGACGGCGCTCGCGCGCGAGTTCAACCCCCTGAAGCGCTTCTGGAAACTCTTGGGGCCCGGCCTGGTCACCGGTGCCTCGGACGATGATCCCTCGGGGATTGGGACCTATGCCGCGGCCGGCGCCGCCCTCGGCTACGCGCCGCTGTGGACGGCGCTGGTGACGTTCCCCCTGATGGCCGCGGTCCAGTTCACTTGTGCCAAGATCGGGCTGGTCACGGGCCGCGGGCTGGCCAGCGTGCTGCGGGCTCACTATCCACGGCCACTGGTGTACGCTGCCGTGGGCGCGCTGGCGTTGGCCAATGCCATCAACGCCGGCGCGGACATCGGCGCGATCGCGGCGGCCATCGATCTGTTGGTGCCGGTGCCGGCACCGGTGCTGGTGGTGCTGGTCGCGGCGCTAGTGCTGGCGCTCCAGCTCGGCGGCTCGTATCGCGTGGTGGCGGGCGTGCTGAAGTGGCTGGCGCTGGCGCTGCTGGTGTACCTCGGGGCGGCGCTGCTGGCGCAGCCGGATGTCGGCGCGGTGCTGCGCGGCACCTTCCTGCCCACGATCCAGGGCGACAGCGGGTTCTTGGCCACGCTGGTGGCGATCCTAGGCACCACGATCACGCCGTACATGTTCTTCTGGCAGGCCAGCCACGAGGCCGAGGAGCAGGGGCGGGTCGCCCTGAAGGAGCATCCCGCGGCGTGCGAGGCGGAGTTGACCTACGCGGCCTGGGACGTCAACGCCGGGATGTTGTTCAGCAACCTGGCGATGTATTTCATCATGTTGGCCAGCGCGGCTACCCTGTTCCAGGCCGGCCAGCACGACATCCAGTCGGCAGCGCAGGCGGCCGAGGCCCTGCGCCCGTTGGCCGGCGACGCGGCGACGGTGCTGCTGGCACTCGGTCTGATCGGCACGGGGCTGCTGGCTGTGCCAGTGCTCACCGGCTCGGCGGCCTACGCGGTGGCCGAGGCGCTCGGCTGGCGCAACGGGCTGGACGCCGCGCCCCAGCAGGCGCGGGGCTTCTACGCGGTGGTAGCCGCGGCTACCCTGTGCGGGCTGGCCATCAACTTCCTGGGCATCAACCCGATTGCCGCGCTGGTGTGGACGGCCGTGCTCAACGGCGTGCTCGCCGGCCCGCTGCTGCTGCTCATCTTGTTGGTGGCCAACAACCGCGCGGTGATGGGCCGCTACGTGAACGGCTGGGCGACCAACCTGCTGGTGGGGGCCGCGGCGGTGGCGCTGTGTGCGGCGGCGGCAGCGCTGGTCGCGAGCCTGGCCGGCGGCGCGTGAGCCGCGCGGCTTAGCGGCTCGGCCGCCCCGGCCGCTTGCGCACCACCAGGAAGTGGGAGATCCCGAAGCAGCGCAGCGGCGTGCGCTCGACGAGATCGCGCGCGGCGACCAGCGCGCGTCCCAGGCGCGGGTGACGCGCCACGATGTTGTCAAAGCCAGGAAACACGTGCGAGCACACTTCGAAGTCGACGGCCAGCCCCTCGAACAGGCGCCGCAAGCCGCGGCGGGTGTAGATGCGCACGTGCGGGGCGAAGCGATTGCGGATGCAGTCGGGCGTGTAGTTGATCAGCGGCAGCAGGCGGAACACGTAGCGCCGGCCCAGGTAGAAGCCGTGCGTCTCGAAGAAGTAGAGGCGGTTGGGCGCGAAGATCACGATCCGCCCGCCTGGGCGCAGGCAGCGGTACGCCTCGCGCACCGCCTGGCGGTCATCGGCGACGTGCTCGAGCACCTCGTGCAGCAACACGACGTCGAAGAAGCCATCGGGGAACGGCAGCGCCTCGGCCGGCGCCACGCGGAGGTTCGGCAGGGTCGCGCTAGCGGCGGCGATCTTCTCGGGGTCGATGTCGACCCCATAGACCTCGTCGCTGAACTGGCGGAGCTGGCGCACGTACATGCCGAGGCCGCAGCCGACATCGAGAATGCGCTGCCCCGCGAGCGGCACGTACCGACGGATCAAAGCGAGCCGGCGGGCCTGCCCGCGCCGCCAGACATAGCTTGGGTGGCCGAGGCGGATCGCTTTGTCCTCGCCCGCCCGCACCGCGCGGCTCACCGCCACCGTGTCCGCACCTCCGCCACTTGCTCGCTGGCGGATCGTACCATACTCCGGGCGCCCGCGCGCAAGGCGTACTGGCTCGCAGCGGGCGGCAGGGTACAATAGCGCCGGAGCGCCTGCTATCAGGACGGAGAGCGTGACCGACGAGCACGACCAACCGGCCAGCCGCCCTCATCGATCGCGGGCCCCACGGGCTAGCGACCGCGCCGGGCGCGGCCCCCGCGGCCGCCCCCGAGGCAGCGCGGTGCGGATGGTGCGCGATGTGTCGGCTGGCGGCGTGGTGCTGCGCCAGACCGATTCGCGTACGGAGGTCGCGCTGGTCGGCCGTGGCCAGCCGCGGCGCTGGGGGCTGCCCAAGGGCGGGCTGCAGGCCCATGAGACCCTCGACCGCGCCGCGGTGCGCGAGGTGCAGGAGGAGACCGGCCTGCACGTCGAGCTGTTGGCCCCGGTCGGCGACATCGTCTACTGGTTCAATACGCGCGGGGCCCGCCATCACAAGACGGTCCATTACTTCTTGATGCGCGCCACTGGCGGCGACGTGCGCGACCACGACTGGGAGAACGACGAAGCCGCCTGGTTCCCTGTGGACGAGGCGCTGCGCACGATGGCCTTCCCCAACGAGGTGGAGATCGTGCGCCAAGCGCTGGCCCTGTGGCAACGGCGCGCCGGCGCCTCATAGCCGCCCTGCCGTCCTCCCCCCTGCCCCCGGACCGCCCATTCGCGCTGCGCGCTTTTCTCTGTGACGAAGTCCGCACCAGGAGGAAAAGGCGTGCCGCGGGCGTTGTGGGCGGAGGTGATTCGAGATAGCTGGGGAAACCCCATCCCCGGGGCGCGCGTGGAGGTGCGGGACCCGGGGGGGAGTGGGCCAACGGGGGCGGTGCTGTACGCGAGCTGGGCGGGGGCGGAGCAGCTGCCGCAGCCGCTGGTAGCGAACGCGCAGGGGTGTGTGTGGTTCTACACGGCGGCGCCGGGGACGTTCGACCTGTACGTGTGGGCGGCGGGGTATGAGCCGCAGGTGGTGGCGGGGGCGCAGACGCGGGTGAGCGGGGCGCTGGATCCAGCGCTGGTGCCGGTGATGGGGCCCAGCGGGCCGGGGCACGGGGCCGGGCTAGTGCCGGACCCGGGGGCGACGGCGGGGACGACGCGCTACCTGCGAGAGGATGGGCAGTGGGTGGCACTGCTGGAGACGACGGCGCAGGGGCCGGGGACGGTGCTGGCGGGGCCGGCGAGCGGGGGGCCGGGGCTGCCGACGTTTCGGGCGCTGACGGTGGGGGATTTGCCGGGGCGGAGCGCGGTGTCGGGGGCGCGGCTGTACCAGCAGGTGGGGCAGGTGCTGGGAGCGAACACGTGGACGCGGATCGCGTTCGACGCGGTGAGCTACGACAGCCGGGGGGAAGTCGACCTGGCGGGGGCGCGG
>Ga0070737_10004547_pt1 | contig 13850 bp, 13 predicted proteins | sample Coa_R1_10_FD_66438 | JGI IMG/M metagenome (GOLD analysis project Ga0070737, IMG submission 66438) | Surface soil microbial communities from Centralia Pennsylvania, which are recovering from an underground coalmine fire - Coalmine... | ecosystem: Environmental > Terrestrial > Soil > Unclassified... | reverse complement strand
GCGGTCAGGTCTGGCTGATGCCGCACAACCCGGCGTTCGATCCCATCCCCGGAAACGACGCCGCCGTGCTCGGCAAGGTCGTCACCGTCATCCGCAAGATCTGATCCGGCTACTCGGCCCGGGTGAAGCCGTTGACCTGCGCGATTTCCTCACTGGCGAACCAGATTTCGGCGAATGCATCGTCGTAGAGCGCACTGTCGGGTGTGTAGTACAGGCCGAAGCTGGCATTGCCCTTGACCGGGTAACCCTCCGGCGCCTCGTCCGGGTCGTCCAGCGGCAGGTGGATCGCCGGGTTGGCAGGCTCGCCGGGCTCCTCGGTGTCCGCGTCGGCGGCCGCGTGGCGCCCGGAGCGGAGCTCACTCTCGGTGGGAATCCGCGTGGGCGCGGTGTCCACGGCGTCGGGGTCTTCTTCTTCCCCTTCCACGTCCTGTCCGACTTCGGAAGACACTGCGGCGCTGCGCGTTTCGCCCGTCAACAAGCCTTCGTCCGGATCCGTGCCGGATCGAGGGATCCAGCCGCCGTCCGGGCGGCTGGGCTCGGCCATCGGCGAGGGCTCCGCGGGTTGCGGATAGGCGCGGGCGAACGGTGACGTTGCGGGCTCACCCTCGGCGCCGGACGCCCAGCGCCGATCCGGCTCCGGAGCGGTGTCATAGCCGGCCTCCGTTTCGGGTTCGGGTTCGAAAGCCGCGACGCGCGGGGCGGCGGCTTTGCGGCGCCGCCGCCATGCCCGCGGAGCCAGCGCGACCAGCCCGATCAGCAGCAGCATCGGGATGATGCTCAACAGCCACCACCAGTGCCATGCATGCCCGGCGCCTGTGCCGGCTGGCCGTGCGGGAGCGGCCGGCGCGTTCTGTCCGGGGATCTGCAGGCCGGACAGTGACGACGCCAGGTTGGCCGGCTCGGTGCTGAAGGTGTTCTTCGCGCGGTCCCAGGCGATCTTGCCGCCGGTGAACTTCTGGCTGACCACGTCGCGGTCCACCGTCTGATCGCCCACCGGGGCGCCCAGCTTGCCGGTGGCGCCGCCGAGTTTGTCCCACGCCGCCTTCATTGCCCCGCGTACCACGAACGCGCCGTGGTCGGGGGTCCAGAAGATCACCGGCTTGTCGGTGGCCGAAAAGGTGCAGACTCGGCTGGCCGGTTTGATGCCGCCGTCGGCCTCGTTGGCGGTGGGGAAACCCAAATCGCTGCCGGCCGGCCCGCCCAGCGACTCGTATTTGGCCAGGATGTCGCTCTCGACGGCATTGGCGCCGGTGGCCGGGCTGAAAAAGACCTTGCCGCCGGCGAAGTTCTGGGCCAGCCCGTCGTCGCCGATCGGGTACTGCCCGCCCTGTTTGGCGCCCAGCGGACCGGACGCCCCGCCGGCCGCGCGCCAGGCCATGTTGATGGCGGCGGTCGGATCGATCGGAACCTGCAGGTCCGCCAGCTGCTGCGCCAACTCCGGCGGGGTCGTGGTGAACGTCTTGATCAGCCGGTTCCAGGAGACCTGGCCGCCGCTGAACGGCTGCGTGGCGACCTCGCCGTTGTAGGTTTCGTCGCCGACCGGCACGCCGAGCACGCCACCGGAGCTGCCCAGTTTGTCCCAGGCCGCGTTGATCGCGCCGCGTACGACAAAGGCGCCGTGCTCGGGCGTCCAGAAGATCACCGGCTTGTCGCTGGCCGAGAACGTGCTGACCCTGCTGTCTGGTCCGGCCAGGCCCGGTACCTCGTCGATGGTCGGGAAGCCGAGGTCGCTGCCCGCGGGTCCGCCCAATGACTCGTATTTGTCCAGCACTGCGCCGTACATCGACCGCGCACCGGTCTGGGGCGTGAAAAAGATCTTGCCGTGGTCGAAATCCTGGGCGAACCCGGCGCCGACGGCGTAGACGTCGCCCTGCTTAGCGCCGAGATCCGAGTTCTCGCCGCCGGCGGCCTCCCACGCCGCGGTGATCGCGTCGTCGGCGTCGCTTTCCGGGGACGCCGCTGCGGTGGGCAGCACCAGGGCCTGCACCATGGCCAGGCCCGCCGCCACGGCCACCACACCGAGCGCCGCGCGCCGCACCGCCGTGCCGAATCGTCGTTGCTGCCGTCTCACCGCACCTCCAAAGCCCGCGTCGTCGCCGGGCTGTACTACTTTGCGCCAGCGCAATGCGAATCGCGAAGTCATATCGCAGACATTACGGAAACAGATATCCAGGCGATGTCGAAATGATGCCCGACTGCGTTGGTATCGCGGGATGAGTGCGCTGCGCGTGCAGCAGGGGTGCGTTACCGTGCCGGGAAGGGGCTCAGCGCGGAACGCCACGGGAGGAAACGCATCGGACATGGGTGTTTCCCCATTGGTCTGGACCCTGACCATCGTCGTGCTCGTCGCCCTGACGTTGTTCGACTATTTCTTCCACGTGCGCAAATCGCACGCGCCGACGCTGCCCGAAGCCGCCGTCTGGTCGGCGTCCTATCTGGGAATCGCAATACTATTCGGCGTCGCCGTGATGATCTTCGGTGACACCACGATGGGCGTGGAATATTTCGCGTGTTACTTGAGTAACGAAGCCCTTTCCGTCGACAACCTGTTCGTCTTTCTGGTGATCATCGGCAGTTTCGCGGTGCCGCGGGTCGCCCAGCAGAAAGTGCTGTTGTTCGGCATCGTGGCGGCGACGGTGGCGCGCACCGCATTCATTTTTCTGGGCGCCGCATTCATCACCCTGTTCGGTTGGGCGTTCTACCTTTTCGGGGTTGTCCTGCTGGTCACCGCGGGCAACCTGGTCAGGCCGACGGCATCGGAGGGCCGCACCGCAAACCTTGCTGTCATCCGTATTGCCAAGCGATTCCTGCGCACCTCCGATCGCTACGACGGCGACCGGTTGTTCATTGACGAGAACGGCAAACGGGTGATGACGCCGATGCTGATGGTGATGATCGCCGTCGGCGGCAGCGACCTGCTGTTCGCGTTCGACTCGATACCCGCGTTGTTCGGCCTGACCCAGAACGTCTACCTGATCTTCAGCGCTACGGCGTTCTCGCTCTTGGGTCTTCGGCAGTTGTACTTTCTGATCGACGGTCTGCTGGACCGGTTGATCTACCTGTCCTATGGGTTAGCGGGCATTCTCGGCTTCATCGGCGTCAAGCTAATGCTGCAGGCACTGCACGAGAACAACGTGCCGTTCATCAACGGCGGCAAGCCGGTTCCCGTCGGCAAGGTGAGCACCACCGTCTCGCTGACGGTGATCGTCGTCGTTCTGGTCGTCACGACGGCGGCGTCGCTGCTCTCCGAGCGTGGACGGGTGCAGAACGCCGTCGCCAACGCCCGCCGGCATGCGACGGAGTACCTGGACCGCCACTACGAGGTGGACCCCGTCGAGCGGGAGAAGATCTTCGCCCGGCTACTGCGGGAAGAGGGTCAAATCCGGGCGCTGCCAATGGAATACCGTGCGCGGATCAGAGAGTCCGACGAGCTGATGGATCTGCTCGAGCGGGCCCACCGGGCGCACGACGGGTACAACGGGAGCTAGAGCTAGACGGCGAGGCCGCGCGCGGCGGGTCGCCGCGATGGTGCTATACGCCGAGGCCGCGGCCGATGATCTCTTTCATGATCTCGGTGGTGCCGCCGTAGATCGTCTGCACCCGCGCGTCGAGATAGGCTCGGGCGATTGGGTATTCGCGCATGTAGCCGTAGCCGCCGTGCAATTGCAGGCAGCGATCGATCAGGTGCACCTGTTTTTCGGTGGAGTACCACTTGGCCATCGCGGCCTGCTCGGCGGTCAGCTTCTCCTCCAGGTGCAGCCGGATGAACTCGTCGACCATCATCCGCACCACGGTGGCCTCGGTGGCCAACTCGGCCAGCAGGAACCGGCTGTTCTGGAAACTGCCGATCGGCCGGCCAAACGCCTTGCGCTCCTTGGTGTATTGCACCGTCTGCTCGAGCACGGTCTCCATCGCGGTGGCCGCCATGATCGCGATCGAGATGCGCTCCTGCGGCAGGTTCTGCATGAGGTAGATGAAGCCCATGCCCTCCTGCCCGAGCAGGTTTTCCGCGGGGACCTTGACGTCGGTGAACGACAACTCTGCGGTGTCCTGGGCGTCCAAACCGATCTTGTCCAGGTGCCGGCCGCGCTCGAATCCCTCCATGCCGCGTTCGACGACCAGCAGCGAAAAGCCTTGCGCGCCTTTGTCGGGGTCGGTCTGGGCCACCACGATCACCAGGTCGGAGTTGATGCCGTTGGTGATGAACGTCTTGGACCCGTTGAGCACGTAGTGGTCGCCCTGCTTGACCGCGCGGGTCTTGATGCCCTGCAGGTCACTGCCGGTGCCCGGCTCGGTCATCGCGATCGCGGTGATCAGTTCCCCGGTGCAGAACTTGGGCAGCCAGCGCTGCTTCTGCTCCTCGGTGCACAACCGCAGCAGGTACGGGGCCACGACGTCGTTGTGCAAGCCGAAGCCGATGCCGCTGTAGCGGCCCTTGGTGGTCTCCTCGGTGACGATCGTGTTGTAGCGGAAGTCTGCGTTGCCCCCGCCGCCGTATTCTTCGGGCACCGCCATGCCCAGAAAGCCCTGCTTGCCGGCCTCCAGCCACACCCCGCGATCGACGATCTTGGCCTTCTCCCACTCGTCGTGGTACGGCGCGACGTGGCGGTCCAGGAAGGCGCGGTAGGCCTCGCGGAACAGTTCATGCTCGGGCTCGAACAGCGTGCGCTCATATTTGATGGCGCTACCCATGGATCACCTCCGGCGAATGGGGACTCTTCCGCCCAACATATACCAACCGGGCGGTTGGTTGGACCGCCGGTAGCGCCTAAACCGCCGTCGCCTCCACGATGCTGGCCGGCGAGGCGGTCGGCACCACCCGCGTCATCCGGAATCCGGCCCGCTCGAGCGGGTCGCGGTACTCGGCCGCGGTGCGCTCGCGGGCCGCCGAACACAACAGCATCTCCAAGTCCACCCATTTGCCGAGGAATTCGCGATTGTGCTCCGGGATCACCAACTCGACCAGCAACACCGTCGCGCCGGCTCGAGCTAATGTGCGCACGTTGCGCAGGATCTGTGCGGCCTTCTCGTCGGGCCAGTCGTGGATGACGTTCTTGAGGATGTAGGCGTCCCCTCTTTCGGGCACATTGTCGAAGAACGAGCCCTCGACAATGCACACCCGGTCCGACACGCCGTGCTCCCGTAGCGGCGTCGGGGCTGCGGCGACGACGTGCGGCAGGTCGTACAACACACCGCGGATGTTCGGCGTCGCCGCCAGAATGGCGGCCAACAGCCGGCCGTGCCCGCCGCCGACGTCGACGATCGTGGGATAGGCGCTGAAGTCGTAGCTCGCGACGATCGGAGCCATCGCCAGCTCCGAGACTCCAGTGCTCGCGATGTTGCCGCGACCCGAAGAACCGCGCCGCGCCGGCCATCGATACCGAAGCATCCCGCCGCAGCGTGTCCGCAGGCGGATTCAGCTCGTAGCGGCCGTCGCGACGCCGACGGAATACCCCGCGGCTGATCAACGCCCGCAGTAACCGGCGCAGCGCGTCCGGGTCCGCGCCGACCCGGTCTGCCAACTCGTAAATCCGCAGCGGTCCTTCGGCAAGGGCATCGGCGACGCCGAGCTCGGCGGCTACCGCGATCGCCTGCGACATCCAGGCGGCATGCATCATCTCCATCATCACGGCGGGCGCGGGCGCCAACCGCTGGTGGAGTCGACAGGTGTGGTGGCGAATTCGCTCGATCGCTCGGGCCAGTCCGGCCGGAGGCACTGTGACCGCAGTCGACATGTCTTCAGCAAAGCCTTGCCCGGGGAGCGCGTCTAGAGTGATCGACTACTTCGTGCGTCTTCGTTGCTGAATCAGGAATTGCGCATGGTCGAGACCATCCAGGTGCGAGAACGCGGACAGACGCTGCAGTTCTCGTTCGCCGACATGCTGCGCTACGCCGGGCCGTACTCGCCGGCCGGTGTGGCGCACGCCTTCAAGGTCATGCAGCGGGCGTTCGCAGTGCTGTCGCCGGACGCACCACCACAGCGGCGTTCGGTGGCCGTGCGAACCGCGTTCCGCGGGCCGGGCGCCCGGGACGGTTTTGAGGCCGTGACGCGTGCCGTGGCGGATGGCCGCTACAGCGTGGACCGCAGTCTGGTCCAAGCCGACCGTGGCCGGTTGCTCGAAGACTTTGTCTTCGAGGTGAGCATCGGCGGCAATTCGGTGACACTGATTCTGCGCGACGGGTTCGTCACCGAGGAATTCATCGACCTGGCCCGAACGCAGGACCGCACACCAGAGCAAGAACGCCGACTCGATGCTCTCAAAACCGTTCTGGCGCAACGGGTCATGGAAACACCTGCCGAAGACGTCTACGATGTCGAGTGAGTCACCCGGGTACCCTGCTGGGGACGACGAGCCCGCCGCCGACCCTGGGTGGCGCTCGCCTCGGCCCGGCTGTGCTTGTGAGGATGACTATGTTCTCCGGCGCCGCCGCGTCGCCGTTGTCGCGCACCTCGTGCCGGCTGGGTGGCCTTGGCCGCGGGCTGCCGAAACGGCGCAACCTCGCCGGTGAGTGCGTGCACCGCCGCGGAGTCGGCCACGACCTGTTGCGGCGTGACGGCAATCCCGGCTTTGCGTAACAGCAGCTGGGTCTCCCTGCGCTGCTCGGGCAGCACCACGGTGACCACGTCACCGGCGCTGCCAGCCCGCGCCGTGCGACCGGACCGGTGCAGGTATGCCTTGTGCTCCGCGGGGGGATCCACGTGCACCACCAGCTCGACGTCGTCGACGTGTACGCCACGCGCGGCGATGTCGGTGGCTACCAGTACGCGGGTCTGGCCCGCGGTGAACGCCGCGAGGTTACGCTCACGCGCGGGCTGAGACAGGTTGCCGTGCAGGTCGACTGCCGGCACGCCGGATGCGGTGAGCTGCCTCGCGAGCTTGCGAGCCTGGTGCTTGGTCCGCATGAAAAGAATGCGCCGCCCGGCGCCGGACGCCAGCCGATGCACGAGTTCCTTTTTGGCCTCGACTCCGGCGACGTGGAACACGTGGTGGGTCATCGCCGCCGGCGGCGCGCTGACCTCATCGACGGAGCGCGATACGGGGTTGCGCAGGAAACGCTTGACCAGCTTGTCCACGCCGTTGTCGAGGGTCGCGGAGAACAGCAGCCGCTGACCGCCGGCCGGCGTCGACGCCAGGATGCGGGTGACGCCGGGCAGAAAGCCGAGGTCGGCCATGTGGTCGGCCTCGTCGAGCACGCTGATCTCGACGCCGTCGAGGCTGATCAGGCGCTGTTTCATCAGGTCTTCGAGCCGGCCGGGGCACGCCACCACGATGTCCACGCCGCCCCTGAGCGCGGCCTCCTGGCGGGTTTGCGAAACGCCACCGAAGATCGTGGTGACTTTCAGCCCGTAGGGCCCAGCCAGCGGTTCGAGTGCCTCGCAGATCTGGGTGGCCAGTTCGCGCGTCGGCGCGAGCACCAGACCTGACGGGCGCGACGGGCGTCGCTTGCCGTCCGCAAGCCGGGTCACCAGTGGAATCGAAAATGCCAGGGTTTTTCCGCTGCCGGTCTTGCCGCGGCCGAGTACGTCGCGGCCGGAGAGGGTGTCGGGCAGCGTGCTGACCTGAATCGGAAAAGGCGTGCTGACACCACGGGCGGCGAGCACCCTGACAAGTGGTTTGGGCACGCCGAGGTCAGCAAAGGATGTCGTCATGTGTTGAGTGCCTTTCGGGCATCGGTTGTGCGAGCTGCCGCGACGGAGACGTCAAGCGGCGCTGGCGCACACGGTGGCGAGATTGCCGGTCGGCAAAATCGATCGCCGCAAGAAGAGCTTGTGCGGGTGCACTGATCGCCGGAATCGGCGGATCGGGCCGCAACCTTTCGGTCTACGGCCGGCGCCTGGGCGACGGATAAAGCGTTCCACGACGTATTGGCGTCATTCCTCGTGACACCAACGTTCGGCGCAACCATACCTCACGGCGTGGATCTGCCGTCGGCCGAGCCCCGGCCCGGCGGACATGTCAGCGAAAGTTCTTGTTCCTCAATGCTTCTTGCCATGCAGCGAGACTTCGACCGCAGAGCTGTGGTCTGCCTTGGCCCGCTTGTCGGCACGCTTCTCTTTCAGAGACTTACCGGATTTCTTCGACATCGTTTGCCGAGGAGACTTGTCAGCCATTGTTAGCCCCTTCACATTGGGGCCATTTTCGGTCCCGGTTAACAGAGCCTACGCCCACGATCAGGATTCGGCACTCATCGTTTCGGTGCTAGCGGCCCCGGCGTCGCAGATGCCCGGCGTGGATCCGTAACCGGTCCGCGCCGTCGCCTGCGCTGATACCAAGCAGCCCAGCGACACTCGTGTCGTCGTCCGGCGCAGCGGCGGCCATCATCGTGCTGTGTGCATGATCAGTGTCGGCGTTCGGGGAGACGACCAGAAGGACGACGTTGCTGCGGTTGACGCCAAGCACTTCCAGCGTGTGTGCCGGCTGGTTTTGGAAGCCGTCCAGTCGCACCAGGCCACCGCCTGTCGCGAATTTCACTGGCGCTTTGGGCCATTCATCGAGGTTGTAGAGCACCCGGCCGATGGCGCCGAGTCGCACCGACAGCACGGCAAGCAGGTCCGGAAGCTCGGCGGTGAGCTCATTACTGCGCGGCCACCAGGCGCCGTCGACGTAGCCGCTCGGACGCGCCTTCGGCTTCAACCGCAGCCGCGGTGTCTGGTACGGGGGCACCGGGTGCCGATCGCCTGGAGTTGGGCGCATTTGTAGCGTCATGGCGACGCTCCTGCCTCGGCCGCGAACCGGCCAATCATTCGAATCGACGACGACGCGGCTAGCGCCGCGCGCGAGATACCGTCGACTCCCTCACCCTACGCGCTCGACGGGAACTTTCCTAGGATGCGGAGAACTCACGCAGGCTGGCGGCCAGCGCCACCGGTACGCGGGCCTTGATCCGGGTGCCGTCGCTGTTGTGCTCGGTCTGCTGCACCCGGCCGTCAGCATGCACACGCGACACCAAATCGCCACGGTCGTAAGGGATCACCACGTCGACGGCGGTATCGGTGGGGGCGGCGAGCTCGGCCATCCGCCGGCGTAGCGCGCCGATGCCCTCGCCCGTGCGCGCGGACACCAACAGCGCGCCCGGCAGTGCACGTCGCAGCTTGGCCAGCGCCAAATCGCTTGCGGCGTCGACCTTGTTGACCACGATCAGCTCCGGCGCGGGGTCGCCGTGATGATCGGCGATCACCTCGGAGATCACCTGGCGCACCGCGTTGATCTGAGCCAGCGGGTTGACGTCGGAGCCGTCGACGACATGGACCAGCAGGTCGGCGTCGACGACCTCTTCCAGCGTCGAGCGGAACGCCTCGACCAGCTGGGTGGGCAGATGACGCACGAAGCCGACGGTGTCGCTGACCACGAAGGGCCGTCCGTCGTCGAATTCGCCGCGCCGGGTGGTGGGCTCCAGGGTGGCGAACAGCGCGTCCTGCACCAGCACCCCGGCGCCGGTGAGCGCGTTGAGCAGGCTGGACTTGCCGGCGTTGGTGTAGCCGACGATCGCGATGGACGGCACGTCGCTGTGCAGCCGGCGGCTGCGCTGGGTGTCGCGGACCTGCTTCATCGCCTTGATGTCGCGGCGCAGCTTGGACATTCGTTCGCGGATGCGGCGCCGGTCGGTTTCGATCTTGGTCTCACCGGGGCCACGCAGACCGACGCCGCCGCCGCTGCCGCCGGCGCGCCCACCGGCCTGCCGCGACATCGACTCACCCCAGCCACGCAGCCGGGGCAGCATGTATTCCATCTGCGCCAATGACACCTGGGCTTTGCCTTCGCGACTGGTGGCGTGCTGGGCGAAGATGTCGAGGATCAGCGCGGTGCGGTCGACGACCTTGACCCGCACGGCCTTTTCCAGCGCGGTCAGCTGCGCCGGGGACAGCTCGCCGTCGCAGATCACGGTGTCGGCGCCGGTGGCCAGCACCACCTCGCGCAGCTCCTGGGCCTTGCCCGAGCCGATGTAGGTCGAGGCGTCAGGTTTGTCGCGGCGCTGGATCATGCCTTCAAGCACCTGGGAGCCGGCGGTCTCGGCCAGCGCGGCGAGTTCGGCGAGGCTGGCCTCGGCGTCGGCGGCGCTGCCTTCGGTCCACACGCCGACGAGCACGACCCGCTCGAGACGTAGTTGCCGGTACTCGACCTCGGAGATGTCGGCGAGTTCGGTGGACAGCCCGGCGACGCGGCGCAGCGCCGAGCGGTCGTCGAGCGCCAATTCGCCGGTGCTGGGCGTGAGTTCGGGAAATTCAGTCATAGGCAATTACGATGGTGCCCGCTGCGACGGCGGCGCGCATCCGAATTAACGCTGCTCGGCACGCCACCATTCCTCGCTGAGTTCGCCGCGGGCCACCAGCACCGACGGCCCGCGCAGGTAGCTGGTGCCCTCGGTGATGGTGACGACGACCTCGCCGCCGGGCACCCGCACGGTGAGTGTGCCGGTGGTCGCGCCGGTGAACGCCAGCGCGGCGACGGCAGCGGCGACGGTTCCGGTGCCGCAGGACCGGGTTTCGCCGACGCCCCGCTCGTGTACCCGCATGGAGACCGCACCCTCGTGCGGCGCGGTCAGGATTTCCACGTTCACCCCGTCGGGAAACTGCTCGCGGTCGAACGAGACCGGCGCGGCGACGTCCAGGGCGGCCAGGTCCTCGTCGGTCAGGTCGGCGTCCACGCACGCCAGGTGCGGGTTGCCGACGTCGATCGCCAACCCTGCGAACGGCCGGCCGGCGACGATCGCCTCGCCGACCCCGAGCTCGTTGGTCTTGCCCATGTCGACGGTGACGTCGGCGTAGGCCGGGCCGACGTGGTGCATGCTCACGAGCCGCGGGCCGGCCAGTGATCCGACGACGAACTCGTCGCGCGACTCCATACCGCTGGCCCGCAGGTAGTGCGCGAACACCCGGACGCCGTTGCCGCACATCTGAGCAACCGACCCGTCGGCGTTGCGGTAGTCCATGTACCAGTCGCCGGGGCCGACCCCGTCGGGCAGCCGATCGAGCACCCCGGCCGCCAGGACGGCGCCGGCGGTGGTGACGCGCAGCACGCCGTCGGCGCCCAGTCCGCGGCGCCGGTCGCACAAGGCGGCGACGGCCGCCGGGGTCAGCGGCAGCTCGGCGTGCATGTCGGGCAACAGCACGAAATCGTTCTGCGTGCCGTGGCCCTTGGCGAAATTCACCAGCTCAGGATACGTGCCGCCAGGCCCGTACCGCGTCGTCGACGGTGCAGGCGGCCGCGTCGAGCCAGTGGATGCGGTGGTCCCGGCGAAACCACGAGCGCTGCCGTCGCACATAGCGGCGGGTGGCAATAAACGTGGGCTCCCGGGCGGCGTCGCCGGTGCCGCCCGCGTCGAGGTCGGCGACCACCTGGGCGTAGCCCAACGCCCGGGAGGCGGTCACGCCGTCGCGCAGCCCGCGGCCCAGCAACCCGACGACCTCGTCGACCAGGCCGGACGCGAACATCGCGTCGGTGCGCCGGGCCAGCCGCTCATCGAGAAGCTTTGTGTCGCAATCTAATCCGACGATTGCAGTGTCCCATCGGGGTGTCCCGATGTCCGGCGCCGACGCCGCGAAGGGCTGCCCGGTGAGCTCCACCACCTCCAGCGCCCGCACGATGCGGCGACCGTCCGACGGCAGGATCGACGCCGCCGCAGCCGGATCGCGGCGGGCCAGCTCGGCGTGCAATCCGGCGGGGCCTTCTTCGGCCAGCCGCCGCTCCCATTTGGCCCGCACCGCCGGATCGGTCGCCGGGAACGTCCAGTCGTCGAGCAACGACTGGACGTACAGCATCGACCCGCCGACGATGACCGGCACCGCTGAGCGGGCCGCGATCTCCTCGACGTCGGCGGCGGCCGCCTGCTGATAGCGGGCGACGGACGCGGTTTCGGTGACGTCGAGGACGTCGAGCTGGTGGTGCGGGACGCCGCGGCGTTGCGCCACAGGCAGTTTCGCGGTGCCGATGTCCATCCCGCGGTAGAGCTGCATCGCGTCGGCGTTCACGATCTCACCGCCGAGCTGCTCGGCGACGTCGAGCGCCAACTGCGACTTGCCGGTGCCGGTCGGCCCGACGATCGCCAGCGGCCTCACGGCTGCCAGACGCCGGCGAAGTAGCCCACCCCGTAGGGCGCTCCGCGGTAGAGCTCCTTGGCCGATCGCGGCGCCGGCTCGGCGAGCCCCGCCAGCACCTGGAACGCCACCCGGCCGACGGCCCGGTCGGGCAGCTGGGCCAGCGCGGCGAGGTCGCCGGTGGCCAGCGCCTCGTCGAGCCCACGCTGGACGTCGACGTCTTCGGGGTGGTGGCCGCCGGGCGCGGCGGGGGTCAGGGTATTGGCGCCATCGGCGAGGACAAGCACGCCGATCGGGTCGGCGTGCTGCTCCAGCTCGGCCCGCAGTTGGCGCCCGCAGGCCCGTGCCGCTTCGGCGCCGAGGCCGGCGGCGTAGACCCGCACTTGCGCGCGCGCGTCGGGCTGGGCCTGCCCGCGCACCCAGCCGGTGAACAACGCGCACAGCGGCAGTTCGGTTGGTGTGCCCTGCGCTTCGGGTGAGAGTCGCACCGGCACGTCGACGCCGAAACCTGCGAACGTGCCCACGCTGTCCGGTCCGAAGACGACTTCCGCCCCGCCAACGCCGACCGCGACCCACTGCGGGGGCAGCGCAGCTGCTGCCGCGATCACGGCAGTCCGAACGTCGGCGACCTCGTCGGCGGCCGTCCCGGCCAGCTGGGGAACCAGCACCGGCGCCGACGGGACGATCGCAATGGCGCCCAGCACGCTAGCGCCCCAGGGGCGCCGTGGGCTCGGGCGTGCTCGGCACGTCGCGGCCGGTGCCGGCGGCGATGGTGGCGGCCTCGCCGCGGGCCAACGCCACCGTCGCGACGATGACCATGGCGACGGCCGCGGTCAGCACGAAGCCTTCGGCGCCGTCGATCCGCAGCGACTCGCCGAGCACGGTGACACCGAGCGCCGAGGCCACAACGGGCTTGGCCACGGTGATCGTCGGCAACGAGGCGGTCAGCGCGCCCGCCCGAAACGCCGACTGCTGAAAGATCATCCCGGCCAGCGCAGCCGGTATCCAGGCGTAGAACTCCGGCGCCCGCAGCACCGCCCCGAAGCCGCCTTCGAGCACCTCGACGACTCCCTTGGTCAGCACCGCGAACAGCGCCAGCGACGAACCCGCCACCACTGCCAGCAGCACCGCCGACGCAGGACCGCCCGACCAGATCCGCGCTCCCAGCACGCACAACACCAAAGCCGGGCCCATCACGATGGCCACCACAATCCAGGTTTCCAGCGACGCCCGCGACTGGCCGGCGGTCGGGTCCCCGACGAGGACGACCACGGCCAGCGCCACCGCCAGCAACGCCGCCCACGTCCATTCCCAGCGCGTCACCCGGTGATGGGTAAACCGCGCGTAGATCGGCAGGGCGAACAGCAGCGCCGTCACCTGCAAAGACGTCACCAACATGACCGACGCCAGCGCCAGCGCCCCGGCCTGCAGCGCGTAGTTGGCGACGGCGCCCGCACCGCCCAACCACCATCGGGGATCGCGCAACGACATGCCGAACAGCTCGAGGTGGCCGACCTGTTTGTCGGTGATCTCCTGTGCGGAGCGCTGACGAATGACATCCCCGAACGCAGATGCCAGCGCGGCGCACAGCGCGATCAGCGCTGCAAGATCGGTTCTCCACATTGCTGCCACTCTATTGCGCCGAGCCAAGCGGGGTACCGGCCGTGCCCGCCCCCACCGGTCGGTAAGCGCTCCCCGTCGCGGTCGGCTGCGAATCGCCGCCCGCCATCGTCGCTGCCTCCCCGCGGGCCAGCGCGACCGTCGCGACGACCACCACAAGCACCGACGCCGCCAGGGCAAGCATCTCCGGGCC
>Ga0070737_10004544_pt1 | contig 13851 bp, 14 predicted proteins | sample Coa_R1_10_FD_66438 | JGI IMG/M metagenome (GOLD analysis project Ga0070737, IMG submission 66438) | Surface soil microbial communities from Centralia Pennsylvania, which are recovering from an underground coalmine fire - Coalmine... | ecosystem: Environmental > Terrestrial > Soil > Unclassified... | reverse complement strand
CAGAAAGGCCACCAGCGCCGCCAGTCCCGCATTGGCCTGCGCTTCGAGAGCCTGCCTGGCCGCCTGGTAGCGAGCCGTGGCCGCCTTCACTGCTTCCACCTGCTCGGCGGGCAGCATCACCAAGCGGGTCTTGCCCGCCTCCGAGTAGCTGAGCACGGTCGACTCGTGCAGCTGCACCCCGTCCGCGCAGCGACAGTTCGTCTTGCCGCACCGGCGTCGGTGCAGCACCACCGAGCCCCTCACCACCCGGGGCACCCCTGCGGCCATCTTCCCAGCTCCTCGGCTTGCGATGCTCACAGACTACCTCCTCGCTCTGGCAGCGTGTCACTAGCAGATTAGCCGAAGGCTGCCATAAGAAGGTGGATGCCCCTGAAGGACTGAATGGGCGCGAAGGGACGCCCTCAGTGCTGTAGAAACGTCGCCATTCGGCCAAGCCAGAGTCGAATGCCAGCTCAGGAAGGACGCCGGGACAACACCCCGACACCCAACTCCAAAAAGACCGCCTGGTCAGGCGGTGCGGGGGCTACCTCTGCCGGTCACTCCAGGAGAGCCGCACCCGATTCAGTCCTGCTGGCGCAATGACTCCGGTATCGCCATTCGCCTGGATCGTTCCTGTCACGTTGAGGGTCTGCTCCAGCGACGCAGTTACCGTGGGTGCACACACGAGCAGCACACAGATCGGGGGGATGGTGACGCCGGGAGTGAATGTCAGGTTCCCGCTCGTCCCGGAGGAGCCAAGCGTGCACACGGTACACCCGAGGGCAAGCTCGCTTGACCCGGTGGGGATCAGGGCTGTTGCGTAGAGCGTGAGAGCAATCGGACCGAGTCCAGGGATGCTCCCGAATGCGAGTGGCGATGATCCATCGACGAGGGTTGCAGTGACTTCCGTGGCATCAGCGACTGTCGGAGCGACCGAGCCGTTTGCCTCCTCGTACTGGAAGGTCACCGTGCAGCTCGCATCACAGCCATCTGACGCTGCAATATGCGTTCCTGCATCATTTGCCTGGGCCAGTGCCTGAACCGGCGTATCGAAGCTTCGCAGTGCAAGCTCGACTTCGCTCGCTGCAGTGAGGGATGCGGCATCAGCAGCCGCCTGATCCTGCGCATGGTGCAGTTGCGCCGCGGTCAGATCAATGACTCCTCCAGCAATGGTCACCACAACGGTCACCATGAGAACTGCAACGATGAGCGTCTGGCCTCGCTGCGACCGCCGTCGTGAGTGAGGGGGCGTTGATGGTCGTCGAAGTCGGTGCATCACGGCGCCAGGCACCCAGCGACGAGCAAACGGGAGTGTAAGAGGTATTCCTTTCATTTTTGTGATTCAAGAATATGTGGTGGTGCGCCTATACCGGCAGCATCCCGGTAACAATCCATCGACTATCTGGAACATTGCGATCGCACATATATCGCACGTCTCAGCGCACGGGTACAATGCTAGCAATGACATTGACTGCAGCGCCATGTTCTGGCTTGCAGTATTTGATGCGAGAATGGTATGTCCACGACATGGGGGCCGACTATCGCCAAAACGATTGTGCGAGCGAGTCCAAGGGCTCAACGAGCCAGCATTGGACAGGCAGTTGTTGAGTTTGCCCTCATAGCTCCACTGTTCTTCGGATTGTTCGTAGGCTTTATCAACATTGCGTCATATGGTGCCCGCATCGCGCAGGTAACGAACATGGCTCGCCAGGGAGCCCGGTATGCCTCCTTGTATCCGGAGCAGTGGAGTGCGGCTGCCACACCGCCACCGCCAACGATCGAGGGCCAGATCGAAAGTGCAGGAGATGGGATTACTGTTCCCAATACCGATAGCAATATCACGATCGCTTACTATGACTTCTCTCCGCTCACCGGGACGACGACGGAATGCGGGTATTACAGCGCTGCATCTGGGGCATTCGTTGCCACAGGACCCCAACCTGAAGCAAGCTGCATATCAGGCGGCAACCTTGTGCAGGTCACGATCACAGCGAGTTTCGTGCCTGTGATTCCTGTTGCGAGTTTCAGCACGTCACTGTCTCAGAACATCTGGATGGTCGTCGAATGAGATACCGGATACAGGGACGGCAGCATGCGCAGGCGCTCGTGGAGTTCGCCGTTGTCTCGCCGTTCCTGCTTCTGATCCTGTTCGGCTTCCTGGATTTGGGGCTGGGTGAGGCATCGAGTCTCTCTCTCAACGGTGCAGTGCGGGCTGGTGCCCGGTTCGCAGCAGTGTCACCCCTCGCGTATGATCCGACCAATCCAGCGTCTGCGGGTACGATTCAGGGAGCAGTGCAGGAGAGCGCCCTTCTGGACACGATTGCGAGCAGCGAGATTGCGATTGCGTATTTCCTGCCCGAGCCAAGCGGCGTTGTCGAGTGTGGCACCTATTCCACGGGTATGGACAGCTTCGTTGCGCAGCCGGGTTTTACCGAGGGGAACTGTCTTGTCCAGGGAGTGACCGTCGTACAGGTGTCGGCAGCAATCGTGTATGACCCGATCACTCCGCTGTTCAAGACCATCGATCCCTCTGGGATAACTCTCAGTGCATCGTCTTCTCTCACGCTGGAACAGACTTCGTAGCTGCATTGTCAGAGTCGGACAGATACGGGTTGCTTGCCTAATCCTGCCCACATTGTGTGATAATCGGAGTTACAGAAGTACCATGTGCTGGGTGTCAGACGGGCAAATGAAGCGTAATCACGCTCATGTCCAGGTCGTCGCACGCAGCGTTCCGGAGGACAAGGCTCGTGAATGGAGGCACTCTCGCTCTAGCGCGGTCAAAGGTAACGCTCTCAGTGCTCATCACTCTCGGAGCGCTCAGTATGCTGTTCTCCGCTGCCTTTGCGACATGGACAGCGTCTGTCACGAGTCCGACGCAAACGTTGAAGAGTGGCGAGGTCATCATTGGATTTGGAACAGCAGATGATCTTGGTACGGGCGCCGCCTATATAGCGCCAGGAGACACGATCCAGCGAGCTGTCGATCTCACGGACACCGCGGCAACACAAGTCGCAACGACGATCACGCTTGGTGTCACGGATGCATGCGGAACCTGTGCAGCAAGCACGATGGACACGACGACGTCATCGACAGCCGGGCTCCAGGTTGAGGTTACGGAATGCTCAGTTGCGTGGACACGGTCCGCCGCGCTCCCTGATGGGGGGTACACGTATACGTGTTCAGGGACCACGACGAGTGCTCTCGCAAGCACCCCTATGGGGACGTTGGAAACAACGCCTGCAACGCTCTCAGGCTTGAATGCCGAGCTTGCTGGGGGTGGCACAGATCATCTGCTGGTCACCCTGACGTTCGCTACGGGATCGCCATCGACAATGGAGAACTTGACCTCCACGGTTGAGTATGTCTTCAGCGCCACTGCACGTCCCGGTCAGCCCATGTAGCAATGGCAGAAGCGCGTTCTCGCACGGTGCTGCGGTGGCCGAACGGATGTTTGGCCACCGCAGTTACGTTGTTTGGTATAGCAGCGTTCAGTATCATCACGGGCTGGTTCAGGGTTGACACAGTGCTCACTGGTTCCATGGAGCCAGCGATCCTGCCGGGGGATGTTGTCATCCTGACGTCTGAGCCGGTTGCAGCGCTTCGAGTGGGACAGATCGTTGCGTTCCACCCACCGTCCGAACCGTCTGTCACGGTAGTTCACCGAGTCGTGGAGATTGTCCGCGATCACGGCTCCATCGTGATCCGCACCAAGGGTGATGCGAACACAGCGATGGACCCGTGGCTCCTGCACATCATCGGGACATCCGTGTGGAGAGTATCTCTCGTTGTCCCGAAGATCGGCTTTCTTCTCCTCTGGGCGAGTAGCGGAGTCGCCAGATTCGTGGTCGTTCTCGGCTGTATTTCCGTGGGGGTGTGGCTCGTCGTGGACTACCTCAGGCGCCAGCGACGGATGCCCCCTTCGGACGATGCTCCTGCACATAAGGATGGCACCCTAAACCCTCCCCCAGACACAGGCTTGGGAGTGTCCAGCCCGGCACGGCAGCGGACGGGTCGCACTGGGCGTTCCGGGAAGCATCGTCGTCGGGCTTCACCACTGAAGCCACTTGTAGCGTTCCCTCTCGCCGTTGTTACGAGTGGAGTGCTGGTGATGACCGTCGGGGCAACGGCATGGGGAGCAGTAGCAACGTCGCCCACAGAGACGCTCCAGACAACGAATGTCGCTGCTCCGACCGGGTTGACAGGGACGGGTTCGTGCTCCGGGTCGCCAACGCAGAGCAACGTGACGCTCACGTGGAACGCGTCCATACTGCGTGACTACGACAACGGGTATCTCGTTACGGGCTACACAGCCCTGCGCAGCACCTCCCCCCTGGGGCCGTATACGGCTGTTGGCACGACGAGTGGATCGCCGCCCCCGAACACATTCACCGATACGAACATCACGGGGTTCCCAACACCGACAGTCTTCGTGTCCGACAGCGCAGGGACAGTCGAGAGTGTCAATGGATCAACGTACACGGCGACCCCGATCACGACAGGAACCCAGAGTTCTGAGCCGAATGACATCGCGATAACGCCGGATGGAAGCAAGGTCGTCGTCGCAAACGAGGCGTCCGGCACAGTGTCAGTCATCACAACGGCGACCAACGCAGTCCAGACCATCACAATCCCAAGCGGAGGGCTTCTGTCACCCGCTGCTCCAAATGCTGTCGCCATTACCCCAGACGGCAATACTGCGTACGTTAGCGACCATAACAATGCCGTTGTGTACCCAATATCCATCGCCGGAGCCACGGCAACCCTTGGAACAGGGATACCCGTCGGGACGCTGACGGACCCGACCGCAATGGTCATGCTACCCAACGGCAGTGATGTCTATGTGGCAAACTACACAAGCGGGACAGTCTCGGCTATCTCCACTGCGTCGAACACTGTCGTCGCGACCATCCCGGTGAATGGTGGGAGTGGAAGCCCCGAAGCGCTCGCAGTGACACCCGATGGCCCTCACGTTTACGTCGCAGACCAGAAGGACAACGCCATCTGGGATATCGCGACTGCATCGAATACCATCTCCGGCCCGATCGCAGTCGGGAATCTGGCCGATACGAATCTGTTGCTCTTCACCGTATCGGACCCGAACATCCTCTCGATTACCCCAAACGGTGCGAACCTCTTCGTGGCAAACGTCTCTTCTGGCACGGTCTCAGTCATTGCAACGGCGACGGATACAGTGACATCAACCATTATCCTTCCCGCCGGGGCCAAGCCTAACGGTCTGCTCATGCCGCCCAATGGCTGTCAGCTCTATGTTGCTGATGCTGCGAACGATGCAATCGATGTTGTAGGGGTGTCTACGGATGCCTTTGTCACGGCAGTACCAGTCGGTATTCTTGGTGACCCTATGGCGATGAGTGTGACTCCAGACAGCGCAAGAATATTCGTGGCGAATCGCTCATCGGGGACTGTCTCGGTCATATCGGCAGGCACGGATACCGTCATTGCCACGATTGGTGGCATATCCAGTCCTGCAGGGATCGCTATTACTCCGTACCCTCTCTACTACGAAGTTGAGGCGACTCGCGATCTCTGGATCAGTCCTCCATCGACACCGTTTGACATTGCACCTGGCTGGAACCCGGGAGGATGGCAATAGCAATCCGCGGCTTCTACGACAAATGTGCAAATGAGGAACGTCTAGCGATACTCCATTCCTGGCTGTTTATCGAGCTGCAAGCGAACTCATGAATGTGTCGGAATAGACCCGTCCGGAATTCATTCGCACCACGGGACGCCGTATGGTACGCAATGCCTGTGAATCAGCCACAAGAACATAGCTGTCCAATGGTTTAGAGAGAACTGAGACATTGCAGGCAGGCGCCGGGAGCTTGGCGCAGGTCAGCGATGATGCGAAACAACTCCGCTTGGAACGAGCGTACTGCGGGGGCAGGGGGCGGAGATGCTGGAGGTGAGGCTGGTACATCACGTGTGACAACTGCTCGGTGTGGAAGGCGTACACGGCGATACCCGGGTGGTCGAGATACGCGTCGAATATCTGTGGCTGCCTGTCCGGATCGCACCAGACGAGTCCGAGGTGATCGCAGAGACGATCCATGTCCTCGGGAACCGGTGCCTCGATAAACCGACGCCACTCCGGCGATCCAGGCCGCCAGTCCATCAGCTCCGAGAAGGCATCCCGCACACACCACATGTCTCCCGCAGGGCCACTCAGCGAGGGGATTGCACGAGGCGTCCAGACGAAACCTTCCATGGTTGCCCGTTCGCCGGGCAGGGGCATCTCGCCTAGGTCCGATCCCTCGCTGGAAGCCATCGGTAGAGCGTAGCGACAGAGATGCCCAGGTCGGCGGCCACGGCACGGGGAGACCCTCCGCTCCGGAGGAGCTGCTTGGCCGATGTCAGCTTGCTCTCGGTCATGCTCGGCTTGCGCCCGACCTTCGTGCCTCGTTTCCGTGCTACATCCAGCCCGGCCCGGGTGCGTTCCACGATCAGCTCCCGTTCCATCTGGGCAAGGCTCGCCATGACATGGAAGAAGAACCGCCCGGCGGGCGTGCTCGTGTCGATGGCATCGGTGATGCTCACGAAGTTCACGCCGTCCCGCTCGAAGCCACTCACGAGATCGACGAGTTGCTTGACGCTTCGGCCCAGCCTGTCGAGCTTCCAGACGACGAACGTATCGCCGCTTCGGAGCTGGTCGAGCGCCTGGAGGAGCCCAGGCCGTTCGGTGATCCTCCCGCTGACCGTGTCCTCAAAAACCCTCTCACACCCAATCCGTATCAGCGCCTCTCGCTGCAAGTCGAGCCGCTGGTCGCCCGTCGAGACGCGGGCGTAGCCGATGAACACATCCGATCCTCCGATGGCCGGTTCTCGGAACCCGTAGAGAACCGATCAATGTGAGAACAGAATACGAGAATGGGTTATGAGAATGTCGGCCGAGATCGGGGTGGTGCGGTAATTGCGGGCGTCGCTGCCTTTCTTACAAACGGCCGTTTGTGAGAACCGGCGAGGGCTCGCCCTGGCGAGGTGCGCGCGCAGGATCGCCCAGCCTGTCACCCCGGCCCGCTACGCTACGAACACATGTTCGTGCCCTCGATCCCGGTCGGCTGCGACGATCCACGCCTTCAGCGTGCGGACCAGTCCGTCAGGAGGCTACGTTCGAGAGGTCGAACCCGGCTTGACTTGGGGTCGAGCCGGTACGATGATCACTACATGACCATGCGAACATATGTTCGGTACAGGAGTAGCATGGATGACCACCACCACAATCACCGACGGCCAACGCCGTCTCCTCGCCCTATGCGCCATCCGGATCGACCACGAGAGCGTCGACTGGAACCTCATCGCTCGTGAGGCGCAGTTCCCCGGTGGACTCGACGCGCTCTGGGAAGGGAAGCTCCAGGAACGCAGCGCCACCGCTGAAGCATCCCAGAAGGTTCTTCGTCGAGGTCTGCGTCAGGCCGACGAGCTGTACAAGCGGGTGGATGCCGAACTAGCAGCGGCCGAAACCGTCGGGGCAAGGCTTGTCACTGTGCTCGACGATGGCTACCCAGCCAACCTCCGGCTCATTCCTAATCTTCCGCCGTTCTTGTTCATTCGAGGTGAGGTCCGGGAAGAGGATGCCCGCTCCGTGGCAGTCGTGGGGACGCGTGACGCTTCTGAGGCTGGTATCCGCCGTGCTCAGCGGATGTCGAAGCTCCTTGCTGAGCGTGATGTCACGGTCATTGCTGGGCTTGCGCGTGGGATCGACACCGCTGCTCATCGCACCGCTATCGACTCCGGTGGGCGGACCATCGCTGTGCTCGGAACTGGCATCACGAAGTGCTATCCAGCCGAGAACCGCGAACTCGCTGAGGAGATCACGCTCCATGGTGCGCTTGTCTCGCAGTTCTGGCCGACGCGCTCTCCTGGACGAGACACCTTTCCTCGTCGGAACGTCGTTACGTCCGGACTTAGTCAGGGCACTGTCGTCATCGAGGCGTCCAGCACGTCCGGGGCCAAGATGCAGGCACGCCTTGCCCTAGAACACGGAAAGAAGGTGTTCCTCGTTCGGTCGCTCGTCACGGACCAGAAGTGGGCGCAGACCTATGTGAAGAAGCGAGGAGCGATCGAAGTTGGTGACGTCGAGGAAGTCATCCGGCATCTTGCGTCGCCCGACAAGGTCCGCCGGGCGACCGAGCAGCGTCAGCAGCTCACCCTTTCGCTCTTGTGAGGCCAGATGGCGAGTCAGATCAAGCCGCCGGTCGGCCCACCGCTGGGGTTCCCGCAGTGCCGGAAGTGCCCGTACCTGCACAATGGTCCTCCGCGAGTATGTCTCGCATGTTCGAGGAAATCGTTCGAGAACGTCACCGCGACAGCGTGTCCGGTGTGCAGCCAGATCGTGGAGAGTGTCTCGTGCCCGAACTGGCTCTGTACCGATCCGGCGCGGCGAATTACGAGGATTCGGGCGATTGCCTACAGCTCTGGTGAGCTTCGCAAAACGATTCTCCGCTACAAGTACGACGGTATGAAAGGCTGGTCCCTGATCTTCGGTCGTCTGCTCGTCGCCTGGCTCGACCAGAACGGCCGGGACCGGCCACCCGATCTCATCATCGCGAATCCGACGTTCCTTGGCGATGGTGGTGCAACATTTGGTCATACGGAGCTCGTCATTGAAGCTGCTGCGACCGAGGACGTGCTCGGCGAGTGGCCGTTCGATGTCGAAGCGACGCGGGCGCTTGTGAAGACGCGAGCGACGCCCAAGTCGGCAGGGAGCGGTGCAGCAGCGAAGCGGACGGCAGCGACGGAGCTGCGAGCCGCACTCCATATCCCCGACGCTGCCCGAACGCAGGGTCGCCGCATCTTGGTGTACGACGACGTGTGCACGACGGGTAGCCAGCTCGACATCATCGCCGGATATCTCATCGATGAAGGTGGCGCAGCCGAGGTCGAAGGCATCGTCTTGGCGCGCGCCCCTTGGAGACCCCGCACTTAGCGCCGCCTTCGGCTATTGGCAGGTAACCGTGGCGTGGGATCCACGACGGCCTTCGCGCTGACGTAGCGGACCGCCGGGCTGCCGGCCGGCCGCCTCGGGGGAGCAGCGGGAGCACGGCTGTTATGGAGCGATGGCGTCACAGGTCTCCGGTAGCGTCTCTTGCCAGCTCGGATCGTTCGTGATCCCCTCTTGACCGCCAGCCTCGGGATGTCCCGGTGTGCTGGTGCGGTCCCTCGCCCGCCCCATGCGGGCCTCTCTGATTGCTCACCCTGGCAGAGCTGCGTCCTACGAGCTGCAAGCCCTGAAGTGCACTCGCTTCGCTCGGGGCTGTTCCGCTCGGTCTTGCCCTGCCTCTCCGGGTACATCGCATCAGCACCACATGGAGGGACTCAGTAATGACCGCCAAGAACAACCACCCGGAACTCATCGAGAAGCTGGCAGAGGGGATCGGCAACCTCACGTCCTCCGAGGAGTGGCAGCACTACCTCGACTTCCAGAGCCGGTTCCACCGCTACAGCTTCGGGAACGTGCTCCTCCTCGCCGCCCAGTGCCGCGAGGCGACCCAGGTCGCAGGCTTCAACGCCTGGCGGAAGATGAACCGCTTCGTCCGCAAGGGCGAGAAGGCCATCTGGATTCTGGCCCCGATGGTCTACAAGAACGCCGACGCCGAGGACGGCGACCCCGAGCGCATCGTCCGGGGCTTCAAGTTCGTCCCAGTTTTCGATGTCGCCCAGACCGACGGCGAAGAGCTGCCCACGATCTGCAACCGCCTCGACGGCGATGACCCTGCCGGGCACTACACGACGCTCCTTGGAGTCGCTAGGTCCATCGGCTTCACGGTCGAGGACCACGAGTTCAACGGCACCACGAACGGCGACTGCACGCACAGCGAGCAGCGCATCCGGGTCGAGACCCGGAACACCCCCGCCCAGCGGGTGAAGACGCTCGCCCACGAGATCGCACACGCTCTGCTCCACGAGCAGTTCGACAGCCGGGCGCTCGCCGAGCTGGAAGCCGAGTCCACGGCATACGTCGTCTGCCAGGCGCTCGGGATCGACAGCAGCGACTACTCCTTCGGCTACGTCGCAACCTGGGCCGGTGGCGGCGAGCAGGCCATCGCCGGTATCAAGGCATCCTGCGAGCGCATCCAGCGCACCGCGACGACCATTCTGCGGGCCTTCGAGCCTGCAGCACAGGAGGCGGCGGCGTGAGCCGTCTCCTCCTCACCACTCCTTGAGTCGTGCCAGCTCGTCGTTGACGTGGTCGATCCAGGCGCCGACCTCTTCGGACCGTCCCGGGGCGGTCCAGCCGAAGAGGAAGACGATGCGCTCCATCGAGCCCATCATCGCCTTGAGCGCTCCCTGAACGGCGGAATGCGTCGCACGAGGATCAGGCCCGGCGTCGTAGATCGGGGTTCCGTCTCGGAGGGTGCCGGTCTTCTGCATGAGCCGCCACAAGCCAGCCAGCTCCGCATGAGCCACCCCGGAGTAGAGGTTGTAGGAGCCCTGGTAACCGACGTCATCGGTGAAGCGCTTCACTCTCGCGGTGTAGCCGGGACGGACCTCCCCTTCCAGCTCGTTCCCCTTCTGGCCGAACGGCTGCAGACCCAACTCGTCGCCGTACGCCTCGACGGCAGCGACCGTCTCCCGGGTGCCAACCGACGGGTCCCCTCCAACGGCCGCGATGGCAGCCTCCAACTCCTTGGCGCTGTTCCTCCGGAGGAGCTGCATCCGGCACACCCGCTGCCTCGCAGTCAGGCCCAGCTCGAAGAGCCACCAGACAACCGATGCGGCCTCCAGCGCGGTGCGGGTCAACGCCTCGACTCCAGGAGCCGGGCGAGCGCTCCGCACCAGCGGTGCCATGCAACGCGCCATCTCGACGGTGAACTTCGTCGCCATCTGGCCGAGCTGATATGCCGTTCGCACGGGGCGATCCCCCCAGGGACTGCCGTTGCGCCTCACTTCGGCGTTGGCCACCTCCATCGCAGCAGGTGACCCGGGCTCGAACGTCCACAGATCGTGACCCGTCCAGACGTCCACCCTTGCAGCCGCGTCCTCCAGGAGCTGGCCGAGCCCGTCATATAGCGTCACCTTCCCAGTATCCCATCGCGGCTCCCCGCATGACCGCCGCTTCGTTGGTGAGTCGTCGTGCGCATGCCCCTCCTTGACGTCATGTGGATCGTCTCAATGCCATACGGGACACGAGCGTCCCCGGTAGCAGACCGCTGCCTTGTCCGCTGCAAGGCCCAAGAGCGAGACGCCGTACCGGCGTGACCTATTCCGCTCGGCAGTCGACCCGCTTGTCACCGTGGCATCGATCCACATAACAGGAGGTGCAGCAATGCGCAGCAAGACAACCACCACGAAGAAGCAGACCGCTTCCGTCCAGAGCCGGGGAGACTCGGTGAACCAGGTGACCCTCATCGGGCGCCTCGTCGCAGCTCCGGACCTGCGGGAGACCGCATCCGGCAAGCACGTCACGACCGTCCGGGTCGCCACGAACGGCAAGAGCCACGCCGACTTCCACGATGTGGTCCTCTGGGGCCAGCTTGCTGACTTCGCCTGCCAGTACCTCGGCAAGGGGCGCCTCGTCTACATCGAGGGTCGGCTCCAGAGCCGCCAGTGGCAGGCCACCGACGGCAGCACTCGACGGACTGTCGAGATCGTCGCCAACAGGCTCCAGGCGCTCTCCGGGAAGAGCGCTTCGGAGGCACCGGCGGCCTAACCGCCGGGGCTCGTCCCCGAGGGGGCTCTCGCCCACCCCTCTCGGGGATGGGAAGCCCGATCCGCAACGATTCTTCTCGGGTTCGGTCGCACAGGGTTGCACGGAGCCGCACCGCGTCAAGGCGGTCCGAGCCGCCGCTACGGACTCACGAGTCCTTCGCTCCGGTTCTCCCGGAGGACTCCGTCCTCTTCCCTTGACCCCGCGCTTCCCTCCGTACCCCTTCGCGCCCATGAACCGAGAAGGGAAAGGAGTTGCAGACATGGTCTACACGATCACCGATCTTGCGGAGCTGGTGGAGTACCCCTCGTCGCATCCGCTCCGGACGACGACGTCGCCCACTCGAACCTCGTCCAGCTCGTGCAGCAGCTCGAGCTACTGGCGCCTCGGCCCCTCTACCGTGAGGTGACCTGGGTCTTCTGCGACCGCTGCGGATGCTCGGTGGATACCGACCTCATCCACCCCGATGGCCACCACTACTCCGACGATGGAGACTTCTACTGCGCCGACTGCTGGGAGGAGTCGTGACCTACAGCAGGTGCAAGCCGTACGACGACTGGTGCGCCTGGTCTGCTGGGGGTCGTGATCGTGCAAGCGCTCGTACCTGGTCAGAGGACGCCTCGAACGTCGTCGCCCCTCGCCGGATGTAGTACCTCGGGTGCGCCGGATCGACCCCGTAGGGTGGCTGATCGCCCCGGTCCACAGTCAGCACGATGATCTCCAGGGCAGTCCCGTCGTCACCTACGTCGGATATGGAGTCAACGCGGAAGTGAGGCACTGGCGTCACCGTCGATGACACGAACTGCGCCACCGTGTCGCACACCTTCTGGGCATCGACTCCGTTGATGCCGACAATCGCTCCTTCGTTCGTCACACCGAAGAGAATGTGTCCACCATCCCCGTCCGCGAAGGCAGCGACCGTCGCACATACCTTGGTGCGCGATTTCGTTCCGTCCGCTGGAATCTCGCTCTTAAACTCGACCGTCGATCCCTCGCCTCCGTATACCAGCGCCTGTAGCTCGGTCATCGGCTCGACCACGACTTCCACGCCAGGGTCAGCGTTGAGAGTGTTCGGGTAGTTGATGAACTTTCGGTCGATCCACTCCGACCGTTGCTTCAGCACGATCCAGGCCCCTGGTGGCAGCCCGTTTCGTAGTGGGAACCGCACGATCTGTGGCGACTCGTCCGCCAGCTCTTCCAATGGTCCCGGCGCCACGGACGCAAGCTCCACGATCATGCCTCCCAGGCCAGTTCCTTCCAGGTGGACCTCGATGTCCGACGAACCAAGCAGCACCTTCGTAATGCGCCCCTGAGGTCCGTGAGTTGGAACACTGGCGCGGCATGGTCCACAGACCCGCCCGGAGGAAGAGCGCACCCAAAGTATCCCGCCACTGCTTGTGCAAACGAAACGAACGAGGGGCCGTCGCCAATGAGGGAACCGAACCCTGGTCCGGATGCGAGGGGCTGCGACGCCAAGTCATACAGCGTCGATGGCCAGTGCAACGGCTCAAAGAGCCCATACTTCTGAAGGCTCGATCGCTTGTGGTACTGAAGCTGGTGACCTTCTGGCGTCTCAGCAAGCCGCACCCTGATGCCACCGAATACCGCCTCGTGAGACCGCAGCCACGCTGCACCCTCTGAACCCGGTATCTCACACGAGAGAAAGATGACGGCGTCATACATCCACTGCCGCCGTTCCCAGCTTGGCGGTGCAACACCGCTCGTCATCTCCACGTGCGTGGCAGCCCATCCGTCTCCATCGCGCGTGGCAGCAAGCCGCACCCAGAGCGTATCCGACGCTTCAACTAGCCCGATGACCTCGTCAGGTGCGACCTGTCCGGACTCGTTCACGGTGCTACGCCAGCAGCCATAAGTTCTGCTTGCTGCATCACGAGCTGGACTGCTGCCTCTTGCTTGTCGGGTGGGTAGCGGTACTTGGTTAGGAGACGACGGATGTGCCGTCGCAGCGACGCGCGCACCTGTTCCTTCTTGTCCCAGTCCACCGTTGCGTTCGCCCGCACGACATCCACCAGTTCCTGGGCGATCCTCTTCAGAATGTCGTCACCCAACTCCATCACTGCAGAGTCGTTCTGGCAGACCGCGTCGTAGAACGCCAGCTCGTCATCCCGGAGGCCGAGCGTTGCTCCCCTGTCGTGTTCCGCCTTCATCTGCTTCGCCAGCTCGACCAGTTCGGCGATGAC
>Ga0070737_10004540_pt1 | contig 13860 bp, 8 predicted proteins | sample Coa_R1_10_FD_66438 | JGI IMG/M metagenome (GOLD analysis project Ga0070737, IMG submission 66438) | Surface soil microbial communities from Centralia Pennsylvania, which are recovering from an underground coalmine fire - Coalmine... | ecosystem: Environmental > Terrestrial > Soil > Unclassified ... | reverse complement strand
AGCCGTTGCGCTCTTATTTTAAGCCTCATCAGTTTTACCTCGTCGAACATGCGAGCGATCCGGACTTGCTTGCCGATCAGGACTCCGCCGAGCACCAGCATCACTTTGCCGATATTGAAGCTTACGATTCCTATCCCTTTCGCGCATTTCGAAAACAGTTCGTGCTGGAGAGGCGCAGCCCCACGCCGATTGAGCTTCGGGAGGGTGACGCCCCGTGGCAGATCGAGCGCCTGACGATCCAACTCTCGGAGGATTTCAGGAACCGCCGATGGGACGCCATCCATCACGACGCCGTCTTCCTGGCGCATTACGCCGCAGACCTCACGCAGCCTCTCCATACCGTGTTGAATTACAACGGCCAGCTCAGCGGGCAGATCGGCATTCATGGGCGGTTTGAAACGGGCGTGGTGGCTTTTTATCAAAACCAGTGGATTTTGCGGCCTCAACCTGCCTCCGATATTTCAAACCTGCGCGCCAGAATTTTCAATGAACTCCTCGCGAGTTATCGCGCGCGCACGGCCATCTTCAACGCAGACCGCCGGACACGATCGCAGTTTCAGGATCATGACCCCCGCTTCCTCCCCACATTTGCCGAGGCCATTGGCCCCGTCGCTAAAGCCCGCCTGGAAGATGCCGCCTGCTTCGTCGGATCGCTTTGGTATACTGCATGGGTAAAAGCTCAGAAGCCGACCCTGCGCGATTGGAAGAGCGATTGAAGTTGGGTCTATGGAGCAGGCACAGCGCAATAAATGGCAAGAAAATACCCGATCATCATAGCGGGGGTGATCATAGCGGTCGCCGCTGTGGTCAGCATCAGGAAATACCGGCACTCTGTGGTGCCATTTCATCGCGAGCCTTATGCAACCGCTCCCGGCGGCGCGGCAAGCGGCCCGTGCGTTGACTTTCATCAGGCTGCTTCGCACGCAGGCGAGAACGGATGCGTCACCGGGTACGTGTTGCGCGCCTTCACGTCCAAAGCCGGAAATACGTTCCTCGATTTCTGTCCTGATTATCATAATTGTCCGTTTTCGACCGTGATCTTCGCCTCAGATCATGCGAAATTCGGCCAGATCGATACACTGGCAGGAAGGCAAGTGGAAATTCACGGGTTCATTACCACTTATCAAGGTAAGGCGGAGATTATCATTCACGATCCATGGCAAATCCGCGTGGCGCCCTGAGCAAAGGGCAAAATGATTCGCTCTTATTTCTCTGCATTCGGCGGTCCAGGAGCCTTATAACGTCTCTGCAAGCGCTTCCAGGGGCATGCCTGATCTCCATTGCATGCCTGAGTCTGTTGGGGCAAACCAGTTCAACTCGTTCCGCTGTTCCTTCCCAGCCGTCAGCCCAGGCCTTGGCAAACACTCAGGATGGGTATGCGCTGCTTTCGCGAAACGATCTCAAAGGAGCGGAAGCCGCTTTCCTCAAGGCGATCACCCAGCAGCCCGAGCTTGCTTCGGCTCACCACGGACTAGCCCTTGTCTTATGGCGCGAGGGGAAAAAGGATGCCGCCCTCCGCGAGTTCACGCGGGCCGCGCAGATTGAGCCGAGCAATGCAGACTATCATCTGGATCTTGCCAAAGCAGCCTGGAGCCTGGCAGATGAATCCCGGTCTTCACGGGGCGCCGGAAGCCCTGGCTCCGAAGTGACCCTTGACGCCTACCGCGAACTGGCCGTTTCCGAAATGCAGAGAGCGTTGGCCCTGGGACCTCGGGACGCCCAGATTCATCTCGATCTCGCGGAACTCTATCTCGAACTCCATAAAACCAAGGATGCCGCAGCGCAGGCGCAAGATGCAGCCCAGTTGAGACCCAATGCTCGAACTTTTGTGATCTTAGGTCAGGCTTACTGGGCGGAGGGAAACGAAGTTCAAGCCCTCAGTCAATACGAGAAGGCAATCCAACTGGACCCTCACGACGGCGAAGGCTATCTGGCCATCGGTCAGTTGCAGCTTCATGAAGGTCACACGACAGAGGCGGAGAAAGCTTTCCGCGAAGCCATTCAGGCCTCGCCGAATCTGGCGGCTGCCTACGCGGCGCTCGGGCAAATTCTTCAACAGACCCACAGGCCCGACGAAGCGCGCAGCGCGTTCGAGCGAGCTCTCGCTCTCAATCCGGAAGACTGGGAAAGCGCCTATCGACTGGGTGAATTGATGGCCGAGGCGGGAAAAACGCAGCGGGCGACAGACCTTTTTCAGAGGGCGCTCCAACTCCACCCCGAGTTCCCCGCTGCGCGCGAGCAACTCGCGCTGGGCTTCTTGCGACGCGGAGATCTCACCAACGCGGCTGCGCAGGCGCAAATCATCTCCACGCGCAATCCGCAGGCTCCGGAAGGCCACCGCATAATGGCTCTTGTGCTGTGGAAGCAGCGTAATTATGACGCCTCACTTACTGAATGCGCGATGGCGCTCAACGCCGATCCGAATTCCGTCCAGATGCTTGTGATTCAATCGCTGGATTTGTGGCAGCAAGCCCGACGCCGCGAGGCGCGCCAGGCGCTGGCGGAAGCTGTCAAGCGCCAGCCGCGCCTTGCCTCCTCAATCGTCTTCTGCCAACTCGTCCTCTGCAATGCGCAGGATATTGGAATCATCAGCGACTTTATGAATAAGAATCGCTGGATTCTGAACCCGCTCCCGCCGGAGCCCTGAATGTTGTACCTTGCCGGTTGTGAAGTCGCATGGGTTAAGATGCCATGACAATGTTTCACGCGATGCCGGCCTGCTGAGGATTACAAATTATGGTGACAACGCAAACTGTAGCGGCGCTGTCCCCAGCGCCGAAAGACGCCGGTGAGAGCCTGTCCTGAGCGGAGCGAAGGAACACCGGCACTACAGAAATGCTGTCACTATAATTTGTAACTCTCAGTAATTCTATTACGTTAAGTTACCGCGCCATGGGCCAGGCAGCTGCGTTCTAAGGCTCGCGTGATACGAGGCCCACGCCAATCGCCTCGGAAGCATGTCTCAGCGCGCTGAGAACAGTATTTCCAAACGTTCTGGAACACCTCATTTGAGGTTACCTTAAGCGTTTAACGAAAAACGCTTGACCTCTCCGATAAAGTCTGATATAGGTATGCCGGATTCAGGGATCAGTCGCAGGAATCTTGAACCTGCATCGTTCAGTTGTGAAACTGGGATGAAAAAAAGAGCCAGGAGATGCCTCGTCGGGAAGGCTTGGTCGCTGGCTGGTATCGCGATCTGCGGAATCTGCTGGCTTGCATCCGCCGCTCCCCAGCGCTCCAACGCTGAAACAGCGTTCCAGGCTGGTGTCGAGGCTCAGCGGCAGGGCCGGCTCGATGAGGCTGAGCGGGATTATATGGCGGCGATTAACGTTGATCCAACTTTCGCCGGAGCGCAGATGAATCTGGGTCTCGCGCGTTTGGAAGAGGGCAAGGTTGAGGCCGCAATTCCCGCATTACAGAAGGCTGTCGCGCTGGCCCCCTCATTGAAAGGCGCCCACCTTTTTCTGGGCATTGCCTATTACCGCGCTGACCGCCTGCGGGAGGCTCAACAAGCGATCGCGGGCGAGCTTCGCTTATCTCCACGCGATGCCAAGGCCTTGATGTGGATGGGGGTGACCGAGCTTGCCACGGGCGATTTGAGCCAGGCGGCCAGGCATCTGGACCGGGCGGCAGAACTCGCCCCGCGCGATGTCGATATCCTCTACCATCGCGGACGAGCGCATTTCCTGATCTCGCAACAAAGTTATGAACAGATGTTCAAGGCCGACCCGCGCTCGATGCGGGTTCACGAAGTGCTGGGGCAAGCCTACGCTGATTCGCACCAGACCGACCTTGCCATCAGCGAGTATCAAAAGGCTATCCAGATGGCGCCCGGCGAGCCGGGGCTTCACGAGCAGCTTGCCGATCTTTATTGGTCCAAAGGCGACCTCCAGAAGGCTGCTGAGACTTACCAGCGCGAGGTTCAGATCAATCCCTTCAACGCAAGCGCCCTATCCAAATTGGGAAACTTGTGGTGCCAGCAGAATCAGCCGGATAAAGCCCTTCCTCTGCTTGAAAGGGCAGCGAAAATCGAGCCTTCTCTTCCGGGCCTTGACTACTATCTTGGCAAAGCGGAGGCGCAGCTTGGCCAGAATCAGAAAGCGATCAGCGATCTCAAGAGAGCGATCTCGGATCAGCGTCAAGCCGGCGCTGATTATGTTCGGTCGTCTTACTATCAACTTTTCCTGATCTATCGGAGCGAACATCGGATGGAGGAAGCCAATGCAGCGATGGCCATGTTTCAGAAGCTTCGCTCCGCACAGACACAGCGGACTCAGGCCGAGTTTTATCGACAACTCCAGCGCCAGGTGCCCAATTAATGCAGATCGGAATTGCCATGCGAGTCAATCTGGGAGGCGTCGGTTTCGAGCGCGCTGAAACATTCGACCCTGAGCGAAATTCACATCAAGGAGGAGGTCACACATGAGAGGGCGCAAGTTTGTCGGGATAGCGATTCTGGTCAGCATCCTTGCAGGGTTAGGGATTGTGCCGGCGTGGGGGCAGACGAACCGTGGCGCAATCGCGGGCTCCGTTTATGACACGTCGGGCGCGGCCGTACCGGGCGCTTCGGTTGTTGCCGTGGAAGAAGGCACCGGAACAACTTATAAGACCAAATCCACGGCGACGGGCAATTACATCCTTCCTTCCATGGAAGTTGGAACTTATGACTTAACGTATTCCAAAAATGGATTCAAGACCACCTCCATCAAGGGCGTTGTCGTGCAGGTCAGCAGCACGGCGTCCATCAACGCCACGTTGCCGGTGGGCGAGGTGCAGCAGACCGTCAGCGTTTCCGGTTCTGCGCCTACTATACAGACCCAAACTTCTGATATCGGCTCGGTGGTGACCACGCGCCAGGTGTTAAGTTTGCCTCTGATTCAGGGCGGCGTCTCGGCGATGCGATCGCCTGAGGCTTTCGTTTTTCTGGCTCCCGGAACCGTAGGCCCTGGAACGGCGAATGGGGCGCCGACATCGAGCGGCGTCTTTGAATCCAAAATCACCGGCGGCCAGAACTATGGGACCGAAATTATTCTGGATGGGGCGGATATGGAGCGTTCTGAGAATGGCTCCTCCTTTGACGAGACGGCCCCTTCGGTTGAGGCCATCCAGGAATTCAAGGTCTTGACTTCAACGCTGCCGGCGCAATATGGGCGGACAACGGGCGGCATCGAAATCTTCGACATGAAATCCGGCACCAATCAGTTTCATGGCGACGCCTACGACCTGATCCGCAACACCGCGCTGGACGCCAACAACTGGTTCAATAACGCGGTGGGAGCGCCGCGGACTCCGGACAAGAGCAACGATTACGGCTTCACCTTCGGCGGGCCGGTCTGGATTCCCAAGGTTTACAATGGCCGGAACAAGACCTTTTTCTTCTTCTCGTGGGAACAATTCCGCCAGACGACCGGCGGCTCTGTGATCGACACGCTCCCCACAACCGCGTTTCGTTCAGGAGATTTCTCATCAATCCTCGGCGGGCCGATTACCCAAAACGGCTCCCCGGTGATCAATCCCTGCACCGGCCAGCCGATCCTGCATAATCAGATTTTTGACCCTACGACAACGCGTCTCGTAGGCAGTCAGGAATGCCGCAGCCCGTTTTTGAACAACATGATTCCGAGCGGCAGTTTCAACGGCGTTTCAACCAAAGTCCTGAGCTATATCCCCAGCCCGCAAAACGGCAACCCGACGGAGAACTTTGTCTATAATTCTTCCTTTCCTGTCACCAACACCCCCTATTCCATTAAAATTGATGAGAATATCTCGGACCGGAATCACCTTTCGGGATTGTACGCCTATCGCCAGAACAACCGCCTCTATTCGTGCATCCCGGCATTGCCGCTTCCCATCAGCAACGGGTGCCAGGATCAGGTGTTCACGACTCATTACATCCGCCTCAACGAAGACTACACCATCACGCCCACTCTTCTGAACCATTTGACGCTCGGATACAACCGCACCAACAGTTACAACGTTGCTGGAACCATACCTCATCACGTCAATTACGATCAGGTGCTGGGCATTTCGGGCAACCCGGGCACCTCCTATCTTTTCCCCTCGTTCGGATTCGGGGATAGCGGCATTACCTCGATTGGCTTTGGAGTGAATAACATCACGATCGATAACGGCTTGCGGGCAACCGACACGGTAAGTTGGGTTCATGGGAACCACACGGTGACCGCAGGCTTTTACACCGGGCATCAGCAGTTTACGCCCGGAACAGACAGCAACACCGCCGGAACCTTCAATTTTGCGCGATCGGAAACAGCCGTGTTGCCCACGCTCACCAGCCAGACCGGCAACGGATTCGCCAGCTTCCTTTTGGGCGAAGTGGATAATTCAAGCATCAATTACGTCCCCAATATCGTTCGTTACGATTCAGCCTATTTTGCCGCGTTCGCCCAGGATGATTGGAAAGTCACGCCCCATTTTGTGCTCAACCTGGGTCTGCGCTGGGACTATGAAACGCCTCGCTATGAAGTGAAAAACCGGATCTCCAGCTTCGATGCGCATATCCCGAATCCGGGCGCCGGCGGGCGGCTGGGCGCGCTTGGCTTTGCGGGCTTTGGTCCGGGACGAATCAATGCCCGAAACTTCGCCGGCACTTATATGAAGGATTGGGGGCCGCGAGTGGGATTTGCCTGGTCGCCCTCTTTTCTGGGCGGGCGCGATAAAACAGTCGTGCGGGGCGGCTACGGCATTTACTACGGCTCTCTGGTCTATGCTGAGTTTGGGGCCGATTTGCAGGACGGCTTCAATACACAGCCGAGCTTCATCACCCCGAACGGCTTCGATCCCATCTTCAATCTCTCGAGCGGAATCCCGTCGTTCCCATTGCCTCCATTCATCGACCCTTCGCTGGATAATAACGGTTCCCCGACTTACCTGGACCCCACGGACTCGCGTCCCGCCATGACGCAAAACTGGAGTCTCGAAGTGCAGAGGGAACTGGCCCCCGACCTGATTCTCAATGTGGGTTATGTGGGGGAACATGCAATCCGCCTGCGCTCCCAGCTCCGCTACATCAACGATCTGAATCCGAGCTACTTCGGCATGGGTAATCTGCTTGCGCAAAGCTACAACTCGCCGGCCGCTGTGGCTGCAGGAATTCAAGCCCCCTACCCGGGCTTCAACGGGACCGTGGCGCAGGCGCTCCGGCCCTATCCACAGTATTTCTACGTCAACAGCGACTGCTGCCTGGAGAATCTGGGACAGTCGGACTTCAACGCTCTGGAAGTTCAGCTCGAGCGCCGTTTTCGCAATGGGTTGAATTTGATGGCCTCCTACACGTGGTCCCAAACGCTCACGGATGCCGATAGCGCATTGCCGGTGTTCGCCACCTTTGCGGGCGGGGGAAGCGTGCAGGATCCTTTCAATCACAAAGATGAAAAAAGCATCAGCAATCAGGACATCCCGCAGAATTTCGTCCTGAGTTACATTTATCAGCTTCCGGTGGGCAAGGGAAAAAAATTCCTGAACCGGGGCGGTGTGGTCAATCAGATTTTCGGAGGATGGGAGATTGGAGGCGTCCAACGCTATATGAGCGGGCAACCGTTCGGTTTTGGCTGCGCGCAGGGCATTCCCGGCGAAGACAATTGTATTCGCTTCAATCAGGTTCCCGGGCAGCCGCTCTTGAGCGCGGCTGCGCGTAACGGCAGCTTCAATCCCTTCGCTACTGGGATCGGTCCGGATGGGAATCCCAACAACTCCTATTTCAATCGGGCGTTTTTCCAGGATCCCAATCCACCGGGCGGGCCACCTCCAGGCACACCCTACAAATACGGCGATATGGCCCGCCTGATCGATGTCGCCAGGACTCCGCCCTGGATGCAAGAAGACTTCAGCATTATCAAGTACTTTCCCTTGAATGAACGAATGAACCTTGAGTTCAAATTTGATCTGATTAACGCCTTCAACCGGCACGTCTGGAACCGGCCTGACACGACGCTGACCGACCCCACGTTTGGCGTCATCAATAACACGATTGACGGTCCTCGCGTCGGCCAGTTTGAGCTTAAGTTTCTCTTCTGACGGCATTCCTCTTCCCAGGGCCTGCAAGAACTCCGGAAACTTGCAGGCCTTTTGCTAACATGGGGATCATGATGGGCCGCTTCGTTGGGCGAGAGATGCTGCTGATGGGGCTGCTTGTTTTTCTTGCCGCGCAGCCTGCCGCATCCTCGCAGTCAACGGGTTCATCGAGGGCCACAGCCTACTCTCTCCTGAAGAAGGCGGCGACTCAGATCTCTGCCGGCCGGCTGTCCCAAGCCGAAGCCACGCTGGAAAACCTGCTGCAAGCCGATTCCTCCGATTTCCAGGCTATCAATCTGTTGGGTGTGATCCGGGCGAAACAGGGTCGGAACAAGGAGGCGGAAAAGCTGTTTGATGAGGCCGTACGCGGCAACCCTCGTATTACCGGCGCCCATGTTAATCTGGGGCTGCTCTATCTTGAAACGAACCGGCCGCAACAGGCCGCCAGCCAGCTTAAAGAGGCTCTTCAGCTTGAACCGCACCGGCCTGACATCATGGCTGACCTGGCGCGGGCGTTGCAGCTCGAAGCGGCAGGTTACGCAAAGGCAGGCGATTTCAAAACAGCGTTGCCGCTGCTTCTTCAGGCGCGAAGCCTGGAGCCTGAAAACGTCTCTCTTCTTTTTGAGATAGGCATGGCGCAAACGAGGTTGAGCCTGTACGAGGACGCCGCAAAGTCATTCAGCGCGGCGCTCAAGCTGAGGCCGGCGGATGCGGCTGTTGTCCTGGCCCTGGCGCGCGCCGAGATGGCCGCAAAGCGCTACGATCTTGCGGAACAGAGCCTGCAAGCCTATCTGCGTCTTCGTCCGGACGATGCCGCCGCCCACTACGATTCCGGTTACGCGCTGAGGTTGCTGCAAAGGAATCAGGAAGCGCGGCAGGAGTTTAAACGGGCGCTTCAGCTTGAACCGGGACAAACGGAGTCCATTTACGAGCTCGGCATCCTCGATTTAGAGGAGGGCCAAATGAGCCGGGCTGCCGCGAGATTCTCTCAGGTGCTTGCTCGAAGCCCGGATCATCTCGGCGCGCAGCTCTCCTTAGCCCAGGTTGATTACGATCGCAAACAATATGCCTCGGCGAAGACTCTGCTTGAGCGCGTCGTTCATCAAGCGCCTTCCAACTATAAAGCGCATTATTATCTGGGGCTCTGCGAGGCCCGCCTCGGGGACAAAGCTTCGTCCGAACGCGAACTGGCTCTGGCTGTCGCTCTCGAGCGTCGCGCTGACGAATCGCAGCGCGTGGCAAGCGGGCTGCAAGACGCCAGGCCAGGCCGCGCGGGGAAGAATGAGGATTCGCCGCCTCATCGCCGCTGATGTCCGCAGGTGAAGCAGTCTGAGAGCAAGATGGCTTGACTCAAGGTGGGCAGGCATCCTCGAGCCCATCAAGCCAGCCCACAGGGCCTGTGGGATAATGAGTTCTCTTGAATGCAACTCACACGCCGCAAGTTTATGTCCTCTCTGGGAGCGGCCGCCCTGCCGGTTGGCCTTCAAAGAGCTTTCAGCCTGCCCCTCAATGGTCCTGTAATACCAGGCCGCTTCATCGACGCTGCGCGCTCGCTGGGCGTGAATTTCACCCACCAGTCATCCCCGACCAGCATGAAATATCTGCTCGAGAGCATGGGCTCCGGCGCGGCGCTTTTTGACTATGATAACGATGGCCGTCTCGATATTTTCTTTGCAAACGGCGCGCTGATCACGGATCCAATGCCCCGACTGGCTATGCCGCGCAAGGTGAGCCCTGCATTCTGGAACCGCCTGTTTCACCAGAAGAGCGACGGCGCTTTCGAAGACGTAACTGAAAAGGCCGGGCTTTGTGGAACGGGTTACTGCACGGGCGTGGCTGTGGGCGATTATGACAACGACGGCTACGCTGATCTGTACGTCACAGCCTACGGGAGAAACGCGCTCTATCACAATAATGGCGACGGATCGTTTACAGACGCGACGGAATTGGCCGGGGTTGCCGGCGAAGGCTGGTCAACCAGCGCGGCGTGGCTGGATTATGACAGTGACGGACGGCTGGACCTGATTGTAACCCGCTACGTCAGATGGGATTTTTCCGATGTTTATTGCGGTCGAAAGCTACCGGGCTATCGGACCTATTGCTATCCTGATGTATTTCAACCCACCACCGTATTGCTTTACCACAACGAGGGCAACGGTAAATTCACAGAAGTTTCAGAGAAAGCAGGCCTGACGCGGAAGGGAAATGGCTTGGGTGTGGCCGTCGTGGATTATGACCGTGATGGGCGGATCGACATTTTCGTTGCCAACGATTCCGTCGCCCAGTCCTTGTATCATAACAAGGGCGATGGAACCTTTGAAGAAACGGCTCTGGTCGCGGGCTGCGGGCTCGACAGTAACGGCAACACTTTTGCCGGGATGGGCGCTGACTTCGGAGACTATAACAACGATGGATGGCCGGATCTGATTGTGACGGATCTTGCCAACCAGATGTATGCCTTTTTTTCAAACAGCGATGGAACCTTCGATTACGCAACCACGGAGAGCGGTCTGGGCCCGATTACGCTGCGCCATTCCGGATGGGGCGTGAAGTTTTTCGATTATGATAATGACGGCTGGCAGGATCTGATCGTGGCGCAGGGACACGTGCTCGATAAGGTCCGGCTCTATTATCCTGAACTTCACTATCGGGAGCCGCCTCTGTTGGTGAGGAATACTGGCGGGCGCTTTGTAGACGTTTCAGCTCAGTCTGGAGCTGCTTTCGGGAAGCCCCAGGTGGGTCGGGGGCTGGCCGTGGGAGACATCAACAATGACGGCAAGCTGGACGTTGTGATCAGCGCAAATAACGGCGCGGCCTGCGTGTTAATGAATGAGACCCCTGCTTCCAATCACTGGCTCTCGATTAAACTGAGAGGGATGCGGAGCAACCGTGACGGAATCGGCGCTCGCATTAAAGTTTCAACCGACGCCGGAGACCGATTCGCCACTGTTTCAACGGCGGGAAGCTACCTCTCGGCCAGCGACCGCCGCGCTCATTTCGGGCTGGGACCGAGCGCTGAACCGGTGACGGTTCAAGTGATCTGGCCGAGCGGCTGCGTTCAGACGGTAAAGCGCGTTGCGCCGGATCAGGAAATTGAGATCCGCGAAGCGGAGCCGGGGCAATCATGAGGATTCCTCTCCTTTTAGACCGTCGCTCGCTTCTGACTTTCCCCATCACGGTCTGGTTCCTGTGCGCCCTGGCGCTGGGGATTAGCAGCGGCGTCGCCGCTCAGACGGCTACATTTGACGAAGGCATGGCGCTGTTCAATCAACATCGCTGGAGCGAGGCGGCCTCGGTATTCGAAAAGGTTGAAGCCCGACAGCCGGGGCGGACGGACGCTCTGCTCTACCTGGGCAAGTCGCTGATCAACATGAACCGTTTCCTGGAGGCCGATGCAGCCCTGAGCAAGTATGTGGCCGCGCATGCTCGCTCGGATGACGCAATCTCATTGCTGGCCTTCTGCCGGTTTCGTGAAGACAAGCCGAGAGATTCCCTGCGGCTCTTCACCCGCGCCGCAGCCATCCAGACCCCGGAAGCGGACGATTTCAAAATTGTCGCGCTTGATTATGCCTTGCTCGGCGATTATCGTGATGCTGCCAAATATCTGTTGATTGCCTTGCAGTTACAGCCCCGCAATATCGAAGCTCGATACCATCTGGGCCGCATACGATTCCAACAATCGCGGTATGATGACGCGATCGCCGCGTTCAGCGAAGTCCTCAAGGAAGATCCGAAAAACGTGAAAGCTGAAAATAATCTTGGGCTTTGTTTCGAAGCGAAAGGCGAAATCAACCAGGCGCTTCTCGCCTACCAGCAGGCCATCAAGCTTGATCGAGGGGAGAACCGTCCAAGCGCGCAACCTTACCTTAATCTGGGCAGATTACTGACTCAAATGGGCAAGCCCGAGCAGGCTCTTCCCAGTCTGCTGAAGGGCGAGCAGATAAATCCACAACTGCCCGAAATCCATTATGAGTTGGCAAAAGCCTATGTGCGGCTTGGGAAGCTCCATGACTCAGAAGCGGAATTAAAGACCGCCATCAGGCTGCGGCCCAATTATTCCGCCGCACATTACGAGCTTGGCATGGTCTATCGTCAGCTTGGCCAAGACGATCTTGCCAGCGCCGAACTGCGCAAGGTCGGAGCGCAGTTCTGGAAGTCGCAATAATAAAGTGGCGTCAGAAAGACGCATCTCAAGCGTTGGATTCAGAGAGTTTCATCCCTCAGTTTGAATTGCCAAATCACTAACGCAACTGTTAGATTTTAAGGAACGCGCCTGTAGCTCAGTTGGATAGAGCGGCAGACTTCGAATCTGTAGGTCGGGGGTTCGAGTCCCTCCAGGCGCGCCATTCATTACAAAGGACTTACACGCAATCACTGATTTTCAATTGGCGGTTAGGTGCTACGCTAGTGCTACGCTGAGAAATGTTTTCCACAGGCTTGGGGACATCAGCTTTTCGGGCATCCTCGCCCGCGAGCTGCGTTCTATTCCAGGACACTCCATGACCAGAACCGTCCAGGTTCGCCTTGGGAACGGTCACGATGGCTGGGTAATGGGGGGGAGGGGAAAAATTCCCTGCCCGAAGCGATGGAATCGCTGGAAAGGCCGTTTCCGCTTTATGGCGGGGCATTCTACGCATTCATCCTGCTACAATGAGCCATGCTCCCGCGTTTCCAACCCGGCGTTTGCAAAGCCTGCCAGTTACCGGCTTCCGATCTGGCGGAATTGACGGAATGGCGCGTGCGTCATCGCAAGCTCGCCAAAGGAATGCTGCGGGCTGTTGGGTTGCGCAAGCAAACCTGGTACAGGCACTTTCACCGGCAGTGCAAGGGCCGCTTTCCGTACTGGAAGCCTGAAGAATGGCAGCGGCGGCGTGAGCAAGGGCGGCGCATTGCAGCTTTGGGCTGGAAGCCCGGGCAGAGCGGCGGTGGAAACCGCAAGGGGCATCCTGACAAGCGGCCCCGCCGGAAGCCGTCTGGCATCAAGGCCGCGATCATTGCCGAGCGGCAGGAACGGGCCGAGCGGCTTGAGCGTACGCGCCAAGCCGCGATTCTTGAGCAAGAGGAACGGATGGAGCGGGCCGCGCCTCTGAATCGCGCTTTGTTCTGACTGCCGGTGTGGATTTTGCGATTCGTAATCGGATGCTAATACGAATCGCCCAGCAAGGGAAGTTATTTTTTTAGAGTGTCATGGTGAGTGGGTTTCCGCAAACTTCAACCATCAATTTAACTGTTTCACTTTTCCACAATCCAAAGGTGGCCACGTGTGAGTGTGTAGTTGGCCACCTTTGACCATCATAATGAAAACAAGGTGGATAGCAGTCATGAAAACTCAAAGATGGCCAACCATCAATGTGTGGACACCTTCGGGATCATCCCCGCATGAAAGGGTATCGAACTGAGCGGGCTTCCGTACTCGGATACCCTGTCAAACTGAGCGGGTATTAAGTCAACCGGCTGGATTTTACGATTCGTAAAATTGGAGCCTGAACCGCGCCCGCCAGGGGTCTTGCAAACTCAATGCCCTGTCAGTCCGGCGATGATTCCCGCGATCACGATTCCTGCAATCGCCAGGGCCACGGCAAGGATCACGTCATGCGCCACGCGCCGCCATCCTGTCAGCCTGCCCGCCGCTTCATGGAACGGCCTGCCGGTATGAATGCCGGTATGCCAGCCCTCTTGTGACGTGGCGAAGATGCCTGTGCCTGGAATACCCACGGTCCGGCGGATGCCCGATCTCGCTACCGTCAGATGCGCGCCGCACACGCCCACGCTCAACGACGGGCCATGCTTTGCGAGATTGAGCGAGACGCCCGGCGCGATACGAACGCG
>Ga0070737_10004539_pt1 | contig 13863 bp, 13 predicted proteins | sample Coa_R1_10_FD_66438 | JGI IMG/M metagenome (GOLD analysis project Ga0070737, IMG submission 66438) | Surface soil microbial communities from Centralia Pennsylvania, which are recovering from an underground coalmine fire - Coalmine... | ecosystem: Environmental > Terrestrial > Soil > Unclassified... | reverse complement strand
CGGCGACCATGTGAACTCGCGCGGCGCAGCCGACATGGGCCTCCTGCCCGATCTGCTGCCCGGCTACGTACCCGTCACCGCGCCCGGCGCATTCGCCGAGTACCACATGCCCACCGCGCCCGGTCTGGCCCTTCCGCAGATCTTCGAGGCTGCAAAGGCCGGCGATCTGGCCGCGCTGGTTATTGTGGGCGCCAATCCCATCGCACGCTGCAATATCGATCCCGGCGCGCTGCAGAATACCTTCGTCGTTGCGCTCGATCTCTTTCTTACCGAAACCACCGCGCAGGCCGACGTGGTTCTCCCCGCCGCGAGCCTCTACGAAAAAACCGGCACGGTCACCAATACCTTCGGCGACGTGCAGATGGTGCGCAAGGCCGCCGATATTCCCGGCGTCAAGCCGGACTTCGAAATCCTCGTGCGTCTGGCCGATGTCATGGGCGCCGACATCAAATCGCTTGTTCCCTTCGGCCTCCGCGGCGGCGTCACCGGCGACCTCGGCCAGTCGCGCGGCGCGCAAATGGGCGAGGCCGATCGCCATTCCGTCTGGCTCGAAGCCCACGGCCTTGAGCCCCGGCTCAGCCCCTTTGACCCGCTCGCGCTGCTGGATGAAATCGAGCGGCTCGTCCCCGGCTACAGTCTCGACCGGCTGAATCTTTTCAGCGGCAACGATGTCCGCACCGATCCCGGCGCTTCGCCAGGTTTTGTTCCTCTGGCCGCGCTCGCCAATGCCTGCATCGCCCCGGCTCACGACGGCCTTTTCACTTCCGCAACCCTGGGCCGCTACAGCAGGGGCCTGGCAGAGATCGAACGGCATCAGCTGCACGAGCATGAAGCCGCCGTGGCAGGCTGAATGCCGATTGCTAACTCCGCTAGCCTCGCTAGCACTGTTGTTTTGTGAGAACGCGCGTGACCTTACCCGAATTTGCTTTGTGGAGTCTGGCCAAAGTCATCGTCGTCACGGTGATCCTGCTCGTGGGCGTCGCCTACACCGTGCTCCTGGAGCGCAAGCTCGTGGGCCGCATCCAGAATCGCTGGGGACCGAGCCGCGTGGGCCCCTTTGGCCTGCTTCAGCCGCTGGTCGACGGCGCCAAGAACTTCCTCAAGGAAGACCTTATCCCGGCAGCCGTATACCGGCCTATCTATCTGCTCGCGCCCATCCTCTCGCTGGCCTGCGCGCTTATCTCCATTGGCGTCATTCCCTTTGGCGAGGCCGCTGCGGGCCCGCACGGCTTCGATCTGTTCGAAATCTCAAACATCAACATCGGCCTGCTGGTTATCCTCGGCATCACGTCGATGGGCGTCTACGGCATCGCGCTTGCCGGCTGGTCGTCGAACAACAAATACTCGCTGCTCGGCGGCCTGCGCTCTTCAGCCCAGCTCATCAGCTACGAGCTTGCTCTCGGCCTTTCGCTCGTCGGCGTGGTTCTGCGCTCCGGTTCCTTTAACCTGCGCACCATCGTCGATCAACAGGCGCAGCACGGCATCTCCAGCTGGAATGTCTTTGGCGGGCTGCAGTTCGTGGCCTTTTTCATCTACCTGATGGCCGCATTCGCCGAAACCAACCGCGCGCCCTTCGACCTGCCCGAAGCGGAAAGCGAGCTGACCGGCGGCTACCACACCGAATACAGCTCCATGAAGTTCGCCATGTTCTTCATGGCCGAGTACGCCAACATGATCAACGTGGGCTGCGTGGCCACGCTGCTGTTTCTCGGCGGCTGGACGAGCCCCTTCGGCCATTTATTCGGGCCGATTCACAGCAACCTGGGCAATGCGCTGCTGTCCATCTTCTGGTTCGTCATCAAGGTTTTCTTTTTCCTCTGCCTGTACGTGTGGGTGCGCGGCACGCTGCCCCGCTTCCGCTACGATCAGCTCATGAACTTCGGATGGCGCTTCCTGATGCCGCTGGCCATCCTCAACATCATCGGAACCAGCCTCTGGCTGGCCTACCGCTGAACGACTGCCGTCGTCCGGCATGGTTCGCGCCGGGCGCGACAAATCGCGTCCGGCAGTGGCGAATCGAAGGATCGGCGTTCCGGCCTTCGATTGGCCACAAAACATCGGGTGTGTCCCTGGCCTGCGGCGGGCTTCACGCCTCTGGAGGGGGAAGCAATCGCCCTCATTTACAATCGTTTTTTGGGGGTGAATCGAAGCGGCATCTCTGAACTCGCGTTCTGCCTGTAACCTCGCCGGCTTCTGTTCGTAATGGCCTGAACCATGCATCTGATCCTCTTCCTGATCTTTGCGGCAATCTGCCTCGCTGGAGCGATCAACCTCCTCGTGCAGACCCATCCCATCAACAGCGCCCTTTCGCTCATTGTGGTCATGATTTCGCTGGCCGTGCTCTACCTGATGCTCGGCGCAGAGTTTCTGGCCGCTGCGCAGATCATCGTCTACTCCGGCGCGGTAATGGTCCTGTTTGTCTTTGTAGTCATGCTGCTCAATGCCGGCCGCGAAGAGCGCACCCTAGGCAGCAAGGCCGCGCGCCGCGTGGGATTGCCCGCCGTCGTCGCGGTGATGGCCGTGCTGGCTACGCTCATCCTGCGTGCGCAGGGCCTGGGCGCAACGACTCTCGACCCCGAGCTGATTCCAACGGCGGAGCTGAGCCGCGTACTCTTCCATGAGCTGCTCCTGCCCTTTGAGGTCACCTCGGTGCTTCTGCTCATCGCCATCCTCGGAGCCGTGGCGCTGGCGCGCGTCGAGGGATCAAGCGTCGATGACGCGGAAAGGACAGCCAAGTAATGTACGCGCAGAATGTTCCTCTCTCCTGGTATCTGCTGCTCAGCGCCGCTCTCTTCTGTCTTGGCATCGTCGGCTTTCTCATCAAGCGCAATCTCATCACCGTCTTCATGTCGATTGAGCTGATGCTCAACGCCGTCAATCTCTCCTTTGTCGCGTTTGCTCACCAGTGGCATATGGTCAAAGGTCAGATCTTCGTCTTTTTCGTCATGATGGTCGCCGCGGCAGAGGCCGCTGTCGGCCTGGCCATCATCATCGCCGTATTCCGCGCCCGCTCCACGCTGGCCGTCGACCGTATCGATCTGATGAAGCTATGAACGCGCCTTTGCATCTCTGGTTGATTCCGCTGCTGCCTTTCGCCGGATTTCTGTTGAACGGAATCCTGGGCGGCCGTCTGCCCAGGCCGCTGGTGACAGCGATCGGCCTGCTTGCCCCGCTGGGCGCCTTTGCCGTAGCGCTTAACCCCGCGCGCAGCCTCGTCGGGCTCGGCTCCGGCCTTCCTCCGCTGCCCTACGCAGAAACCTTGCCGCATCCGTGGATCAGCGCCGGCTCGCTTCACGTCGACTTCTCAATCGTCCTCGACCAGCTCTCGCTCGTCATGCTGCTGGTCGTCACCGGCGTCGGCTTCCTCATTCATCTCTACTCCGCCGGCTACATGCACGGCGACGCCGGCTACGCGCGCTACTTCAGCTATCTGAATCTGTTTCTCTTCTTCATGACCACCCTCGTCCTCGCCGGCAACATACTGCTGATGTTCGTCGGCTGGGAGGGTGTCGGTCTGGCGTCCTATCTGCTCATCGGCTTCTGGTATCAGAAGACCTCCGCAGCCGATGCAGGTAAAAAGGCCTTCATCGTAAACCGCATCGGCGACTTTGGTTTTCTGATCGGAATTTTCCTTCTGCTCGGCAACTTCGGCACTCTGACATTCAGCGAGATCGCCGGCAAGCTCGCCGCGCAGCCGGCGTGGACAGGCGGCATCCTCACCGCCATCTGCCTCTGCCTGCTTGTCGGCGCAACCGGCAAAAGCGCGCAGCTTCCGCTCTACGTCTGGCTGCCTGACGCCATGGAGGGCCCTACGCCGGTCTCCGCGCTCATCCATGCCGCGACCATGGTCACTGCCGGAGTCTACATGATCGCGCGCCTGCATTTTCTCTTTGACCGGTCGCCTTACGCGCTGAGCATTGTCGCCATTGTCGGCGCGGCGACGGCCTTCTTCGCCGCGACCATGGGCCTGATGCAGAACGACATCAAGCGGGTGCTGGCTTACTCCACCATCTCGCAGCTCGGCTACATGTTCCTGGCCTGCGGCGTCGCCGCGTACTCGGCCGCCATCTTCCACCTCATGACGCACGCCTTCTTCAAGGCGCTGCTCTTTCTCGCCGCCGGCTCCGTCATCCACGCTATGGGCGGCGAGCAGGACATGCGCAAAATGGGCGGCCTGCGCACCAAACTCCCCGTCACTTTCTGGACCATGACGGCCGCGGTCTTCGCCATCGGCGGCTTCTTTCCCTTCGCCGGCTTCTTCTCGAAGGACGCCATCCTCTACGCCGCGTTCCTCCAGGGCGCAAACGGAAAAATTCTCTGGTTTGTCGGGCTGGTCACCGCCCTGATCACCGCCATCTACATGTTCCGCCTCTGGTATATGACCTTTTTCGGCGAAATGCGCTCGCACGACGCGCACCCGCACGAAAGCCCCGCATCCATGCTCATCCCGCTCGTCATTCTCGGCGCGCTTTCGGTCTGCGGCGGCTGGATCGGCATCGAGCGCATCGGCGATTACCTGGCTCCGGCTACCGGCGCACTTCGGGAGCAGCCGGCCGGCAGCCATCTCGAACTCTGGCTGAGCATTCTCGCCGTCCTCATAGCTGCCGAGGGATGGCTCATCGCCGACAAGTACTATCGCCGCAAGCCGCAGCGTCCGGCCCAGCTCGCCGCCAGTGTTCCCGGCCTCTACAATCTCATCGCCAACAAGTATTACGTCGACGAAATCTACAGCGCGCTCTTCGTCAGGCCGCTGCTCGCTTTTTCAAAGTACGTCCTCGGCTGGATCGTCGATATCGGCATCCTCGGCGGCGCAGCGTGGCTGCTCGGCGGTACGGCTACATTCGCCGGAGCCATCCTGCAGCGCTGGCAATCCGGCAACCTGCGCTCCTACGCTGCATGGCTCGCGCTGGGCGCAGCGGCCGTCCTGATCTTCGCGCTCATCCTCGCCGGTCACGCCCCGGGCCACGCCGCCCTGCTGTTCACACATTTCGATGGAGCGAGGAACTGAGACGATGAACCCATTCGACTCCATCATCCTTACTCTCATCCTGCTGGTTCCGCTCGCCGGTGCAGCGCTGGTGGCGCTCGCGCCCGACCGCGCCAGGCTTCCCAACTGGATCGCCTTCATCACGTCGCTGGCAACGTTCGCCTTCACGCTGCACCTGCCGGCGCACTTCATCGGCAGCCAGCCCGGCTTCCAGTTTGAAGTCAACCGCGCCTGGATCGCGAACCCCGCGATCTTCTATCACGTCGGCGTCGACGGGCTCAGCATGTGGCTTGTCGTGCTCACCGGCCTGCTGGCGCCCGTCGGCGTGCTGGCAAGCTGGAACGCCATCCACACCCGCCGCAAGCTCTTCTATTCGCTCTTCCTCGTCCAGCAAACGGCCATCGTCGGCGTATTCATCTCGCTTGACCTGATGCTCTACTACGGCTTCTGGGAGCTATCCCTCGTCCCCATGGCTATCCTCATCGCCATGTACGGCCGCAAAGACGGCCCCAAAGCCGCTCTGAAGTTTTTCCTTTTCACGTTCATTCCCTCCGCGCCTCTGCTGGTCGCCATCCTGTGGATCTATTCCCGCACCGGCACCTTCGATTTCACGGCGCTTCAGGTTCTGCTTACCCACGGCGCACTGCCTGCAGGCGCTCTGTTCTGGTGCGCGCTCGCCTTTCTCTTCGCTTTCGCCGTCAAGGTCCCCATCTTCCCGCTGCACGGCTGGCTCGCCGACACCTTTGCCGAGGCCCCTGTCGCCATGGCCATGATCGTCGCCGGGAAAATGGGGCTCTACTCGATGCTGCGCTTCCACGTCGGGCTTTTCCCCGCCGAGAGCCGCGCCATCGCACCGCTGCTGATCGCTCTGGCCGTCATCGGCATCCTCTACGGCGCATGCCTGGCGCTTGTTCAGCGCAACTTTTTCCGCCTGCTTGCCTTCGGCGCAGTCAGCCACTTCAGCCTGGTCACGCTCGCCATTTATGGCCTCACCCTGAGGGGATGGTCCGGCGCCGTCTACCAGATCCTGCTGCTCGGCGTCGTTGAAGGCGCCATGTTCGTGCTGCTCGGCGCACTCGATTCGCGCTACGGCACTGCGGAGGTTGACGCCTACGGCGGCCTGGCCGCGCGCCTGCCCCGCGCCGCGACTTACTTCGTCCTCGCCGCGCTCACCATGGCCGGTCTTCCCCTGCTCGGCGGCTTCATCGGCGAGTTCATCATCCTCTCTACTACCTTCACTCAGGTGAGCCGCGGCTGGGCCATCGCCGCCGCCGTCAGCGTCATCCTCGGCGCGTCGTACGTGCTCCGGCTCGTGCAGCGTCTCTTCTACGGACATCCAGGCACGATCGCCGCGAAGCCTGCGCCCGATCTACGCTTCGGCGAACTTGTCGCACTCACGCCGCTGGCCCTGCTGATGCTGGTCATGGGCGTAGCCCCCGCTCTCTGGCTCAACTCGATCCAGTCCGGCGTCCATCCGCCGGCTTCGCCCGAGCAGGTGAAGTACATCGAAATTCTTCAAATGCCCCAAATGATCGCCAGCTCAATCTCCCGGGAGGCCCAGCGGTGAACTTCGCGCCCGACGTCTTCCGCATCCTTCCTGAGGCCGTTCTTTCCCTCACTGGCGTCCTGATCATGCTCATCGACGCCTCGCTGCCTGTAAGCGCCACGCGCCGCTATCTGGGCTTCGTTGCCGCCATCGGCACAACGATTGCCATTTACGCCAGCGTCTGGCAGCTCTCGCTGCCGGAAGGCACCGGCTTCTTCGGCACGGTCGAAACCACTGCCTTCACCGTCTTTTTTCACGTGCTCATCTGCGGCATCGTACTCGTCGCTCTGCTGCTGGCGCTCGACACACTGCCCGCCCACACTCACCATCAGGGCGAGTTCTACGCTCTGGTCGTCTTCGGCGCAGTCGGCATGTGCCTGCTCACCAGCGCTGTCGAACTGCTGGCCGTCTTCATCGCACTCGAAATCTCGTCGATATCCACCTACGTCCTGGCCGGCTACCGCAAACACACCGGCCGCGGCCCCGAAGCCGCCATCAAATACTTCCTGCTCGGCTCCTTCGCCACGGCATTCCTGCTCTACGGCATTGCGCTCATCTTCGGCGCCACCGGCACCACCCAGATCTACCAGATCGCCCATCTCGCGCCGCTGGCGCAGAATCCCGCTCTGGTTTACGCCGCGCTGGCCATGATGCTGGCCGGCATCCTCTTCAAAGTCTCGGCCGCTCCCTTCCACATCTGGACACCCGATGTTTACGAAGGCGCGTCCTCGCCCGTCGTCGCGCTGCTCTCCACCGCACCCAAGGCCGCTGCCTTCGCCGTGCTGCTGCGCCTCATCTATGAGGCCTTCCCGTCGCTGCACGCCTTCTGGTCGCCGCTTCTGTGGGTGGTCGCCGTGCTCTCCATGACGGTGGGCAACCTGGCCGCGCTGCGCCAGCAAAATGTGAAGCGCATGCTGGCCTACTCCTCGATCGCGCACGCCGGATACCTGCTGGCCGCGCTCGCCGGCCCGGCCAATATGGGCATCGCCGCCGCCAGCTTTTATGCCGCCGCCTACGCCGCCATGAACGTCGGCATCTTCGCCGTCATCACACTCGCCAGCGGCTACGACGACCGCTACCCGCTGATTGAAGATTTCCGCGGCTTCATCTACCGCGCGCCGCTCGCCGGCAGCCTGCTGATCTTCTTCCTCATCTCGCTCATCGGAATTCCCTTCACCGGAGGCTTCTTCGGCAAGTTCTATTCGTTCACCGCAGCAATCAACGGGGGCGCCGTCGCTCTCGCCATCATCGGCCTGCTCAACTCCGGCGTGGCTGCGGCCTACTACCTGCGCCTGGCCGTCACCGCCGCCCAGCGCCCCGAGGCCGGCGAATCCGCCGCTCCGAATCCGGCGGGCGCGCCCCGCCCTCAGATCGGCATCGCCGTTGGAGCCGCGCTTGGCCTCTGCTTCGCGGCTACGCTCGTTCTCGGCATCGCGCCCAACGCCGCGCTGCACGCCGCGCAATCCGGCGCTCACACACTGCAGGCCCCGCCCGCCGGCAACGAATCGCCTGCTATCGTGCCTACTGTTGAGATCGCGCCGCAGACGAACCCGTAGATTTCGGGTAGTGGGTCGATTTGAAATCGCATTCTCTCCGGGGCTGAGGCCCGAAAGCATTTTGCCTGACTGATGTGCGGGCTCAGGCCCGTATCCTTCAAACTGACCCACTACCTGTTCCCTTGTTCCCTCGCTCCTTTGTTCCCTGCTTGATTACAATGACATCGATGAAGCTAGGCGAACTGGCAAGCCGTTTGGGCGCTGAACTCCGCGGCGACGCGGCCCTTGAAGTCACCGGCGTCCGCGGTATCGAGGAAGCAGGCCCAACGGAGATCACCTTCGTCGCCAATCCACGCTACGCCGCCCTCGCCCGCACCACCCGCGCCGCAGCCGTCATCGTCGAGCCCGATTTTCAGGAAATTCCCGCGGCCACGCTGCGCATTCGCAACCCTTATCACGCCTTCTCCCGCGCGCTTAGCCTCTTCTACGCGCCGCCTGCGTATCCGGCCGGCATTCACCCCACCGCCGTCATCGATCCCACCGCCGAAATCGCCGAAGGCGCGCACATCGGCCCCTACGCCGTCATCGGCCCTCGCGTGCGCATCGGTCCCAGCGCCACCATCCTCGCCCACGTGGTCATCTATTCCGGCGTCACCATCGGCAGCCGCTTCTTCGCTCATGCCCATGCAGTTGTCCGCGAGAACTGCGTGCTGGGCGACAACGTTACGCTCGAAAACGGCGCCATCATCGGCGCCGACGGCTTTGGCTTCTCTAAAAACGAATCCGGCCAGTGGGAAAAGATTCCGCAATCAGGCCCGGTGCGTATCGGCAGCCGCGTGGATGTACAGGCCAACGCCACTATCGACCGCGCCACCGTGGGCGCAACCGAGATTGGCGACGGCACGAAGATCGACAATCTGGTCCAGGTAGGCCACGGATCGCGCATCGGCGAGAATACGCTGGTCTGCGCGCAGACCGGCCTCGCCGGCTCGTCGGTCATCGGCAACAACGTCATCCTCGCCGGTCAGGTGGGCATCGCCGGCCACTGCACCGTCGGCGACGGCGTTATCCTCACCGCGCAGTCGGCCGTTTCGCACGACGTGCCTCCCGGCAAGACGATCTCCGGCTCGCCGGGCTTCGACAACCGCATCTGGCTGCGCGCTGTTGCGATTTTTCAGCGCCTGCCGGAGCTGGCCAGACGGGTCGCCAGCCTTGAAGCCAGGATCGGCGCACGCTCCGGCGAGACCATGGGCAAATCCGCTGCGGGCGAGGAGAAACCAGAATGAGTCGGGCGGCGTTGTTCTCTTCGGCGGCGCTGCTGCTGCTCGCCGGCTGCCGCTCCTATCACATCGACGCCACCGTCGAAAACCGCACCGGCGCACCCATCCGGCTGCTCGAAGTCGATTACCCCTATGCCAGCTTCGGCGCCAATGCCCTCGCCTCGGGCGAGGACTTCCGCTATCGCTTCACGGTCACCGGCGAGGGCCCGCTCAGGATCAGCTACACGGCGCAAGACGGCAAAGAAGCGCAGATCACCGGCCCTGCGCTCGCCAACCGCCAGCAGGGACGCATGGAAATCATTCTTCTGCCCGGCGGCAAAGCCGATTTCCGAACGCAACTTAAGCCGGGAGACTGACGCGAAGACCGGAGCTGCATAGGAAAACGCCCGCCCAATCCGCCCTCCGGCCGTCTGCAGCCGGTCCGGCGACGAAGTCTGCTTCTGCATCGATCGATGCGAAGATCAGTGAACTGGGAGACTGGCGCGGAGAGACGCTTGCCAGGCTGCGCCGGATCATCCTCTCGGCCGATCCCGAGATCGTCGAGGAGTGGAAGTGGGCCAAGCCATCGTCACGCGGCACGCCTGTCTGGTCGCACGGCGGGATCATCTGCACGGGAGAAACGTATAAGAACGCCGTCAAGATGACCTTTGCCAAAGGAGCTGCGTTGCCAGACCCTGCGGGCCTGTTCAACTCCGGTCTGAACGGCAAGGTCCGCCGCGCCATCGACGTTCATGAAGGCGACAGGATCGACGAATCGGCCTTGCGGAATCTCATCCGCGCCGCCGCAGCGCTCAACCTCAGGGCAAAAGCAAAGGGCCGGTAAACGGGAGGACCGCAGCGTCAGCCACGGTCTGTTTCCGGAAAATAGACTCTCTCTACTTGCCGGATTTGGCCGGCGCGCTCACCGGGGTCCTGGTGTTTTCCAGCACAGAATGCGAGCCGGTAGAGCGGGAATACATCACTACCAGGGAAAAGGAGGTGCACATGAAGAGGACTGCCGACCAGGTGGTGAGCTTGGTGAGCACGTTGGCTGCGGCGCGGGGTCCGAAGGCGGTCTGCGAGCCCTGGCCGCCGAAAGCGCCGGCCAGATCGGCCGACTTGCCCTGCTGCACCAGAACGATGCCGACCAGGAAGAGGCAGACCAGAACGTGCACGACAAGAATGAAATAGAAAAGAATATTCATGCTGCAAAACTATCCAGACTGGCCCGCCGTCCGGGTCTCTGCGGATTCTAACCGTCCCGCCGCAAATACCCTGCAGGCCCGAGAAAACTTTGGTGCGGAAGGCGGGACTTGAACCCGCATGCCTCTCGGCGCCACCCCCTCAAGATGGTGTGTCTGCCAATTTCACCACTTCCGCACGGCAACTTAACAAGTATAACAAAACACAAACCAATGATGCCGGGAGCCGAGGCAAGGCTGCGGCGCTTTCTCGACCGGCAGTAAACTTTGAGCCTCTCGTTTCGCATCTACGTCGATCCCGAAAATGCTGTCCGGTTTCGGTCTGCGTCCTCGCTGAGCCGCTTGACATAGAGGAGCGCATCGCGGCTCTGCGCATAGTAGTTCTCTTCTTTTCCCTCAAGACGATAGCCGTGCCGCTCGTACAGGCGAATCGCTTTGCCGTTTTCAGCCTCGACGTGCAGCCAGATAAGGACTGCGCCGGCCTGCCGCGCTGAAAACTCCATGCGGCGCAATAGTTCGGAGCCGATTCCCCGCTCCCGGTGCCGCCGGTCTACCTCGATCGTCTGGATATAAGCGACGGCGCCGCATGCATGGCTCGACCATTCGACGATGGCGAAGCCGGCAATGCGGCCATTGTCTTCGGCGACCCAGGTTGCGGCTGCCGCGCTGCTCGCCAGCCGGCGGATGTAGCTGCGCGGGAAGCGCAGCGGCGGCTTAAAGCAGGCTTCTTCGATAGCGTAGAGGGACTCGAAGTCGCCGGGCTGGCAGAGGCGATAGCGCACAAGGAAAATGTAACGGAATTTCCTCCCCACCCTTGCCGCAATGAGGCTGCGGCAAAGGTGGGGCGCGCGGAAGGCTGCATGCAGCGCTAGACTTTGGCTTCGAGGCTGGCGATTACGTCGAAGAAGGGTTTCGTGAGGCGGCGGTTGGTGCTGATGGCCTCCTTGATGGTGATGTCGGTGATCTCGGTGCCGCGCAGCACCGCGATGCGGCCCCACTTTTTCTCATGCACCATGTCGATGGCGTGCAGGCCGTAGCGCTGGCCGAGCAGGCGGTCGTAGGCTGTGGGAACGCCGCCGCGCTGCGTGTGGCCAAGATTCACCGAGCGCGTCTCAAATCCGGTCTTCTTTTCGATCAGGCCGGCCAGCGCTTCGCCGATGCCGGAAAGGCGCACGTGGCCGAAGGCGTCGACTTCCTGCGAGCCGAGAACCTGGCCGCCTTCGGGCAGATGACATCCCTCGGCGACGACCACCAGACCGTAGTGCTTGCCGTGATCGTAGTTGTACCTGAGCAGCGCTGAGACGCGATCGATGTCGATCGGCTTCTCGGGAACCAGCACGACGTCGGCTCCCCCGGCGACGCCCGCGGCATAAGCGATCCAGCCGGCGTCGCGGCCCATGACTTCAATTACGATCACGCGGTTGTGCGAGTCGGCCGTGGTGCGGATGCGGTCGACGGCCTCGGTGGCGATGGAGACTGCGGTGTCATAACCGAAGGTGGCGTCGGTGCCGTTGATGTCGTTGTCGATCGTTTTGGGCACGCCGACGCCGTTGATGCCGTTCTCGCAGAGGTACTGCGTCACCGACTGGGTGTCGTCGCCGCCGAGAGCAATGAGCGCATCGATCCCGTTCTTTTTGAGAACTTCCTGCACCTTTTCGATGCCTCCCGGAACTTTTTTGACGTTGGTGCGCGAGGAGTGGAGGATGGTGCCGCCCTTCAGTTGTATGCCGTCGGTGTTTGCCAGCGTAAGCGGAATGAACTGGTTGTCGAGCACGCCCTTCCAGCCGTTGAGAAAGCCGATGAACTCATCGCCGTAGTGGTTGATCCCCTTCTTCACAGCCGCATAAATCACAGCATTCAGTCCGGGGCAATCGCCGCCGCCGGTCAACAAGGCAACACGCATCGCTGAAATCTCCTCGAGAAGAATTATGCTCGCCGGCCCGACGGCGGCGATAAAAAAGCAGAGCGCAAAAGGCAGATCGACTGCCCGATCTTGACGCCTTAATCAGTGTAAAGCGGCAGGGTGAACAGGAGGGCACATCCTGCGAATTTTCGCCGGGGAGAGCGCCCTGGAAATGATTGAATAAAGGATATGCCTGGAGTTGGCGCACTGCTGCTGCTGGCTTTCGTCAGCCTGGTCGTGATTGTATTGCTGGTGCTGCTGCAGCTTACCCGGCTGGGCTTCATCGTCCGCACCACAATACCCGACCGGCCGCGGCGGCGGATGTTTCTGGCCTCGGTTTCGTTCCTGATCACGTTTGCCGGCATCCGCATCCTTGTACGCCGGATCGTGAACCACGAGGGGCATTTCCAGTGGGTGGTGGTGCGCGGGCATCATATTCATCACCTGGTGTGGGGCATCCTCATCCTTCTGCTGGTGGGCTATGGATGGCTGCTCGATCTGGGCCGTTCGCATTCGCCGATGTCGATCTTCATGAGCCGCCTGATGGCGGTGGGCTACGGCGTAGGCGCCGCGCTTACGCTCGATGAGTTTGCCCTGTGGCTCAATCTTGACCCGGACGCCTACTGGAATCGCGAGGGCCGTCTGAGCATCGACGCCGTGATCTTTTTCGGCGCGGTGCTGGCGGTGGGCGGATGGGGCGCGCCGTTCTTTCGCGGCCTGGAACAAATGTGGAAGAAACGGACGCTGTTCCGTAAAGAGATCTGGACGATCAGCTCGCCGATACGGCGCGTGCGGTTGCTTCGTCCGCGTAGAGTTCGTCGATCGCCGCCGCGTATTGCTCCGTGATGGCGCGGCGCCTGAGCTTCATCGACGGCGTAAGCTGGCCGCTTTGCTGCGACCATTCGTCCGGCACGAGCCGGAAACGCTTGAGCGACTCGAAGCCTGCAAGCCCCACGTTTGCCTGCTGCACGATTCCGTCGTAAAGCGCCACAACGCGCGGATCGGCGATCAGCTCGGCGCGCGAGCCAAAGGCGATGCCCTGCTGCCGCGCCCAGTCTTCGAGTGCTGCGAAGTTAGGCGAGATCAGCGCGGAGACAAACTTGTGTTTGTCGCCGACCACGGCGGCCTGCGCTACCAGAGGATTGCTCCTGAGCTTGTTTTCGATCGGCTGGGGCGCAACCAGTTTTCCGCCCGAGGTTTTCAGCAGCTCCTTCTTGCGGTCGGTAATGTAGAGAAAGCCGTCGCCGTCGATGCGGGCGATGTCGCCGGTGCGGAACCATCCCTCGGCGTCGAAGCACTCCGCGTTCGCCTCCGGCTTATGCCAGTAGCCGGAGAAGATCGACGGTCCGCGGACCAGCAGCTCGCCGTCTTCGGCCAGCTTCAGCTCCACATTCGCCAGCGGCATGCCGGCCGAACCCATGCGGTGATAGGCCGGCGAGTTGATGGATATGACCGGTGATGTCTCCGTCA
>Ga0070737_10004538_pt1 | contig 13864 bp, 10 predicted proteins | sample Coa_R1_10_FD_66438 | JGI IMG/M metagenome (GOLD analysis project Ga0070737, IMG submission 66438) | Surface soil microbial communities from Centralia Pennsylvania, which are recovering from an underground coalmine fire - Coalmine... | ecosystem: Environmental > Terrestrial > Soil > Unclassified... | reverse complement strand
CGGTCGGCGACGAGGTCACCGTCCAGGTGCTCGACGTCGACCTCGACAAGGAGCGCATCTCCCTCTCGCTCAAGGCGACCCAGGTCGACCCGTGGCAGGAGTTCGCCACGAACCACCGAGTCGGCGAGCTCGTCTACGGCCGCATCACCAAGCTCGTTCCCTTCGGTGCGTTCGTGCAGGTGGGCGATGGGATCGAGGGCCTCGTGCACATCTCGGAGATGGCCCCCCACCACGTCGATTTGCCTGAGCAGGTCGTCTCGCCCGGCGAGGAGCTCTGGGTGAAGATCATCGACATCGACCTCCAGCGCCGCCGCATCAGCCTCTCGATCAAGCAGGCGGCCGAGGGCGGCATCGTGGCCGAGGAGTACCAGGAGGCGTTCGGGGAGCACGCCTACGACGAGCAGGGGAACTACATCGGGTACGACTACTCGACGGAGTTCACCCCTGAGACCGAGGCGCAGGCGGCCTGGGCCGACTACGTCCCGGAGCAGGTTGGCTCGACCGCATCGCCGGAGGGCGCCGCCGGGGGAGTCGAGCCCTCCGGCGATGCCGTGCCCGCGGGCGAAGGAGCCGACGCCCCGGAGGGCTGATCGGCTCCACCCCGGTCAGGCTCCGTCGCGGGAGCGACGCCGCGCAAGCCGGGACGGGGAGGGCGAGCCTCAGGGTTCCGACGAGTCCGGATGGCCGGCGCTGCCGTTCGTGGCGGCGACGGCAGCCGTCGAGGCGGGAGCGCCGAGGGGGAAGTGGCAGGCCACGAAGTGGTCAGCTCCGATCTCGCGCATGACGGGCTCCTGGACGGCGCAGATCTCCTGAGCCCTCGGGCAGCGTGTGCGGTAGCGGCACCCCGAGGGCGGCGTCACCGACGAGGGCATCTCGGTCTGCCGTTCCTCGGCACCGTCGAGGGTTGCCGGCGCCGGTCCAGCCCCCGCCCGTGAGAGCGCCCGCGAGGAGATGACGCTCGCCATGAGCAGCGCCCGCGTGTAGGGGTGGGCGGGAGCGGCGTACAGCGTCTCGGCCCCGGCCACCTCGCACACCTTGCCGAGGAACATGACGAGGACGCGGTCGCTCACGTTCTTCACGACGGCGAGGTCGTGGGAGATGAAGATCATCGTGAGGCCGTAGCGGCGCTTCATGTCCTCGAGCAGGTTGAGGATCTGGGCCTGGACCGACACGTCGAGGGCGGAGACGGGCTCGTCACAGATGAGCACTCTCGGGTTGAGCATGAGGGCCCGGGCGATGGAGATGCGCTGGCACTGCCCGATGGAGAACTCGTAGGGGCGCCGCCACGAGACGGCGTCGTAGTCCATGTTGACCTCGGAGAGCATGAGCCGGGCGCGCTCGACCCGGTCCTCCATCGAGCCGACGTCCCAGATGGCGAGCGGCTCGAGGACGAGTTCGGCGACCGTCCTGCGGGGGTAGAGCGACGAGATCGGGTCCTGGAAGATGACCTGCAGCTTCGTGCGGACCTGGCGCATCTGCTCGGAGGTGAGCTTCGTGAGGTCGACCCCCTCGAAGAGGACCGTGCCCCCGGTCGGCTTCGGCAGCTGGAGGATGGCGCGTCCGGTGGTCGACTTGCCGCAGCCGGACTCGCCGACGATGCCGAGCGTCTCGCCCGGGTAGACGTCGAGGCTCACGTCCGAGACGGCGTGGACCTTCTTGCCCCGAGGTGCGGGGAACTCGACGAGGAGGTTCTCGACGCGGATGAGCGCTTCCTGCGGGTCGCGCAGATGGGCAGTGCCGCTACCGGCCAACTCAGACCACCCCCACGGCCGCGGGAACCCCGGCGGCCTGGTTCTCTTGAAGGGCTCGGGCACTCTCGGGAGACCCGACTGGATACCAGCAGGCGTACCAGTGGCGGGGCGAGTCGGCCAGCACGAGCGGCGGCTCGGCCTCCCGGCACTTCGGCTGGACGTAGGGACAACGTGGGGCGAAGCGGCAGCCCGGAGGAAGGTCGGCGGGGTTCGGCGGGCTCCCGGGGATCGTGTGAAGGCGGGTGTGGCTCTCGTTCGACAGGCGTGGCGCCGACTTGAGGAGGGCCTCGGTGTAGGGCATCCGCATGTCACGGAACAGCGTGGTCGTGGGAGCGCGCTCCACGACCTGCCCGGCGTACATGACGATCACCTCGTCGGAGCGTCCGGTGACGACGCCGAGGTCGTGGGTGACGATGATCACCGACATGAACCGCTCCTGCTGGAGGCGGTTGAGGAGGTCGAGGATCTGCGAGGAGACCGTCACGTCGAGGCCGGTCGTGGGCTCGTCGGCGAGGAGGAGCTTCGGTCCGCAGGCGATGGCGCACGCGATGACGATCCGCTGGCACATGCCGCCCGAGAACTGGTGGGGGTACCAGCGCATGCGGCTCTCAGGCTCGGGGATCCCGACCGAGCGCAGCAGGGTCACCGCCGTCTCGTTCGCGTCCTGCCGGCTCATCCCGAGGTGGTAGCGGAGCGACTCGGTGATCTGGCGCCCGATGCGCACGACCGGGTTGAGCGAGGTCATCGGGTCCTGGAAGACCATCGAGATCTGCGCCCCCCACAGCCCGCGCAGCTCGCTCGGCGGGGCCGAGCTGAGCTCAACGTCGCCGAAACGCACCCGGCCCTCGCGGATCACGTTGCTCGGCGGGAGCAGGCCCATGATCGAGCGGGAGAGGACCGTCTTGCCCGATCCGGACTCGCCCACGATGGCGAGCGTCCGCCCGCGCTCGAGGTCGAACGAGACCCCATCGACCGACTTCACGATGCCGTGGGCCGTCTTGAAGTAGGTCTTCAGGCCCTCGACTTCGAGCAGCGGCCGATCGTCGAGGTCGTCGATCTCCCGGATGTGGCGCTTGCGGCTCACAGCACGGCCTCCCGGACGTCGAGGAGGGACCTGAGGCGGTCCCCGATGAAGTTGATGGCAAGGATGAAGGTGAACATCGCGATCGCGGGCGCGAACAGAAGGCTCGTGTAGGTCGGCATCGTGTCCGATCCGAGGGCGATCATGTTGCCCCACGTTGGCGTGGGCGCTCGCACCGACTGCCCGAGGAACGAGAGGGCGCCTTCGCCCACGATGGCGAGCGCCACCCCGACGAGGCCGTAGGTGATCGCAGCGGGCACGACGTCGGGCAGCAGGATCCGCCAGAGGATGCGGGAGCGCTTGCACCCGAGGGCCTGCGCCGCGAGCACGTACTCGCGCTGGCTGTACTCGATCGTGGCCGATCGGACGACGCGGTAGAGGAGGGGCCAGGCGACGATGGCGATGATCATGACGATGTCGAACAGGCTCCGGCCCACGTACGAGACGATGAGCAGCCCGAGCACGAGCGAGGGGAAGGAGAGAAAGACGTTCGAGACGACCGCCATGAGGTCGTCGAACCAGCCTCGGAAGTAGCCGGCGACGATGCCGAGCGTGCCTCCCACGATCTGCGAGAGGGCGATCGAGGCGAAGCCGACGATGAGCGAGACGCGAGCGCCGAAGATCAGCCGGGAGAAGACGTCGAAGCCCGACGGATCGCACCCGAGCAGGTGGGCGGAGCTCGGGGCGGCGTTCGCGAAGCAGTCGGGGTAGAGCTGGGTCGGGCTGTCGAGCGGGAGCAGGTTGGCGAAGATGGCGAGCAGGATCCAGGCCACGACGTACCCGACGGCGACCCAAAAGCCCCATCCGAGGCCTCGGTACCACTTCCGCCCGCTCAGCGCTGGCGAGACGGCCTGGCGCAGGGTGGGGTCGGCGGCGAGCTCGGCGGCAACGGTCCCGCCGAGCTGGGCGCCGACGAGCTCGGGTGCGTCGGCCCTGCCCAGATCGGTGAGGCCGAGGAGGTCCTGCTCGGTCCTCTCGGCGACGTCGGAGTCAAACGGTTCTGGCACGGCGCACCCTCGGGTCGATGACGGCGTACAAGGCGTCGATGAGCCTGTTGATGACAATGAACGCGACCGCCACGATGATCGTGATGATCTGGATGGTGGGCAGGTCCGCCTTCGCCACGGCGATGTTCAGCTGGTAGCCGAGGCCCGGCAGGAAGAAGACGTTCTCCGCGATCACCGCCCCGACGATGAGGCTCCCGACCTGGATGCCTCCGACGGTGAGGAGCGTGAACGTGGACGGCCTGAGCGCGTGCCGGAGCAGGATCCGCCAGGTGGTGAGACCCTTCGCCCGTGCCATCACGATGAAGTCCTCCTCGAGGGTCGCGATCATGTCGGCCCTCAGCAGCCGCTGGTAGACGGCGATCGAGGGGATCGCGATCGTGATGGCGGGGAGGAACATCACGTCCAGGTTCGAGATGGGGTGGCTCCAGAACGACGGCAGGTTCGCTCCGGCGCCGGGGAAGGCCGAGACCTTCACCGTGAAGACGTAGCGCAGCAGCGGTCCGAGGATGAAGACCGGGAGGGACAGGGCGGCGAAGCTCGCCGTCGTCGAGAGCCGGTCGAAGATGCGGTTCGGGCGGAGCGAGCTCCACATCGCGAGCGGGAGCGAGACCACGACCGCCATGATCTGGCTCAAGATCACAAGCTCGAGGGTGACCGGGTAGGAGCGGGCGAGGAGCGTCGTGATCGGCTGGGTCGGGTCAGCCGAGTACCCGAGCGTGCCCGAGAACAGGTTCGAGAGCCAATGGAAGTAGCGGGCGAAGAACGGGTGGTCGAGATAGAGCACCTTCGTCTCGTAGGCGAGGCACTTCGTCCCCGAGAACCCGCACGTCAGGGCGGCCTCGTTGCCCGGCATCTTCGAACTGAAAAAGTACGTGAGCAGCGTGAGCAGGAACAGCGTGATGAGGACTTCCACCACGCGACGGACCACCAGCTTTGCCAACTTCTAGCCCCCTTCTGGCCTACGAATGCTACCCGCTGAGCACGGTCGGTGCATGAGCCGGCTCAGCTGACCCAGATCTCCGTCGGCCAGATGATCCCCGAGAGCATGGTGAGCCCCCGGCCCCCCGTCGGCGTCGTCGGGTTGTTCCAGTTCTGGATGCTCTTCTGGGCGGCGATGTACCAGACGTCGCGGTTCGTGTAGATGTAGGGCAGGTCGACCGCGAACCGGTGGGCGATCTTCTCGTACTCCGCCGCGCGAACCGAGGGGTCTCCGGACTGGCGCGCCGTGTCGAGCGCCTTTTGGATGATCGGGTCGTAGTTGCGGGCGAAGTTGATCGGGCCCGACGTCGTCGCCCAGAAGATGTAGTTGAGGTCGGGGTTCACGTTCGCGAACTGGCGCCAGCTGAACATCTGGTAGCCGCCCTGGAGGGCGTCGTCGATGAGCGACGACTGCTCGACCTGGGCGATCTGCACGTTCAGCCCGAATGCCTGCCACATGGCCCGCATGTAGCTGGCGTCGGCCTGCGACTGGGTCGTGTTGGTGGTCGTGTAGGTGATCGTCGGCTGCTTGCCGCCGTAACGGCTCAGGAAGGCCTTGAAGTACGACTTCGCCTTCGCGAGGTCGTACTGGGGGTAGCCCGTGTCGGAGTGGAACGGGCTCGGGGCCGGGAAGGGCCCGTTCGTCGGGGTCGTGATGTTCTTGCCGAGGTCCCGGCAGACCGCCGCTTGGTTCGTCCCGTAGGCGAGCGCCTTGCGAAGGTCGATGTCGGACATGATCTTGTCGGCGACGTTGATCATGATGAAGTCGATGTCGGGCTCACCGACCGAGAGCGAGTTGTCGCCGAGGCTCGCGAGGCTGGAGTTGGCGATGACCTGCTGGATGATCGGGTCGTAGTCGGTGTGCATGATCTGGATCTCGCCGGACTCGAGAGCGGAGTAGCGCGTATCGACGTCGGGGATCGGCTTGTAGGTCCAGCTGTCGACGTATGGCAGCCGGTTGCCGTAGCGGTCCTTGCGCCAGTAGTGGCGGTTCTTCGTGAGGCTGAAGTGCGAGCCGGGGACCCACTGCTGGAACACGAAGGGGCCGGTGCCGACCGGGTGGGTGTTGAAGTAGGCCTCACCCTTGGACTGGTAGGCGGTCGGGGAGAAGACGTAGGCCATCTGCCCGCCGATGTAGCCGGCCAGCCAGTACTCGAAGGGGACCCAGGGCTGCTCCATGTTCAGCGTCACCGAGAGGGGCCCGGGCCCGGGCGTGACCGCCTTGTTCGGGTTCTTCACGTCCATGTAGTTCGTGAAGGCGAAGTTCGTGAGCGCCGAGATGAGGAACTCGCGCATGCAGAACAGCAGGGCCTGCTGGTCGAGCGGGGTGCCGTCGTGGAAGACGATGTTCGGCCGGAGAGTGATGACCCACTTGGTGTAGTCGCTGTTGGGGGTGATCGACTCTGCGAGGTACGGCTGGACGTTGCCGTTGAAGTCGACGATGGCGAGGGGGTCGTAGACGGCGCGGGCGTAGAGCACCCCGGTCGAGTCGAAGTGGGCGTAGGTCGGGTCGATGCCCGCCTCCTCGGCCTCGGTGCCGAAGGTGACGGAGCCGCCGAGCTTCGGCTTGCCGACCCCGACGCCGACGTGCTCGGCGACGTTCTTCTTCAGCGTCGGCGGCGGGCTCGTGCTCCCGTTCCCGCCGCAGGCGTCGAGGAGCACGGCGCTCGCGCCGGCGGCGCCCAGCGCTGCCGTGCCCTTCAAGAACGTACGACGGTCGATCTCGGACACTGCTTCCTCCCCCTGGAAAGTGTGACGGGCATATTACGCGCTCTCAGTGGCCGGCTGGTGCATGCCGTGGCGGGCCTGGCCAAGCTCCAGGTCGCGATGGCAGAGGGTGGACCGGGCCACGGGCAGAGGGGCGGCTCGACTACCTTGCCACGATCGACCGCGTGCTCACCTTGACGAGCTCCTCGTCATTCCGTCGCGAGGAGGCTCCACTCGGCGCCTCCGCGCGGGCCGCAGTGCTCCCGTACCTGGTTGGCCGGGCGCTCACCATCGGTGCGCTCCTGCTGGCCCGCTTCCTCGCCAGCACCCTGCACGTGACCCGCGCCGCCGGGGCGAAGGCGATCGGGACGGCGGGGGCCGGTCTCGTCTCCTGGGACGCAGCCTGGTACCGGCGCATCGCCGAGGTCGGCTACGGGGGCACGAGCCCGAGCGCGGTTCGGTTCTTCCCCCTCTATCCGCTCCTCGGGCATGCACTCTCGCTCCTGCCGGGCGTCTCCGTCGGCGCCGCCCTCCTTGTCATCACGAACGTCTCCGGCTTCGTCGCGCTCGTCCTTCTCCACCAGTTGGTGGTGCGCGAGCAGCTCCCCGAGGGCTCCGCCGATCGCTCCCTCTGGGTGCTCTCGCTGTGGCCGGCTGCGTTCGTGCTCACGATGGGCTACGCGGAGGCGCTCTTCCTCGTGTTGTCGATCGCGGCCTTCCTCGCCTGGCGGAGCGGCAACTGGTGGTGGGGAGTCCTGCCGGCGTACCTGGCCGGGGCCACGCGACCAGTGGGGATCCTCCTCGCCGTGCCGGCGTTCGTGGAGTGCGTGCGCTGGTGGCGCTCGGGCTCACGCCGCTCGGCGCCCGAGGTCGGCGCCCGCGCGTGCTCGATCCTCGCCGGCCCGGCCGGGGCGGCGACGTACCTCGCCTGGACGGCGAGCACCGGCCACGGTTTCCTCGCCCCGCTTACCGAGCAGCTCTCGGGACGGCGCCGGGGAGGGTTGAGCGACCCGTTCACTACCCTCGCCCACGACGCCTCGGACTTCCTCCACGGCCATCACCTCGGGACCGCGCTCCACGCGCCATTCGTCCTCGCCTTCGCCGCGCTCGCCGTCTACCTGCTCCTCCGGCTCCCGGCCGCCTACGGCTGGTACGCCGTTGCGACCGTGCTGGTAGGGATCACGGCCCACAACCTCGACAGCTTCGAGCGTTACGGGCTCGCCTGCTTCCCGCTCGCGGTCGGGGCGGCGTGCTGGCTGCGCCGCCCGGCCGCCACCGTCACCCTCCTTTGCGCGTCGGCCGCCGCCATGACGGTCCTCGCCCTGCTCGCCTTCCTCGGCCTCTACGTGCCCTGACCGCCGCGGTTGCAACCCTGCGACCAATGGGAGGTGGAACAATGGGGAGCCATGGTGGACACCCCCGCTCAGCCCCGCGCGCCCGAGAACGTCGTCGTCATCGGCGCCGGCCCTGCAGGCCTGACCGCCGCCTACGCGCTCGGTCGGCGGGGTGGGCGGTGTGTGGTCGTGGAGGCGGACACCGTCGTCGGTGGGATCTCCCGCACCGTCGAGCGAGACGGCTGGCGCTTCGACATCGGAGGCCATCGCTTCTTCACCAAGGTGCAGGAGGTCTCCGAGCTGTGGCATGAGATCCTCGGGCCCGACGACTTCCTCGTGCGGCCGCGGCTGAGCCGCATCTACCACGACGGCAAGTTCTTCGACTACCCGATCCAGATCGGCAACGCGCTGCGAGGGCTCGGCCTCGTCGAGTCCTTCAAGTGCGGCGTCTCCTACCTGTGGGTCCGGGTGAAGCGGCCGCAGGACCTCGACACCTTCGAGGGCTGGACGGCCTCGCGGTTTGGCTGGCGGCTCTACCGGAAGTTCTTCAAGACCTACACCGAGAAGGTCTGGGGGATGCCGGCCACCGAGATCCGGGCCGACTGGGCGGCACAGCGGATCAAGAACCTCTCGTTGTGGAAGGCCGTGCTGAACGCCCTCACCCCCTGGAGGACGACGAACGTCACCTCACTCATCGAGGAGTTCGAGTACCCGAAGCTCGGTCCCGGGATGATGTGGGAGCGGGCCGCCGAGCTCGTGCGCCGGCAGGGCTCCGAGATCCGGCTCGCCACCTGGGTGACGGGCATCACGCGCGCTGAGGGCGGTGCGCTCTCGGTCGAGGTGGAGTCCGCCGACGGCAGCCGCGCCTCGTTGCCCGCCGACCACGTCATCTCGTCCATGCCCCTTGCCGAGCTCGCCCTCTCGTTCAACCCGCCGGCGCCCGAGGAGGTGCAGCAGGCGGCGAAGGGACTCCACTTCCGGGACTTTCTCACCGTCGCCCTCGTGATCCCGAAGGAGCGGGGCTTCCCGGACAACTGGATCTACGTCCACGACAAGGTGAAGCTCGGCCGCATCCAGAACTTCGGCTCCTGGTCGCCGGAGATGGTGAAAGACGGCCGGACCTGCCTCGGCCTCGAGTACTTCGTGTTCGAGGGCGACGAGCTCTGGACGATGGCCGACGAGGACCTCGTCGCCTTCGGTACGCGCGAGCTCGCCGAGATCGGCCTCGTGCGGGAGGAGGACGTCGAGGCCGGCTACGTCGTGCGGATGCCGAAGGCCTACCCCGTCTACGACGAAGGCTACGACGAGCGGGTGGAGACGATCCGCCGCTTCCTCGATGCGGAGGTGCCGAACGTCCACCCGGTCGGGCGCAACGGGATGCACCGCTACAACAACCAGGACCACTCCATGCTGACGGCGTTGCTCACCGTCGAGAACCTCTTCGGGGAGGACTTCGACACCTGGTCGGTGAACGTCGAGGCCGAGTACCACGAGGAGCAGGTCGGGAGGAAGGGCGAGCAGCGCGAGGGCGGCACCGGCCGTGCGGCCCCCGTCGCCCCTTCCCGCACGTGAACCCCTCGGTCCAGCTTGCCGATCTGGCGGAGCGGGCCGGGCTGCGCAGGGTTGCCATCGTCGCCTGGCGGGAGCTCGGCGACCCCGAAGCCGGGGGTTCCGAGCTGCACGCGCACGAGGTGGCCCGGCGCTGGGCGGCCGCCGGCATCGAGGTCGTGGTCCGGACCTCCCAGGTCCCGGGAGAGCCGGTCCGCCTGGAGCGCGACGGCTATGTGGCGATCCGGCGCTCAGGCAGGTACCAGGTCTTCGGCACTGCCGCCTCCGACATCCTGCGCGGCCGGCTCGGCCGCCTCGACGGGCTGGTCGAGGTGTGGAACGGGATGCCCTTTTTCAGCCCGCTGTGGGCGAGTGTCGGCCACCTGCCCCGGGTCGTGTGGCTGCATCATGTGCACGCAGAGATGTGGCAGATGGTCCTCCCGCCCCGCCTTGCCGCCCTCGGGTCCGCCGTCGAGTCCCGGGTCGCGCCGCCGCTCTACCGCCGGACGCTCGTGGTGACCCTCTCGAAGTCGTCGCGGGCCGAGATCGTCGGGATGCTTGGCATGCGCCCTGAGCTCGTGAGAGTCGTGCCGCCCGGGGTCGACCCCCGCTACCGGCCGGGCGGGCGGCGCAGCGAGCGCCCTCTCGTCGTCGCAGTCGGGCGCCTCGTGCCGGTGAAGCGCTTCGACCGCCTCATCCACGTCATGGCCGAGCTGCACGAGCAGTGGCCGGACGCCCACTGCGTCATCGTCGGGGAGGGCGCCGAGCGCGAGGCGCTCGAGGCGCTCCGGGCTGAGCTCAAGGCCGAGTCCTTCGTGTACCTTCCCGGACGGGTGAGCGACGAGGAGCTCGTCGGCCTCTACCGGCGCGCGTGGGTGCTCGCCTCAACCTCGGTGCGAGAGGGGTGGGGCATGACGGTGAGCGAGGCAGCTGCCTGCGGCACTCCCGCTGTGGTGAGCCGGATCGCCGGCCACAGCGACGTGGTCGCCGACGGCGAGACGGGCTACCTGGTCTCGAGCCGCGCGGAGATGGTGACCCGGCTCGGGGAGCTCGTGGGCGACGACGCCCTGCGCGACCGGCTCGGCAAGCAGGCACTTGACCGCGCGAGCGAGCTCACCTGGGAGGCCACTGCGCTCGGGACGCTCGAGGCGCTGGCCGACGCCGCCACACGGTCGAGCCGTGCCCTTTCTACGAGGCTGCGATGGGCGGGACGCCGGACCTGAGGGGATCGCCTGGCCGAGAGCTCGCGGTGCGTGGCCGGCACCTGCCGGCGCTCGACGGCGTCCGGGCGCTCGCGATCCTCGGGGTGATCGCCTACCACCTCGGTGCGGGCTGGGCCTCGGGCGGCTTCCTCGGGGTCGATCTCTTCTTCGTCCTGTCGGGGTTCCTCATCACGAGCCTGCTGCTCGAGGAGAAGGAAGCCGAGGGCCGGCTCCATCTCGGCGCCTTCTGGGGGCGCCGGGCCCGCCGCCTCCTGCCCGGCCTCCTGCTCATGCTGGTCGCGCTCGGGGCGTTCTACTCCCTCGCCGGCCCCGGTCCCCTCGTCGACCTCGGCCAGGTCCGCGGGGACGCCGTCGCCACGGTCCTGTACGTCGCGAACTGGCACCTGCTCCTCGCCCACCAGTCCTACTTCGACCAGTTCGCCGCCCCCTCTCCGCTCCAGCACACGTGGTCGCTCGGGATCGAGGAGCAGTTCTACCTCCTGTGGCCCCTCGCCCTTGCCGGGGTGCTCGCGCTCTCGCGGGGTCGCTGGCGGTGGAGCGGCGGCCTGCTTGCTGCCGCCGGAGCGTGCGCCTCGGCGATTTGGATGGCCGTGCTGGCGAGCGGTGGAGCGTCGACCAACCGCCTCTACTACGGCACCGATACACGGGCCTTCGACCTGTTGACCGGCGCCGTGCTCGCGTTCGCCGTCGCGGCGCGCCCGCAACCGAGGGAGCGGGGCCGCCGGATCCTCGGGGTCGCGGGACCGACCTGCCTCCTCGCCCTCCTCGTCTTCTGGTGGCGCGCCGGGGGCGGCGGAGCGAACGGCGCCCCGGGGCGTGCCATGTTCGAGTGGGGCTTCCTCGTCTGCGCCCTGCTGGCGGCGGTCGTGCTCGCCGATGCCCGGCAGGAGCGGCTCTCGCCGCTCGGGCGGGTGCTCGCGCTCGCGCCGCTTCGGTTCGTCGGGGTGATCAGCTACGAGCTGTACCTGTGGCACTGGCCGGTGATCTGCGAGCTGACCCCGGCTCGCCTCGGGTTCGGGGGTGCCGCGCTCGACTCGGTGCGGCTCGGGGTCACGCTCGCGCTCGCAGCCGGCAGCTTCTACCTCGTCGACCAGCCGATCCGCCGGGGTGCGCTCCGCCGCCTGCCGGCGGCGGCCCGGGCTGCGGCGGCGCCGCTGGGTATGGCAGCGGCCGTGCTCGCGATGGTGATCGGAACGATGCCGGCGGCGGCGGCGGTCCCCGAGACGGTGCGGGATGTGGCGACCCACGGGCCAGGCGTCCCTGGTGCGGGAGGGATGGTCGGGGGGCCGATCCGGCTCGCCGCCGTGCCCTCGCGACGGCACCGCCTGCGGATCGTGCTCTTCGGCGACTCGGTGATGCGCGACGACGCGGCGGCGATCCAGGCGGCGCTCGACTCGACGGGCGAGGTGCGGGTGAGAGACGACGGGTTCGACGGGTGGGGCTTCACGACCGACACCGGATGGCGCCAGGGCGTGCCCGCCCAGATCCGGGCGGACCACGCCCAGCTCGTGATCGCGATGTGGAGCTTCGACGACGACTACCTCGTCCACCACCGGGCGCAGTACCGGAAGTGGCTGGGCGAGTTCGTCCGTCTCGTCCTCGCCCAGCGCGGCGTCGAGGGCCTGATCTTCCAGCAGTTCCCCCCGATCGGCCCAGCCGAGGTGGCGAACCCGATCGCGGCCGCGGCGAGCGAGAGGGCCAACAACGGGCCGATCGACGCATGGAACGCGATGGCTCGCTCCATGGTGGCCCTCGACCCGAGAAGGGTGATGTACCTGCCCATCGCCCCGGCGGTCGAGCGCGACGGCAGGTTCACCTCGTTCCTGCCGCCCGGCAACGACTGGGCGCTGCCGGCCTCCCACTGGGTGCGGGTCCGTTCCGTGGACAACGTCCACTTCTGCCCCGCAGGGGCCGCCCGCTACGCTGCCGCCCTCGTGGCGGACCTCACTGCGATGTACCACCTCTCGGCGCCGAACCCCTCCTGGCCGACCTGGCCGTGGTCGCGCGGCGCGCAGTTCGACCAGCCTCCCGGCAACTGCCCGGCCGACCACCCGTGATCGCGGTCGGGCTCACCGGCGGCATCGGAGCGGGCAAGTCGACGGTCTCCTCGCTCCTCGCCGGCCACGGGGCCGTCGTGATCGACGCCGACGTGCTCGCCCGGGAGGCGGTCGAGCACGGGCGCCCGGCGTGGGCGGAGGTGCGGCGCCGCTTCGGCGACTCGGTGGTGCGCGAGGACGGCTCCATCGACCGCCAGGCCCTCGCCGGCGTGGTCTTCTCCGACGAGTCGGCTCGCCGTGACCTGAACGCGATCGTCCACCCGGAGGTCGCTCGGGCGATGGGGGAGCGCCTCGCCCTCGAGGCGTCGACGGACCACGTGGTCGTGCTCGACATCCCCCTTCTCGCCGAGGGCGGGAGGGATCGCTACCCGCTCGACGGCGTCCTCGTCGTGGACTGCCCGGTCGACCTCGCGATCGACCGGCTCGTCGCCGCGCGGGGCATGGACCGCGCCGACGCCGAGCGCCGCGTGGCGGCCCAGGCGCCGCGTGAGGTCCGTCTCAAGCTGGCCGACTTCGTCATCCTGAACATGGGCACGCTCGAGGAGCTCCGGCTGATGGTCGATCACGCGTGGCGCTGGATCGAGACGCTGAAGCTGAAGGGCGAGACCTGAAGGCACCCGTGTGCGGGCCGGGCGGGCTGCCGCCTAGCGGCCGGTCCGGTCCGACCCGACCTCCACCGTCTCGGCGAAGCGGCCGAAGGGTTCGGCGTCGAGTGTGTTCGGCGAGGCGAGCTGGCGACCGGGCGGCTCGCTCAACCAGCGGCCGACAGACGCTGCCGCGTTGGAGCCTGAGCAATGGCGCGGCAGCGCCGCAGCGATCGTCGCACTGCGGGCCAAGTTTGCGCCGATCCCGTACCCCCCCCTTGCGATCCACCGAGGTGGTGCTCGCCGCCAATCTGAGAGGCGCTTCGCCGCAGACGGCGGCAGATCCGCCGCCGGAGGCGGTGGACATGGTGTCGTCAGCGAGACCGATCTCATGGTCAATGCCGTCGACACCCTCGCCCACCTCGTCGGTGTCGGACTGCGTCGCCAGCAGGCTCCTCACGCCGAGATCTCCGAGACCGCAGGTTCGGCTCGTCGAGCCTTCATGGTGGCCTCTCGAGACCGGCATGTGCGCGATGAGGTTCGCCCCCCTGCCTGCGGGTGTGCAGGGTCACGGCCGGTCGGTCCCAGGACCTC
>Ga0070737_10004537_pt1 | contig 13867 bp, 16 predicted proteins | sample Coa_R1_10_FD_66438 | JGI IMG/M metagenome (GOLD analysis project Ga0070737, IMG submission 66438) | Surface soil microbial communities from Centralia Pennsylvania, which are recovering from an underground coalmine fire - Coalmine... | ecosystem: Environmental > Terrestrial > Soil > Unclassified... | reverse complement strand
GCGGTCGTCGGGAGGCACGGCGGCCAGGTCGGCATAGCGGAAGCCGACCGGCCCGCGATGAGCCTTGTCGGCCGGAGGAGCGAAGACCCGGATATCGGGATGGCCCTGGGCGTGGGCGAAAGCGATGGCGATAGCGGCGGCGTCAGCCGGACCGCCCGGCGACCAGACCCGCACCTGCTTCTGCTTCTTGAGCAGCGGCGGGACGACGCTGCGCTGCAACAAATCCCAGTCGCGCAACAGCGATGCGTTGGTCACTGAAGTCCTCCTTGGCGCTTGATCGATGGCGGGGCGACGGCTCGGGAGGCAAAGGCGCCGTCGACCAGGGCCCGGGCCACGAGCTGGCTCCGGCTGGTCACGCCGACCTTCTTGAAAATGGATTTGAGATGGGTGCGGACGGTGTTCTCGCTCACGTAGAGCGACTCGGCGATCGATCGGTTGGACATCCCCGTGGATAGGAGGGCCACGACCTCGCTCTCCCGGGAGGTCAACCCCCAATTGGCGCCGGGCCAGACGGCCGGGGGGCGCGACGCGGCCCGGGTGTAGACGACCTTGCCGTCGACGACGGCGCGCAGGGCGGCCACCACCTGATCGGCGGGGAGGGCCTTGGCGATCAGCCCGCGGGCTCCGGCCTCGAGGGCCTGGGCCCAGGCCACCTCGCTCATCGTCCAGCTGTAGACGACGGCCGCCCCCACCTTGGGGGAGGCCACCAGGGCGCGAAGGGTGTCGAGCCCGAGGCCGGGCTGGCCGTAGGTGTCGAGGAGGGCGATGTCGACCGGCTCGTCCGGCGCCTCGTTGACGTCCAGCTCGACCACGTCCTGGGCCAGGTGAGGCTTGAGCATGCTCCGCACCCCCGCGACAATTACCTCGTAGTCATTGACGACGGCCAAGCGGAGATCCTCCAACCCGTGGGCAGACGGCGACGTTGCGGATTCGTTGCCGGTCGACCCTGCGCTATCAGCGGTAACAGGCGACATGTCCGGTTGTACCCTCCAGCTCGATCGGCGACACCTGTTCACTCACGCGGGTGAGGGAGCAGCGCCGGCGTTGAGCGGAGCGGCGATGCTCTCGAGGCTCCGCCGCTCCGCGGCCACCCCGAGTGTCAGCTCCACCAGGCCGGCGCCGACCATCACCGCCGCCCCCACCAGGAACGCCAACACCACTTCGGACACCCGCCCGCTGCTCACCCAGTGCGAGAAGAGGATCGGCCCGCTGATGCCCCCTGCCGCGGTCCCGATGGCGTAGAAGAAGGCGATGGCCAGCGACCGGGTCTCCATCGGGAAGATCTCACTCACCGTGAGGTAGGCCGAGCTGGCCCCGGCCGAGGCGAAGAAGAGGACCACGCTCCAGCACAACGTCAGCGAGAAAGAATCCAAATCGCCCAGGTGGAACAGATAGGCCGTCCCGGCAAGCAAGACTCCGGAGACAATGTACGTTCCGGCAATCATCGGTTTGCGCCCGACGACGTCGAAGAGCCGACCCAGGCTGATCGGGCCGAGCAGGTTGCCGACGGCGATGACCGCGTAGAAGTAGCCGGTCCGGTCGGTCGGGACCTTGAAGAAGGTGCCGAGGATCGACCCGAACCCGAAGGTGATGGCGTTGTACAGGAAGGCCTGGCCGATGAAGAGGGCCATGCCGAGGGTGGCCCGGCCCGGGTAGCGGCCGAACACCGTCCGGGCGACGACGACGAAGCCCACGCTGCCCCGCCGCTCCAGGGTCACCGTCTCGTCCGGTTCGGGCAGCTCGGTGTCCGTCTCCTCCCGCACCCGGCGCTCGATGCTGGACACGATGCGCTCAGCCTCCTCGTCGCGGCCGTGGATCACCAGCCAGCGGGGGCTCTCGGGGACGTTGCGCCTGACCAGCAGGATCACCGTGCCGAGGATCACGCCGAGGGCGAAGCACAGCCGCCAGCCGAGGTCGGCCGGCAGGATGGAGGTGTTGAGGGCGGGGATGGTGAGCAGGGCGCCGACCGCCGCGCCCAACCAGAACGTCCCGTTGATGATCAGGTCGATGCGGCCCCGGCGTTCCTTGGGGATCAGCTCGTCGATGGCGGAGTTGATGGCCGCGTACTCGCCCCCGATGCCGAGGCCGGTGAGCCCCCTGAACAGGAAGAACATCCACGCCTCGGTGGAGAGGCCGGTGAGCGCGGTGGCGGCCAGGTAGACGCCGAGGGTGACCATGAACAGCCGCTTGCGGCCGAAGCGGTCGGTCAGCCAGCCGAAGAAGAGGGCGCCGACGCAGGCGCCGGCCACGTAGCTGGCCGCCCCGGCACCGGTGACCTGGGCCGAGGTGATGTGCAGGCCGCTGCCGGACTGGGACAACCGGCCGGCGATGTTGCCGACGATGGTCACCTCCAGCCCGTCGAGGATCCAGACGGTGCCCAGGCCGATCAGGATCATCCGGTGCCAGGACGACCAGGGGAGGCGGTCGAGCCGGGCCGGGATCTGCGTCTCGGACCGGCTCGACCCCTCGGATGCGACCGGACCGGCGGTGGCGGCGCCCATCAGTGGCCGGGGCCGGGCAGCTGCTCCCGCGCCTCGTCCAACCCGGGCGGGATGGCCCCGCTCGGGTTGCCCCGAAGGTGGTCGTAGAAGGCCCGCAGCGCCTTCAGCGCCCCGATCCGGTCGTACCAGCGCGGCACCGGGCTCGGGTGGGTGGGGCTGCGGAGGCGGATGCTCCGGTCCGAGGGAAGCTCCTCCCCGGCCGCCTGCAACGCCTGACTGGCGGCGGCGAGCAGCTCGCCGTCCTCGACCGCCGCCTCCTCGCGGAAGACCCGTCCGACCTGCTCGACGGCCACGTCGACCTCGGGGGTATTGGTGTTCATCGCCATCATCCCGCGGATCAGCTCGTCCAGCCGGTCGATGGCCTCCCGCCGGCCGACGCCGTCGCCTTCGATACGTCCGGCCAGGTCGTCCCGGCCGATCTTGCGCAGCCGGCCGGTGATGGCCTCCTTGGCCGACTCCCGCACGGCCAGGTGCTGCAGGATGAGCTTGGTCGCCGATCCCCGCTCCCAGCGAACAGAGACGTTGTCGCCCTCGGTCAGGGTGGCGGTGTGCTCGTGCCAGGATTTGAACAGATCCGAGAGGATCCGGTTTTGCAGGCCGAGCAGGGCCAGGGCATCTCTCGGCTGGTTGTCCTGATCAGAGTGCGACGGTGCCGCGCTCAGGCCGTCGGGTGCAGTACGACCTTCGTCCATCCGTCCTCCCGCTTGTCGAAATGCCGGTAGGCATCGGGGGCGTCGCCGAGGCCGAGCTCGTGCGACACGATCATCGAGGGCTTGGCCCGCCCGGACAGGATGAGGTCGCGCAGCTCCCGGTTGTACCGCTTGACCGGGGCTTGGCCCGTCCCCATCCGCAGGCCCTTGCTGAACAGCGTCCCGTAGTCGAAGCCGATCCGCCCCTGCTTGGCCCCCTCCTCGGCGGCGCCGGGATCCTCGGGCATGTAGACGCCGACCACGCCGATGGCGCCGGTCGAGCGAACCACTTTGACCAGGTTGTCGAGGACGAGGGCGGGGTGCTCCTCTCCTTGCGGGTCGTGCGCCTGGTAGCCGACCGCCTCGACGCCCCGATCCACCGGGCTCCCGCCGGTGGCGTCCAGGATCTGCTCGACCGGGTCGCCCTGGGAGAAGTCGATGGGCTCGGCGCCAAACTGGGCACCCAGGGCCAGCCGGTCGCGCTGGTAGTCGACCAGGAACACCCGCGCCGCGCCCCTGAGCCGGGCGCTGTGGGCGGCGAGGAGCCCGACCGGGCCGGCGCCGAACACGGCGACGGTGTGGCCGGGGCCGACCTCGCCCAGCTCGCAGCCGTGGTAGGCGGTGGGAAAGATGTCCGAGAGCAGGGTGAAGTCGAGCTCGAAGTCGTCGCCCGGCGGCAGCTCGAGCAGGTTGAAGTCGGCGAACGGCACCCGCAGGTACTCGGCCTGCCCGCCGTCGTACGGGCCCATTTTGGCGTAGCCGTAGGCCGCTCCGTCCACCCCCTCGGTGGGGTTGGTCCGGAGGCAAAAGGAAGTCCAGCCCTGCTCGCAGTTGTGGCAGGTACCGCAGGCGATGTTGAACGGCACCGACACCCGGTCGCCGACCCGCACCCGCTCCACGCCGGCGCCGACCGCCTCGACGATGCCCATGTTTTCGTGGCCGAGCACCTTGCCCGGCTCGACGCTGGTCCGGCCCTCGTACATGTGCAGGTCCGACCCGCAGATGTTGGTCGAGGTGATGCGGACCACGGCGTCGTTGGGCGCTTCGATCCGGGCGTCGGGCGCGTCCTCGACCGCGACCTCGTACGGGCCCTTGTAGACCACCGCTTTCATAGCCGGTCAAGTGCCCTACGGAGGGGAGGGGAAACGTGGCCGGAGCGCGTTTGGCGCGCCGCGGCGCCGGGTACGCCGCGTTCGTGGCGCCAGACGAGGAAAACCACCGGATCGCCGTGTTCCGCCAGGACAACGGGGAGCTGTCAGAGGACGTGGTCCCCCGGGAGGTGGCCGAGGGCGGCGAGGACGACGAGAGCGAGGGCCGCCCGGCGGCGGAGCGCCCGCCGGCCGACGACCCGGACAGCCGGGTCGTCCACAGCGACCCGGTGGAGGAGACCGACGAGCGCCCCCATCCCGAGGCGCCGGTGCCCGGAACCCTCGCGCCGCGCCGGTCGCAACCGGAAAGCTGAGCAACCCGCGCAAGCGAGGTTTTGAGCGTCCCCCGGGCGGGAACATCCTCCGCGCCGGACCCGGGGGAGAGTGAGATGGCGCAGCTGTACGAGTCGCCGGTGGTGTCGGTTGGCCTCCATATGCGAGGGCCGACGGAGGTGCTGGTGGCCCGCGGCCGGCTGGAGGGTGCCGCCGTCGTCGCCCTCGAGGTCCAGGTCGAGCAGCTCAACTGCAACGGCTGCGTGGACGTGGTGCTCGACGCCGCCTCGCTGGTCGGGATCGACCGCAACGGCGTCCGGACCCTGCGCCGGCTCGAGCGGCGCCTGGCCGCGTGCGGTGGCCGGCTCACCGTGCTCGGGGCCGCCCCCACCATCCGCCGGGCCCTCGACGCCGAAGGCGTCGGGAGGGGCTGAGCCGCCGGCGCCTCCTAGCGAAGCGGGAGCCCGACCAGGCCGCCGAGGGCGGCCACGCCCACGACCATCCAGGCGACGTAGTCGCCGACGTGGCCGGAGTGGAGCCGGCGCAGCACCTTGAGAGCGGGGGCGCCGACGGCCACGGCGGGCAGCCGCCGCCGGACGGCGCGGCTCCAGATGCCGGCGGCGGCGACCCCGACGGCCAGGGCGGCGGAAAGCAGCCCGATGAGCACGCCGCCGGTGGTCCAGCCCGAGCCGGCGGTGGAGACGGCGCCGGTTGGAGCGCCGGAGAGGGCCTGGTGCCGGTAGCCGGCCCCGTCGACGAACAGATGGGCGGCGGCCGACGCGGCCCGGCCGACCCCCGGGACGACCCCGACGGCGAGGGCGCCGGCCAGCAGCACCACGACCGGGATGACCATGGTGATCGGGACGCGGGAGAGCGGCTGGGTTTCGCGCTCCTCGTCCCCGGTGGTCGTCCCGGACTCCACGATCGGCGGCGTCCCGAGGCCCCACCCGACCCGGGCGGTGAAGCGCAGCACGGCCCCGCCGGTCAGGGCCGACACCCCGACGAACAGCACCGGCGCCCACCCGTAGCCGGCGGCGCCGGCGGCGTCCTCGGCCAGGGACTTGCCGAGGGCGGTGCCGAACGGCGGCAGGCAGGCCAGGGCCAGCCCGCCGGCGACCAGTAGCCACCGCTCGACGCGCAGGTCCCGGACCCGGCCGTGCAGGTTGACCTCGTCAACCGAGCCGTAGCGGTCGAGGAGGATGCCGGCCAGGAGGAAGAGGGCGCCCTTGGCCCCGGCGTGGCCGACCACGTACACGATGGCGCCGGCGGTCCCGTCCGCGTCGACCGTGCCGAGGGCGACCAGGAAGAGCCCGACGTGGGCGACGGTCGAAAAGGCCAGCAGGCGCTTGAAGTTGCGCTGCCCCAGGCACATCACCGCCCCCACCACCCCGGTGAGCGTGCCCAGCACCACGAAGGCCCGGCCGACGTCATCGGGCGGCAGGGTGCCGCTGAACACGGTCCAGTACACCCGGAAGGCGGCGTAGGTCCCGAGCGGGACCATCACCCCGGAGAAGAGAAGGCACACCGGTGCCGGGGCCACCGCGTGGGCGTCGGCCAGCCAGAAGTGGAGCGGCGCCATGGCCCCCTTGACCAGGAACCCGGCCATGACCAGCACGAAGGCACCGAGCACCAGGGCGTCGGGCCGGTGTCCGGCCAGGGCGTGCCCCAGCTGGGGAAGGCCGAGCTGGCCGGTGTGGGCGTAGAGCAGGCCGATCCCCATCAGGGACAGGTAGGCGCCCAGGCTGTTGACGATCCCGAAGTTGAAGGCGCCCTGCAGGGAGGAGGGATCCTCCACCTTCATGCCGGTCAGGGCGTAGGCGGCCGCCCCCATCAGCTCGAAGAACACGAACATGTCGAAGAGGTCGCCGGTGAGGGAGAACCCTTCCAGCCCGGCCAGGAAGAGGAGCATCAGGGCGTGGTACCGCCCGCCGGCGGCCTCGATGTAGCGCCAGCTGAAGACCAGGGCCAGGGTCACCAGCCCGGCCGCCACCAGGGCCACGCCGGCACCGACCGGGTCGACGACCAGCACGATCCCGACGCTGAACCCGTGATGGGGCAGCCAACCGGCCGACCAGGTGACGACCCGACCCCCGGCCGAGGCGGCCAACAAGGCGGCGGCCACCCCGGTGACCGCCGCGGCGGTGGCGGTGGCGACGGCGTCGACGACCTTGCGGGGGAGGCGCTCGGAGGCGGCCTGCAGGATCGCCGCCACTGCGATGGGTACGGCGATGGCCAGCGGCGCCAGCGCGCTCGAGCCGCCTTGACCGAAGCTCACGCTCAGCCCTCGAGGGTGTTCAGCTCGTTGGGGTCGAGGGTGCCGTGGCGCTTGTGGATCTGAATGGCCAGGGACAGCAGCAGGGCGGTCACCGTCGCCGACACGACGATGTCGGTGAGGGTGAGGGCCTGCACGACGGGATCGACGACGTGGAAGTTCGGCTTGCTGGCCGGCTCGCCGAACACCGGCGGGGTGGCGTGGCGCTGGTAGCCGACCGACAGCAGCAGCACGTAGGTGGCGGACTGGGCCACCGACAGGCAGATGACGGTCTGCACCAGGTTGCGGCCCCTGACGATGCCGATGATGCCGACGGCCATCAGCCAGCCGGCCACCAGGTACGGGTACACGCTCACGGTTCGGTCTCCTTGGCCGCCGGCCGGACCCGGATGGCCTGCTCGAGGAACTTGGCCAGCAGCACGGCCGTGCCCGACGCCACCTCGACGCCGACGGCGCCGTTGAGCAGCGGCACGGTGCCGGCCGAGAAGAGATGGCCGAGCGGGGCGGTGGGGATGACGGCGGCCAGGAAGGCGCCGGTCATGGCCAGGCTGGCAATCCCCAGGCAGGCGAAGGCGCCGGCCCCGATGGCCTCGCCCCAGTCGAAGACCTGGATCGGCCGGGCCCGTTGCAGGGCCCGGTAGGTGCCGGCCACGTACAGCAGATGGATGCCGGTCCCGAGCACCACCCCGCCCTGGAAGCCGCCGCCGGGGGTCAGGTGGCCGTGGGTGACGATGTTGAACCCGAGCATCAGGGTGATGGGCACCATGGCGTAGCCGGCCAGCTTGGTCGACTCGAGCACCGGCCCGCCGCCGAGCGACGCTGTTTCGGTCTCCTCCTCGGCCGGCCGGAGCAGCACCACCACGCCGAGGACGCTGGCCAGGAAGATGGATTCCTCGCCCAGCGTGTCCAGGCCCCGCTGGTCGAAGTTGATGCTGGAGATGACGTTGGCGCTGTGATGGGCGACCGACGCCACCACGGCATGGGTGCGGTAGGGGTGGACGGAGCCTCCGAAGTGGGGCAGCCCGACGAGGGCCGGCACCACCAGCACGGCGAGGGCGATGCCCCCGACAGCCAGCACGAGGAGGCGGACCCGGGGGCTCACCGGCGGCGGTGGAGCTTGCGAACGGTGAGCATGACCATCAACGGCACGATGGCGGTGCCCACTCCGAGCTGGCTGAGGGCGACGTCGGGGGCGGCGAGGACCATGAAGAGGAGGGCGAGCAGGATCCCGTAGGCGGACAGGGTCACGGCCTGGCGCTCGGGGCGGCGGGTGAAGACCACCACCGTGCCCACGGCCGCGACCAGGGTGAGGACGACGGCGATCAGGACGTTGTTCATTGCGGGGACGCCGGGGGCACCTTCCCGGCCAGCTGAGCCAGGCGCCGGCCGATGGCGGCCTCGACCACCGGGCCGGTGGCGGCCAGCAGGGCGCCGAGGACGGCCAGCCAGGCGATGCCCAAGGCGGTGCTGGTGGTGACGCACAGGCCGGCGACGATCAGGGGGACGCCGATCGAGGTGATCGGGGTGAGGAAGTGGACCCGGTCGAAGGTGCCGGTGCGGATGACGGCGGCGCCGGTGCAGGACAAGACGATGACGGCGGTGCCGAGGGAGACGAGGGCGAGGGCGATGTCAGCGGTCACCTTGGTCCCCCTCCTCCTGCTCTTCGTCGGGTTCGTGGACCAGGCGGGTGAAGACGAGGGTGCCGGCGAAGCTGAGCACGACCAGGGCGGTCGGCACGATCAGCTCGTAGGACTCCCCCGACAGCTGGACGACCAGCAGCATCACGGCCAGCAGGGTGGCGCCGACGAGCTCGAGGCCGATGAGGCGCTCGGCCGCCTGGCCCCGGCAGGCCAGCAGGGCGGCCGGGCCGAGGCCACCGACGATCAGCACCAGGGTGACGATCCGGAGGGCGGTCGGGCTCATTGGCGGGCTGCGTCCTCGCTGCTCGGGCCCCGCCGGGCCAGGCGGTGGACGAGGAGGTCGCCGCTCGTGGGGTCGATGTCCACCGCGAAGGTCCCCGGCGTCACCGAGACGGCCAGGGCGGCGACCACCCGCCGGCCCCGCGCCCGGGCCGAGTCGCCGCCGGCGCCGGCCGGAACGGTCTCGAAGTCACCGGGGCTCCGGTGCGGTTGCCAGGGGGCGGCCAGGACCTGGGCGGCGTCGGTGAAGAGAACGATGGGCAACCGCCACAGCGATCCCAGCCACCGGGGATCGAACGACCAGCTGTCCTGGATGGCCCAACGGGCGCCGACGGCGGCGACGCCGCACAGCACGGCACAGCCGGCGGCCACCACCACCTCCTCGGACGAGATCTGGCTGAGGGTGACCACCCAGAACCCGAAGGCCACGGCCGCCCAGGCGGCAGCCTCGGCGGCCAACCAGGGCAGGCGGCGGCGGGCGAACGGCTTGCGGCTCACCCGGCCGAGTTACCCCAAGCGGGGAAATCCAGTCAGCGCCGGATGGTCAGGACCGCGCTCAGCGTCTTGCCACTCCGGCCACCTTTCCCCTCCTGGGCGGTCAGCTGGGCAGGGGCTGCGGTGGCGGGGTCGGGAAGGGGTCGGGCGGCGGGACCGGCGGCACCGGCTCGGGCGGCGGGAACGGGTCGACCGGCGGGTCGTCCGGACCGGGCAGCGGCGGGACGGGGGTCATCCACTGGTGCTACCCAGCAAGGTTCCGGTCATACGGCTACAGGCCCCGGAAGGCGGCCGGGTTGATCTCCCACGGCGGGCGGCGCACGGGGTGGGCCTGCTCGGCCGCGTAGGCGAGGGCGAGGAGGCGGGCATCGGTCCACGGGCGCCCGATAAGAACCATCCCGACCGGGCGGCGGTCGGCGGCCGAGTAGCCGGCGGGGATCACGACGCTCGGCCAGCCGGCCCGGGCGGCCAGGGTGTAGCCGTCCCGCCCAGGGAGGACCAGGGCCTCGAGCGGCCCTCCGCCGGGAACGGCGCCGGCGCCGCCCGCCAACGCCGCCTCCATGGCGCCGGCGGTGGCCTCCACGTCCCGCTTGCGGGCGGCCTCGTAGGCGGGCCGCTCGGCGGCGTGGTCGACGGCGAGGGCCCGCTCGACGTGGCCCTGCCCAAACTTGAGGGCCTCGCCGGCATGGGCCGAATTCCAGGCCGCCAGCTCGGCCATGGACCGCACCGACCCGCCCGGGCCGACGGCCGCCAGGTACCGGTCGACGGCCGGCGCGAACTCGTAGTGGAAGACGGTGCCCTCGTCCTCCCCGGGGACCTCGGGGAGGGAGACCTCGACCAGCGAGGCGCCGGCCCGGCGCAGGGCCTGGACCGCCTCCCGGTAGCAGGCGTCCCGCCCGGCTTTATCAGGCTGGCCGGTGACCACGCCGAGCCGCACCCCGGCCAGGGCGCCAGGGTCGAGGACCAGGCCGGCGAGCGCGACCGCCGCGTCCAGCGAGGAGGAGGTGGCCGCATCGTGCTCGTCGGGCCCGGCCAGCACGGCCAGCAGGGCGGCGGCATCGGCGACCGTCCGGGCCATCGGCCCGGCCGTGTCCTGGCTGGGGGCGATGGGCAGGATCCCGTGCCGGCTGACCAGCCCGAGGGTCGGCTTGCACCCGACCAGGCTCTGGTGGTCGGCCGGGCTGATGATGGACCCGTCGGTCTCGGTGCCGACCGCGACCGGCACCAGGCCGAGGGCCACGGCGGCCGCCGAACCGCTGCTCGACCCGCTGGGCGTCAGGGCGGTGTCGTAGGGGTTGAGGACCTGGCCGCCGAGGGACGAGTAGCCGGACGGCATGTCCGGGGTGAGGAAGTTGGCCAGCTCGGACAGGTTGGTCTTGGCCACGATCACCGCGCCGGCCTCCCGCAGCCGGCCGATGAGGTGGGCGTCGCCGGCCGGAACGGACGACCGCAGGGCCAGCGCGCCCCCGGTGGTGGGCAGGCCGGCCATATCGATGTTGTCCTTGACCATGATCGGGACGCCCTCGAGGGGGCTGCGGGGTCCGGAGCGGCGCCGCACCTCGTCGCTGGCCTCGGCCTGCTCGAGGGCGTCGCCGGCCAGGCACCGCACCGAGCCGAAGCCGGCGTCGAAGCGCCGGATGCGGGCCAGGGAGGTTTCGACCAGCGAGCGGCTGGTCCACTCCCCCCGCTCGAGTCCGGCGGCCAGGTGGGCGACGGTGGCCGACTCGTACGGGATGCTCGACATGGCCAGAAGCTAGCGGGGTACCCGAACAGCCATGACCGACCGACAGTTGCACGAACTGGCCCAGCAACTGCGGGTTGACGCGGTCAGGTCGAGCGCGGCGGCCGGCTCCGGCCACCCGACATCGTCGATGTCCGCCGCCGACCTCATGGCCGTCCTGTTGGCCCGCCACCTGCGCTACGACTTCGACCGACCGGACGACCCGGCCAACGACCACCTGGTGTTCTCCAAAGGGCACGCCTCGCCGCTGCTCTACGCCATGTACAAGGCGGCCGGCGCCATCAGCGATAAGGAGCTGCTCACCTTCCGGCAGTTCGGCTCCCGTCTCCAGGGGCACCCCACCCCCGAGCTGCCCTGGGTCGACGTGGCCACCGGGTCGCTCGGCTTCGGGCTGCCCGCCGCGGTCGGGATCGCCCTGTCCGCCAAGCGCCTCGAGCACCGGGACTACCGGGTCTGGGTCCTCTGCGGCGACAGCGAGATGAGCGAGGGCAGCATCTGGGAGGCGCTCGAGCACGCCGCCTACGAAAGCCTCGACAACCTCACCGCCATCGTGGACGTCAACCGCCTCGGCCAGCGGGGCGAGACCATGCACGGCTGGGACCTGGACAGCTACACGGCCCGGGCCGAGGCGGCCGGCTGGAACGCCATCCAGGTGGACGGCCACGACCTCGACGCCGTCGACCGGGCCTACACGGCCGCCGCGGAGACCAAGGGTCGGCCCACCCTGATCGCGGCCAAGACCCGCAAGGGACGGGGCGTCAAGGCGGTCGAGGACCAGGAAGGCGCCCACGGCCAGCCGGTGCCCGACGCCGACGAGGCCGTGGCCGAGCTCGGCGGGGAGCGGGACCTGGTCATTCAGGTGGCCCACCCGCCGGCGACCGACGGCTCCGACGGCTCCGACCGGCAGGCGCGCGCCGCCGAGGTGCCGCCGGCCGAGCCGGTCGGCTGGGACGTGGGCGAGGAGGTGCCGACCCGCAAGGCCTACGGCGAGGCGCTCAAAGCCCTCGGGTCCCGCCGGGCCGACATCGTCGCCCTCGACGGGGAGGTCGGCAACTCGACCTACGCCGGGCTGTTCGCCGCCGCCCACCCGGAGCGCTACTTCGAGATGTTCATCGCCGAGCAGCAGCTGGTCGGCTCGGCCGTCGGCCTGGCCACCCGCGGCTGGGTGCCGTACGCGTCGAGCTTCGCCGCCTTCCTCACCCGGGCCTACGACTTCGTGCGTATGGCCGCCCTCAGCCAGGTCCACATCTGCCTGGCCGGGTCGCACGCCGGCGTGTCGATCGGCACCGACGGCCCCTCGCAGATGGGCCTCGAGGACCTGGCCGCCTTCCGGGCCGTGCACGGCAGCACCGTGCTCTACCCGTGCGACGCCAACCAGACGGCCCGGCTGGTGGAGGCCATGGCCGACCTCGACGGGGTGGCCTATATCCGCACGACCCGGGGCGGGACGCCGGTGCGGTACCCGAGCGGGGAGGAGTTCCCGGTCGGTGGCAGCAAGGTGCTGCGCTCCTCCCCCGACGACGCCGTGACCGTGGTGGCCGCCGGCATCACCGTGCTCGCCGCCCTCGAGGCGGCCGACCGGCTGGCCGGCGACGGGCTGCCCGTGCGGGTCATCGACGCCTATTCGGTCAAGCCGATCGACGCCGCCGGCCTGGTCGAGGCGGCGACCGCCACCGGAGGGCGGGTGGTTACCGTCGAGGACCACTGGCCCGAAGGCGGCCTCGGCGACGCCGTGCTCGACGCCCTGGCCACGTCGGGCGAGGGCCTGCCGGTGCGGGTCACCAAGCTGGCCGTGCGGGACCTGCCTCACAGCGGCAAGCCGGACGAGCTCCTGCACGCCTACGGCATCGACGCCGACGCGGTCGTGGCGGCCTGCCACGCCCTGGTCGAGCGGGAGTCCGCAGCGGGGAAATGAGGCCGGAGCGGGTCCACGCCCAGCGCGGGCCCTCTCCCGGCTTCTCCACCCACGAGGCGCCGGCCGCCTCGGCCGGTTAGGCCCCGAACGCGCAACGCCGCCGGGGTGGAGGCCCCGGCCGACGTCGTTGGCGGCCGGGCGCCGGTCCACCCCGGCGGCGATGGCGATCGGGGTCCGAAGCGGCTACTGGCGGCCGGTCATGTGGTCCCGGATGCGGTCGGCGGCGGCCACCGCGGGACCGGCGGTCTTGAGGCCGGCCGGGTTGTCGGGGCCGTTGGGGTGGGGGCGGGTGGGGCCGGTGGCCTCCGCCCGCTCGATGGCCGCGCCGAGGTCAGCAGCCGAGGTCGGATCGAGCACGGCCTGGAGCTGCGGCCAGACCGTCTCCTCCTCGTAGCTGATGTGGGCGTTGCCGAGCTCGGCGAAGGTGGCGATCAGGTCGTCGAACTCGGCCGTGCCGGGGGTGGCCTGGTCGAGCTGGGCCAGCACCTTCTTGCCGTTGGCCTCCTGGTGCAGGGCGGCCTCGGCCAGGTCGTCGCCGCCGTCGACCAAGCGGCGGACCGTGGGCCAGAAGTGCATCTCCTCGGCCGCCTCGTGGCCGGACTCGGCGATGACCAGGTCGGTGCGGAGCTTGCCCCGCTGCTCCTGGTCGGTCGTCTCCTTCAGCTGACCCAGCAGGGTCTTGACCTCGAAATGGTCCTGGCGCAGCACCTCGAACACGTCGGGCATCTGTCGTCTCCTCTTCGTCTCAGTCGGCGTTGCTGGTGCCGTTACCCGGCTGGCCGGCATCCACGCCGAGCGCGGTCGGGGCGGCCGAACGGTTACCGATCCGCTACCCGCGAGGCGGTCTGTTCAGCTTCCGTTTTCGGTGGTCTTACCCCCGTTCACCTGCGGTTTTGGGTTTGTCGCCATCCCGT
>Ga0070737_10004535_pt1 | contig 13868 bp, 11 predicted proteins | sample Coa_R1_10_FD_66438 | JGI IMG/M metagenome (GOLD analysis project Ga0070737, IMG submission 66438) | Surface soil microbial communities from Centralia Pennsylvania, which are recovering from an underground coalmine fire - Coalmine... | ecosystem: Environmental > Terrestrial > Soil > Unclassified... | reverse complement strand
TCGCAGATGGCCTGCGCCTTCCAGCACCGGGTGCGGAACCGGCACCCGGACGGCGGCGCGGCCGCACTGGGCACATCCCCGGCGAGCAGGATCCGCCTGCGCCGCCGCTCGGCGGCCGGATCCGGAATGGGAACCGCGGACAGCAGGGCCTGGGTGTAGGGGTGGGCGGGGGCCGCGTAGACCTGGGAGCTGGGCCCGATCTCCGCGATCTTCCCCAGGTACATGACGGCGACCCGGTCAGAGATGTGCCGGACGACGGACAGGTCGTGGGCGATGAACAGGTAGGAGAGGGCCAGGCGGTCCTGCAGCTCCTCGAGCAGGTTCACGATGCCGGCCTGGATGGATACGTCGAGCGCCGACACCGGCTCGTCGAGCACGATGACCTTGGGATCGAGGGACAGTGCCCTGGCGATGCCGACGCGCTGCCGCTGGCCGCCGGAGAACTCGTGCGGGTAGCGGTTACGGTGCTCGGGGTTGAGGCCCACCAGCTGGAAAAGCTCGGCGACGCGCTCGGGTCCCGCCCGCCGGTCCCAGCGCCCGTGGATGCGCATCGGCTCGGCCACGATGTCACCGACCGGCATCCGGGGATCGAGCGAGGCGTAGGGGTCCTGGAAGACAACCTGGATCTGCTGCCGCACGGGCCGGAGCTGGCGCCGGCTCCGGGTCGTGAGCTCGGCGCCCTGGTAGCGGACCGAACCCGACGTCGCGCGCAGGAGCTGCAGGACCGACCGGGCGGTCGTGGACTTGCCGCAGCCGGACTCGCCGACCAGGCCCAGCGTCTCCCGCTCGCCGAGCTCGAAGGAAACCCCGCAGACCGCGTGGGTCTCCCCGATACGGCGCCGGATCAGCCTCCCGCCGCGGACGGGGAAATGCTTGACGAGGTCGCTGACCTCGATGACCGGCTGACCATTGGGCGCGGGCCGTGCCGCGGGCGGGAGAGCTTCCTCCCGTGCCGCTGTCGTGGCCGTGGCGCCGTCCGCGGTATCGGCCGAGGTGGGTGCGAACAGTTCCCCGCCGCCCTCGCCCAGCTCGCCCGAGCGGTGGCACGCGGCCCGGTGGCCCGGGGCCACCCCGCTGAGAGAGGGCTCCTCGCGCAGGCAGCGCTCGTAGGCCACCGGGCACCGGGGCGTGAAGGGGCAGCCGGGGGGCAGGCTGAGGAGGGACGGCGGGGAGCCGGGGATCGGGCGGAGGGGCTCCCTGCGGTCGGCGTCGAGCCGGGGAAGCGACCCGAGCAGGCCGAGGGTGTAGGGCATCCGGGGACGGTAGAAGAGCTCGTCCGTGGGCGCTTCCTCGGCCGGCTTCCCCGCGTACATGACCATGATCCTGTCGGCCATCCCGGCCATGATCCCGAGGTCGTGCGTGATCAGGATGAGGGAGGCGTTCGTCCGCTCGCGGGCGGCGCGGAGCGCCTCGAGGACCTGGGCCTGGATGGTGACGTCGAGCGCGGTGGTGGGCTCGTCGGCGATGATCACGTCCGGGTCGTTGGCCATGGCGATGGCGATCACGACACGCTGGCGCATGCCGCCGGAGAACTCGTGCGGGTAGCTTCCGGCGCGCTCGGCGGCGCGGGGGATGCCGACCACGTCCAGGAGCTCGACGGCACGGCGGTGCGCCTCCTGCCTGGGCACCCGCTGGCGGGTCCAGATCGCCTCGGCGACCTGCCAGCCGACCGTGAAGGCCGGGTTGAGGGAGCTCAGCGGGTCCTGCGGTATGTAGGCGAGCGTGCTGCCCCGCACCTGCGCGAGGTCACGCTCGGGCAGGCCGAGCAGTTCCCTGCCCTGGCACAGGACCGACCCCGTGGTGTCCGCGTTCTTCGGCAGCAGGCCGAGGACGGCGAGGGCGACGGTGGACTTGCCCGAGCCTGACTCGCCGGCGATGCCGAGGGTCTCGCCGGGCTCCAGCTCGAAGCTGAGGTCCCGGACCGCCCGCACCGGTCCTTCCCGGGTCTGGAAGGTCACGGACAGGCGGCTCACCTGGAGAAGCTGCCGGGTCATGCGCGCACCCGCTGGGTGGGGTCGAGGGCGTCGCGCAGCCCGTCGCCGACGAAGTTCACCGCCAGGATGATCGCGATCAGGAAGACGGCGGGGAAGGCGAAGAGCCAGGGCAGGGTGATGGCATCGCCCTGGCCGGCGTTGATGAGGTAGCCCAGTGATACCTCGGGGGGCTGGATGCCGAGGCCGAGGAAGGAGAGGGCGGCCTCGATCAGGATGGCGTTGGCCACGGTCAGCGTGGCGTTGACCACGATGGGCCCGATGGCGTTGGGGATCATGTGCCGCACGATGATGCGGAAGTCGCTGGCCCCGATCGCCTTCGCCGCCTCGACGAACTCCCGCTCCCGCAGGGACAGGAACGTGCCCCGCACCAGCCGGGCCAGGTAGGTCCACAGCAGCGCGGCCAGGATGATGGCGATCCAGAACCAGTTGCTGGCCTGCTTGCTCAGCGTGTTGGCGAGGACGAGCAGGATGGCCAGCAGCGGCACCACGAGGACCAGATCGGTGAAGCGCATGAGCGTGGCGTCGGCGAGCCTTCCGTAATAGCCGGCCGCGGCTCCGATCAGGGTCCCCACGGCGGTCGAGATGACCGCGACCAGGAGAGCTGTCTTGATCGACGTCGCCGTGCCCGTCAGGACCTGGGCGAAGAGATCGTGCCCGATGGTGTCGGTGCCGAAGGGGTGCTGCAGCGAGGGAGCGGACGCGAACTGCCCCGTGATCTGTGCGTAGTTGTAACGCCAGAAGACCGGGCCGATGGTGGAGAGCAGGAGCAGGAAGACGAAGGCGGCGAGGCCGGCCAGGGCAACGCGGTGGTGGGCGAACCGCTCCAGGGCCATCCGGAACTGGCTTCTCGCCTCGATGCCGGGCCCTTCGCCCGCCGCCGGCGCGCTCAGCCCGGTATCAGGGGCGACCGCCACGTCGGCGGGCAGGGACTGAAGGTGCGGGGGACGGCCCAGCCCGCCGGATTCGAAGGGCTCGGGGGCGGGGTCAGGCATAGCGGATCCTCGGGTCGAGTACGGCGTAGAGCAGGTCGGCGATGATGTTGAAAGCGATGAAGACGGATGCCGCGATCATCAGCCAGCCCTGGACGACGTTCACGTCGGGGCTCACCGGGCCTTCCAGCCCCTCAAGCAGGTAGCGCCCCATCCCCTCCCAGCCGAAGACGTACTCGGTGATGATCGCGCCGCCCAGCAGTGTGGCGAAGTCCAGCGCGACGATGGTCGTGACCGGGATGAGCGCGTTCCGCAGGGCGTGCACGAAGAGCACCCGGCGCGGGGACAGCCCCTTGGCGCGGGCGAGCCTTATGTAGTCGGCGCCCAGGACGTCGAGCGTGGCGGCACGCTGGTAGCGGCTCCAGGCGGCATAGGTGACGAGTGTCAGCGTGATGACGGGGAGCGCGGCGTGTTCCGCCGAGTCGGCGATCACGTTCATGGTGCCGGTGGTACCGGGGGTGCTCTCGCCGATCGTGTAGAGCACCGTGTGGCCGACGGCGTTGTTGACGTTGACCGCGAGGAAGTCCTTGAGCAGGATCGCGACGACGAAGACCGGGGTCGAATAGAACAGGTAGGCGAGGCCCGTCGAGGTGTGGTCCACGGCGCTGTACTGCTTGACCGCGCTCACGACCCCGACGACGACGCCGATGATGACGGACAGGATGATCGCCGGGATGATCATCTTGAGCGTCACCAGCCAGCGGTGCCAGAGCTGGGGCGCCACCGGCTGCCCGGTGGTGCTGGTCCCGAAGTTGCCCTGCAGGAAATCGGTCAGCCAGGTCCAGTAGCGCTGGAGCAGCGGCTCGTTGAGATGGAGCTGCGCCCTGGCCGCGGCGATCGTGGCCTGGGAGACGTGCGGGTTCGCCTCGAGCTGGGCCAGGGGGTTCCCCGACAGGGAGACGAGGAGGAACAGCAGGAAACTGGCGACGAGCAGGACCGCGATCCCGGCGGCGACCCTGCGTATGAGGTAGGCCCCCATCATTCACCTCCGGCGAGAGCGGACGGGAGCTGGCGGGCGCCGCGCATGGCACCCGCCAGCCCATGACAACCGGTTCACGCCCCCGCTAGGACGCCCTGACCCCCCACTGGTTGGCGTTCCAGGGGATGCCGACGCTGCTGGTGTTGGGGATGACGTTGCCGTACTTGGATGACCACCCGAAGAGCTGCGGCTGCTGGAACAGCGGCAGCGTCACCATGTCCTTCCAGAGGATCCCGTCGATCTGGTTGTAGATCTTGGCCGCCTGGCTGGCGTTCACCGTGGCCAGTGCCTGGTTGAAGAGCTTGTCCACCGTGGGGTTGGCGTAGTGGTCCCAGTTCTCCCCGCAGGTGCTGGCGTTGGTGTAGGAGCAGTAAATACTCTGGGTGCCCGAGGCGAACGGCGACTGCACCCAGGCGAACTCGATGATGTCGAATTCGCCCTTCGGCCCGACCGTGCCGAACAGCGTGTTGGCCGTGTAGTTCTGGATGTTGATCTTGACCCCGATGTTCTTCATCTCGGCCTGGAAGAGCTGCTCGATCTGGGACCGCACCTCCACGCCGCTGGTGGTCGAGATTGTGAAGGTGAGGTCCTTCCCCTTCTCCGGGCCGAAAGTGGGGTGGAAGTAGCCGTCCCGGCCCATGGTCATGCCGGACTGCCTGAGCAGGGCCCTGGCCTTCGACGGGTCGAAAGCCCCGTAGCCCGCGCTGGTGTCCTGGTACTGCGGCTGGGTGGCCATGTAGATCCGGTTGCCGAGCGGCTTGGAGCCCGGGACAAGGGGATCCACGATGCGGGTGATCATCTGCTGCCGGTTGGTGCCGTAGGCGATGGCGTGGCGGACGCTGGCCCTGGCCAGGTAGGGGTTGGCCTCGTTGAAGTCGATGTGCTGGAATTCGAGGCCGGGTTTCGTCTGGACGGTGAAGTTCGAGATGCCCTTCACCGCGTCGTCGAACGAGATGGAGGCCAGCGCCGGGTTGACCATGTTGACCTCGCCGTTCTGCACGGCGGGCGGCTGCTGGCTGTCGTCGAGGATGAACCGGAAGATGATCTTGCTGAGCTTGCCCGGAGGTCCCCAGTAGTGCGGGTTGCGGACTTCGACCAGGTCCTCGCCCTTGGTGTAGCTCTGGATCTCGTAGGGACCGCCGGATACCTGGACGGCGGGCCCGAAGTTCTGGAAGCCGTTGTCGAAGCCGACCTTCTCGGCGATGTGGGCGGGGAGCAATGGGTAGCCCGCACCGAAAAGTGACTGCCAGTCGCCGAACGGCTTGGAGAAGACGACGGTCACCGTCTTGCCGTTGTTGGAGCCCGTGACCGACTTGATCTGGCTGTAACCCGTGGTGCTCACGGGTATGAACGCCTTGCCCCCGACATCCTTGTACTTCGGGTTGCCGCTTTGCGCTTCCCAGTTGTAGATGAAGTCCTTGGCGGTGATCGGCACCCCGTCGGACCAGGTGGCCTTGGGATTGATCTGGTAGACGACCGTCTGCGGGTTGGTCGTGACGACCTTGGCGCTGGTGACGAACGCGGTGTTGAGCTTGGGCTGCAGGTTGGGCGCGATGGTGAAGACCTGGGGCCAGACCTGGTCGAGAATCTCCGCGAGCACGAATTCGTTGTCGTTGGCCTGGAGGTTGTTGAACCCGGCCACGTCCTCGTCGAGCGCGAAGGTCAGCGTACCGCCGCTCTTGACCGCGCCCGTCGCGGGTGATGACGACGATGTCGTGCTCTTGCCGCCGCCGCACGCCGACAGTGAAAGGGCAGCCGCGACGGCCAGGGCCGCGGCTGCGGCGCCATAGCGGCCGACCCTGATCATCTGGCTCCCCCCCTGCCGAGAGTGATGGCCGTCTCCCTGGCTGGCTCTGTGCCGCGCGAACTGCGGATCCGTGGTCGAGTCATCGCTCGCTGCCCTTTCTCCCATAGGCCACCGTTCACTGTGGCTGGCGCCCGGGCAGTGCTGGTGCGGCCAGGCGCTGCTCTCTGGCTCGTGGCCGGGTTAGGGGCAGCGTAGAGCTAGCGTGATGAAGATCATACCCACAAAATGTCACGGTTTCTTATCAATACCCGTGAAGCTGTTACGGAGCCGTTCACCGGCCACGGCCGGCACGCCAGGTATCCCGCGACAGGGATCACGTGGCAGCCCGTCCTATGAAGGTCCTACGCTGAGCGCGATGTCTGCAGTCAGTGATGAGACCGTGGCGGGCGTTTCTGCCCGCGTGTTCGGCGAGTTCTGCACGGCCGGGCTCTGGCCGGGCGTCAGCCGCGCCATGGCGGGGAAACTGCTGGCGGCCGGGATCACCGGCCCCCGGGATGTCACGCCGGGGCGGCTCGAGCTTGTCGAGGGCATCGGGCCGAAGCGCGCGGAGAAGCTGGCGGCCTCGTTCGCCCGGGCACGGCCTGCCTACGACGCCGCGGAGCTTCTCGCCGGGTGCCGGGTTCCCGCGAGGTATGCGGGGGCCGCCGTGGCCTGCCTCGGCCCCTCGGCTGCGCGGCAGCTGCGCGAGGACCCCTGGAGGCTGCTCTCGCTCCCGCAGATCCGCCCCGACCAGGCCGACTGGTTCGCCCGCGCGCTGCTCGGCGCTGACGCGCATCCGCAGGACGTCAGGCGCGGGCGGGCGCTCGTCGCGCACCTGCTGGCCAGGGCCGCCCGTGAGGGCCACACCGTCGTCAGGGCCGCCGCAGTCGCCGCAGCGCTGGGCAGGTTCGGCATCGAGGACCCCGGTGCCGCGGTGACCGCGGCCATCGACGACGGCTCGGTGCTCCCGTTCGAGGCGCCGGAGCCAGGCGAGGGCAGCGATGACGGTACGGGCCGGGGCGGGGCGCTGCTCGCGCTCACCAGGTACGCCATCGCCGAGGAGGCGGTAGCCGACGGGCTCCAGCGGCTTGCCGCCACCGCCGAGCCGCTGCCCGGCGGGCCTACGGCAAGCGCCGGGGGCGGCGCGACGCCGGCGCCCCCGGCGCAGGAGGACGTCCCGCGGGCAGCCGGCGGCGGGGAACTCGACGGCCGGCAGCGCGCCGCCGTCGCTGCCGCCGCCGAGCACGGCGTCTGCGTGCTGACCGGCGGGCCGGGCACGGGCAAGAGCCGCACGGTCGCGGCCGTCGTGTCGCTGGCAGCGGCCCATGGCCTGCGGGTGGCGCTCGCGGCGCCGACCGGCCGGGCGGCCAAGCGCCTGGAGGAGCTGACGGGAGCCCCCGCCACGACCCTGCACAAGCTGCTCGGCGCCCAGGGCAGGGGCATCCAGCGCCCCGCAGCCCCCGGTCAGGAAGGCGCCGCGCCGGCCGGCGCGTCAGGGCAGGACGGCGGGACCGTGGCAGGCGGCGGCGCACCGGAGGGCGCCGGGGAGCACAGCGTTCCTGATGACATGATCCTGGACGCCGGCCCGGGCGGTGCCGCGGATGCGGGGAGCGCACCCGGCGCGGCGGGCCCTGCGGACGCGCCAGCGGGGGAAGGGAGCTGGGTCTTCACGCGCGGTGAGGACTGGCCGCTCGACGCCGACCTGGTCGTCGTGGACGAGAGTTCCATGCTCGACGTGGAGCTCGCTGCGGCACTCGTCGAGGCGTGCGCGGACGGCACCAGGCTGCTGCTCGTGGGCGACCCCGCGCAGTTGCCCTCGATCGGGCCGGGCCGGGTCCTCGCCGACATCATCGATTCCGGCGCCGTCCCCGTGACGGAGCTGACGACCCTGTACCGGCAGCGTGACGGCGGGGTCATCGCGAAGCTGGCTGCGGCGGTGCGCGGCGGCGAGCTGCCGCCCGTGCAATCCCCCGAACGCGAGGTGGTGATCGTGCCTGCCCGCAGCAGTGCCGATGCCGCCCGCCGCGTGGTGCAGCTCGTCACCGGCTCCATCCCCAGGGCGCTCGGCATCACGGCCGCGGACATCCAGGTCGTCACCCCCGTGCACCGGGGACCCGCGGGGACGGCCGAGCTGAACAGGGTGCTCAAGGAACGGCTCAACCCGGGGCCGGGGACCTACCGGGGGTTCGACCCCGGCGACCGCGTGGTGGCCATCGCCAACCACGCCGAGGAGGGGTTCGCCAACGGCGAGGTCGGCACGGTGACCGGGCCGGACGGCGACGGCCTCACCGTCTCGTTCAGCGGGGTGCCGGTCACCGTGCCCGCGAAGCTGCTCGCCGACCTGCGGCACGGCTGGGCGCTGACCGTGCACAGGGCGCAGGGCTCGGAGTGGCCGGCGGTGGTCGCGGTCTTCCCCGCGGAGGCGTCGGGGATGCTGTCCCGGCCGCTCGTCTACACCGCGCTCACCCGGGCGCAGCGGCACCTGTCCGTGGTTCACGGGGCGGGCCCCGCGCTGGCCAGGGCGGTGCGGACCATCGGCGAGCGCCCCCGCCTGACCCGCCTCACCGCCCTCCTCCGCGACGCCTGACAGCGCAACCAGATTCGCCAGGCATCACCAGACCCGGGTTTGCGGCCGCGGGAACGACACCAGGCCCCGGATCCGCGGTCACTGGCGGGGGCGGGTCCGGTGCTGCGGCAAGCGGCGGCGGGCTCAGGCGCCGATGGCGTGCAGGCCGCCGTCCACGTGCACGATCTCGCCCGTCGTGGCGGGGAACCAGTCGGACAGCAGGGCCGCGCAGGCGCGGGCGACGGGTTCCGGGTTGGTGATGCTCCAGCCGAGCGGGGCCCGCTGCCCCCACAGTCCCTCCCAGCGCTCGAAGCCCGGGATGCTGCTGGCCGCCATCGTGCGCAGCGGCCCCGCGGACACCAGGTTCACCCTGATCCGTTTCCCGCCGAGGTCCCGCGCGAGATACCGGGCGCACGACTCGAGGCCCGCCTTGGCGACGCCCATCCAGTCGTAGCCCGGCCATGCCACGCTCGCGTCGAAGTCAAGGCCCACGATCGAGCCGCCGCCGCTCATCATCGGCAGCGCCGCCACGGCGAGCGCCTTCAGCGAGTAGGCGGAGACATGCACGGCAGTCGCCACATCCTCCCACCCGGTGTTCAGGAAGTTGCCGCCGAGCGCCTCCTGCGGCGCGAACGCGATCGCGTGGACCACCCCGTCCAGCCCGTCCACGTGGGCGGACACCCGCTCGGCCAGCGAGGCGAGGTGACCGGGATCGGTCACGTCGAGCTCGACGACGGGCGGCGGGTCGGGCAGCCGCTTCGCGATCCGCTGCACGAGGCTGATGCGGCCGAACCCGGTCAGCACCACGGCCGCGCCCTCCTGCTGCGCCACCCGCGCCACGTGGAACGCGATCGAGGAGTCGGTGAGCACGCCGGTCACAAGGATCCGCTTGCCGTCAAGAATTCCTGTCATGAGTCCCCAGCCTGGGTGAGGGTGCCTGATAGATAGTGCCAGGGGCAGCATGCCATGGGCCCCGCCGGGCCGTGATGACCAGGCCCGCCCGGCGGGGCGCTGAACGTGCCATGGCGCGGCCTCAGCAGCGCCCGCCTGTCACGGGCTCATGTCGCCTCGGCGAACAGGACGACAGGAACGTGCGGCCGCTGGACGGGCACGGCGATGCCGACCTCACCGAGGACCGCACCCGATGCCACGGCCCGGCTGACCGCCGGTGCCGTGTCAGCCCCGCCGCCGCGGGGCGTCACATCGGTGACCCGGTAACGCCGGGCCCGGCTGAGGCCGGGAATGCGCAGCGCCACCGCCTGGTCGCGCGCGGGCTCATCGAGCTGGACGTAGCTCATCAGCGCGGAAGCGCCGTCACCGGCGACGACACCGTAGACGCAGGCACCTCCGCCGGGGACGTCCGCGCGGATCACCGTGCCGGAGTGGATCAGCTCCCTGTGGGTCTTGTACAGGCCGATCCAGTCCGCCAGCTCGGTCAGCTCATCCCGGTCAGCCGTGGTGAGGTCCCACTCGATGCCGAAGTGGCCGAACAGCGCCGTGGCGGCGCGCAGCGACAGCGGCAGGTGACGGCCGGTCTGGTGCGAGACCGGCGCCGACACGTGCGCGCCGCAGTACTCAGGCGGCACGAGCTGGGCGGTCCACCGCTGGATGGCCTGCCTGGCGAGGGCGTCGGTCATGTCGGACACCCAGATGCGCTGGACCCGCTCCAGGACCGCCAGGTCGGCTCGGCCGCCGCCGCCGGCGCAGCTCTCCCACTCCACCCGCGGGTGCCGGCGGCGCAGCTCGTCGAGCAGCGCATAGAAGGCGATCGTCTGCTGGTGCACGGCGGGCGCACCGCAGCGCGCCGCTGTTCCCGCGTCGACCAGATCACGGTTGTGGTCCCACTTGACATAGCTGATGTCGTATTCGGACAGCAGGGCGCTGATGCGCTCCAGCAGGTAGCCGCTCACCTCCGGGCGGGTCAGGTCCAGCACGAGCTGGTTGCGCTGCAGGGGCGGCACCCGCCCGCCGGTGGCGAGGATCCAGTCGGGGTGCGCACGGTACAGATCCGAGTCGGGGTTGACCATCTCCGGCTCGATCCAGATCCCGAACTGCATGCCACGGGCACGCACGTGATCGACCAGGGCGTGCAGGCCGCCGGGCCAGACCGTCTCGTCGACCCACCAGTCACCCAGCCCCGCGGTGTCGTTCCTGCGGGCATGGAACCACCCGTCGTCCAGGACGAACCGTTCCACCGATCGTGGACATGCCGGTCCGCAGCCGCTCGATGCGGTGAACCGTGTTGCCGCTCCAGGCGACGTGCAGCCCCCACACCTCGCCGCTGCCGAAGGTGAAGCCGGGCACCCCGGCAACCAGCACGGTCGCGGAGTCGTGGCCGGTCTTGCCGCGGCGCCCCTCGCGCAGCCACAGCCCGTCCCCGATGGGGCGGCGCTGCGGAACCCGTTCCCGCGCATGCCGGCCGGTGAAATCGAGGGTCTCCCCCGCCCTGCCGGGAAGCGGGAAGACAACCTCCAGGCTGTCCACGACGTACGGCAGCTCGCCGGTGTTGGTGAGCGTGTGGCGGCACCGGATCGCGCCGCCGGGCACCGCCTCGGCCTCGGTGACCACCCGCAGGCCCGCCGCCTCGTCCTCGCCGACGGCGCGTGCCCGCCCGTCATCGTGCTCGACGGCCACCGGGCGGAATCGCGGCGACCAGTCGCGTCCCGCCGGTGCCGCGCCGTCTGGCCCGTCCAGCCGGTGGCCGGACAGCCCGGGCCTGCCGAACCAGCCGGCACTGTGCTCGGGCAGCAGCGCGCAGTGCCAGCTCGCGTCCGCGGCATCGCTGACCTCGCCGGCGTCGATCCCCTCGCCGGGCACCGGGCCGGCCCACACCGTGGTGGGGAGCATGTCCGGATGCGGGACAACGATGATCCCGGTGCCCTGCGCGGCGCCGGCCTGGGTCACCAGGAAGGGCGGCGGGGTGCCCGGTGCTGATCCGGTGCCGCCGGGCTGCGCAGAACCTGCCGCCGCCACGGGCATTCGGTCACTCGCCGTCATGGATCTCCTTCATTCTCTGCGGTCGCGCCTGGCGCGGACCGCCACTGGCGCTGGTCTTGCCTGGCTCGTCCCGCGCCGCCGGAAGCGCGCGCTGCTGACCCCGCCGCGCTGTGAGGTGCACGTGGCCGCTCAGGCAGACCGTTTCGAACGTGCCGAACGGGAGCGGGCGGGTCGGCGCGGACACCCGGGTCCGGGTGCTGGCGACCGTGGAGTCGCCCGGCTACCGGCCGCATCACGGTGCGCGCGCCCTCCGCTCCCGCCGCACCTGGCAGCTCGGCTACCTGATGCCGCGTTCGCACCTGGAGCCGGACAGCTTCATCATGACGCAGTTCCTGCAATCGCTGGTGCGGGCGAGCGCGCGCCGCGACTACTACGTCATCGTGGTCGCGCCGGAAGCCGGCACCCTCGGCCGTATCCGCCGGCTGGTGGCCAGCCGGGCCGTGGACGCGTTCGTGCTGTCGGAGATGCAGGCCGATGACGCCCGCGCAGAGCTGCTGTGCGAACTGGGCATGCCGTTCGCGTGCATGGGCAGGATCGCCCCGGTCTGCCGCAGCACTGGGTCGACATCGACAACAAGTCGGCGGTGGAGGCCGTCGTGGATCACGTGGTGGCCAGGGGCTTCACCCGGCTCGCCTATGTCGGCTACCGGTCGCCGCAGTACTCGGACGTGGAGCGGGCCGCGGGATTCCGTTCAGGACTTGCGCGCAACGGTCTCGGCAGCGACGGGGCCGGCGTGCTGCTGGTCGACGACGCGTGCGCGCACGAGCAGATCGAGTCCCTCATCGCGTCGGCGGGCCCGACGGCGATCCTGGCGGGCACCGACAAGCTCGCGGCGATCGTGCACAGCATCGCCGCTGACGCCGGGCTCCGTATCGGCAGGGACCTCGCCGTCACCGGCTTCGACGGCAGCGTGCTCAGCCGGCTGCTCAGCCCGCGCCTGACCACGGTCACGATCCCGGTGGCGGACATCGCGGAACGGGTCGTCGACCGGGCACTCCATCATATGAACCACGGCCCGGACGGCCGCCCGGGTGAGATTGTTCCCGCCACGCTCCGCCTGGGCGAGAGCACGTAACGGCGACGACGGCAACGCGGATATCCAGCGGATATCCAACTGTGTGTCAGATCTCGAACGGGGCAGTGAGCCCGGGGAACATGGGGAAATGCCGCACGTTCAGGGTGGAGAGTTCAAGGCCCTGCACATCGGCGGTCGCCGCGATGAGGTAGTCACCGAGCCCGATGCCTGAGTGCGACCGCCGGTACGTGCGCATGAACTCCGCGGCCCGCCACCCCACCCGCTCACTGACCTGATAGCAGTGCATGCTCGTCAGCAGGCGCGTCACCTCGCGGCGTTCGCCCGACCGCATCCCGCCTGCGATCTCTGCCACGGTGACCACGCTGATGGCCAGGGGGCCGGACTCCCTGCGTGTGCGCGCGAGCCATTCCCTGGCCGCCGGCACGCCCCGCAGGTGCGCGATGAGAATGTCGCTGCCGACGAGCTTCAACGGCCGGCGATCCGGTCCAGGTGGCGCGCGCGGTCATCAGGCTCGCGCACGAGGAAGTCGTCCTGGCGGGAGAGGATGCCGAACGCCTCGTCGATGGCGGACAGGTCGTTGGCGAGGTCATCCTGCTGACCGCCGCCAAGGGCCGAGTCGACGAGCTGGCGGATCAGCTCCGCCTTGGATATGCCCCGGGCGCGGGACGCCTGCTCAAGTGCCGCGCACTGCGTCTCGGGCAGGTAGATGTTCGTCCGCTTCATACATCACATCATACATCAGAATCGTTCCGGCTCGTGAGATCGCCGGTATGCCGTGAGGCCGGTCAGTGGCGCTCAGTGGCCCATGCCGAGGCCACCGTCGACGGGGATGATGGCACCGGTGATGTAGGCGGCGTCCTCGCCCGCGAGGAACGCCACCACCCCGGCGACCTCGTCGGCGGAGGCGTACCTGCCGAGCGGCACGGCTTCGAGGATCGCCTTCTTCCGCTCGTCCGGCAGCGCGGCCGTCATGTCGCTGTCCACGAATCCGGGAGCCACCACGTTCGAGGTGATGCCGCGTGACCCCAGTTCCCTGGCCAGCGACCGCGCGAGCCCGACCAGACCCGCCTTGGACGCCGCGTAGTTGGTCTGCCCGGCCGACCCGTACATGCCGACGACCGAGGAGATGAAGATGATCCGGCCGCGGCGCATCCGGATCATCGGCCGCACCGCGCGCCTGACGACCCGGTAGGCCCCCGTCAGGTTGGTGTCGAGCACGCCGGCGAAATCGTCCTCGCTCATCAGCGCGAGCAACTGGTCGCGGTTGACGCCGGCGTTGGCGACGAGCACCTCCACCGGCCCCTGGGCCGCCTCCACCTCCTTGAACGCCGCCTCGACCGCATCTGCGTCCCGCACGTCGCAGCGCACCACGGGCAGCCCCTCGACGGGGTCACCGCTCCGCGACGTCACCGTGACACTGTCCCCGCCGGCTGCGAGCCGGCGGGCGATGGCAAGCCCGATACCCCGGTTCCCCCCGGTCACCAGCACGGAACGCCCCATGATCACTTCCTCCTCGCAGGC
>Ga0070737_10004534_pt1 | contig 13871 bp, 9 predicted proteins | sample Coa_R1_10_FD_66438 | JGI IMG/M metagenome (GOLD analysis project Ga0070737, IMG submission 66438) | Surface soil microbial communities from Centralia Pennsylvania, which are recovering from an underground coalmine fire - Coalmine... | ecosystem: Environmental > Terrestrial > Soil > Unclassified ... | reverse complement strand
GGCGAGCGCGTGGAGCGCGCCGTCAGCTCCCGCCCGGGCGGGAGCTGACGGCGCGCTCCACGCGCTCGCCCCTGAAGAGCAGCCCGACGCCGTCGTCGAGCGCCCAGCCGCCGGGCAGCGTGCCGCCGCGCACCGCGGCGAGCCAGACGGGCAGCCGCTCGGGCTCGCCGTCGGCGTGGACGGTGAGCGACCCGGGCAGCAGCGCGAGGCCGTCGATCGGCTCGGGCGGCCCGCTCGAGCGCGTGACGCCGGCGTGGAACCAGCACATCGCTCCCGCGCTGAGGCCCGCGAGCACGGTGCCGCGCTGCCACGCCTGCACTAGCAGGTGGTCGAGCTCGTGCGCTCGCCACAGCGCGAGCAGGTTGCGCATGGAGCCGCCGCCGACGTAGACGATGTCCTGTTCGAGCACGATCTCGCGCAGCGGCCGCGTGGTGTCGCGCAGGTGGAACAGCGACAGGTGGGAGGGCACGCAGGCGCGCTCGCCGAAGCGCGCGCGGAACGCGTTGATCTGCGAGGTGGTGTCGCCGGAGGCGGTCGGCAGGAAGAGGATGCGCGGCTCGCCGACGTCGGCGAGCGAGAGCACGAAGTCGTCGAGCAGCGGGTTGCCCGGCTCCATCGTGAAGCCGCCCCCGCCCATCGCGAAGATCTGCCGCCGGTCGAGCGCGACGACCGGTCGCTGTGAGCCGCTCACGCGGCCACGACCGCGAGCGCGTCGCCGCGCTCGCGCGGATCGTCGCCGGCGAGCTCGCGCGCACCTGTCGCCGGGCGGGCACCGGCCGCGCCGAGGAACTCGACGTGCAGGCGCCGCTCGCTGACGCCCGCGGGCGAGCGCTCGCAGGGCTCGACGAGGAAGGCGGCGCCGTCGGGACGCGAGCTGACGGCGCGCGCGAGCGCGGTGCCGCGGAAGTGCAGGGCGACGCCGTCCTCGGCGGCGTAGCCGGCGCGCAGGCCGTCGGCGACGAAGCGGTGGTACTCGCTGCGCCGCGCGGGCTCGGCGTCGTAGTGGACGCAGTTGGAGTAGGGCAGCAGGCCGAGGCCGCGGACCATCCGGGGAGCGCCGTGGAAGGCGGACAGCGCCTGGTCGAACCAGCACAGCGAGCCGGCGGAGGGGCCGCAGAGCACGATCCCGCGTCGCCAGGCGCGGCGCAGGATCGCGTCGAGGCCGTGGGCGCGCCAGGCGCCGAGCATGCTCAGCACGTTGCCGCCGCCGACGTAGATGAGGTCCTGGGCGAGCAGGTGACTGGCGAGGTCGTCCTCGACGCCGGTGCCCTGGTCGCGGCGGAACAGCGAGACGTGGCTGGCCTCGCAGGTGGGGGCGAAGCGCCGGTAGAAGCGCACGACGTAGTGGTCGGCGTCGCCGGAGGCGGTTGGCAGGAAGCACACGCGCGGGCGCGGCGAGCAGAGCAGCGAGAGGATGTAGTCGTCGAGGAGCGTGCTGTCGCGCTCCATCGAGAAGCCGCCCCCTCCCAGTGCGACGATCTGTGGCGCTGCGTTGGGCATGACCCTTCTCCCCAGGGCTCGGTGCGATGCGGACAGCCTGTAGTGATGGTGCCCGAGGCCGTTCGGCGACGCTATGGACCAGCGTCGGAGATGGGGGGCGCCGGAATCGACACCAGCACACACCGGTCCGGACACCAGCACACACCGGTCCGCGGTCACAGGCGCTCGCGGGTGACTGCGCGCGCGTGTACGTGACGGCGCCGGGGGCGGCGGCCCGTACGACGTGTACGTGGCTGGCTAGAGCGCGCCAGCCCCCGGTCGGCCTCATACAGTGTCCGGGTGCAACAGGCGCCGACAGCGATCGAACGGGAGGATGCCGCGGGCCCGCACGCGCGAACGGCGGCGATCTCGATGCGCGGCGTGGTGAAGCGCTTCCCCGGCTCGGGCGCGGACGGCGAGATAACGGCGGTCGACGGGCTGGACCTGGAGGTGCCGGCGGGCGCGTGCTTCGGGCTGCTGGGACCGAACGGCGCGGGCAAGTCGACGACGATGCGCATGCTGACGGCGCAGGCGCTGGCGGACGAGGGAGAGATCGCGGTGCTCGGCTATGAGCTGCCGCGCGAGTCCAAGCAGTCGCGCGTGGAGATGGGCGTGGTGCCGCAGCTGGACAACCTCGACACGGAGCTGACGTGCAGGCAGGTGCTGACGGTGTTCGCGCGCCTGTATCGCGTGCCGCGCGCGGAGCGCGCGCAGGCGGTGGCGCGCGCGCTGCGGATCGCGAACCTGGAGCCGCGCGCGGAGACGATCGTGAAAGACCTCTCGGGCGGCATGCGCCGGCGGCTGCTGGTGGCGCGCGGGCTGATACACGAGCCGCGGCTGGTGCTGCTGGACGAGCCGACGGTAGGCCTGGACCCGCAGGTCCGCCAGGAGCTGTGGTCGCTGATCGACGGGCTGCGCGGACGCGGCGTGACGGTGCTGATGAGCACGCACTACATCGAGGAGGCGGAGCGTCTCGCGGACGTCGTCGCGGTGATGTCGGCGGGGCGCATCATCGCGCAGGGCACGCCCGCGCAGCTGATCGCGGCGCACGCGGGCGAGCAGGTGATCGAGGTGTACGGCACCGCCGAGCGGCTGGCGCAGGTGAGCGAGCTGGCGGTCGCGAACGGCTGGCAGAGCCGTCGCAGCGGGCCGGCGATCGCGATCATGCGCGCCGAGCGCCTGGACGGCGAGGCGCCCGCGGGGGTGCGCCGCCCGGCGAACCTCGAGGACGCGTTCGTAGCGCTGACCGGCGAGGAGATCGAATAGAGATGAGCATGCGTTCGCGGTGGCGGCCCGGGCGCGTGGGCCGGGCGCCTGCGCCCCAACGGGCGCAGGCCGGCGCCCGTCGCGTGGGGCGGCTGGAACCGGCGGCGCTGGCGGGCGTGATGAGCCGCGACGTGTCGATCTTCGGGCGCTACTGGAAGTCGACGACGTTCTCGTCGGTCGTGCAGCCGACGATCTACCTGCTCGCGTTCGGCCTCGGCTTCGGCTCGCTGGTGCCGAAGGTCGCGCACCTGGACTACAAGCAGTACGTGGCGACGGGCGTGGTCGCGACGGCGGTGCTGTTCAGCTCGGCGTTCCCGGGCATGTTCAACACGTTCATCCGCTGGCAGTTCCAGCGCACCTACGACGCGATCCTCGCCGCGCCGGTCGACGTGGAGGAGCTGATCACCGCGGAGATCCTGTGGATCTCGCTGCGCGCGGGCGTGTACGGCCTGGCGCCGCTGGTCGTGGGCATGGCCTTCGGGCTGCGCCCGGAAGCGGGCATGCTGCTGGTGCCGCCGATCGGCTTCCTGACGGGCTTCGGCTTCGCGGCGTTCGGCGTGCTGATAGCGGCGGTCGCGAAGACGATCGACAACTTCAACTACATAACGAGCGCGGTGCTCACGCCGATGTTCCTCGTCGCGGGCACCTTCTTCCCCGTGTCGAAGCTTCCGCCGGGCATTCGCTCGGTCGCGCTCGTGAACCCGCTGTACCACTGCGTGCAGCTGGTGCGCGACGCGTCGCTGGGCGGCCTGTGCACGGCGGACCTCGGCCACGTCGCGGTGCTGCTCGCGTTCGCGCTGCTGGTGTGGCGCCTGGCGGTGTGGCGGCTGGGCGATCGCTTGATCGACTAAACGAGTTGGCGAAGCCGGGGCGCCCGTCGGCGCGGGGGAGCCCGGCGGCTCGCGGCGGGGCGGGCGATGGCACTCGCCGCGTGGTCAGGCCGTGACGACGCTCGGTCGCGCCTGGCGCGGGACGCCGTAGGCAGCCGCCGAGAAGCGCTCGGGCGAGTAGTCGCCGAGCTCGTCGCCCCACTGGCTCCAACCCTCTCGCGGCGCGCGCGCGAACAGCTCCAAGAAGGGGCCAGGCGAGCACGACTCGATGACGTCGTACAGCTGCTCGGGCTTGCGCGAGTGCTCGCGCTTGCGCTCGGCCACGACGTTGACCTGGCGGCGGCCGGGGGCGAGGGTCCGGTTGCCCTTGCCTTTGACGCCGAAGAGGATCAGCTCGGTGACATTGCGGAAGTAGAAGCCGACCCCGCGCCCGTCGGGACCGCCGTCCTTGCGCGTCTTGTACCAAACGAGATTGGTCTTGTACGTGAATCCCCACGCGTGCATGACGGCCATGCCCTCGGCGAGCAGGGCGTTGGGCACCCACAGGTAGAGATGCGCGCGCTCGGCGCACGCGTGCGCGACCGGCAGCGCTTCGATCTGGTCGAGGTCCATGGTCGCGTAGCGGGCGAGTCGCAGGTGCTCGGGGGCCATCTTGCCCGTGCGATTCTGGAAACGCCACGGCGGATCGGCGAGAACGGTCCGAAAAGCAGGGCGGCCGCGCGTGGCGGAGAGCAGCGACTGCCGGGCAACTCGCTCATGGTCGCTCACCGCCGCCAAGCTATGGCCCCGCGCGGACGGCTGCTCGCGTGAGCGGGCGGGGCTCGTGCCGTGCCGGCGACCCTCGCAAATCGCTTTCGCCGACCCCGCTGGACGCGCGAAGCGGACTTACGAAGCTCCGACACTCCCCATAGGAGGCCCCTACACGCGGCGACGATGCTGCCCGCCATGAGCTATTCATGGGAGACCCAATCGGCCGCGTCCCCGTCGACGCCCGCGCCCCTGCACGGCGCGTCGAACCTCGGAGAGGCGCTGCGAGCGAGGGCTCGCGCGCTCGCAGCGCGCGTGCGCCATCCGGAGCTGCTCGGCGTGATGGCGCTGGCGGCCGTGCTGAACCTGTGGTCGCTGTCGAAAAACGGCTGGGCGAACGAGTTCTACGCGGCGGCGGTGAAGTCGATGAGCGGCAGCTGGCACGACTTCCTGTTCGCGTCGCTCGACAAGGCGGGCGTGATGACCGTCGACAAGCCGCCGCTCGCGCTGTGGGTGCAGGCGCTGTCGGTGCGCGTGTTCGGCTTTCATCCGCTGAGCATCCTCGTGCCGCAGGCGCTGATGGGCGTCGCGAGCGTCGCGCTCGTGTACGACCTCGTGCGCAGGCGCTTCGGGCGCGTCGGCGGCTTCGTCGCGGGGCTCGCGCTCGCGCTGACGCCGATCACCGTCGCGATCTCCCGCCACAACAACCCCGACGCGCTGCTGGTGCTGTGCTGCGTGGCCGCGCTGTGGTGCTTCGTGCGCGCGCTCGAGAGCGCTGCCGCCGGCAGGGGCACGCGCTGGCTCGTAGCGGCGGGCGTATGCGTGGGGCTCGCGTTCGAGACGAAGATGCTCGTCGCGCTCGTCGTCGTGCCGGGCATGGCGCTCGCGTGGCTGTGGCTCGCGCCGCGCGCGGTCGCCGCGGACGCCACAATCGCCACGGGCGGCGCGGGCGCCGCGGAAGGCGCAATCGCCGCGGACGGCGCTGATGCCGCGGACGCGGACGCCACAATCGCCGCGGACGACGCCGTGCGAGCCGTGTCGGGAGCGCGCGCTCGCGTGCACGCGCTCGGGCAGCTGCTGTGGGGCGGGCTGGCGCTGCTCGTAGTGGGCGGGGCGTGGCCGCTGCTCGTCGAACTGACGCCCGCGTCGCAGCGGCCGTGGATCTCGGGCACGAGCGACAACACGGTCCTCTCGCTGATCTTCGAATACAACGGCCTCGGCCGCGTCGACGGTCAGGCCGGCGGACCCGGCGGCGCTGGCGCGGGAGGCGGCGCGAACACGCTGTTCGGCGGCTCGACGGGTCCGCTGCGGCTGCTGAACTCCGCGCTCGGCGGGCAGGCGGGGTGGCTGCTGGGGTTCGCGCTCGTCAGCGGCCTGTCGATCCTGCTCGCGTGCCGCCTGCGGCGCGGCGACGCGCGCAGCGGCTGGCTCGTCGCGGTCGGCGGCGCGTTCGCGACGACGGCCGTGCTGTTCAGCTTCGCGAGCGGCATCTTCCATCCGTACTACGTCTCCCTGCTCGCGCCGTTCGCGGCGGCGCTCGTGGGCGCCGGAGCGGCGCAACTGATCGGTGGCGGCGTGAACGCCCGCATCGTCGGCCCGCTCGCGGTGCTCGCGGGCGTCGTCGTCGAGCTCGTCGTCCGCGGCGACTATCCCGGGCAGCTGACGTGGCTGGCGCCCGTGCTGATCGTCGTGGGCGCGCTCGCGGCGCTCGCGCTGCTCGCCTTCAGCTCGCGCGCCGTGCGCGCGGCGGCGGTCTGCGCGGCGCTCGCGGCGCTGCTGGCGGCGCCGGCGGTGTGGGCGTTCGACACGCTCGGCCACAAGACCGCCGGCACGTTCCCCGAGGGCGGTCCCGCGTCGCTCGTGAGCGGCGGCCCGGGCGGTCCCGGCGGCGGCTTCGCCAGGCTGGGCGCGAGCCGGGTGGGCGCTCCCGGCGCTGGCGCTGCCCCCGGCGCGGGCGGTGCTCCCGGCGCTGGCGCTGCTCCCGGCGCGGGCGGTGCCCCTGGCGTGGCCGCTGCCCCCGCTGCGGGCGCGGGCGCGGGGGCCGCCGGCGGTGCAGCCGGTGCTGGCCCCGCGGGAGCGGAAGGCGGCTTCGCGCCGTCCGCCGGCGCCGCGGCGGGCACGGCGGCGGGCGGTGAAGCGCGCGCGGGGGTGCAGCTGTTCGGCGGGTCGGCGAGCTCGAGCGCAGCACGCGGCGGCGGCCTGGGCTTCGGCTCGCGCGGCGGCGGCGGCGCGATGGGCGCCCCGATCGGCGGCAGCGTGTCGGCGAGCGTCGAGTCGTACGTCAGGCAGCACGGCGGCGGCACGATCGCGGTGTCCAGCCAGTCGAACGCCGCCTCGGCGATCCTCCGCGGCTACGACGTCGTGGGCATCGGCGGCTTCTCGGGACGCGAGAGCGACGTGAGCGTCTCGTGGCTCGCGCAGGAGGTCCGCGCGGGCCAGATCCGCTGGGTGCTCGACGACGAAGGCGCGGGCGGCGCGGCCGCTACGGGCGGAGGCTTCGGCGCGTTCGCCGCGCCCGCTGGCGGAGCGGGCGGCGTCGCCCCCGGCGGCGCTGGCGCGGGCGAAACGGGCCTGTTCTCGGGCGCGGGCTCGACGGGTGCGGGCTCCGCCGGAGTGGGCTCGACGGGCGCGAACGGCTTCGGCGGCGCGTCGCACGCGGGCGCGCAGCGCGGGCGCACGGGCTCGCGCACGGCGATGGCGGCGGTGGCGAAGGCGTGCAGGAAGGTGACGTTGAGCTCGGGCGCGGCGTCGGGCGCGGGCGAAGCGGCGGCCAGCGGGGCGGCGAGCTCGACGGGCGCGACGGGCGGCGGCACCGCGGGCACGCTGTACGACTGCGCGGGGCGGGCGTCGGCGCTCGCACGGCTGAGCACGCAACAATCCCGCTCGTGAGGATCCTCGTCGTCGACGACGACCGCGCGGTGCGCGAAGCGCTGCGGCGCACGCTGACGCTCGCGGGCTACGAGGTGCAGAGCGCGCAGGACGGCGAGGCGGCGCTCGAGCGGATCGCGACGGCGGTGCCGGATGCGGTGGTGCTGGACCTGGGGCTGCCGGGCATCGACGGGCTGGAGGTGTGCAGGCGCGTGCGCCGGCTGGGCAACCGCGTGCCGATACTGATCCTCACGGCGCGCGACGCGGTGAGCGAGCGCATCGACGGCCTCGACGTGGGCGCCGACGACTACATGCTCAAGCCATTCGATGTGGGTGAGCTGAAGGCGCGGCTGCGGGCGCTGCTGCGGCGTGCGAACCCGGCCGCGGAGACCGACGGCGGCCTGTCTTTCGCGGAGCTGCGCCTCGATGCCGACCGGCACGGCGTGCACGTGGGCGAGCGCTTCGCGGAGCTCACGCGCACCGAGTACCAGCTGCTCGAGCTGTTCATGCTGAACCCGCGGCGCGTGCTGCCGCACAGTCTCATCTACGAGCGCGTGTGGGGATATGACTTCGGGCCGAGCTCCAACGCGCTGCGCGTGTACGTCGGCTACCTGCGCCGCAAGCTCGAGGAGACGGGTGCGCGCGAGTTGATCCACACGGTGCGCGGCGTCGGCTACGCGCTGCGCGAGTCGTGAGCGCGAGATGATGCGCGCGATGCGCGTACGCGAACGGTCGCGAGGCTGATCTGCGCGCACGAGCGGGCACGGTGACGTTGCGCACGCGCATCGCGGCAGCCGGCTCCGTGTCGGTCGCGCTCGCGGTGATCGTGGCGGCGATCGGCATCTACGTGGCCGTGCGCTCGGACCTGCGCGGCGAAGTCGACAGCTCGCTGCGCGCGCGCGCCCACCCGTTCCTCGCGCGCGGCGGCCAAGCGCCGCCGCCGGCGCAGGGGGGCGGCGCCCCGGCGGGCGGCTCCGCGGCGAATGGCCCCGCAGCGAACGGCTCCACGACGGGCAGCTACCCAGCGGGCGGCTCCACGGCGGGCGGCTCCGCGGCGGGTGGCTCCGCAGCGAACAGCTCCACGGCGGGCGGCGCCCCGGCTGGCGGCTACCCGGGCGCCGGTCCCGCGCAGTCGAGCTCGCCGGCGTTTCCGGGCCGGGTGGAACCGGAGCCGTTCGGCGCGGCGTCGGGCTACGTGGAGTTCGTCTCGCGCGCGGGCGAGGTGTTCGTGCCCGGCGGCCAGGGCTCGAGCCGGCGCAAGATCCCGACGACCGCCGAGGATCGCGCGATCGCGGCGCGCGGCAGCGGCAGCGTGTTCAGCGAACGCAGCGTCGACGGCACGCGCCTGCGGGTGCTGACGACGGGCACGGCCGCGCGGGGCGCGGTGCTGATCGCGCAGCCGCTGACGCAGGTCGAACACGAGCTCGCGCGCCTGCTGCTGATCCTCGCGCTGGTCGGCGCGGGAGGTGTGCTGCTCGCGGCGCTGCTCGGGGCGTTCGTCGCGCGCACGGCGCTCGCACCGATCGCGCGCTTCACGGAGAGCACCGAGACGCTGTCGGGCAAGCTCGACCTCTCGCGGCGGCTGCAGGTGCGGGGGCGCGACGAGCTCGCGCGGCTGGCGGACAGCTTCAACGCGATGCTCGACGCGCTCGAGCGCTCGGTGCAGGCGCAACGCCACCTGATCGCGGACGCGGGACACGAGCTGCGCACGCCGCTGTCCTCGCTGCGCGCGAACATCCAGATCCTCGGCGAAGCGCAGCGGCTGCCGGAGCACGAGCAGCAGAGCCTGCGCGCGGACATCGTCGCCGAGCTCGACGAGCTGACGGCGCTCGTCGGCGACGTCGTCGAGCTCGCGCGCGGCGCGGAGCCCGACGGCGCGGTCGAAGACGTGCGCCTGGACGAGCTCGTGCGCGCGGCCGTCGAGAGGGCGGGCAGGCGCGGCGCGGGCGCCGGCGGCGAGCTGAGCTTCGAGCTCGACCTCGAGCCGACGATCGTCAGCGGGCAGGCCGAGCGCATCGGCCGTGCCGTGTCGAACGTGGTCGACAACGCGCGCAAGTGGAGCCCGCGCGGCGGCGTCGTCGAGATCGCGCTGCACGGGGGGGTGCTCAGCGTGCGCGACCACGGCCCCGGCTTCGTCGACGCGGACCTGCCGTTCGTGTTCGACCGCTTCTACCGCTCGCAGGCCGCGCGCGGGCTGCCGGGCTCGGGGCTGGGCCTCGCGATCGTGCGCCAGGCGGCGGAGTCCGCCGGCGGCTTCGCGCTGGCGCACAACGCGCCCGGCGGCGGAGCGCTGCTGCGCGTCGCGTTCGGGGACGCGAGCGACCCCGCCGTCGATGCAGCGGAGGCAGCCGATCGCGATCGCTGAAGCCGCTGCGGAGCCTTCCGGGAGACGGCAGTCGGTCTCCGCAGCCATCGGATTGGCCGAATCGGACGAGTTCCAGGAAGGACTCGCGGAGGAGCCGTCTAATACACCCGGTGGCCAGGCCGCAACTTCTTCGTCTGCGCGGAGTCGGAACGGGTATAGCCAGATCGGTCGGTTTGTCTCGAAGCAGCCGAGAGTCTCGATAGGGAGGTAGTCGTGAGGGTTCAGATTCGTCTTTCGCTGGTGGCATTCGTGCTCAGCGCGCTCGTAGCCGTCGCGGTGCCCGCTGCCGCCCAGGCATTCGGCGTTGAAAAGTTCTTCGCAGGCAACTGCAAGGAAGCGTCGTGCGGCGAAGAAGCCGAAGCGCCGTCGAAAGCCGAAGAAGAAACGAAAGGCTATCGAGAAGCCGGCGGTGACGTGCCCTACGGCGTGACCGACTTCAAGGTCAAAACCGAAGTGTTGGAAAACGAAATCCTGGGCGTGCCGTTCCTCGTGCCGGAAGGCTTCAAGACGGGTGGGAGCGTCAGCGGAATCAGGGTCGACGTCGCACCGGGCGTCGTGACGAACCCGGAGGCCGTGCCGCAATGCCCGCAGGCCTCCCTCGGGACGGAAGTGGCGCCCGGAGCTTTCACGCCGCCGACATGTCCGGCCGACACCGTCATCGGCGAAAACGAAGTGCTGACGGCGGCCGAATTCCCTGAAGGAACGGGAGAATACGTCGACGCGCCGCTGACCGGCACGGTGTACAACCTCGATCCGTCGGTCGGCCTGGCCTCGGAGTTCGGCGTCGCCCTCCCGCTCGGCAAAGAAGCGGAAATTGCGCCGGGAGAAAAAGTTGAGCTCTATGCCCACACGCTGATCGAAGGCAACGTGGAATGGGCGAGCAACTACCACGACTACTTCGTCATCAAAAACGTGCCCCCCGGTCTGGTCGAATCCAGGCTGGTGTTCAAGGGCACCGAACCGAACACCTTCGGCTTCCTTCGCAACCCGACCGCCTGCACGGTGCCCGGTCCCGAAACGACGACGACGGTGAGGGTCGAAAACGCTCTCGGACAGAGCGACAGCAAGCCATACGAAGACAAGGTCGGGAGCACCGAATGCGACCTCGGCTTCGGTCCGGCCTTCGCGCTGGCGACCGAAACGACGGCCGCCGACCAGCCGGACGGGATCACCACCACCTTGACCGCGACTCACCCCGCGAAAGCAGACGAACGCGACACGGCGGCCTTGCGGACCGCGACCGTGGTGCTGCCCGAAGGCGTCACCATGAACCCGTCTGCGGCCTCCGGCTTGGAAGCGTGCACACGGGCGCAGTTCGGCATCGAAACCACCAAAACCGAGGCATGCCCCGGCCACAGCCGCATAGGCTCGGTCGAGATCGAAGTGCCCACGCTGCCGGCGCACTCGCTGAGCGGCGGGCTCTACCTCGGCAAGGAAGGCACGGGAGCTATCACCGGTCCCCCGTACAAACTCTTCCTCAACGCCGAGTCGGCTCGCTACGGCGTCGACGTCCGCCTCGAAGGCGTGGTCGTGCCGAACCCGGTCACCGGGCGCCTCGAAACGAAATTCGAAGACACCACGACGACGCCCAACAACATCCCGCAGGCGCCGTTCAACTCGGTCGTGCTGCACTTCGACGGCGGCGCGTTCGCGCCGCTCGCCAACCCGGTCACGTGCACGGCGTCGGCGACGGCTACGCGCTTCGAACCGTTCTCCGGAAGCAAAGTGTCGCCGGTGCTCGCCGAAAGCCCGTTCGCGGCGAGCGGCTGCTCCGCCTTCGCGCCCGAACAGGAAACCTCGTCGTCGCCGAACAAGGCAGGGTCGGAAAGCAACTTCCTGTTCACGCTGAGGCGCCCGCAAGGGCAGCCGTACCTGGAACAGATCCGCACGGTGCTGCCCGCGGGCGTCGTCGGGAAGATCCCGACGGTCCCCCTGTGCAGCGAAGCGCAGTCGATCGCGGACAGCTGCCCGGCGGCGAGCCAGATCGGCACCGTCAAGGCGGCCGCCGGCTCCGGCGAACCGTACACGTTCAACGGCTCCGTCTATTTGACGGGCCCGTACAAGGGAGCTCCGTACGGTCTGCTGTTCGCCGTGCCCGTCGTCGCCGGTCCGTTCAACCTCGGCGTCGAATATGTGCACGCGAAGATCGAAGTCGAACCGAGCACCGCGCGAGTGGTGGTCACCACGACCGAACTGCCGCAGATCAGGGACGGCGTCCCGACGCGGCTGCGCTCGCTGGCCGTCGACATAGATCGACCCAACTACATCCTCAACCCGACCAACTGCGGCGTGCTGCACGCCGAATCGACGGTCACCTCGACGCTGAAAACGGCGGCGCTGGCCTCCAGCCCCTTCCAGGTCGAAGGCTGCAGCGGCCTCACGTTCAAGCCGAAGTTCACCGCCTCGACGAGCGCCAAAGCCTCGAAAGCCAAGGGCGCGAGCCTCGTCACGACGATCACGCAGCCGGCCGGCCAGGCGAACATCAAATCGGTGCTCGTGCAGCTGCCCAAACAGCTGCCGTCGCGACTGACGACGCTGCAGAAAGCGTGCCTCGCCGAAGTGTTCGACGCGAACCCGCTCGCCTGCAAGACGGCCGCGCCGGCGTCGTTCGTCGGCACAGCCAAGGCGGTCACGCCGGTGCTGCCGAACGTCATGGAAGGGCCGGCGATCCTCGTGTCGCACAAGGGCGAAGAATTCCCGAGCCTCGAGCTGCTGCTCGAAGCGGACGGCGTTCGCGTGATCGTCGAAGGAAAGACGCACATCAAGAAAGACATCACGACGACGTACTTCGAATCGACCCCCGACGTGCCGGTGTCGAGCATCACCGTCGACCTGCCGCTCGCGTCGAACTCCGCGCTCGCGCTCGAACGGCCGGGCGTGACGAACCTGTGCACCGCGAAACTCGTGATGCCGACGACGATCACGGGGCAGAACGGGGTCGTCACCAAACAGAACACGGTCATCGCGCCGAACGAATGCGGCGTGCAGATCCTCAAACACAAGGTCGTCAAGAACACCGCGTACATCACGGTCGAGACCTACGGCAAGGGTCGCGTGACGATCACCGGCAAAGGACTGACCAAGACCAAACGCGAATTCACCGGCGCGAAGAAATCGGTCACCTTCAAGGTGCCCCTCTCGCGCAACGGACGCGCGCGGCGCAAGCCCTTCAAGGTGAAGCTCCGCGTCGGCTTCACCTCCAAACAGAAGGGTGTGAAGACATCGAGCGCCTCGGCCACGGTGAAGTTCTGAGCCGCTAGGCAGAGATCTCCGCAGGATCCCCTCGGGGGGCGGCGCCGCGCCGCCCCCCGAGCGCGTTCCGACGTCGCTGCGGCGGGAGACGCACGCGCCGCGGCGCGCCAGGGAGCGGGGGCCGGCGGGCGCGTCGTTGCCATCACGGCGGCGCGATGCCGTACATTGTCGGCATGGATGTCGTTACGGGTAAGGATGCCTCTGCTACGTCTGGCGGTCTCGAGCGCCTGCTCGCCGGCATCCGTCACCTGACCTCGCTCGCCGACGGCTCCGTCGACGCGGACGCGCTGTTTCGCGCGCTCGCGCGCGAGCTGTTGGCTGTGCCGGGGGCCGAGGAGATCCACGTCCATCACCTCGCGCCCGACGGCGGCGAGGAAGAGGAGCTCGTCGCCATGTACCTCTCCGGCGGGATCGGGCGCCTGAGCTACCTGCACCCGCGCGCCGAGCGCCCGCCCGGAGTCAGCTGGGTCGCGAGCACGCGCAGCAGCTTCCTCGCCGCCGACGCCGAGGGGCTCGGCGCGAGCGTGCCGCGTCTCACGCAGACCGGCGCCGTCGGCAGCGCGCTGCTGCTGCCGCTCGTCGAGCGTGGCGAGGTGGAAGCGGTGGTCGTGCTCGTGCGCCGCGAATCGGAGGTCTTCACGCCCGCGGAGGTCGATCTGGCCGCCGCGCTCGTCGAGCAGGGAGCGACCGCGCTCGCGCTCGCTCGCGCTCGCGCGGAGGCGGGCACCGATGCGGTGACCGGGTGCCTGAACCACCGCGCCATGCGCAGGCGCCTGGGCGAGGAGATCGGGCGCGCGACGCGCACCGGCGGCTCACTCTCGTGCCTGCTCATCGACCTCGACGACTTCAAGCAGGTCAACGACCGCCACGGCCACCAGGCCGGCGACAACATGCTGCGCGAGGTCGTGCAGGCGCTCGTCGGCGAGTTCCGCGCGTTCGACCGCGTCGCCCGCTACGGCGGCGACGAGTTCGTCGTGATCCTGCCCAACGCCGCGCTCGACAGCGCCGCCGCCGCCGCCGGCCGTGCGCTCGAGCGCCTGCGCACGATCGAGGTCGGCGACGGC
>Ga0070737_10004533_pt1 | contig 13873 bp, 10 predicted proteins | sample Coa_R1_10_FD_66438 | JGI IMG/M metagenome (GOLD analysis project Ga0070737, IMG submission 66438) | Surface soil microbial communities from Centralia Pennsylvania, which are recovering from an underground coalmine fire - Coalmine... | ecosystem: Environmental > Terrestrial > Soil > Unclassified... | reverse complement strand
AAAGGTGGTGAGCATCCATAACATGAAACTCAGCTGCCCTCTGAGAACCGAACATGGTGCCATGCAGTAGCTTGGCCTCGGCAATGTTCTTCGCTGAAATATCAATACCGATCACACGACCTGCCCCAGCGGAGAGTAACTGCGCAGAATACCAACCATTCCCGCACCCATAGTCCAAGACGCGCGCGTTTTTCATCCTCGCGCGAATTTGATTTTGCATATATTGCTCGCAAAATTGGGTGTTAGGACAGTCAAATATATGCCTAAACCTGCCATGGACTCGATTGCTTTCTATCCATACTCTTCCGTCATCGTAGTTCTGTTGCTCACGCTCGACACGAGTTGTGGCTTGCATCTTTACAACCTCGAGAAATCTAACTTGCCACCATGCCAAAATTACATCATCTGAAGTTCGCTTAGCGCCGGCGCTATCGCTGTTTAGCTGCCCTAAAGAAACGGGCCACTCCATCAATGATAGTTGTTAGTTAATACCAGAGGATTGGCCTTTTGAATCGCTAAATCTGTGGTCTACAAAAATTCCGCTCATCGTAAAACCCTAGCGGAGTGGGATTCCCGGACGCCGAGCGTAAACTTCGGGACGACCGCGCAGCGTTGGGATATTTTAGGATCATTCTGAGTCAATAATCGCGGAGCGCAGATGGCTAATCCCCAAATGAAAAACCAGTAGCGCATTCCAAGCCATGACATCGCGTTGTAGTGAATAATCTGTGCCACCAATGCAAAAAGAACACCGGCAAAGACCTTTCTCTTCCATCGCTCCTTGGCTATATTCATCGCGCCATAGCAATCAGCCAACATTGAAAATAACAAAGCAACAAATATAACCGTCCCTATCAGCCCTGTCTCCGAAAGCATGACCACAAAGAGATTAAAGCTGGTGGGTAAATCGGTTGGATTCAATAGCGATTGGTTCAAGTCTGCCTGATTCAGGGCCCATACTGGATAGCTTCTGTACATATAAAAACCGGATTTCCCGACTCCAACGCCAAGAAACGGATACTGCAGGAAGAGATTAAATCCGGATTCCGCATTGGCAAGCCGCTGCCGCGTCGAAAAATTTGAAATATTGCTGGGATCCAGACCGCTCTCAAGAATATCGCTGATGCGTCCACCCAGGAATTCCTCACCCTTTGAGGAACTCACCGTCGCCGTGACAACCACAAGCAAGAGGACCAGCACACCGGCAATTAAACCCTTTGACCCGCGACGCGCATAGACTATCCCAACCACTAACGACGCGACGAACAATGCCCCAAAGCAACCGAACGAGAATGTGCCGCAGAACAATAGAATCGCGATCAATGACCACACGGCTGTCCAAATTTTCGATTTCCAATAGAATGAACCGCACACAAGCAAAGGTATGACTGACAGCAGGTAATCGCCTGCCATGGAAGGCTCGTAGGCCAGAAGGCTGAGTCGATTGCCTGCATCCTCCATCCCTCCGTTATGCAAAATCTGATAAAGAGAGGCCGCCATACTCGTAGGCCTATGCAATGCTGTAAGTTCAAGGAAAGCAGCGCCAACAACAAGTAACAGTCCAATAAATTGGCACTTCAAAGCAAATCGAAAGTCGGACCATGTCCTGACAAACCGGAGGGTCAAGTAGACCACCCACCCATCCACAAACCACTGGATGATCTGCTTGGCGCTCTTTGTCCAAGGATTATGCCCAGGCCACATATAAGGATTAATAGAATGGTTGATGAAAAATGACAAGCCAATGACAAGCATTAATGCTGACAATAACCATGCTGAGCGGCCTTTGGGAATGTAAATGCGGTTCGGGCGCAAAACCGATTCAGCTAGTATCAACCATGCGAGCAACGCTGCCAACAACACAGCGGGCTCGCCAAAGGTCTTCATTTTGCTCGGCCACATCTCAAGGGCGGTGAAAGGGAACGATACGATCAGTGCCCCCCACAGAAATCTCTGCAGAGCATCAACATTTCGCCGGCCGCGGGGCGTCAGTGCAAGCTGTGATCCATCGGGCATATCCATAGATATAGAGCGGGTAGTCACCGGCATTTGCAAGCTAGACTGACTTATCCTCATAAATTTAACCCCGAATGAAAGCAGATTCTTACGACACCCGAAGAATAAACTGCCTTCATATCAGCACGACCGCGACAAAGAATCGGTCTTCATTGATCCTCCAGACGGGGCAGTAGTTCTGACAACATCACCGAAAGCAGAGAGCACCGACCTTGCGCACGATTCCCAGGAGAACGCTTGTGCGCGCTCCAACCCGCGCCGGCTTAAGGTTGCCCTTAATCCCGGATCGCCCAGGAGCTTTGCAAGAGCCGCGGCCATCTCTCCCGCGGACTCAGGGTTGAAGTAAACGGCCGCATCGCCCCCGATTTCCGGCAGGCTAGAGTGGTTCGAGCACGCTACGGGCGCGCCGCATGCCATTGCCTCAAGCAGCGGCAGGCCAAAACCCTCGTAAAGCGAGGGATAAACAAACACCAAAGCTCCTGCATAGAGTGCAGGCATGTCTTCCTCAGGAACAAAGCCGAGGAACCTTACCTCTCGGTCGCTTAGACCAAGCTCCAACATCCGACGACGCAAATTGTCTTTTCCCCAGCCTTTGGCTCCCGCAATCACCAGCTGAACGTTGAGGAGACTTTTCTTTCGCAGAATATAAAAAGCCTCGACTAAGGTTACCAAATTTTTGCGCGGTTCGAGGGTCCCCACGCTGAGAATGTACTCCTTGGAAGTCTTAAACTTTTGGGCAATGTGGTACGCCGCAGCAACCCGATCGCAGGGCTGATAATGCGGCGCCACGCCTTCATATATTACGCGCACAGACGCCTGTATCCAGGGGAAATATCGCACGAGATCCTTCTGCGTTGAAAGCGAGGGGACCAGGATTAGATCGGCCCGCTTAATCGAGTGATCAACAAGCACTCGGTGAACCAATCGGTTATAAACGGCCATCGTTTGAGGGAGAGCACGCCAAACCAGATCGTGAATCGTCAGAACACGACGAACACGGCGGGGCAAGCCCCAAGGAAGAAAGTGCTCTGTGCCCCAGAAGAGATCCAGGCCATCCCGCCGCGCTGCACCAAGCATTGCAAGCTGCAACCAAATCGTTCCCGGAATATGGCGGAATCTGGAACCTACTCGCTTGTGCCATCCTGAGCCTTCAACTGAGATCGAAAAGTCTCGATTCGTATACAGGAGATATTCATTGGAACGATCAAGTCGGGCTAGTTCGCTAATGACACACTCCAGATAGCGTGTGATGCCGGCTTGGCCGTGGGACAGCGGTCGCGCGTCAATGCCAATTCTCATGGCGCCTCTCAGAGGATGTGTGACGGCTCTACAAAACTTCACGATAGGCAGAAACGGTCCGCTGGGCGATGCCCGCCTGTGTAAAATGGGCTAGCACTCGGCTACGACCTCGCGAGCCTAGCAGTTGACGTAAAGAAGGATCGGCGTGCAACTGACCTAGCAGATCGGCGAGCGCTTCCGCGTCTCCCTCTGGGAAAATATAACCCACGTCACCGACTACGTTAGGAATTTCACCGGAGTTCGAGCCTATTACAGGAACCTCGCAAGCCATCGCCTCGATCAGGACCCTCCCAAATTGTTCTTTCCACTTGGGCCTTGTTCGCGAGGGCAAAACGAGGGCATCGAATACATTCAGATATCTCGGAACTTCAAGCGACGCCACAGAAGGAATCCACGTTACTCGCCTTGCTAATCCAAGATTCAGAGAGAGTTGCTCGAGTTGAGCCTGAACAGGTCCAGACCCAACAATCAAGGCGACAACATTCTCCGGCAAGCATTTCAGCGCTGAGATCAGCGTGTCGAGACCTTTTTCTTCCACGAGGCGGCCCATAAAACCAACCACAAACTTATCCGCCACGCCCAGTGATTCACGCAACCCCGTCGTGTCCATTCTTTTGAAAAAATCCGGATCGACTCCAAATTGAGGAATCACCCACACGGGCCTCCGAAACCCTCTTCGATAAAGGACGTCGCGTGCTTCCTCATTCCCAGCAATCGCCCCCCTTGTATGTCGGAACACATAAGATTCAAACAGTCTGCCATAATAGTGATAGCGCTCAAAAATATTCTGCCACGTGAAGAACAGCGCTGGAGTTTTGTGCAAGCGAGCGATGGTCAGCACTTCCCAAGTGACGGCACTGAAAGGCTCCTCGTCGATATGAACCAAGTCACATCGGCAAGCCTGAAAAATTGAAAGTACATTCGGATAGAAGTGTTGCAGGTGACCCGATCTGACGCATGAAAGCACTTTGAGATCGTATTCTGCCGCCTCCACTACCTCACTTCGCTGCAAGCCCCATCGGCTCGGAACGATAACGGTAAGATCAACTCCTAAGCGCGCGACCTCTCGCAGCTTCGAATGATAAGCCCCAACCACCAAAGCTTTCGAAACCATCAGCACTCGCATGCGATTAACCTGGCTATAAGATCACACCCCCGAAGAGTGCTGATCCTCGTGGGCACGAGAAACACAAGCACTGATATATGCCTCTAGCATATTTGTACTTCGTTCCCACGTAAACTGCTGGATACGCTCATGTCCGGCAACGGCAATTTTGATTCGAAGCTCATCGTTTTCGAGAAGTCGAATTATATTCCCGGCCAAGGCTTGCGGTTTTTTTGGCTCTGAAAGCAAGGCGGATACGTTATGTTCGCAATAGTCTAAGACACCACGACTGTTTGTAGTTACCACCGCACAACCGCAGGCCATGGCTTCAGCGGGCCCAAGGGGCCAACCTTCGTACCAACTAGAGCTTAAAAAGATGGAACTACCGTTCAAAATCTGACCAGTCAGCTTCGAAAGAGGTGGATTCGAGAAGTAATCAACCCACTTTGGAAGGATATTTGGACGATGGCGGGCAATTCCATAGAAAATAGCATGAATGTCAGGATGACGCTGTTTAGCAATTGAAAGGGCCTGCACTGCTTCAGGTGCTCCCTTCCAATCAAGGGGTGAGTATAAAAAGGCTATTCTACGCGGCCTGGCGCGGATTGGAGTCGTAACTTGAAACTGTGTGTGATCGATGGCATTTGGTATGTGCACAATATCCCTGCAGCCGAGATCGCGTCCAACATTCAAAAGCCACTCCGAAACTACCACCTTGTGGAGGGGCATCTGCCACGTTTCATCGACTTTTTCCTTTGAACCAACTAAAGAGTCGTAATGTTGAATCAGGTAAAATTTTTCTCCTTTCGATGACGGGAGATCATGGACGTCAAAAGCTGTCCCCCAGACGGTGGCAAATACCGCATCCGCATCCGGAAAAAATTCCGGCGCAAGCGACGGAACGAAGAGCATCCGCACTCGCTTATCTAATGGTTGCCAATCAAATCGAGGAGGGCAAATATGATTTAACGCAATCTTCGCTCGATGTCGCAATTTTTGATAGGAGTTTCTCAAAGGTGGATCTGTCCAGTGTCGGTACGGATGAACGATGGTCACCTGGTGGCCCCTTGCGGCGAGGTTGTTCGCATAAACGTAGATCACCCGGTGCCCTCCACCCGCTCTGCGAGGATAGCAACCCTGCGCGAATGTGATTCTCATTCCGATCTTTCTTTGCGCGGTTCCCTGTCTAAAACCTACAAGGAGTCAGTTACCGGATAATTGTCCCAAGTGTTTGGAGAGCCCGAGGCCGAGTAAGCGGATTATAGAACCATGTCATCAGTGTTCGCGCCAAAGAATTTGGCATTAACGCTGTGAGCAAAAACCACACTGACCACGCAGCCCGTTTTCGCCAATTAATGTCATCCCACCACACCCAAAGCGCATAGATTCCACGCAAGGCAAGTGATAAGCTCCTGTCGTTAGGATAAGGATGGCTTTCACGCGCAAACCGAAGAGAAGCCAACCGCGATCTCACGTACAAATAATTCCGAAATTCGAGCTTTTTAGGTGGAGAATACCCATGTTGGCTAGCAGCATCAATCAGATACCTTTGGAATTTCAGATGGTATTTGAAATCCATGTTCACGGCCTTGAGATCCCGCATCCAGTTGCTATGATTCGAGCTATGCACTCTATAGGCGGCTAGGATTTCACTCAGGCATACAACTTCGCCTTCAAATGGCGTCATAACATTTAAATAAACATCAGGGCATGTAGGGAAATCTCTTTCAGGTATGGGGGATATCCGCTCAATCGCCCAGCGCGCAAAAGCGTTTCCGCTCGTCGGTTGAACGCTATACCATCCGCGCCGTAACAACGAGTCTCTTGCATTCTCTGTCCTTAGCCCCCAGCCAAATGGGGCAGAGGGAAGAGCTAAGTGCTCACCATCCTCCCCTACCAAGCGCAATAAATACTGGACTTTGGCGACGCCCTGAGTGAAAGCTGCTGCGATCCTTTCGGCTGCATGAGGAAAAAGAAAATCATCGGAGTCAACAAAGATGAGAATATCTCCTCGGCTTGCAGCAAAGCCTCTGTTTAGAGATGAAGCCTGCCCTCCATTTTCTTTCAGGATACCGATGACGCTTTCCCCATAACTCTTTACTATATCTGGGGAATCATCGCTGGAGCCGTCATCGACCACAATGACTTCAACGTTTGGATATGTCTGCTTGAGTGCGCTATCGATCGTCTGGCGCAAAAATCGGTCGTAATTGTAGCTACTAATGATAATGCTTACTGATGGATTTGCCACTGTCCCTAACCTGCGGTTTGCTTTTCCTTACCACCTATAACCGGAGATATCTCATACTTGTTCCCCATTCCGTACAACTACGACTGGCATCGGAGTCGACGCGTTAACGAACATCCGTATAAGAAGTTCTGAAAAGAGAGAAGATCGGCAAGCATCCCTAGCACAGTTGGGAATCTCTTTTTTGTGAACCCCATCTGAACTGAACCATCGGGATTCAATAGCCTAGGGTCAACCGCACCGATTTGAGGGTCGGACTCCATCTTACGAAGCATCAGCTCTACTGAGCCCGGCTGCAAAATAGCATCGTCGTTCAGGATCAGAATATATCTGCCCTGGCTGGCACGAATTCCGATATTATTCCCCGCCGAAAAGCCTAGATTTTGCTCGTTTCGGATGATCTGGACTTGAGGATAGGCCTCCCTCAGCCTTTCGGGATAACGATCCGCCGAAGCATTGTCAATGACGATCACCTCGCCTGCAATACCTGCCCGCTTAATCTCCTCAAAGCACGAAGCGACACAGAGTCGTAATAGCTCCGGCTGGCTATGCGTCAGGATGCAGATCGACAGGTCCATTGTAGCGCGTGACAGAGCCCTCGCTTCCACGATCAGTATCACCCTTCTGACGGTCTCTACTCTTGACACTCAGAGCTTCTTGGATGACCTTCATAAACTCGTTCGCATATCTTTCTGAAGAGAAGGTTTCCTTAGCCCATCGTCGAGCGTTCGATGCGAGGTGCTCTGCTACTGCAGGATTCATAATCAGGCGTTTAATCTGGGCTGCTAAGTCAACAGGATCGCTAGTCTTGTAGAGCACACCGTTAAAGTCATTTCGAATAATTTCAGGTGTGGCTCCCGAGTCAGAGCCAATAACCGGCACGCCAAGCTTAAGTGCCTCAACGGTAACGCGCCCAAAAGCTTCGCATCTGGAACAAAGGAGCACGATATCTGAGTTTGCCATGACCTGCGCTGGATTATCGAGATGCTCCAGAATCCGAACTGAATCTTCCACTCGCAGCATACGTGCCAATTGCTTCACTGAAGAGAGGTAATTCATATCCGCTCCGCCAGCGAGCGTCAGCTCTGCAGTAATGCCCTCGGTTCTAAGTACACTAAGTGCTCGTACAGCATCCAACTGACCTTTGCCCTCCTGAATCCTTCCAACGAGGGCGAGCTTGAACGGCGGTTGTCTTAGTAAAGGTCGCGGTCGGTCACCGCCATCAACTGGAAGCTCAACAGAATAATGGACAACATATAAGGGAGATCTACAAATATACTTTGCGTAATATTGCTTGACCGCCTCGGAATTGACTGCAATGCATGATGATAAACAATCTATAATCTTTGTAGATAAGCGAATTCCGAGGTCGTATGTCAAACCATGATCCTCTTTGCCGAATTCATGGATGAACCACACATGAGGTTTGCCATGCAGGGCCGCGGCCATTGACCCCGTTGGAATAGTACACGTGTTCGTCACAATAACGTCACAATCCCACCGTCGAAGTTGCAAAATCAAAGAAGGAAATGAAAGAACATTTCTCCCTAACCGCCGAATTTTCCTGTACACACTATCTTTGCCAATCCATGACCTGTACGGTACTACTGCAATATCTGCTGCGAAGGGCGCAAACTTGGCAATCAACGGGCCCCTCGAGGGCACAAGCACAAAAGAAGAAATTCCCCTTTGTTTCAAGGCGGCAATCAACTCAACAAGCGCGAGCTCCGCGCCCCCTATTTCAGACGAATGCGATAAAAAACAGATTTTTATACGAGCATCAGAGGTTGAGTGGTGTTGCGTCGCCCAATTAAGCAACTGGAATCACCCTCCGCACAAGCCGAATGGGTGGAAACAATTTTTCCGCTCTGGCTAAGTCAAATTGGTCAAAAAATCGCATCGCAATCAGACCCACCAAATAGGCGCATACAAAGATGATTCCGGCAACGAACAGACCTAACCAGTTGACAGTCTCAAGGGGATATATGACCAGAAGTAATCCGACCAAAATGGAGGAGCAAACTACTGGCTTTAAATAGGCATCCCAAACTGGTTTTCGCCAGCCACTCGCCGAAACCTTGTTAAACAAATAGATAAAATATGTTGTTCCGACTGTGATCGCGAGCGAAGTCCCGATCACAGCCCCGGAGAATCCGTAGAGATAGATCAACACAAAGCTGACAATTAAGTTTACCAATATCCCCAGTGAGGCAGCATAGACTCCCGGCCTTAAATTTCCGCGCCCTATCAGAATCAGAAGACCGGGACCCGAGGTGAGATTAAAGAAATTGACTATCGACAAGACTGCGAACGGAACTGCTATCACCATGAGCCTTGGCCCAAGCCAGAGGGCTATCAGCCGTTTCGACGCAACTGCGACATAAGCAACCAAGGGTACACCGAGGAGCGCAAGATACTTGTGGGCCCGGTAATAGAGTTCGCCGAGTCGGTCGTCATCTCGAAGAGCGTGCAATTCTGATGCGGCAGCCATGATGGGTGTGAGCAACAGTTCAGGAATGCGTCGAATTCTCAAAGCAGCCTCAGCGGCGATGTTGTACCACCCAACCGGAGTGACGCTCGCGAACCACGCTAGATAAAGCTTTTCAATCTGGTTCTGAATAATGAATGCTGTTTGAGTGACGTAAATCTGTAAGCTGAACGCAAAAATATGCTTCATTTCCGAGACGTTAAAGCGGAAAGGGTTGATACGGATCTCAGGCAAGATCATCCATACTATCCCTACCCCGATCAGAAGGGTCAGAACTGCGGTTAAAGACGCCGCGTATAGCAAACCCTCTAATTTCGTGTCCAAGCATAGAAACAACACAACAAGCAGCGCGAATGTCAGACTGTTAAAAGAGCTTAGGAAATTGCTTAGGTCCATCCGCTGAAGACCGGTGATAGCTGAATAAAATGGAATAACCAAAATATTAATTGCGACTACCAGGAGCAGCCAGTGCCAAAGAGTCAGCAGCCTCTGATCAGCCATCCCCGCGCCGCCACGAAAGAGCAACGGCACCAGCCAGCCGGAACAGAGACCCAAAATAAACGCAGTGAGAAAAGCTAAGGCCAAATAGAGCATTATGCCGGTATCCAGCAGCCGCTTCAGGGCTACGAAGTCTCCTATGGCATAATGCTCCGCAACATGTTTAGTGAGTGTACCGCCGAGGCCAAAGTCTGCGAGCGATGTCAGATTAATGATGGTCAGGAAGACAGCCCATGTCCCATATCCACGAGTTCCGATTTTTTCTAGAATGAAGGGAATCAGGAGAAAAGGAATGGGCCATACAAGAGCGGATCGGAGGATTGAAAACAATACGTTCCGGGTAACCTTAGCACCGGTTGATATCTCTTCAGGAGCAAAAAATCGGCGGAATGCCTTTGCGAAATCTCTGATTACCTGAGACATCAAGGATCACAATTCCGGGCTATCGATGAGTAACCGAGCTATTGGCGACGGCCTCCGATACCACGCCTGCAAAATACCGCACGGTGGTGCCCAACCCCTCCTCAAGGTCGATCTCGGGCGTCCAGCCCAGCAGTTTCTGGGCGCGGGCAATCGCGGGGCAGCGGACTTTGGGATCATCGACAGGCAAGGGCAAGTGCGTGATCTTGCTTGCGCTTCCGGTCAGGCGGATGATGGTGCGGGCGATGTCAATCACCTTCATCTCAATCGGATTGCCCAGATTCACCGGGCCGTGGATGCCATCGAGGCCGTCGTTCGCGAGAGGCTCCGCCGTAGCAACGCTACCCTCAGCACCAGAGGAGGGCGCCGGTGAGGACACCGGCGCTACAGTTTTTGATGAAAACTTGCCGGTGCTACGATTCTCGCCCAGATCCGCTACAGACGGACCGGCCAGCAGCAAGCGGGTTAAGCCTTCCACCAGGTCGCTGACGTAGCAGAGGCTGCGGGTCTGGCTGCCATCGCCATAAACCGTCAGCGGTTCGCCGCGCAGAGCCTTAACAATGAAATTTGAGACCACGCGGCCATCGCTCGGGCGCATACGCGGGCCGTAGGTGTTGAAGATGCGCGCAATCCGAACGTCAACCCCATGGCAGCGATGATAGGCCAGCGTCATGGCCTCTGCGAACCGCTTCGCCTCATCGTAGACGCCGCGAGGTCCAACCGGATTGACATTGCCCCAGTAAGTTTCCGGCTGCGGATTCACCAGCGGGTCGCCGTAAACCTCCGAAGTGCTGGCCAGCAGGAATCGGGCCTGCTTTGCCCTGGCCAGCCCCAAAGCTTTATGTGTCCCCAGCGAACCCACTTTGAGGGTCTGAATCTGAAGCCGCAGGTAATCCGGCGGGCTCGCGGGCGAGGCTAGATGAGCAATCGCATCTACGGGCCCTTCGACATCGATATACTGAGTGACATCCTGCAACCGAAATTGGAAAGCCGGGTTTGCTTCTAGGTGTTCGATGTTTTTCCGATTTCCGGTCGCAAGATTATCAATACAAAGAACCGAGTGGCCCAGACCCAGCAGTTTCTCGCACAGATGGCTGCCCAGAAAACCCGCTCCACCTGTCACGACAATTCGCAAACTCTCTCTCCAATGGTAAAAAAAGAAGTTTTTTGCCCGCGCTGAGTTTAAGCTTAGATGTTCAGAATCATCAGGCCAGAACCGCTGCCGAAACCTCCGCGCTCTGCCCGATTCCAATGTACTGGAAACCGCGCGCAACCACCTTTTCCCGCGCGAACATATTTCTGCCATCCACCAGGAGGGGCCGGTCCATCAGCCTTCGAACGCGGTCCAAATCCGCCTGGCCGAATTCCTCCCATTCCGTAAGCAATAATAAGGCTTCGGTGCCCTCGACGGCCTCGTAAGGATCCTGGCAATAACGAATCTCGGGAAGTTCTTCTTTTGCCTTGGTCATGGCCTGAGGATCGTAGGCTGAGACTTTCGCGCCTTCGGCAAGCAGGCGCTGAATGATGGCAAGAGACGGAGCAAACCGGATATCGTCTGTGTTCGGTTTAAAGGCCAAACCCCAGACTCCGATCTTCTTCCCGCGCAGCACCCATAATTCTCTCCGAACCTTCTCCACAAACTGCTCTACCCGCCGCAGATTGATCTTTTCCACTTCGCGGAGCAGAGAAAAGTCCAGGCCAAGCTTTTCGCCGATTCTTACAAAAGCCTGAAGATCCTTTGGGAAACAAAAACCTCCGAAACCAATTCCGGGGCGAAGAAAGGAAGCTCCAATTCTTCGATCAAGACCAATCCCTTCCGCAACCTTGGTAATATCCGCTCCTGCAGTCTCACATAGGTCGGCAATGAGATTAATGAAAGAAATCTTCATGGCCAGGAAAGAATTGGAAGCGTGCTTCACCAGTTCGGCGCTATTAATATCTGTAATGACCAAGGGAGGCGCTGAGCGATCCTCACATGATGCATGAACCGGACAGGCAAATTGCCGCTCCAGAATCGGCTCATAGATTTCCCTCATGGCACTGGCGGCTTGGGGGCTCTCAACGCCAACCACGATGCGATCCGGATGGAAAAAGTCTTCAACAGCGCTGCCTTCTCGCAAGAATTCCGGATTAGACGCCACGTCGTATGTAAACTCCGCGCGTCTGTAAAGTCCCAGGTGTCTCTGCAATTGCCGCCCCGTTTGCACTGGGACCGTACTTTTCTCAATCACCAGCCTGTAGCCTGTGGCCTGCTGCGCGATGTTCCGGGCAACTCCCTCGATGGCCGTGAGATCGGCCTCGCCGTTCTCCAGAGGCGGCGTACCCACACAAATAAAAATGGCATGGCTGCGGGCAATCGCTTCGGGCGTTGAAGTAAATAAAAGCCTGCCACTCTGCCGATTCCTTTGGACCACCTCTTCCAGATGCGGTTCAAAAAAAGGCAGCATGCCGCGTTTCAACGATTCCAGCTTCTGGGTGTTGCTTTCAGCGCAAGTCACCACGTGGTCAATCTCAGCCAAACACGCGGCGGTTGTGAGTCCGACGTATCCTGCTCCAATAACAGCAATTTGCATCGTGTGATTCCTTGCAGAAGACAATCTTAACAAAAAGGGAGGTTAATACAGACTGAGCACATTTAAGTGTGGTCACTGGCGTCATCATAATGATCAGGGTTACTTCCGTACCCATACCCATAGCCATATCCATAACCGTAGTTGCCGCTCATATATCCGTCACCATCGCGCCGCAAATCAACATCATTCAGCGCCACACCCAAGATGCGCGCATTGGCTCCATATAACAAGGAGCGAGCGCGTCGGACCACATCATAGGGGGTGGAATGCGCCCGAGTCACCAGAATGGCAGCATCGGTCAGAGTAGCAAGAATCCGGCTATCAGCAACGCTTAAGATAGGCGGTGAATCCACCAGAACAAATTCAAACTCGGTCCGCAGCCTTCGCAGGAGATCTCCCGTCATGTGAGAAGAGAGAACTTCAGCAGGATTGGGCGGAATCGGGCCGCAAGGGATAGCATTTAAATACGGAACACCCGGGACAGGAAGAATGGCCTCTTTCAGATCAACGTGCCCTGTCAAGCACTGCACAAATCCAGGCTTGTTTTCAACTCCGGCAGAACGATGTAAGGCAGGACGCCGCATATCGCAATCGACAATCACAACTTTTGTATTCAAGCTCGCAAGAACGGCGCCCAGATTTACAGCCGTCGTGGTTTTCCCTTCGCTCGGCAGAGCGCTGGTAATCAACAGAAGTTTCGGCACCGGGCTTGCAGAAAGCAGAATCGATGTCCGCAATGATCGAAAGGCTTCGGCCACCTCAGGCGTGTTTTGAATAGCAGGAGCAAGATGCCCATTGCCATTCGGATGAACTGGAATCAGCCCTTCTTCTTCCTCCTCGTGATGGGTTCCATTCAAAGCAAACTTCGGAAGAATGCCGAGCGACGGCAGCCTGACCAGACGCTCCACATCATCCGCTGATTTGAGAGTCTTATCGAGGTACTCCTGGAAGAAAGCCAGCCCGATTCCCAGCGCAAGCCCCAGGAAAACACCGAGTCCAAGGTTTAGATAAACCCGCGGTTTCACTGGGCTCTTGGGGACAACCGCTGTATCCACAACTCGAATATTGGTGGCATTAAGGCCGGCAGATACCTGCGCTTCCTTCATTCGTTGGAGCAGGCCCTGGTAAAGCTCGCGGTTGGAATCCACTTGCCGCTTCAGGATGTTGTATTGAACAAGTTTCTGGTTGAGTGCGGTCATCGTTCGCTTTTGCTGATCGATGGCCTG
>Ga0070737_10004532_pt1 | contig 13875 bp, 10 predicted proteins | sample Coa_R1_10_FD_66438 | JGI IMG/M metagenome (GOLD analysis project Ga0070737, IMG submission 66438) | Surface soil microbial communities from Centralia Pennsylvania, which are recovering from an underground coalmine fire - Coalmine... | ecosystem: Environmental > Terrestrial > Soil > Unclassified... | reverse complement strand
GCGGTCTGCAGACGACGGACCTCGTCGGCAAGGTTGGCCCCGGGGTCGAGTAGCCCGAAGGCGACCAGCAGCAGGCGGCTGGTGTCCAGCGCGGGGCTCTGGTAGTAACGCGCCAGCTCGGCGCCCCAGCGCTGGTCGTACGTCTCGCGCGTCAGCGGCGCGCGGTACAGCTCCTCGCGGGGCGCCAGCCCGCGCAGCTCACTCGTGCGCAGCAAGATCGCCTCCCAGTCGGGCTGGCCGCGCAGCGGCCGGCTGCCGGGCACCGCCGAGGGGGTGGGCGGCGTGGGGCACGCACCAACCACCACCTCCGTCTGCGCAAAGCCGAACTCCACGTCGGTCCCGCGCGTGCTCTCGGCAAACACTTGCAGCGTGTGGCGCCCCTCGGGGACCAAGCAGCTATCCCACGGAAAGGCGAAGCCCACGGCGAGGTACTGCCCACCGAGCGCGGCGGCGACATCGGGCCGCTCCGCCCCGTACACGGCATCACCCAGCAACCGCCCGGTGGCTGAGCCCGCGCCGCGGTCGAGCCATACCTGCACGCCGCCGGGGGTCGTGCGGATGCCCGCGTCCTCGCTCGCGCGCCGGTCGAGCGCATAGCCGCGTACCACCACCTGGCCCGCGACGGTCTCGCCAAAACCGGGGCTCTCGACCACCACGACGACCTGGTCCGACAGCTGGGCAGGCGGGGCGGCGGCTCCCCCGCCGGGGGACAGCGCGGGCGCGGCCCCCGCGAGCGGACCTACCAGCAAAGCGCTCAGGGCGAGCGCGAGTCGCCGTGCCATACTGCTCTCCTTCTCCTGAGCCATCGAGCGGCCTGCCAGCTGCAGCGACCACGTGGCGATCCCCGGTGCGCACGAGTGCTAAATGCTACCTGGTCGCCTTGGCGGTCGAGGAATATTGATCCAAGGTGCTACGAGAGCGGAAGCACATCCATGCTGCACGGAAGGTTCGACGCCAGGTGGCCGCGACGCCACCGTCTGCCGACGGCCATCGCGCAGCCGGTGCGGCGGCCACGGGTGCTGGTGGCGCTCTTCGACCCGGTCGTGCCGGCGCTGGGCCAGCGTTTGAGTCGCCTCTGCGGGTTCCAGCCGCCCGCCGCCCTGTTGGCCGGCTACTGCGCCGACCTCGCTTGGGCCAGCCGTGGCTACCTCCGCTACCAGCTCGTGGAGACCAGGTGGCTCGACCAGCTACCCGTGCTGGAGGACGGTTTCACCTACCACCCCGAGGAGTGGCTGCACTGCTGGCAGCGGCGGGCAGATTGGCACCAGCCGGCGATGGCGGACTACCCCGCGCTCGTCGCGCGGCTCGGCGTCGCCGAGCGCATCGCCGTCGGCGAGCTGGACGAGGTCTGGTGCTTGGGGCCGCCCTACGCGGGCTTCTGGGAGTCGGCGATGGTCGGCCCGGGCGCCTGGTGGTGCAACGCGCCGCCCGTGCCGCTCGCCGCCTGCCGGCGGCCGTTCGTCCTCATGGGCTTCAACTACGAGCGCGGGGTGGGCGAGATGCTGGAGAGCTTCGGCCACCGGGTCGAGGCGTGTGTGGCGCGGGCGTTCGGCAGCTGGCGTGAGTGGGGCGGGCGCGACGGCCACGCCTGGGACCGCTTCACGGCCTACGACCTCGTCGCCCCCGGCGGCGCGGGCTGCGGCACGGTCCACTACGCGCCCAACAGCACGACCGACTACGATTGGGGCAACCCCCGGGCGGTATGGAGCGACTGCGACGCCTGGCTGGACTACCCCGCGGGGCGCGGGCGCCGGCGGCTAGTGGACTGCCACGAGTGGGGCGGCGGCGAGATCCGCGCGCACCACCGCTGGTGGCTACGGCACCTGCCCTGCGCGCCGGGCGAGCACGAGGGGCGGCTGGCCAACTGGTGGCGCTACGCCCTACTGGAGCCCGGGGGCTAAACGCCGCCGCCCACAACGCTAGAGGAGAGACGCATGGCCGCCGATGGTACGGTCCACGTCGCGCGCAACGGCGCCTGGTGGACGGTCACGCTCGACAACCCCGCGGAGGAGAACGCGCTGAGCGCCGCCATGTTCGATGCGCTCGCGGACATCCTCGCCGAGGCCTCGCGGACGCCCGACTGCGCGGTGCTCCTCCTCGAGGGCGCTCATGGCACCTTCTCGCGCGGCCGGGATCGCGCCGGCTACGCGCGCCAGCGCGCGCTAGGGCCCCTCGGGCTGCGCGCCGAGTTCGAGCGGATTACGCGTGTCAACGACCTGCTGGTCGCCGCGGCGCCGGTGACCCTCGCCGCGGTCCGCGGGGTGGCGTTCGGCGCGGCCTGCGGCCTGGTGGCGCGCTGCGACCTCGCCCTGGCCGCCCACGACGCCCGCTTCGGGTTCCCGGAGATGCGCGCGGGTATCCCGCCCACGCTCGTCCTGGCCTACGTGGCCAAGGCGTTCCCGCACAAGCGCCTGTTCGAGCGGATTCTCACCGGCGCCGAGTTCGACGCGGCCGAGGCGCTGGCGCTGGGCCTGGTAACGCGTGTGGTGACGACCGACGTCGAGCAGGAAGCCCGCGCCCTGGCCACCACTATCGCCGCGAGCGACCCGCTACACGTACGCACCTGCAAGCAGTTCTGGCGCGAGGTGCAGGACATGAGCTACGGCGCGGCGGCGCGCTACGGCGCCCACGTGCTGGCCGTGGTGCTGGGCGAGCGGGCCGAGGACCGCGCCTCCCCGGCCGGGCACTAGGGCGGCTTAGGCCTTGTAGGCGCGCGAGAGCTTTACGAACACTACCACGAGCCGCTCGTCACCGGTGTTGCGCAGGTCGTGGGGCACGGTGGCCGGCACGGTGATCAGCGCACCGGGCACCGCCTCGAACTGCTGGTCGCCCGCCGTGATCACCCCGCGCCCTTCGATCACCACGAACAGCTCGTCCTCGCGTGGGTGGTGGTGCAGGGGGGTGCCCTGCCCGGGCTCATAGCAGACCATCTCGCACCAGAGCTGGGCTCCCTCGAATAGCTTCTTGCGCACTCGCTTCTCGGCCCGAAACTCCTTCAGCTCGTGAACGAGCAGCCGCTGGGCCAGCGTCACGCCATATGGCGCCATCTGGAACGTGCCGCCAGCGGGGGCGGTAGGGTGAGCCGTCATGACTACACTCCTTGTCCGTCGGGGTGGCTTGACCGTTGCCGCCGCGCTTAGGCGGCCAGCAGCGCGGGCACCGGCAGGTTGTACAGGCGCATCACGTTGCCGCTGAGCAGCTTGGTGCGGTGCTCGGGCGCGAGGTGAGCGAGATCGCGCGCGATGACCTGCCGCGAGTGGGGCCACGTCGAGTTCTGGTGCGGGTAGTCGCTCGACCACATCAGGTTGTCGTAGCCGAGGTACGGCAGCGTGAGCGGCCCGACAGGGTCATTGAAGAACGTCGCGTAGATCTGGCGGCGGTAGTAATCGCTCGGCCGCATCGTCAGCGGCGTGGGCTGCTCCCGGCGAAACCGCTCGAAATAGCGATCCATGCGCTGGAGCAACCCGCCCAGCCACGCGTACTCGTTCTCCACCGACACGACGCGCAGCTGTGGGAACCGCTCGAGCACGCCGCCGAAGACGATGTCGAACAGCGCGGTTTCGATCTCGAAGTTCTGCGCCACGCCCGAGCGGAACCGCTCGCGGCCCGCGAACCCCTCGACCACGCGCCGGCGGGTGATGCCCCAATCAGTGAGGATATGAAGGCTGACAGGCATCTCGCATTCTTGGCAGGCCGCCCAGAAGGGATCCAGCTCCTCGCGCCAGAACTCGTGCCCTTCCGGCGGGCGCTCCCAGGGCATCACGCCCTTCAGCCCCGCCTTGGCACAGCGCCGCACCTCGACCGCCGCGCGCTCCGGGTCCCACAGCGAGACCATCGCCACCCCGACGAGGCGGTCGGGCACCGCCGCGCAGTACTCGATCAGCCAGTCGTTGAACACGCGGAAGCACGCCTCTTGGAAGGCGGCGTCCTCGATCCAGTACAGCATCAGGCCAAGGCTGGGATACAACACCTCCGCGCTCACCCCATCGACCGCCATGTCCGCTAACCGCGCGTGCGGGTCCCACCCACCCGGCCGTGCCGCCGCGTAGCCCGCCTGGTGCATGGCCGGTAGCTCGTCCAAGTCCACCCCGGCCACGAACGAGAAGGTAATGGGCTGGGGATACACATCGGCGGAGCCGAACATCCAGGTGCCCCGCGCCTCGTCGTAGTACACGCGCGGGGCGCGGTCGCGCAGTGCGGCGGGCAACCGCTTCTCCCACAGATCGGCGGGCTCTAGTACGTGCGAGTCGGCGGAAATCAGCAGCTCATGCGCGTCCATTCCGTCCCCCCTAGGCGCCAGCTCGCCGGCACGGGCGGCCGAGGCCCCCGCCCCAGGATGAGGCCACTATAGCATCAGGTCCCGCGGCCGCCCACCGCCGCGCGGCCGCCGCGCCTCGCCGATCAGGTCGACGGCAGCCGCTCGGGCTGCCCACCCGACAGCCCGGCCACCCAGCGAGTGAGCGGGTTCGTGGCCCACACGTGGCGCAGATAGCCGTCCAGCCCCCACACGAGACCGGCCGAGGTGGCGAAGAACACCAGGCCCGCCAGGAGGAACAGACGGTCCGACGAGCCCGCGTTGTTCAGGAGGCCCTTCATCAGCATATAGTTGAGGACCAAGAAGATCGTGCCCAGCGCCCCGAGCCGCGTGAACAGCCCCAGGATCAGCGAGGCGGCCACCAGCAGCTCGCCCCAGACGACGAGCTGGGCGAAGGTGCTGGCCGCAGGGACGACGGTTCCCTCCAGGAAGGGACGATAGAAGCCCTCGGCGGTGTTGTTCTGCAGCGCGGGGCCGATGAACACACGCATCATATGGTCGCCGCTGGCCAGCCACCCCATGGTGATCTTCCAGATGGCGTTGCTCAGGAAGTACAGCCCGAAGCCGATGCGGAGTAGCGCCAGGCCCTGCCCGTAGCTCAGCATGCTCCTCTCTCCTCACTGCTCCCCCGGACAGCAGCGGCCCGGCTGCCGCCCGGCTCACCGGCCGGATACGTGGATAGGTTACGGCCGGGCCGAGCAGGGCGACTACTCGGCGAGCAGGCCGCGCAGCGTCGCGGCGAGCGCCGCCGGCTCGAAGTCGCTGCGGATCAGGAAGCGCAACTCCCCCCGCTTGTCGAGCACATATGCGGCATCGGTGTGCACGCCGCGCTGGCGTGCGTAGGCAGCGCGCACCGCGGGGTCCGCGTCGGGAGGAGGAGGAGCGGCGTGGATGTAGTACGCCGCCCAGACGTCGCTCAGCTCCGCGCGGCTGCCCAGCAGGAAGTGCAGCCGGCCCGTCAGGCCGTGCAGCGCTACAAACTGGCGCGCCGCGGCCGCATCGTCGTGCTCGGGGTCGGTGCTCACGGCCAGCAGCGCCACTCGGTCGGCTTCCGGCCCGAGCAGCTCGACCGTCTGGCGCAGCTTCTGCGCGGTGAGCGGGCAGACATCCGGGCAGTCGGTATACAGGAACGTCAGCACCACGGGGCGTCCGCGCAGAGCGGCCAGCTGGAGCTGTTCGCCGTCCTGGTCGCCGAGCGTGAAGTCGGGCGCGGGGACCCCGCCGATCTCGGTGCCGATCGCGGGCGTGCGCGCGCGGCAGCCCGCGAGCAGCAGCACGGCGGCCAGCAGGAGCGCGGGGCGCGGCCAGGCCACCGCGCAGACAGCAGCGCCAAGAAGAGCACGCATTGCCACCGACCGGCCCGCGAGGGCCTCTCACTACCAGGCTATCGCACCGGCCCCCGAACGCCTACGGGGTCGCTGGCTCGAAGCTGATCGTGTAGCGCGCGGGCTGGAGGGTAACCGGAGCCAGCCCCGACACTGCGACCACCGCCTGGCGCACCGTGCCGCCAAGGTCACGGATCACCGTCTCGCCCGTGGCAGCTGCATCGAGCGGTAGGGCGCGCACGCGTGGGGTCTCGCCCTGGTACTCGATGAGCTGTACCGCGAACGGCTGGGTCAGCGGGCCGTCGATCCATACCCAGCCCTCGCTGGTCCAGCCGCTGCCATCGTCCTGCCAGCCGAGCTCCGGCACCGCCACGTTGGCGATAGCCACGCCCTCCGCGTTGTACGAGTCGTCGGTGATGTAATTGAAGCGCAGCAGGAGTTGCTGGCCAGCGAAGGGGCTGAGGTCGATCGTCTCGTGCACCCAGCTCCCATCGCCGTTGCTGCGCCCGTTGTAGCCCACGCCGAGGTTGCGGCCGGCCGGGTTCTCGGTCGTCGTGTGCTGGCCGGCGAGCAGCTGCCAGCGCGCGCCCCCGTCGGTGGACACCGCCACGTAGCCGTAGTCGTAGGCGTCCTCGGTATCATAACGCAGGTCAAATGTCAGCGTGGCGGCGGCTACCGCGCGCAGGTCCAGCGCGCGGGTGAGCCGCGCGTCCATCATGTCCCCGCGGTTGCTCCACCAGAACGGCACGCCACCTGGTGGCAGTGCGCCGATCGCCGGCACTGTAGGCACCCCGCGAAAGCGCACGCGCACGTCGCCCGGCCCCGTGACACGGTAGTAGTCGGTGCCGAACTGGGGTACGCGTCCGTCCTCTTGGCTAGGCACCGTGGCCGTGATCATGCGCGGCTGGCCGTCGAGCGCGCGCGCATAGCCGTAGCGCCCATCGGCCACGCCGCGGTCCTGCACGACGTTGGCCACCACCCAGTCGCGGAACACGTCGGTGAAGCGCTCGGGCCGCCCCAACGCCGCCAAGAACGCATCGACCGAGGCAGCGCCCTGCTGGCCCGACTGGAACAGCGCGCTGAGCACGTCCGGCCCGCCGTAGCGATCCATGAGGTAGCGCACGAACAGGTACGCGGCCTGGTAGTAGACCGCGGAGTTGGCGGGCGAGGCGCTCCAGGCGGTGAGCTGGGTATCGGGGCGCAGCAAGAAGCTCCGCACCCCGTAGTGATACTCGGGGTCCACCAGCTCTTGGGCGAGTTCACCCGAGCCCTCCTTCAGCCAGGTCTCCTCGCCCGGGTTGGCGAAATAGTGGAACAGGTGAGTCAACTCGTGTGCCAGCAGGTGAGCGTACCCGGCCGAGCCCACGCGGATCGCGCTGGGGTCGAGATACACCATGGGGCGCTCGTTGGAGTGCGGCACCACCCAGCGCGGGGACAGGTCACTCGAGCTGAAGTACCCCGCCACCCCTGGCACCCGGGCGTGCAGCAAGGTGATCGGCCCGACGGCGCGCGGGCCGGCCACGATCCGTTGCAGCAGCGGGTAGATCGTCTGCTCGTACTGCGCGGCGGCCGCCTGCAGGCCCGCCTCGTCGACCGGGCGCCCGCGCTCGAAGTACCAGTAGGCATGGGGCGTGACCAGCCGCAGCTCGGCCTCCACCTCGAACTGCACGTTCGGCGTCTGGGTCTGGTCGAGCACGCGGAAGCGGTCGACCCGCCCCACGTCGGCGGCCGTCAACCGGGGAGGGGCGATCGGCTCGGGGGGGCCGCTGAGACCAAGGCGCAGCGCCACGGCCAGGCGATCGTACAGCGGGCGCACGGCGTTCTGGACCCGCGCGGTGACCTCGTCGGGGCCGGCCCCCGCGGCCGGGGCCGCGGCGAGCAGCCACAGCCAGCCGAGCGCCAGCCCGAGCCCGAGCAGCCGCCATCGCCCATCCCGACGCCGCCGTGCCACGGCCCCACCTCCGCTGCGCCCGTCTCCCCGGGCGGCCCTGCTGCTCCACTGTCGCAGAAACGGCCCCCCACCGCCAATCAATACGCCGTCGCCCGCCGTGGCGTATCATAGGGCGGCAGGGTCGAGGGTGCGCCATGAGCATGTACTTCGAGGACTTCCATGCCGGCCAGCAGTTCGTCACCGCGCGGCGGACCGTTACCGAGTACGACGTGATGGCCTTCGCGGGCCTATCGGGCGACTTCAACCCGCTGCACACCGATGCGCTCTACGCCGCCACCACGCCGTACGGCGAGCGCATCGCTCATGGCCTGCTCACGCTGGCCATTACCTCAGGCCTGATCAACCAGCTCGGGCTCACCACCGACACGACCCTCGCCCTGCTGGGCTTCGAGCAGCTGCGCTTCACCGGCGCGGTCCGTTTCGGCGACACGCTCCAGGCGCGAGTACGCATCGCCCAGACCCGCCGTTCTTCGCGGCCCGGCCGCGGCATCGTCGTCTGCGAGATCACCACCGTGAACCAGCGCGGGGAGCCCGTGCTCGAGGCCACCGCGGCGCTGCTGCTGCGCGCTCGCGACGACGGCTCGGCCCCGGCGGCCGGCGCCGGCCGCGAGTAGGCCCGCTCGCGCTGGCCGCCTTAAGGGAGGAGCGGTAAGCACGCCATGGCCACGCCAGGGCACACGGCGCCGCACGAACGCCACTGCTGGGCCAACGGCCTGCGCCTGTGGGTGCGCGAGTGGGCAGGGCCCGGCCGGCCGGTGGTGCTGCTGCACGGGCTCGCCTCGACCGCCCGCATCTGGGACCTCACCGCGCCCACCCTGGCGCTGCACCACCGTGTGGTGGCCTACGACCAGCGCGGCCACGGCCGCAGCGACAAGCCCGACGAGCCGTACGACTTCGACGCCGTGTGCGCGGACCTCGCCGCGCTGCTGGGAGCCCTGGCCCTCGCCGCGCCGGTACTGGTCGGCCATTCCTGGGGCGGCCACGTGGCGCTCGCGTTCGCTGCGCGCTACCCGACGGTCCCCGCGGGGCTGGTGCTGGTAGACGGCGGCTTCACGGACCTTCAGGCGCGCTACTCGTGGGAGGAGGCCGCCCGCGAGCTGGCGCCGCCCGATCTCTCGGGGTGTACCCCCAGGGCCCTGCTCGACCGCCTGCGTGCCGGCCCCCTAGGCGAGGTGCTGCGCCCCAGTATCGAGGCGGCGATCCTGGCCAACTTCGCGGTGACCCCCAACGGAACGCTGCGGCCGTGGTTGACCCGCGAGCGTCACCTGCGCATCCTACGGGCGCTGTGGGAGCTGCGGCCGACCGCGCTGTACCCCGCCGTGCGCTGCCCCGTCCTACTCCTGCCCGCCGACCGGGCCGCGGAACCACGCGGCGAGGCGTTCCGCGCGGCGCGCCGGGCGGCGGTGGCCCTGGCCGAGCGTGCGCTGCCCCAGGCGACCACCGAGTGGTTCCCCGAGACCGCGCACGATATCCCCCTGCACCGCCCAGCAGCGCTCGTGGCGGCTATCCGCCGCTTCGTGGCACGGCTACCGGTGGCCTGAACGCTGCCCGCCACCTCACCCCAAGACGGGCACCCGGCAGACGGATCGACTCGCCACGCACCCCGCTGCCGCCAGGGGCGGGGCGCGGCGAGCGGGCTTCGTGGCACGCGCCCGACGCTGGCGATGGAGTCCGGTGGTCACGAGCGCGCTACGAAGCCGAAGGCGTTCTCTTCCCACCGGTGCGCTTACGCGGTGTATAGCGCGCGCTATCGCCGTGACGGCGCGGCGGGGCGCGCGCTGGGGACCATCGGCCTGGCGGGAAAATTGCTCGCGCAGAAGTGTAACGGATCGCCGCCAGATACGTTTATCGACGTGAAGCGCTGGTGCGATCCCAGCGGGGCCTTCGTGCCCTTCGCGCCCGCTGTGGGCGCCCACCGTCAAGCGAACACGCCAACGGGATGGAAGGGAGGCGTAGGCGGCCGATGTTGAAACACGATGCACTATGCCGTGCGCTCGGAGCAGCCTGGGCAGCCATCTTCATCAGCTCGCTACTGCTGCCCCTGGGCGCGCCGACGAGCGCACAGACCGCCGACAGCCCCGGGTTAACCCAAGCGCAGGCGATCACGGCCGCCGTGGGGGAGGAGGACCTGCCCGCGGCGGAGCCGCCCATCCGGCTCACTCAGCTGGCCACAGCCGCGGGCCTGGCGCCCACCGAGGCGGCGACTAGCGCGGCCCCGCCGGCCGGCGACGCGGCGGCCGTGGCTAGCGCGCCGAGCGCCCAGGCCGCCACGGCCACCCTGGAGGTGCGCCAGGGCCAGGTCGAGACCTCACCTCCCGGCAGCACCGACTGGGCCCCGGCGCAGTCAGGCGCTAGCCTGTCCGAGGGCACCCGCGTGCGCACGCTGTCCAGCGGCTCGGCGCGGATCCTGTACAGCGACGGCTCGCGCAGCGACCTGAGCCCGAACACGGGCGTGGTGCTGTGGACGCTCCAGCAGACGGCCGGTGGGCAGCCGGTGGTGCGCATCGTGCAGGCCTCGGGTACCACGCTGCACAAGGTGCAGCCGCTGACCGACGCCGCGGCGCGCTTCGAGGTGGAGACGGTCGCCGGCACGGCGTCGGTCCACGGCACCGACCTGGGGGTGAGCGAGCGGCGCACGCCCGCCGGCGCGCCGCGCGAGTTCCTGTTCCAGAACATGAGCACGCCGCCGGGCGGCGACCCCGTGGAGGTGGTAGCCGACCCGTCGGCGGGGAGCGCGGACGCGGCAGCCGCCACGCCGTGCCCCACGCCGCCGCCCGTGCCGCCGGGGATGCAGCCCCCGCCCGGAATGCCCACGCCGTGCCCACCAGCGGCGGCCGTGGGCAACATGCGGGTCGTGATCCTGGGTGGGCAGGAGGTGCTAGGCACCGAGGGCCGCGGGCTCGGCCCGGTGATGGCCCTGGGCCGCAACGCGCAGCTCGCCCAGAACCTCCAGACACAGGTGAGCAACCAGGCGGGCGCGCAGCAGGCGGCGCAGCTCGCCCAGCAGATGGGCTACCAGGCCGCGCAGGGCGCCTACCAGGCGCTGCCGCTGGGCGGCCCGCCGCTGCCGCCGCCATTGGTCGGCGGCCCGCCGCCGTTCTTCGGGGGCTTCCCCGGCGCGCCGTTCGGGGGCTTCCCCGGCTTCGGCGGCGGGGCCATCCCGCCGTTCGTCCCGCCGGTGGTGGTCCCGCCGGCCACGGCCACCCCGGTCGTGCTGTGCGCTACCATCACCCCGGTGCCGCCGACGGCGATCCCGCCCGCGACCGCGACGGCCACGGCGACGGCCACGCCGACCCCCACCGGTACGCTCACCCCGACCATCACGCTAACGCCCTCGGCGACGCCGACGACGACACCGTCGCCGACGGCGACCTTCCCACCGTTCGTGACCGGCTCGCCGGCACCGCTGTGCACGCCTGGCCCCGGTACGGTACTCCCGACGGCCACGGCCACCCCGACCCGCACGCCGACCCCGGGGCCGAGCCCGACCCCGACGCCGCGGCTGTTCGGCCCCACCGATGTCGAGGTGACGCATAACACGCAGGGCGGCCAGCTCGGCGGCGGCAACGACCGCGTGTTCGTGGCCCTGTACAGCGCGAACCAGGTGGCGTTCATCGACCCCACCAACAACTTCGTGTACAACCGCGTCTCGCTGCCCGCCGGCTCGTTGCCCTACGGGCTGGCGTTCACCGACGTGCTGCGCAGCGTGCCGCGGCAGACACTGTTCACCGCCAACAGCGGCAACGGCACGGTGTCGGCCATCGATGTGGCGACGGGCGCCGTGGTGTCCACCATCGCGCTCAACCAGGCCGGCGTCTCCGGCGCGCCGATCACGGCCGCGCCCGTGCCGATCGACCTGGTAGCGCACTCGTTCGGCGACCCGATCACCCGCGTGTACGTCACCGACCGCGCCAACAACGTGATCCACGTGCTCGATGCCATCGCCGGGCCGAGCGGCACCGCCGTGCTGTCGTTCGTGACCCGCATCGCGGTGGGCACGGCGCCCGAGGGCATCGACGTATGCGTCAACTGCGGCGGCAGCGGGGTGGACTTCGTGGTGGTCGCCAACCGCAACAGCAACACCCTGTCGTTCATCAACCCGATCAACAACACCGTCTCGCTCACGCTGACGCTACCCGCGGGCTTCAATCCGACCGGCATCGAGGTGCGCACGGCCGATCCGCAGTCGCGGCTGCTGTACGTGACGGGCTTCGGCACGCCGGCCCCGGCGGCCATCAACCCCTCGGAGACGGGCACGGGCACCACGACCGCCGTGATCGACACGCGCTGCGTGTTCCCCACCGGGCCGGTGCCGAACTGCGGTAGTCCGATCGTCGGGCTGCTCCAGAACCCGCCGGGCGTGCTCGGGCCGTTCCGCGCGGCGGCCAAGGCGCTCAACTTCGGCTCCCCCACCGGCACGCTGCCCGGCAACCGGGTGTACGTGACCAACCGCGGTGCTACCACCAGCCTGGTGACGATCTTCAACGTGCCGCAGGGCGGCGCGCCCGGCCTGGCGCCCGGCGCGGTGATCCCGGCCAGCGGCCCCACGCCGACGCCGATCCCGGCGGCCGGCCCGTTCCCGACGGTACTGCCCGTGGCGACGGCGACCGCTGGGCCGCTGCCGTTCGGGGTGGACTTCGTCGAAGACGTCAACCGCGCGTTCGTCGCCAACTTCGGCGGCAACAGCGTCACGGTGATCGAGGGGCTAGTGCGCATCAACCCCGACATCACGCAGTAGCTGGCCGCCGGGGGACAACGCTCCCCGGCCACTAGCCGGAGCCGCTCGGCCCAGCGCCGGGCGGCTCCCTCCTTCTTCGCCCCCAGAGCGGTGGCAGGACGACGCTGGCCCCGAGTGGGCCCGCGGAGTTCGGCGGCGCCACCCAGCGCCCCAAGCCCGCGGAGGGCAAATGGGGAGCCCGCGCGTGGGCTTTCGCCGCCGCCGCGGTTCGGCTATCATCCCCAACGGGCATCAGCCGCTCGGGAGGAGAGGCCACCATGGCGCAGTTCGTGGCGATCGGCAAGCCCGTCGGCCGCGTCGAGGGTGAGGCGAAGGTTACCGGGACGGCCCGCTACGCCGCCGACATCAACCTGCCCGGCATGCTCTGGGCCAAGTGTCTGCGCAGCCCCCTGCCCCACGCGCGCATCAAGGCCATCGACACGAGCCGCGCCCGCGCCCTACCCGGGGTGCGCGCCGTACTCACCGGCGCCGACCTTCCCGACCGCCGCTGGGGCCGCGCCCTATGGGATATGCAGGTGCTGGCCCGTGACGTGGTGCGCTTCGTCGGCGAGCGCGTGGCCGCCGTGGCCGCCGACGACCGCGAGACCGCCGAGGAGGCCATCAACCTCATCGAGGTGGAGTATGAGGAGCTGCCCGCCGTGTTCGACCCCCTCGAGGCAGCCCAGCCCGACGCGCCAGTGCTCCACCCGGACCTCCTGACCTATCGTGGGCTGCCGGTCCCACCCGCCGAGGTGCCCAAGGACGTCAACAACTGCCACTCGCACATCCGCGTGACCAAGGGCGACATCGCCGAGGGCTTCCGCCAGGCGGTGCGCGTGTTCGAGCACACCTTCACCACGCCCACCGGCCACCACGGCTACATCGAGCCCCATGCCGCCATCCTGCGCCTCAACGACGACGGGTCCATCGAGGCCTGGATGTGCAACAAGATGCCGTTCACGGCCCGCAAGCACCTCAGCGAGCTACTCGAGGTGCCCGAGGAGCGCATCGTCATCCACCAGGCGCACATCGGCGGCGACTTCGGCGGCAAGGGCAGCCTGATGGACCTGCCGATCGCCTACTGGCTGGCGCGCGCCACCGGCCGCCCCGTCAAGATCGTGATGAGCTACACCGAGGAGCTGATGGCCGGCAACCCGCGCCACGCCTCGGTGGTGCGCCTGCGCACCGGGGTGACCGCCGACCACCGCCTCTGCGCGCACCAGGCGGAGATCTACTTCAACAGCGGCGCCTACGGCGGCTTCAAGCCCATGCCGCTGGTCAACCTCGGCGGCACCTTCGAGGCCGGCGGCGTGTACAACATCCCGCACGTCCAGATCGACTCCTACTCGATGTACACCAACAACGTGCCGTGCGGGCACATGCGCTCGCCGGGCGACCCCCAGGTGACGTTCGCGATCGAGTCGCACATGGACATGATCGCCCACGCCCTGGGGCTCGACCCGCTGGAGTTCCGGCTGCGCAACGCGGTCAAGGAGGGCGACCTGTCGCCCACGGGCCAGCGCTGGCGCAACATCAAGCTGAGCGAGCTGTTGGAGCGCACCGCCGC
>Ga0070737_10004530_pt1 | contig 13876 bp, 7 predicted proteins | sample Coa_R1_10_FD_66438 | JGI IMG/M metagenome (GOLD analysis project Ga0070737, IMG submission 66438) | Surface soil microbial communities from Centralia Pennsylvania, which are recovering from an underground coalmine fire - Coalmine... | ecosystem: Environmental > Terrestrial > Soil > Unclassified ... | reverse complement strand
GTTGACGTAGCGGGCCACGTACCAGGCGCTGAAGGCTTCGGGTGCAAGATCGCCAAAAACTGTGTCCCAGGTGCCTGATGTCGCGTAATGGCTTGCCGCCCAGGCTTTCTCCAAAGCGGGCATCAGGCGCCCGCGATGCTCCAGGAGATATGTCATGAGTTCCTGAGGGACTTGCGACTGGTATTGTTGCGTGGCCTGGGGAGAATAGTCGCGGTCCGTACCCAGAAGCCCTGTCTCATTTTCCACCTGCATCATGATCACGGTGCGCGCGGATTCATCCACGCTCTTGATGTGCTGCATGACAGCGGCAAAAGCCTTTGCATCCGCTTCGCGCGCCGCGTTGCAGAAAGGCGAAATGATCTGCATGGGCTGGCCGAGTTCATTCCGCACGCGGAAATACTCTGCGGAGTTCTCTTTGACCCACGATGGCGTGTAAGTCATCTCGCCGTTTTTCCAGGTTCCGAACCAAAGCAGCACCAGCCGCAACCCGTGGCTGCGCGCGCCCTGGATGATGCTGTCGATGAGGTGAAAATCGAAATGGCCGGGCTCAGGTTCAATCAGTTCCCAGTAGATGGGTACTTCCGCCGTATTGGCGTGCATAGCCGTGAGCGAGCGCCAGACCGGCTCAAGGTCTTTGGGATTTGACGCGCTGGAATTGTGCGCCTGACCGCCGAGCATCAAAAACGGTTTCCCGTCCACGAGCAACTGGTAGTGCGTGCCAGCGTGGACAAGCCGCGGAATGGGAGGGCTGCTCTGTGCCCCGAGCGGGCCTGACAAAAGCGCATAAGCCAGAATGGCTGGTAATGGGAGTAAGTTGCGGATTCTTGAACAATGCACATGTGCCTCCAAACGAGAAGGATCAATCTTGCTGGAACCGTCCTGCTGCTCTAAACGGCAAGGCGGTTGGAAGTCCACTTGCACTGGTACGGGCTACCAAGTGTTCTGGGACTACGCCTGCGCCCCGGAATTGAGGAAAACAGGGATGGATTCTACCACTCATGGGATAACATGGAAGCCGGTTTTTACGGTGCCTCGGGGTTCCGGGCCGCCGGGGAAGGGCAGGCCAGCCCTGGAAAGACCATGTTCTACCTGGTGACAAGCGAGGCAATGCACTGGGTTATAATTACATAGAGGAGCAGGACGAATATTGAGTGATGATGGCCCAGCCAGGAAGAGGGAACCTGTCGGCGAGCTCCCACGGAAACGAGGGTCGCACCGAGGCCAGCAGGCTAGCCTCCTTTGCTTTTCTTTGGTACTGTTTGCCGCTACAGCATGGTGCGCGCCTTCGAAGACCTCTACAGGGCCGGTGAAGCTCGAGCCCGCCCAGACTCTCAGCAAAATTGACATCGATCTTCTTGATGATATTTCGCGCCGGTCGTTCCGTTATTTCTGGCAGAACAGTGATCCACACACCGGCCTTGTACTCGATCGTGCAAGATTTGACGGACGGCCTGGAGACACCTCCGAGCATAAGGACGTGTCGAGCATTGCAGCCACAGGCTTCGGCTTGACTGCTTATTGCATCGCCGCCGGGCACCGTTGGATCAGTCCCGCGGTCGCGCGGCAGCGAATTCGCACAACACTCAATTTCTTTGCCTATCACGCGCAGCAGAAACACGGCTGGTTCTATCATTTCCTTGACGCAAGAACAGGCAAGCGCGTGTGGAAGAGTGAAATATCGTCGATTGACACGGCGCTTCTGCTTGCCGGAGTCCTGACCGCCAGACAGGCTTTCCCAGACGATCCTGAAATCGTCAGGCTGGCGAACCTTATTTACGATCGCGTCGATTTCAAGTGGATGCTGAACGGCGACCCGCTGTTCCTCTCTCATGGCTGGAAGCCTGAAACAGGTTTTCTGCCGTACCGCTGGGACACATACAGCGAGGCCGCGATCCTTTATATACTGGCCATCGGATCACCCACCCACCCAATCTCTCCGGATTCTTGGTTTGGGTGGAAACTGCCGGTTGTGCACTCAGCGGGATACACCTACATTGGTGGAGGGCCGATCTTTATTCAGCAGTATTCCCAGGCGTGGCTCGACCTGAGAAACCGCACTTATACTCAGGTCCCTGGCGAAGACCGGATCGTTCCGCGCGTGAATGTGTTTCAAAATGCGATCGTAGCGACCCGCGCACAGCAGGCGCTCGGGATAGATCTTTCGCAAAGATACCGTGGTTATTCCGAGAAAATTTGGGGGATTACGGCTTCTGACAGCGCCAGGGGTTATGTGGCCTGGGGAGGCTCGCCCGACGATTCGCGGATTGATGGCACGGTGGTCCCCAGCGCGGCGGCAGGTTCAGTGATGTTTGCTCCGAACATCTGCATCCCGGCACTGCGTGCCATGCTGCTGAAATATGGCAGAAAGATTTACGGACGCTACGGGTTCGCTGACGCCTTCAACCCTACGACGGGATGGGTGAGCCAGTACGTCATCGGCATTGACGTCGGCATCACGCTGCTCAGCGCGGAGGACCTGCGCACGGGAAACGTCTGGCGATGGTTCATGGGAAATACCGACGTCGAGCGGGCGCTTGACATGATCGGGCTTGTACCGACCCCGCGGTCCACACAGCAGGAACAGATCAGCGGTCCGGCGCCGCCACCGAAGGAGAATTCCGACGCAAAGGCCGAGAGAATTTCCTCAAATGAACAAACGCCGCAGGAGATCCGCATCGGCGGCAATCATCGCATTCCGGCTTCGGCGTTTAAATACAAAATCCCAATTCCCACAGATCAGGCTGATTGAAACAGGTATTCGAAAGCGGGGAGACAACGATTCAGACCTGTGGCGGCGGAGCTTCGTCACCGGTAGCGGACAAACCAGGGAACGGATCCAAAGGCAGCTTGCCGTCTCCCCGTGTGGGTTGCTTGCCGGCTGTCGGCTGCTCGACTAAAGCGTTTAATGATGCGGAGTCCTTCTTTCGTGCACGCGGCGGAAGCTGTGGCGCACTTGCTGAAGCGGCCTCTTCGGGCGCGGCCCTTGAAATCTTTTCATGTAGAAGCAGCTCCGCAGCCTTAACGCGGGGTTCCTGGTGAAACCAACGTTGCAGTGGATAATCGGCAAGCACATTGCATGCAGCCAGCAGGCTCATGCCCTGATGATGTGCCATCCAGCATCGGACGAGTGCATGGTCCGCGCCCTCAGGCATTGGCGGGTTGGTGTAGTCGGCTGACTCGTAAAAACCGTAGCGGCCGAACCACCCCTTTTCACTCATTGCTCTGAGATTACGGGCTGCCGCGGGGGCATTCACCAGCAGCCCCAGAAAAGCCGCGTAGGGCGCAACGACGACATCCGTCGCAACGTTGGGATCCATCGCGAGCCCAGGCAGCCCGAAAGCGCGGTACTGGTAAATGCCGTCGGCATCCTTCGTGTTGTAGGCCGCTTCCGAAATACCCCACGGGATGCCGTGTTTCTTGGCGAATTTCTGTTGGCAGAGTACCGCCGAGTAGATGTTCTGGTCGAGCATCGTGCCGTCGTAGGAGCGCATCCAGAGCAGTGGCATGAGGTACTCAAACAGCGTCCCGCTCCAGGAAACAATCGTAATTTCACCCTGCTCAATCGCCCGCGCCCTGCCCAGATGGAACCACGCTTCCTGCCGGATATCGCCTTTAGCAATGGCGATAAAGACGGCGGTGCGCGCTTCGGTGCCAAGCAGGTCATAGTAAGATTTTGCCGGCTTGCGGTTATCGACGTCATAGCCGATCCAGAGCAGTTTTCTCTTGGGGTTATAAAGAAATCTGAAGTCCATGGCCTGCAAGAGCGCCTCGGCCTCATCGGCAATGCGGCCCAGCCTGCCGGCCATTTCCATCGCCTTTTGTGCGCAAATCTCAAGACGCGCGCGCAAAGAGCCAATGGCTTCTGCTGCGCCCTCCTTGCCTTCAGAAGTTGCTTCCTGGAGCTTTGCCCTGAGGACGGCGGACTGGGATGGAAGCGATGCTATCGTAACCTGGGCCTGCGGAGCTGACAGTTGCAAGTCGGCATATTCTGGCAGCAACCACGGCATCAACGTTCTGATTGTTCTTTGCAAGGCCTCAATGCGATCCAGTGTTTCCGAAAGCCACCACGCCAGTTCGTCCGTTGCAGCAAAATTCCCGGCATCGGCGCGGCCGTCGGTCCCGCGCAGCGCGGACAGTGTTTCGTGAATTTCATTGCGCAGCCGCGGAAGCAAGGGGACCCAGTCCGTTGGGGCGTTGCCAGCGCCCTCAACGGCGCGGCCAAGTTCCTGGATGCGTTGAACGACATCCGCCGGAGGAGCTTTCAAATTCAAGACATGCAACACAAGCCCGAAATGGTCGCGGACGCCCTGCCACGATTGTTGGGCAACGATCGGCTCGTTCGTGATGCCAAGGCACGCCCGTTTCAGGGTCCACAGGCACGCAGCAAGGTTCCCGCTGTCAACTGTGGAGACGAATTGCGGCGCAATGGGCTGGAGCGTCTTGGCATCGTACCAATTGAGGAAATGCCCCCTGTAGCGCGCAAGTTTCCTCACGGACTGCAGTGTGGCTTCGGTCTGGTCGATGAACTCCGCGAGCGTGAGATAACCAAGATGATAAGCTGCAAGCCGGGCGTTCAGAAGAATCCCAAGGTTGGTTGGTGAAATCGTGTTGACGACCGCGGGCGGCGTCTCTTGAACGCGGTCGGGCACGAGCCAGTTGACGCCGGCGTTGCTGAATTCGCGAAAATAACGCCACGTGACGAGCGCCGCGTGGCGCAAAAAAGTTTTGTCCCGCACATCCAGATGGTTCTTGCGCCGGTGCGGCGGCTGGTTGACCCATCGCGTAAACTTGCCGGCAAAAAGCCAGAGCGCCAGGACCGGGCCGGCGGCGTACAATGCCGACGGGCGCAGGAACGCCAGCGAGCCCGCCGCAACGGCGGCGAAGAGCGGCGTTAAGTCAAGATACCTTTCTACCGCAGTCCTTTTTCCTGTGCCCATCTCGGCTTCAGCGGCGGTTTCCCATTCGAGCAGGTTCCGGTGAGTAATCGTAAGCCGCGTAATCGTCCGGATGATGGCGTCCAGCATCACGAACGCCATGTGCGGCAGAAACACCAGCATGACGAACACCTGCAGGTGGCCGGTGGCAAAGTCATTCGCGCGCTCTTTCAGGAAGCCCTTCAGGTTGTCCGCTCCTTTCATGCGCATTAAGGCGAAGAACAACTGAACGTATGTCGGCATCAGCAGGAGCGCCAGAGTAACAAGCGTCCAATAGAGCGGTCCTCCGGGGAAGAAGAACCAGCCGGCGAGCAGGAGCAGGAAAAGATTCAACTCGATCAGGCTGCGGCGAAGGTTGTCAAAGATTTTCCAGCGAGACAGCAGGGTAATGGGATTTGCGACCAGCCTGCCGGAAAAGTCGGGTACGCGTGGGAAAATCCAGCGCAGGATTTGCCAGTCGCCGCGTGTCCAGCGGTGCAGCCGGCGGCAATAGGCGCTGAAGTGTGAGGGATAATCATCAATCACCTCAATGTCGGAGACGAGGCCCGCGCGAGCATATACCCCTTCAATCAGGTCGTGGCTGAGCAGAGCATTCTGCGGGAAGCGATTGCCGAGCACGCGCTGGAAAGTTTCGACTTCGTAGATGCCCTTGCCGGTAAAGCTGCCTTCGGCAAAAAGGTCCTGATAGACGTCGGAGACAGCCCGCGTGTAGATGTCAATCCCCGTCTCGCCTGAATAGATGCGCGCCAGGCGCGATTTGCGCGCGGACTCTATGCTGATTCCTACGCGCGGCTGGAGTATGCCGTAGCCCTCCACGACGATGTTGGTCCTGCGATCGATCACGGCGCGGTTCAGCGGATGGGCAATCGTGCCGACCAGCTTATGCGCGGTGTCGCGCGGAAGCCGCGTATCAGAATCAAGCGTAATGACGTAGCGGGTCCGGCGGAGCAGAGAGAGGTTGCCGACCTTGATGGGGAAATTGTCAACACCGTTCAGCAGCAGCCAGTTCAGGTCCAGAAGCTTGCCGCGCTTTCTTTCCCACCCCATCCAGGCGTTTTCCTGCGGATTGAAAACATGACGGCGGTAGAGATGAAAGAATGTGCCCTGATGCTCCGCCCCGTATTTCCGGTTAAGCTGCTCGATCAGTGAACTGCACAGGCCGGCCAGTTCTTCCTGCTGGGCGGAAGGCGAGCGAGCATCAGGGGAATCGGTCAGGAGCGCGAAGTGCAGGTTGGGATCGCGGTTGGCGAGGTAGCGAACTTCAAGCAACTCCACCATGTGTCTGACTTCTTTTTCATTAAGCAGGAGCGTCGGAACCACGACCAGGGTCTGGAATTCCGCTGGAATGCCATCAGAAAAATCGAGCCGGGGAAGCCGCCGAGGAGGCAGAAGCCAGGCGGTGAGATGATTCATCAATCCGACCGCAGCCTGGCTCGCCGGTATCAGCAGAAGCAAGCCGGGAAGGAACGGAATCAGTGTGCCCAGGTGCCGAAGAAGAAGGTAAATCATCACCAGCGTCGTGAGTTCGACGCCTGCGACGTAATAGACCTCAGGCCACTCGAGAACGGCGTCTTTGATTTTCTTTTTGAGCGACGGCTGGTAGCCAATGCTTCTCTTCAGCCTTTGGGCGCCCGCGTCGAGGAGATAATATCCGGCGTTGCTTCGCCGCTCGGTAGCCCGCTGGTTCGTTCCCCATTTTCGTTCCTTGGCACGGCGGGCGAAGATGACGGCGCGCCGGGCGATTTCGATTTCGCTGAGCCGCGAGTATTGGGCAAGTTCGGACACGGCATCGCGGTAAAGCTGCCGGCTTTCAAAATCCATTCTCGGATAAGCCCCCGAGGGGTCGCGACGCAATATGTGGTCCACGACGCAGTGCGCTTCGAAGAACTCTTTCCACTCCATCTGCGAGATTTCGTGGAGGCTTGCGATCACCCTGGATGGAGGGGGCGAGGATAATTCGCCGTGGCCATTGCGGTTTCCCGAGCCGTCTGCGGTGGTTTCGCAGGCATGCCCCAGTTGCTCCAGCAGCACCAGCAGGAGGAGCGGCTTCAGGGCCCAGAGTTCCTTCATCTCAAGCGGGGATACCTGCTGGATTCCGGCCAGATATTCCCCAAAGCTTTCTTCGTCGAATGCGAAATTCACTGCTTCAAGATAGCTGGTTGCGATCAGGTGCGCGCGCGCAAGCACTTCAGGCTGGTCGTTCGCTCGACGTACGCAAGGGAGCTTTTGGATGGATTTCAACGCCTGTTGGACTTCTTTGAAGGCACCGCGGAGAAAGCGGGCATTGTCCAGTATCCATCGTTGCTCGGAAGTGACCGTCCTTCCTGCCGGGAAGGCGCTGCGGATAATCCGGACTGCACAAGAAACGGACGTGTTGGCTTTCTTCCAGGAGGTTTTCGGACCCTTCGGCCTTTTGCCGGATGTGACGGCAGACCATCGACGCGCCTGGCGGATGCCAAGCGCCCTCAGCCATTCGTTCTGAAGGTTGTCTGAAGCCTGGCGAGTTGTTCCGTGGTTGTCTGTGTTGTTAAGCTCAAGTGCATCGCCGCCTGAGGGGAGGCGGTCCACTTCGTCAGGCGGCCGGCCATCGTAAGAGGTGCTCATTCGAAAATCGTCTGCCCTTTCTTATCGATAATTCGAAGCCTGCAACTCGAACATCTTGGAATAACGCTCGCCGCGCGCCATCAATTCGCTGTGGCAGCCATCTTCAACAATCCTTCCGCCTTCCAGCACGAGAATGCGGTCCGCCATGCGGACGGTGGAAAAACGGTGTGAAATCAGCAGGGCCGTCTTGCCCGTGGTCAGCTCAGAGAAGCGTTCGAATACTTCTCGCTCCGATCTTGCGTCGAGCGAGGCAGTCGGCTCATCGAGAACCAGCAACTGCGCATCGCGCAGGTAAGCGCGCGCCAGAGCGAGCTTCTGCCATTCGCCGCCGGACAGGTCCACGCCGCCTTCAAAGCGCCTGCCCAGCATCTGTTCGTAGCGGTGCGGCAGGCGGAGCAGGACGGCGTCTGCAAGGCTCTTGCGTGCGGCTGCGGCGATGCGGCTGAAGTTGTTGAGCTCTTCGATCTTCCCCATGGCGATGTTTTCCCGCCCCGTCATTTCATAGCGCATGAAATCCTGAAAGATGACAGCGATTTCGCGATGCAGGTCTTCGAGATCGTAATCGCGCAGGTCAACGCCATCCAGGAGAATTCGCCCGGAAGTCGGATCGTAGAGCCGCGTGATCAGCTTCACGATCGTCGTTTTGCCCTGGCCGTTTTCTCCGACAAGGGCAATGCGCTGGCCCGGTTCGATGCGGAGGTTCAGGTCTTCCAAGACGGCGCGTGATGTTCCCGGGTAGGTAAAGGTAACGCGGTCGAACTCAAACCCCTGGCGGATCGGTCTCGGAGCAGGTATGGCGTTCGGCTTTGTCTTGACTTTCGGCTCGACGGCAAACAGGTTCAGGAAATCGGTAAGGAACAGCGACTGATCGGCGATGCCGGTGAAGCTTGAGAAAAGCTGCTGGATGTTGCTGCTGGCTCCCGCGATGGCAGCGGCCAGATAAACAAGGTCCTTTATGGTCAGCGCGCCGTGGATTGTACGATAGATCACAAACGCATATGCGCCGTAGTAAGCGGTCGCGCTCAGCAGTGAGAAAAGACCGGTGGCAAAGAGCTTGCGCCTCAGCAGGGAAACGTCCTGCTCATAGATTTCGTCGGAGAGTTGCGCGTATTTACGGGTCAGATGACTGCTGAGCCCGAAAAGTTTAAGTTCTTTGGCGCTTTCTTTGCTCGCACCCAATACGCGCAGATAATCAAGCTGGCGGCGGACAGGCGTCTGCCGGAACCTTAAAGCATAGCCGAGAAAAGCAAAGTGGCTTTCTCCAAGAAACGCCGGAAGGACGCCGGCGATCAGCAGCAGCAGGATCCAGGGCGAAAAAAGACAAATACTGACGGAAAAGGTGAGGGCCGTGACAAATTGCTGCAGAGTTCGGCCTACGGCCTGAATCATGCTGACGCGGTCTGTGGCCTGCACACGCGCGCGCTCCAGCTTGTCGTAGAATTCCGGGTCTTCGTAGCATTCCAGATCCAACCGCGAGGCATGCGCCATCACCTTGATGCTTACATGGCGAATAAACCTGTCCGCGAGAATGTTGTCGCAATAATCAATCGTACGTGAAAGGATGGCTCCGCTCAGCGCCAGGCCGAATTCTGCTGCGACCAGCCACCAAAAATGCGGAGACAACGGCTCCTTGCCTTTCACCACCGCTGCTACTTCGCCGATGATTGCAGCGGAGACCGCCGCAATGCCGATTGGAATCAGCGCCGACAGCACTTGCAAGACCAGACCCGCGGCTGCAACCCCCGGGCCGGATTCCCACACAATCCGCAATCCGGGCGGAACATTGCGCAGCGCACGGAGGCGGTCGCGCCAGGAATTCTCAAAGGGCTGGTTAGAACGGTTCTCCGCCATCAATGATTTCTCGCGGGCCCGTAGCGTCTGAACGTCTGCCAAGTTGAATTCGGAATGGACCCTGATGTGGTCTGCAACACATATTATAGAGGCAATCTCACTGCCGAATTCAGACAATTCAAGAGTGGCGCAACCCTCTAATATTTCAATGCGTTATACAGGAGCAAAAGTCCAGCGTCATCCCCAAGGGAGCGCGGACAGTAAAAACTACAGCCAGTGTGCAATAACGAACATTTCAGCAAACTGGAAACTCCAACCGAAATCGCGTTACAGCGGCAGCAAATCCTGTTTCGAATGCACACGCCAGCGAACTCAATTCGGATAACACGTTGAAAATACAGAATGTGGTTTTATTTGGAGGAGTCGGAATCCAGGAGGTAAGTCGGTTTTACCTCCCGGACTCCGAATCTGGAGGAGTTGAAGCGTGTCTGACCTGCCATGGGGTTAAGCACTTGGCATGCCAAAGGCCGGCTGGATTGTGGACACAAATTCGCCCGCCCTTATTTCACTCAGGCGGATGTTTAATTAGGCATTGCCCGAACTTTGCACGAGCTTGCTGGAGCCTTACCCGCCAACGGCTCTCAATCGAAAACGCCGCGACGTAGCGCATTCTCCCCAGGCAGAATCCGACCTCACAAGCTTGATTGACGCTTGTGCGATGCTATCCTCGGGAGCAGTGCACCAATTCAGCCCTGTTAATTCCAGTGATCAGTGTACGCCAGATGAAAGATGCTGTAAGCAGTGTCGCGGCACTGGTCCTGCAACTGCTTTAAATGGAATTCAACGTCCTTCGGCGACATAGAGGGAAACGCTTCACGCAGCGAACTGCGAATGCCGGCGACAACTGGGATCAGCGCTTCCTCCGACATGAGTCCGAGGTCTAATATGCCTTCAAATTCACGCACCAGGATCGTTTTCACTTCGCGGTCAAAGTCCGACAACGACATAGCCGGAAACATGAGCCCCCTCCCCAACCCTATGTTTGGCCTTGCTCCTTCAGCCGTCTTCCGCGACCCTGATTACACTATCGAATATCATTATCTTAAGTCCGCTGGCAATGGTACTTTGGTCCTGTTAAAAGGTTTGCTAATGCGAACCGAAGTAAGCCTGAAGGACAGGAAAGTGAAAGCGCAAAAGTCCTGTCCTTCTCAATGTTTTGAAAGGCATCAGCGGCCCGCCGCCGCTTTGCCCTGGATGGCAATTTCCCCTGAGCCAACGTGTCGAATGCGCACTACGTAGCCACCCCCGCGCAGTGCTTCCAGGGAGTATCCTTGTTCTTTCAAATCCCTTCGCTCGGCAAGTTCCGAGCCTCCCGCCATGACAATTTGCGGTTTGAAATTGAGGCGCAGGACCTCGGTAGCGCCCGCGTCAAAGGTTTTGTATTCGATTCTGTCAGTGCCATAGGTTACTTTCTGGACCACGGAACTTGAATGGAGCAGGTGGTTCTGGTGCAAGGGTGCCCACTCCGGAACGGCACCCATCACCCAGTTAAAGTGCCTCAGGTAGTCGGCATAGCCGTCGCTCCACCAATATCCCTCGTCTCCGTAGTCTGTGCCGCAACAGGAAATCCTGCCGTCGGAGTCGGCATAATACGTCGCGTAATTCAGCGACCTGAAAGCATCATGCCGGGCCTGAAGGTCGCCCGTCTTTGGATAATAAAGAGCATTGATCGCCGCCCAGCGTCCTGTAGCGCTTCCATCCCCCGCACGAGAACAGCAGCCACTCTCATTTCCATGAATGAGGTCGGGACGATGCTGCTCGTTGATGGCCCAGGCACCAAAGAAAGGCCCCAGCCCCTCGTAGTGCCGCACCCAGTCGATCAGATGCCCCACATGGGCGACCCAATGGGGGTCAATGGCTGCCGGATCCGGGCGGGTTAGAATGTAATACGCAGTATAATCAGGAATCTGCTGGTTGAGGTTCTCTGTGTCCTTCGGCACATCTTCAAAGTAGCCGCTCCATTTGTCCCACGCTTTGCTGCCCGGGTTCAGCGGGTAATCAAGCAGCCACCTCCGCGCCATGTCACGTGCCTTCCGGTAACTGGCAACATCGCCCTGCCTGATCCGAATCAGTTCATCGAAAAGGCGCAACGGCGAGACGACCGCTCCACCGTACTCTTCGCCGTCCAAGACCGCTCCCGTGCGGGCGTCCACGCGGAACGGCCAGGGCGTGTGGTCAGCGTCCCCCGGGCGCACATGAGAGGCCAGCGCATCAGCGCAGTGAATCGCCGCCTCCAGATATTTCTGTTCGCCGGTCATTTCGTAGAACAGCGCATAACCGATTCCCAGTTCTCCAACCTTGTCTGTTTCTATTCCGCCGTAAAATTCGCGCGGCATATCCTGAATGCAGCGGCCGTAATCGGCGTCGTTGCCGCAGGACGTGGCAAAAGGCACGCCGGGCCAGTTCCAGTCGGAGGGTGTTGTGCCGTGTGCAAGCTGATAATCCAGCATGCGCTGAACAACCGACTTGGCCCGCTCGTCGCCCGAATAGGGGTACCACGCGACCAGCGAATCCACCATGGAGCCGTAAACCATGGCTGGATTGTGCTGCCAGTAGATGCCCTGGAGTGTCTTGGGGCTGAAGACGGAATTGATCAGATAGATTTTGAGCCCGGTTTTGGGATCGTCCGGGACCCTGTTCTCCAGGAAGTCCCAGCCGAGGCGCAGGACCTTATCGTATCCAAGGTTTTCTTCAGGGTGATACCAGGCCAGCAGCCTGCCCCTGGAATCTAACACGGCTTGATGCCACGGCAACTGCGCGTTGACGAACCCTTGTCCGTGTGAGGCAGAGGTTGCGAAAAGCACTAAAGCAGGCGTGATTACGAACTTAATAAACCGCTTTTGGCAGATCCTTCCGTCCATTTCATTCTCCCTGTTCCTGATGCAAGTTGAAAAACCGGCAGTCCATTCAGCCTGTCCTTATCGCTCGCCCTCCTCTCAATCGCTGTGGATCCGCCGAGCTATCCGCATACTATATGCCAGCGAAGAACCCGGAACCAGCCCTGGCAGCCTAATATGGGCCTCGAAAGCTCGCGATTTCAAAAGGTCCCGAAACGCCAACAACAATTTCCCAGATTGCGAATTCATCCGCGCTCGCGTAATAATGAGTACCATGACATCGACAACTGCTTTTGCCGAAGGGCAATACGCCCATACACCTGATTTCGAACAAAAACTCGACCGCCTGGCGGAGGTCGCAGTGCGCGTCGGATTGGGGCTCGGACCAGGCCAGCAACTTGTTATGACCGCCCTGCTGGACGCCGTCCCGCTGGCCCGCCGCATCACGGAACACGCTTACAAGGCCGGTGCGACGCTGGTAACCACATTGTTTGGCGACGAAGACTCCACTTTGCTGCGCTACCGTTATGCTCCAGACGCCAGCTTCGATGCCGCACCTTCGTGGCTTTATGAAGGCATGGCCCAGGCTTTTCGCAGCGGCGCCGCGCGCCTGGCGATTGCCGGCGGCAACCCTGCACTGCTTTCGGGCGAGGATCCGGAAAAGGTCAGTCGGGCGAACCGCGCTACCTCGAAAGCCTATCGGCCGGCGATGGAACTTATCACCCGGCATGATATCAATTGGACGATCGTCGCCTGTGCGACACCGGCGTGGGCCAAAGCGGTGTTCCCCGACCTGCCGGCTGACCAGGCCCTGGCGAAGTTGTGGAATGCCATCTTTGCGGCTTCACGCGTTGATCAGGCGGACCCCATAGCCGCTTGGAAGGCGCATGATGCGAAACTGCACGCCTGGGCCGAGCGCATGAACGAAAAGCGCTATTCTGCGCTTCATTTCAAGGGCCCTGGTACGGATTTAAAAGTCGGACTGGCCGACGATCATCTCTGGCTTGGCGGCGGCACGACGGCAGGAAACGGCCGGTACTGCATTCCCAATATGCCAACCGAAGAAGTCTTCACCACCCCGCACAAAGACCGCGTGGAGGGCCATGTGACCAGCACCAAGCCATTGTCACACCAGGGAACGATGATCGAGGGCATTTCCGTGCGCTTCGAAGCCGGGCGCATTGTCGAAGCGCATGCCGCACGAGGCGAGCAGGTATTGCAACGACTGATCGAGGCGGATGAAGGCGCACGGCGGCTGGGCGAAGTTTCGCTGGTGCCGCAATCTTCGCCGATCGCATCGAGCGGGTTGCTCTTCAACAATACGCTCTTCGATGAGAATGCCGCCTGCCACATTGCGCTGGGGCAAGCTTACAGCAACTGCATCAAAGGCGGCGAGAAACTCACGCCGGAAGAACTTGCCGCGCGCGGGGCGAACGAGAGCATCATTCACGTCGATTGGATGATTGGGTCGGAGAAGATTGACGTGGATGGTCTCACATCTGACGGCCGGGCAGAGCCTGTAATGCGCGCGGGCGAATGGGTGTAGAATTCGGCACGCCGCATGCGCGATCGTTTATGAAAGCAGGAAAATCCGCCCTTCCAATGCGCACATCTGCAGCCCCCTGACTCTTGCCCGGACGTGCGCTGTGC
>Ga0070737_10004529_pt1 | contig 13878 bp, 9 predicted proteins | sample Coa_R1_10_FD_66438 | JGI IMG/M metagenome (GOLD analysis project Ga0070737, IMG submission 66438) | Surface soil microbial communities from Centralia Pennsylvania, which are recovering from an underground coalmine fire - Coalmine... | ecosystem: Environmental > Terrestrial > Soil > Unclassified ... | reverse complement strand
AATGCGGCTCCACGGCCGGGCTGGCGCCATTCTGGATTTGGCGAGCGCGCCGGGCCGCCACCAGTACGTAACGATAGTTGCTATCGAAGCCTTCAGCCAGTTTCATAGCTCACTCCGAAACCGTGGGAAATCGGGAAAGATCAAACGTCGCCAGGATCGTTTCGACCTGCTTCATCATGGACTGCCGCAGCGCCCCTTCGGCAACTGCCAGCACCCGCAGGTCTTTCGCGGTTGGGGCCGCATGGGAGCGCTTCAACCGCTCGGCTTCCACGATCGATTGGAGGACATCAATCGACTCCTCCAGCCGGTCGTTGACCAAAATATAGTCGTACTGGGCAAAATTCTCAATCTCGCGCGACGCCGTCTGCAGTCGGCGCTGAAGAATCGCCTCGGTATTGAAGGGCTGCGCGCCGTCGCCCATCCGTTGCCGTTGCAGTTCGTCATCGGCCTCAGCGCGCCGGCGCAGCCGTCGCTCGAGTTCCGCGCGTGACGGCGGCAGCACGAAGATACTCACGGCTTCCGGGAGTTTGCCCTTCACCTGCGCCGCGCCTTGCACATCGATGTCCAGCAGCAGGTCTTGACCGCGCGCCGCGGCTTCCTGCAGGAACCGCTTGGCCGTACCGTAATAGTTGCCGAAGACCTCCGCCCACTCCAGGAATTCGTCTCTGCGAATCATGCGCTCGAACTCTTCCCGGCTGATGAAGAAGTATTCGCGTCCCGACTGCTCGCTGCCGCGCGGCGGGCGGGTGGTGTAGCTGATGGAAAATTCCAGGTTGGGGACGATGCGCCGCAGCTCGTTGGTCAAGGTAGACTTGCCCGAGCCCGAAGGCGCTGAGATGATGAAGACGATTCCGCTCATTCCAGGTTCTGGATCTGTTCGCGCGCTTTTTCGATTTCCGATTTCATCGCCAGGCCGAGTTCGGTAATGCGCAGCGCTTCCCCCACCACGCCGGTGGTCTTGGACATCAGCGTGTTGGTTTCCCGGTTCATCTCCTGCAATAGAAAGTCGAGCTTCTTGCCCACTTCCCCGCCGGCATCCAGCAGGGCCAGGAAGTGGTGAATGTGGTTCTTCATCCGCACCAGTTCTTCCTGGATATCGCTGCGCTCCGTCAGCATCGCCGCTTCTTGCAGGATGCGGTCGTGATCGACGTGCGCCCCCAGCAGTTCCTGCATACGGCCATGCAGCTTTTCCTGATAGGCCTTCAGCACCCGGCCGCGCAACTGATCAATTTCGTGGGTCGCCGAGGAGAGCTGGGCCATGCGCGTGCGCAACTCCTCTACTGCGCCGCGGCCTTCTTCCTCGCGCATGTGATTGAGCCGCGTGATGCACTCTTCCAAGGCGGTTGTTACCTGCTCCTCCAGGGCCGCCATGGCATCGCCGTTTTCCGCCGCATTCAGCGCCCCCGGCAGCTTCAGGACCGCGTTCAGGTCAGGCTCGGCGCTGACCCCAAATTCCTCTGCCACCTCGCGGAACGTGCGCAGATATCCCCCGACCAGATCACGATTGACCGCAAAGGCCTCGCCGCTGCTGCGCTCCAGCCCGAGTGTGACCTCGATGTGCCCGCGATGCAGGCGCTCCTTGAGCACACGCCGCACCTTGACCTCCAGCGGGTCCAGTTCCGCCGGCAGCCGCAGATGGAGATCGAGGAAGCGATGGTTCACCGACTTCAGACTGAGGGTGAGCGTGAGCTGGTCGTCCACATGGACCTTGACCTGCGCGTAGCCGGTCATGGATCGGATCTTCATGGCGCGTGCCTATGCGGTCCCGGAAGCTGCCTCGATGTCCTCGAACTGCAAATCATACAACCGGCGATAGGTGCCGGCCCGCCCGATGAGGCACTCGTGCGAGCCTTCATCCGTAATCATGCCGTTCTCCAGCACCAGGATTCGGTCCGCCCGCCGCACGGTGGAGAGCCGGTGAGCGATGACAAACACCGTGCGCCCGGCCATCAGGTTCTGCAGCGCCGATTGCACCAGCGCCTCGCTCTCAGTGTCCAGCGCCGAGGTGGCCTCGTCGAGAATCAGGATGGGCGCGTTCTTCAGGATGGCGCGCGCAATGGAGAGCCGTTGCCGCTCGCCGCCGCTCAGCCGCAAGCCGCGCTCGCCGACCACGCAATCGTAGCCGCCGGGCAGGGACATGATGAAGTCGTGCGCCAGCGCCGCTCGCGCCGCCTCTTCCACCGCCCGCTGGGAAACTTGCGGTTGGCCGTAAGCTATGTTGTTGCGGACCGTGTCATTGAACAGAATGGTGTCCTGGGTCACGATGGCCACTTGCGAGCGCAGCGACGCCAGGCTGACATCGCGCACATCATGGCCGTCGATGAGTAACCGCCCCCGGCTAACATCGAAGAAGCGCGGCAGCAGGTGGACCAGGGTCGTCTTGCCTGAGCCGCTAGAGCCCACAATCGCCACCACCTCGCCGGGGCTCACTTCCAGGTTGATGTCATGCAGGACTTCCCGCTCCTCGTCGCTGGAATAAGCGAAATGTACGTGTTCGAAACGGATGCCTTGGTGAAACGCCGGCAGCTTGATGGCGTCCCGCTTCTGTTGCACCTCGTCCTGCGCATCCAGGAAGTGGAAGATTTGCTCCGAGGCACCCAGCGCCTGCTGGAAATTATTGTTGAACTGCCCGAACTTGCGCACCGGCTCATACAACTTAAAGACCGCGACGATGAAGGCAATGAAAAACCCCTCGCTCATGTAGCCGTGCTTGATGCTGTCACGTCCCAGCAGGATCAGGAGCGCGATGGCGATGGCGCCAAAGCTGTCCATCAGCGGGGAATTCAGCGCAAACGCCGCCGCCGAACGCAGGTTCGCCCGGAACAGGCGCCGCGCGGCGTCGCGGAAGCGCCCCATCTCCCACGCCTCCATGCAGAACGCCTTGACCACGCGGATGCCGGTGATGGTTTCATGCAGCAAATTGTGAATTTCTGCCAGCTTGTCCTGGCCTTTGCGCGTGGTGGTGCGAACGCGGTCGCCTACCCGGCGCGCCGATGTGATTACGAAGGGCACGAAGATCAGCAGCACCCAGGTCAGATGTCGGCCCAATTTCACCACCACGACGGCGATGAAAATAAAGGTAAAGAACTGCTGCAGGAACTCGGCCAGCACGCTGGACATGGCAAACTGGATGCGCTCCACGTCGTTCACAATGGCCGACAGCAGCGTCCCGGTTGAGTATTGCTGGAAAAATCCCACCGAACGGCGCAGCGCTGCGGCATGAACGTCGTTGCGCAGATCAGTCACCATACCGAAGCCGGCGTAATTTGCCAGATACGTGCCGCCATAATCAAAAATGCCCTTCAGAATGGTGGAAACGATCAGGGCAAAGGCAACTGCCGACCAAACGTTGTGCAGGTGTTGGGGGACGAAGGAACGCAAATCCAATCGGTGGCCAAACATCCGGCCCGGCAACAGTGGAAGCGCGCGCGACTGCGACGCCGGATTCAGCACCGTGTCCAGCACCGGTCCCACCAGCAGCAGGCGAAAGGCATCGAGCAGCCCAACCAGCGCCATGGAGATCACCGACGCGGTCAGGTAGAACCAATAAGGCTTGAAGTATCGAAGAAGTCGGTTCAGTCGATGCATAATCTGCCGCGATCTGCACCAACACGCTGGGGAGCGCAGCGGCAGGCCAGAACACACTCGCACGAATTAACGGCCAAGACCCGATTCTACTGGATTTGCCGGGAAGAGAAAAAGCCATACAGGAAAGGCTTCCGACTCGTGACTAAAGTTGCGGGGTCCGCCTTTCCCGAAAGAACGCCTGCAGCAGGTCCATACAGCGCGCCGCCAGCACGCCGGAGCTGACTTCCACCTGGTGATTCAGCTTGGGATGATTGAGCACTTGCAGCATGGAGCGCACGGCGCCCGCCTTGGCGTCTTCCGCGCCATAAATCAGCCTGCGGATACGCGCGTGGGTAATGGCGCCGGCGCACATCGCGCACGGCTCGACCGTCACATACAAGTCGCAGTCCAACAGGCGATAGTTGCCGAGCGCTTGCCCGGCCTCGCGCAGCGCCAAGATTTCGGCGTGGGCCGTAGGATCATGGGCGCTGAGCGGCCGATTACATCCCCGGCCCACAATGCGCCCCTCGCACACCACCACCGCGCCCACGGGAACTTCCCCCAGCGCGAGCGCCCGCTGCGCCTCGCGCAGGGCTTCTTCCATCCACAGCTCGTCGGAGTGCATACAGAAGCAATTAGCAATTAGCGACTAGCAATTAGCTGTGACGATAAGCGCGGACCACGGTCATCCCCGAAGGTACTGGCGCAAAAAGAGTCACGCTGTCGCCGAGAGCCCGAGTCTTAAGAGACGAATAAGCCGCGCTGGCGAATGATTGACCGGCTGATCATAATCAGGGCTCCTCGCCAAATCGGATCGAAGAAACACGACGGCTCCGGCAACAGCGAACAATGCAGCTATAACAATGACATAACAATGAATCGTATGTCATCGGCCAAGGTAAATATCTTCGCCGAGCGAGGATCACTAATGGCTAATCGCTAATCGCTAATTGCTAGCTGCTGCCTTCCCGCAGCATGATCCGCTGCACGCCAGTGGCCCTGCCGGTCGCGGCATTGCATTCCACCAGCGTCGCGCACAACCGCACGTCCCCGGTCGCCGGCTCAAAGCGTAATGGCATATTGGTGAGGAAGCGCTGCAGGATCAACTCCTTTTGCACGCCGATGACGCCGGCGTAGGGGCCGGTCATCCCTACATCGGTCTGCACCGCAGTTCCTCCCGCCAGCACCTGCTCGTCGGCCGTGGGCACATGCGTGTGCGTGCCCAACACGGCTGTCACTCTCCCGTCCAAATACCAGCCCAGCGAGAGTTTCTCCGACGTGGCCTCGGCATGCATGTCCACCACAATCACCTTCGCCGCGAGCTGCTTCAGGAGGCTGTCGGCGACGCGAAAAGGATCGTCATTGCTGCCCATAAACACCCGGCCCTGCAGATTGATGACGGCATACGCCACGCCGCCGCGCGTGCGCCCCTGATACCACCCCACACCCGGTGAGCCGGAAGGATAATTCGCCGGCCGCAGCAGGCGTCGCGCCAGCGACGCCTCATTGCCATTGGCCGAGTTCATGTACTCGATGATCTCGCGCTTGTCCCAGATGTGATTGCCCGTCGTGATGACATCGATGCCAAGCTCAAACAATTCTTCGGCAATCTGCGGGGTGATGCCGAAGCCGCCGGCCGCGTTCTCGCCATTGGCGATCGTGAGATCGACGGCGTGCTGCTTTTGCAGTTCGGGCAGCCGCTCGTGAACGATGTTCCGGCCGGGCCGGCCGAAGATGTCGCCGACGAAAAGTATTCGCAAGCAGTAGCTTCCTTAGGCGCTCGTTACTTCGATGGTAACACGCCCATCAGGGCTGGATGGGACTGCGTCCGCAAAAGTAAAACGCACGCTGTGAATCCTGACTCGCTCTTACATACACGAGTGCGCCGCCTCGCGGCATCCACTTCCGCCCATGAGGGTGCATTTCTCGTAACCTTTCACTTTCACCATGGGCTGCCCGACCTGCTCAGTGCAGGTAATCCACCTGCACCGGCTGGGAGAACCGCGTGCCGGTGCGAATCCCGGCGGCCCGAAGGTCCTTGACGGCCTGGTCATCGGGTGCAATCAGCGCCGACTGGGAGCGATGCCGCGCCAGGTCGTCGATCGTCCAGAACTGCAGCGGGTAATACGCCGACAAATTCATTTCCAGGCGCTGGTGCAGGTAAGGATCGGGGCCTGACTTGGCTTGCTGGTCGAAGTCCGACGGCAACAGCAGTACGCATTGCCCAGGATAGTTCGAATACTGTTGCGCCTCCAGAAACAACAGCGGCCCGGAGAAAACGAAATACCGCTTGCCCTCGAGTTGCAACGCGCTCTCGATCTGGAGAAAAGAGCGGATACCGGTGGCCTCCACTTCCTCAGGATGGCGCATGACCGTAAGCTGCTGTCCTATGCCCCAGGTAGCTAACAAAACGAAAACGCCAAACGATACCTGCGTCGCCTTGCGGTAATGCCGCCACAGCAGCAGCGCGAAGGCGACCGCCACTCCCGGAAGCACGCCGATGAAGTAGCGGCTGTAGAAGGCGTTGGTCTTCCACTCGGCCACCACAAATGCCGCCAGCGGAATGCTCAGGAACAGCCAGCCTACCGCCTCGGCCGCTTGCATCGGTTTGGTTTCCCTTTCTGCGCCCCATCCCGCCAGCACGATCCAGAGCAAGATCAGCGCTACCAGGAACAATCCATCCGGAAACAATTGCGAGTAGATGGCCCGCAGCTCGTCGAAGGAGGGCCGGTTCCAATAGCCGCCGCCGAACTTGCGGGAAAACGAGAGGATCAACGGCGAAAGCAGTACCAGCGGGAGGATCGCACCGGCAACTCCCGCCAGCAGGTCCGACGATGGCCGATTTCCTGGTTTCCAGCGGAACAGCTCCCACAGCACGTACGGCACCAGGCACATAACAAAGTAATAGTGGCAGCAGACGCCGGCGAAGAAGGCCGCACCAAAGAGGAATGTCGCCCAGTTTTGCCGGCTGCCATTGTAGGTCCAGGCCCAAAACGCCAGCGCCGAAAACATGAAGTAGAGGGCGTACGACCGCGCCTCGTACCCGTAGTAAGGCAGGAACGAACATGTCGCAACGCTGAGCGCAATCAACCCATGCAGGCCGTCGGAGAGGCGGCGCGCGCAATCGAAGATCAGCAGCAGCCCGATGACCATTCCCAGCGCCGACGGCAGCCGGGCGGCAATCTCAGCCGGCCCGAAGCGCGCATCGAACCCCCGCACCAGCATGTAGTACGTAGGCGGCAAAGCATCAACGCCGTTGCCCAGAGCGCTCCAGATCGCCGTCCAGTGCGGCAAGCGGGCAATGTGAAGCGTGAACAGCTCGTCGAACCAGAAGACGCGATGGACCGCGATTTCCAGGCTGGTGAGGAAGTAGAAGACCGCCAGCAGTCCAGCCGCGAGGACGGTCCCGGCTCGAGCCCAGTGTGCCGGTTGGCTTGCGCTCTGCGCCCCGGCGGGCTGCAAAGCTTGACGGACCGAGCTACGCATGATTCCTCTCGCGTTGAAGTCGCCTGCACTGCCGCACGAGTTCACTATCACTTCGGCTGCGTCAGGCCCCAGCGATTGACGAAGGGCTCTGGCCTGTGAGTATGACAAAATTTCCGCCAATCGCCAATCTCGGCGCGTAACACTAGCGCGGCGATGGCGGCGCGTTCCACTTGCACCGCGCAAGGTAGAATGTCTTTCGTCTATGGGGAAACCCGATGTCATGCTGCGCCAGGCACGCTCGCGCCCCTCAGCTCCTCGGCTGCGCCGGTTTTCGGAGCTGAGGAGGCATTGGGATTTTCTCGCCGTCGTGCTGCTCATGCTGGCATCGTTTCCCGCGGTTTGGCTGTCGCGTCGCGCTGTCACTCTCGTTCCCAATCTCGGCCTGATTGACGACAACTGGCACCTGGACAGCTCCTTCAAGGCGCTGCGCGGCATCTGGATCGGCCGTGACGTCGCTTTCACCCACGGGCCAATCTTTCAGTGGCTTTCTTCGCTTCCTGCGCGCTCCTTGCCGTTGTCCTTCGGCGCGCTGTATGCCACGTGGGACATCCTCCCGCTTTGGTGCGCCGTTGTCTTCGCGTATCTCGCACTGCGCCTGCTCCTGCCGGAGCAACCGCCCTGGAAGCGCTTTGTGCTGCTGTTGTTGCTCGCCTCCTTCTGGGAGACCTCGCTGCGAACGACCTTTCCTGTGCTGCTGTTCGCACTCTTTCTAAGCGGCTGGTATGCGGTGAGAGACGGCCGCCTGCGCAGCCCGTTCGCCGGCCTGGGCGGCGCGTTGCTGTGCGTCATCGCCTTTCTCGTCGCCGGCGATGTCGGCATTTATTCGACGGCGGCGTGGCTCATCTGCTTCGGCGCAGTCGCCATCGAGATGCGTCATGAGCACTTCACGGGGAAGCTAATTATCGGCCTGCTCGCCTTCATTGTTGCCTTGCCGGCGCTCGCCATCATTGTCAATTGCCTGCTGACGGGCCCGCTGGACTTCAAGTTTTGGCGCGATTCTTTCGAGCAGGTGGCTGTTTATCGGTGGGCCACGCCGGCCGCCATGACCGGCAAAGGCACGGCACATCTCGTCGGCGGCCTGCTGATCGGTCTGGCTATCTTCCTGCTGCGGGCGGCCACGCGTCGTAAAGGCGCTGCCGCGATCACCCAGCGGCCGGCCTTTCTGATCGGCGCCTTTGTCTTCGCGCTGGCCGAGTTGCAAAGCGCTTTAGTCCGCTCCGACCTCGGGCACGTGATCATCGGCGAGTTTGCCATGATCTTTTTCGCCGGTGTCATCCTGTTTTCTTTCCAGGCCAGGCCCGCCTCGACGATCGGCGCGCTGGTGGCCGTCGCCGGATGCATGCTGTTTTCCCGTCCGGTGTTTCGCCCCTCCAACGTCATTCGTCTTTATGCGCAGTGGCGGCATCCGTTGACCCAGTGTCCGCCGGACTACAACGAATTCGAACAGGCCTGCTACCGCGAACCGCTCACCCCGCAGATGCTGGCCGCCGGCGCCGGCTTCCTTGGCCGGCACAGCGCCCCGCGCGACTTCGTCTTCATCTTCCCTTACCAAACGATGTTCGGCCTGGCGGCTCGCCGCAGTGTCGCCGGTGGCCTGATGCAACCCTACACGGCGAGCGGGCCCTATCTCTCGCGCCTGGAGATCGCCGGCCTCGAGGGCAAACCGATTCCGGCGGCGCTTTATCTCCCAGATGACGACTATCAGCACATGTCGGAAGCCGAGATTGCGCAGTGGTCGCGCAACTATCTCAGCGTTCCGGTCGACGGCATCCCCAACTTCACCCGCATTCCGCAAGTGTGGTTCTGGCTGGTGCGCCACTATCGCGCGGTCGAGCAACTTTCACCCGGTGTCGTCGGCTTGCAGCGCGACGATTCCCGCGCCGCACAGATCCTTTTGCAGGCAAAATCCCTGGACCTGCCGGCGCACAGCTATGCCATCCACGCCCGCAGCTCCGCTACCGACCTCGGCGCGCCTGACTGGCCGGCCGGCTTCGACTTCCTCCGGTTGCGGCTCACCGTCCGTTATCCTTTTTGGTGGAAGCTGCGCAAGCCGGAGCGCCTGCAGTTGGAGATCACGCGCGCCGATGGCACTCGTGACGTGCAGTGGTTTGTCTTGCCGCCGAACGTCTCGACCGAAGTCTGGTTCTATCCCTGGCAAGCGCCGGAGCTGGCTCGCTACTTCAACCCCGACGAGAGCCAGTGGCGTGGGCCGTCGCGTCCGGCCATCACCAACCTGCGCCTGCTGGCCACCCCGCTGGATTGGGTTTCGCAGCAGCCGGAGGCAATCAGCCTGGAATCTGCTGATGCCGTCCGCCTCACCATGCCTCCGAAACCGCTCTGATGTAAGATTCCTAAGATTCCGAAGATGATTTCCAGCTTTCCAGTGGTTAACAACACGCACGCCGGGAAACCTGCCTGATGCTCATCATTCCGACCTACAACGAACGCGACAACATCGCCGTACTAGTTGACCGAATCCGCAAGGCCGCAGGGAACGAGCCCATCCTGTTTGTGGACGACAACTCACCCGATGGCACGGCCGATGAAATTCGCCGCCTTCAAGCCCACGACCCGCACGTCCACCTGCTGGCGCGCCCCGGCAAGGGCGGCTTCGGCTCGGCCTGTCGCGACGGCATGAAGAAAATCCTGCGCGAAAATCTGGCTGACTACATGATCCAGATGGACGCTGACTTGTCCCATCCCCCTGAATCCCTGCCGCGCATGATCGAGCTGCTGAAAACCCATCCCGTCGTGATCGGTTCCAGATATGCCTCCGGTGGCGGCGCCCAGGGATGGGACTTTCGGCGGCACCTCCTCAGCTTCGGCGCCAACCTCTACGCCCGCGTCCTGACCGGTATTCCGGCCCACGATTTGACGGCGGGATTCGTCGGCTATCAGGCTGATGTTCTGCGTACCATCGACCTCGATGCCATTCGCTCGGAGGGATATGCGTTTCAGATGGAGATGAAATTCGAATTGCGCCGCAACGGGGCTTCCTTTTGTGAATTCCCCATTATCTTTTTTGAACGCCGAGCTGGAAAGTCGAAGTTCACCGGCAAGATCCTCCTCGAAGGGATTCGCTTTCCGCTCCGGGCTTTCCGCACCAGGATCGGCCTTGGCGGCTGAGGATTCACCGGAAGATTTGTTAGAACCTGTTTCATAAACGTGTCATTACTGGCGGGCGCCGCGACGGGGTTTTGCCACGCTTGCAGTTGGTGCGGTCGCAGCTCGAATCGAGGGATCAGCCTTGATCGTTCGGCATATAATCACGATTCACCAATTCAGGCGGGCAAGGACGTGGGATGGGGGAAGGCGCGACACCAGGTCCAGTCAAGGTAGGGGACGAGACACAATCAAGCACTACGAGTTGGGCCGCGAAGCTGCTGTTGCTGCTGTTGTCGCTTGTCTTCTGCGCCGCCGGGTTCCTCGCTTTGGACTGGTTTCGCACCAATAGGATTCGGCAATCTGTAGGAATTCCTCCCACCGGGGAAAACCCTTGCCAGGTGCATGATCCCATCCGCGACCACGGCTTCAAGTCCAGTTGTAGCACCCACGCGCTGTGGGGAGCAGTGTGGTATCCCTTCTTTACCAACAACCTGGGCTTGCGCGACGCCAGGGTACGAGTGGTCGCGCCAGTGGTTGACCGGCCCAGGATTCTGTTGCTGGGCGATTCCGTCACCGAGGGCATGACTTCCTGGCAGGACAGCTTTGCCGGCATGTTGACCGCGCGCTTCCCGCAATATGAATTCCTCAACGGCGGGGTGAACAGCTACTCACCCTCCAACTACCTGAACACGGCGCGCATGGTGCTCAACGACGGCATTGACTTCGACGAAGTCATCGTCTTTATCGACAACTCCGACGTGCAGGACGAAGCTGCCGTTTACCGCGACGCCGACGCCGAAGGCGCGGTGTACGTGCGCGCCGAACCCTGGGTGCCGCAGCCCTTCGATGAGCAACGCGCCTGGCTCGCCTCTCACCTGCTGCTCACCAATGATCTCGTCACTAGCGTCCAGCGCGCCTTGGTGGCTGAAGGCTACTATCACCTTACCTTGGGACTCTTCGGCAACATTTTCGATACTGATCGCTGGGCGTGGACCTACCGGCCGGTAAACGAGAAGCAGGGGTTCTGGGCAGGCGGCGGCACGGGCTACGCGCCCCTGGGTGTCGAGGGGGGCATCCGCAAAGAGAAGCTCAAGATGACGCTGCTGTGGCAGCTACTCCAGGCGCGCGGTATTCCCCTGAGCGTGGTGGTCTATCCTGAGCCGGCGCTGCTCGTGCATGACACTGTGAACTCCCGGCAGGTGCGAATTTGGCGCGAGTGGTGCCAGGGCAAGTGCAAGCGGTTCATCACCATCTTTCCCGAGTTCTTCGCCGCGAAAGACCAGTGCCCTTGGTATGAGCGCGGTTGCTGGTACACCAAGTACTTCATCTTTGGCGACACCCACTACAACGCCAACGGCAATGCCATCGTGACCGATGTAGTCGGCAAGAGCCTGGAGTCGCTTCCGGTCACAAAACATCCCCCGTTGCCAAAATGACGCCGGCGCGAATCGGACCGACTCGACGGTGGGTGAGCCGCCTTTACGGGTTGCTGAAAGACTCGGGTCTCAGACGCTTCGTGTCAGGGCGCGACTTCAGTCGTGCCCATCAGTCTTATTGTTGTCCTGCCGAGCGACTTTAGTCCGCGAGGGAGCCGCCTCGGGCCTTTTCCTCAAGACGAGGCTCGTTTTGATTTCCTTATTGCTGCATTTTCGAATTGCTGAAGCGAATTGCGTCCGCCGCCTCCAGCGTGACCGACTCCGGCGTCTGTGAGACCCAGTCGAATGGGGTGAGCAAAAGCCGTAGCCCCACAATCGAGGGCCGGCGCCCTTGTCGCCACTCGCTCTCGTCCGCCTGGAAGTAATTGCCCATCTCGCTCAGCTTCCACGGATAGAACCACAGCTCAGTCGAAACATTCGGCTCCGCAATAAATGAGCTGAGTTCAACGCTGCCGTCGGCGCGGGTGATCTCCAACTGATAACGCTCCGGCTTGCGCAGCTTCCACAACTGGCCGTAACGGACCTTCAACCGCAAGCGCAGAAAATCGGCTCCGCCGGCGGGCCAGTCCGGCGTGCCCAGGTCGATCGTCGTTTGCCGATTGGAAATAGGAAACGTCCTTTTCTCCAGGCCGAGGGGCAGCGAAGTCATCACGATTCTGGTCGCGCGCGCGGGGTCCCATCGCAGCTCCACGATGCCGGGAACCGGCTCGCCGTCCGCCCGGTAATGATGAAACAGCCATAGCCAGACCTCGGGACTGCGCGTAAAGTTGGGCACACCGTCGATGGGGAAGCTAAGGTCGGTGCTCGTTGGGTGTTCCAGTTGGCGGTCGGGAAAGTAGAGCCCAACCGGCGCCGCCGCACGCTCTGAGCCTTCTACGTTAAAGCGCCGCAAGTAGGGATCAGCCGCCAGAAACGACTGTTCCACCCCGTCGGCCACAGTGCGGCCCGCGGCCACGGCGAAGACGTACTGATAGGGGAAAATTGCGATGCGGTCCTGCGTCCTGCTGTTCTGGTCGAGATAGCCCGCCGTAGTGGCAATCTCCTTCGCCAGTTCTGCCGGATAGCACGCCCGGTCCAGCGCGCCATACCCGTTCGGGCAGGTGGTGATCGGGTTCCAAATCTGCGCATAGCGGTAGCGGACCATCGACGGACGAATGGCTGCGGTTGAGCAGAGGAAAGAGATTGCGGTGGCGAGGGCTGCGACTGCAAGCGAAGCAAGCCGCGATGGAAACGAGAACAGCGCCACGCCCGCCAGGAACAACGTGGGAAAGGCCGCGAACTGGACGTGATTGTGGTCAGCGCGCACCAGCCCGCTCTGCAGCGTCAGCAGGCAAAATCCATAAGCGCTGAGCAGAAAGGCGCTGCGCGACGCGATTGCCTTCCGTCCGCCGTCTCGGACCGCCCGGCGCACCGGAAAAATCACCGTCACAGCAGCCAGGGCGCCCAAGAGATAGACGCCATCGGTCTTTTCCATCGCGGCCGCTGCGCTCCAGCGGAACCCGTTGACGAAGCCGATGGACGCCTTCCAAAAACGAAAGTCGAACGGCTTCACCAGCAGCCAATTGACGCCGATCACAAGAGCGGCAAAAACCACGGCAAAGACAGCCAGTACAGACAGGTAGTCACGCCAAGCCGCCGCTCTCCAGTTTTCCAACGCCACGCCGCCCATGGTCAGCAACAACGCGGCCACGGCATAGGTCCCGCAATCGGCCTTGAGTAAGAACGCCAGGATGCAGACCACGCCGGCAACGCCGCCATAAAAGCCCGGACGAAGCCGCCCTTGCTGGACTGCGTACCAGCCGCGTAGGAAGGCAGCGAAGACAAAGCAGGCTACCGGAGCCCGCAGGTCGTACGGCGACCAGAACACCGAGAGCAGCAGAAATAGAACCAACCGCTTCCAGGCCGGTTCCTCCGCCAGTAGAAGACGCAGTGCTGCGTAGGTGAGCAGGAAGCCGAGCCACAAGGGCACGGTATTGTACGTGTCATAGATGAGGCCCATCGAAGGGCCGAAGCAGCGCGCCGGCACGCTCGACAGCCACTGAAACAGCGGCCCCCAATTGAAGGCCGTGTCGCGGCCAAACCATGTCTCGCGCGACGCTTTGAAGACGGTGTCGAGCAGCCAGGAGTCGTCAAACAGGCCGGGACGCCACACGATGTGCAAGGTGCGCGGCGACATTACCGTCGCCGGGACGGTTGCTGCGATCAGCAGCAACACTCCCAGAAAATCCCACCAGCGCCACAGGCGAGCGAGGGGCCGGATGGCGTTGGCCGCCGGAGCGGATGG
>Ga0070737_10004527_pt1 | contig 13878 bp, 14 predicted proteins | sample Coa_R1_10_FD_66438 | JGI IMG/M metagenome (GOLD analysis project Ga0070737, IMG submission 66438) | Surface soil microbial communities from Centralia Pennsylvania, which are recovering from an underground coalmine fire - Coalmine... | ecosystem: Environmental > Terrestrial > Soil > Unclassified... | reverse complement strand
CTTCCGGCCGTCCTGGCTCCGGTCGCTCCGGCCGGGCCAGTGATTAGGGTGCAAAGGTGAGGTTCCGTGACTTCAGGCTGGAGCGTTACTTCGGCCAGTGGGAGTTCAGCGCCAAGATCCTGCTCGGCAGCAGCGACCCAGAGTCGATGCGCCTGCCCGAACTGCTCGCGCTGGCCGACGAGGATGGCCGCCGGCGCTGGGACGAGCTGTGGCTCGGCTACACCGAGTCCGAAGGCCTGCCCGAGCTGCGCGAGGCGATAGCCGCCCAGTTCGACGCGTGCGGACCCGGTGACATCCTGGTGTTCAGCGCCCCCGAAGAAGCGATCTTCCACGTGGCCGCCGCCACGCTCGAACCCGGCGACGAGATGGTCGGCATCACCCCCGCCTACCAGTCCTCCTACGAGGTGCCGCGCTCGGTCGGCGCGCAGATCACCCTGGTCCCGCTGCGGGAGAGTCACGGCTGGACCCTGGACATGGACGAGCTGGCCGCCACCATCACCGCGCGCACCAAGCTCATCTACGTCAACTTCCCCCACAACCCCACTGGCGCGATCATGAGCGCCGCCGACCAACGCCGCCTGATCGACCTGGCCGACTCCTGCGGCGCCTACCTGTTCAGCGACGAGGTGTACCGCGGCCTGGAGTTCGACCCCGCCGGCCGCCTGCCCGCCGCCGCCGACCTGTACCCCCGCGCCATCAGCCTGGGCGGCCTGTCCAAGGTCTACGCCCTGCCCGGCGTCCGCCTCGGCTGGATCGCCTGCCGCGACATGGCCCTGAACCAGCGCCTGCTCGCCGCCAAGGACTTCACCACGATCTGCTCCGCCGCTCCGAGCGAGATCCTGGCGCTCATCGCGGTCCGCGCCGCCGACCGCCTGATCGCCCGCTCCCGGGCCACCATCACCCGCAACCTCACCCTGGCCGACGAGTTCTTCGCCCGCCATCCCGGCACGTTCCGCTGGGTGCGCCCCAAGGCCGGCAGCGTCGGCTTCCCCGAACTGCTCCTCGACCTGCCCGTGGACGAGTTCTGCTCACGCCTGGTCACCAGCACTGGAGTGTTGCTGGTGCCAGGGAGCATGTTCGACACCGAGACCAACCACTTCAGGATCGGCCTCGGCCGGTCCAGCCTCCCGGCCGGCCTGGCGGCCTTGAATGATTTCCTCGCTGACCTGGGCTCCGGCTCGAACGGGCCGGGGTAGCCGGCCGCCGATTTGCCGACAACGCCGGGGGCACCTAAAGTAGAGACACAAGCGACGCGGGGTGGAGCAGTTCGGTAGCTCGCTGGGCTCATAACCCAGAGGTCGCAGGTTCAAATCCTGCCCCCGCTACCAAGGTCAGAGGCCGATTCCGAACAGGGAATCGGCCTCATGCTTGTAGTTTGTGCACGGATTTGCGCACGGGACCCGCTGGTCAAGCCCAGTTCCCGCTGTCCGTGACGTCCGCCGAGCCGGGCATCCCGCCGAGGATGAGTTCCGCAAGGGTGTTCGCTACCTGGTGGTCGGCCCCCAGATCGGTCTGGATGTACTGCTTCATCGTCCGCGTGACCGATGCGTGTGCTCAGTGATTCCAGTCGATTTTGGCGTCACGGCCCGGGTCGCATAACTGCGTCTCAGACGCTGCGCGTCCTGCGCTCTGGTCGGCTTGCCATGGGCAACAGTGGCTAGCGCCTTCGTCATGTCCCCGAACGGTGGACGATCGATACCGGAAACAGTGCCAGTTCGGCTTCGTCCGGCGGCTCGAAGGCCTCGAAGTACCTTTCTATCTGTCCTCTGGTGAGGGAGAAGCCGTTCGGGTTACCTTCCGAGTTGCGCTTCTCAAGCCTGCGAGCTAGCTCATCAAACGGCACGTCGAAGTAGTGCAACTCGATGTCGACTCCAAGCTCCCGCGCTTCCTGCCGCTTCTCGTCGCGCTCGCTCCGCAGCCACAGGCCCTTTTCAAAGATGACGCTCTGGCCGTGCCTGATGAGGTCTTGCGCGTGTACCCACAGCTGCGCCTCAAGCGAGTCATGGAAGGCCTCACTGTCGCGGTCTCCTTCCTTGAGGTCCACCCCGAGGGCCGCATGCCACTCGTCGGTGCATAGTCGTATTGCCGGAAGCCCGTCAGCCAGTCTTCGTGCCAGGGTGGTCTTGCCAGATCCCGGGAGTCCGCACATCAAGATGAGCCTGGGCTTCATGTGCCGATCTTCGCAGCCTCCGGTTACCGGCCAGCAGTCTGGCGAAGCGCACATTTCGTGACGGCAACGGGTGGAAGTGTTGCTGCCGCGCCGGGCCGGGCGGCCGCGGAGGGTCGAGGTGGCCGGGACGCGGATGAGGGCGTGGTTGTGCCGACGTTATGTGACAGGCTGAAGGGATAAGGGCGGTAGGGACTGGAGATGAGTGAGCCTAACTTGCAGGCTGTCATCGAGGAGGCATGCGCGGAATTCGGTGTGCCCGGGGTGAGCTGGGCTGTGATTGTTGACGGCCAGATTGCCGAGGCTGGGGTGTCCGGGGTTCAGGCGGCCGGTGAGGCGCGGCCGGTGACGGGCACGACGAGATTTCAGGCGTGCTCGATCAGCAAGCCGGTCGCCGCGCTGGCGATGCTGCGGCTGGTTGATCGTGGCGTGCTCGACCTGGACGCCGACGTCAATAGCAGGCTTCGCTCGTGGCGGGTGCCGCGCAATAGGGACTGGCAGCCGGTCGTGACGCTGCGCCAGCTCGCCAGCCACTCGGCGGGCCTGACGACGTCGGGGTTCCCGGGCTACAAACGTACCGACGACCTGCCGACCACGGTGCAGATCCTCGGTGGGATACACCCGGCGAATACATCGGGCGTGCGCGTGGACACCGTCCCGGGCGCGCAGTTCCGCTACTGCGGCGGCGGAACGCTGGCGATGCAGCTGCTGCTGGAGGATGTGACCGGCACCCCGTTCCCGGCGCTGATGCGCGAGCTCGTGCTCGACCCGGTCGGCATGGCCGACAGCGACTACACCCAGCCACCGCCGGCCGGGGTGCACGACGTGCTGGCGTCCGGCCACGACGTCACCGGACGTGTCGTCGCGGGTGGCTGGCACGTCTATCCCGAGATGGCAACCGCCGGGCTGTGGACGACGCCGAGCGACCTGTGCAGGTACGCGCTCGCGGTGCAGGCGGCATACGCCGGTGCGCCGGGCGCGCTGATCTCGCAGGATCTCGCGCGCGAGATGCTGACCCCGCAGATAGCCTCGACGATCCGGATCGGTGGGCTGAACGCGGTCGGCCTCGGGCCGTTCGTCTCCGTCAGCGGGGCGGCCAGGTTCGGGCACAGTGGCGGGAACGAAGGCTTCACGTGCCATCTGCAGGCCTACCGGGACACCGGGGCCGGCGCGGCGGTGATGACCAACGGCGATCTTGGACCCTACGTGGTGCAACGCGCGTTCGCCGCGATCGCGAAGGCGCACGACTGGCTGGATCACCCAATGGGTACAGACGATCGCGAGCTGCCCGCCGCGTCAGCGCTGGCGAAGTGCACGGGCCGATACCGGCTGCGCGAAGGGTTCGAGATGGCGGTCACGCCGGCCGGCTACGACCTGCAGGTCACGTTCACCGGACAGCCGCCCATGGTGTTCACGTTCACCGGCACGAGCGCAGATGCGGCTCCGACGTTCGCGTCGGTCACGACCGACACCACGCTGCGCCTGGACGACGGCAGCAAGCTCACGTTCGTCCAGAACGGGCAGGACGTCGCCTGTGAGCGCCTAGACGCTAAATCGGCAGGTGCATATTAGGAGGAGCGGTGCGACGGCCGCTGTGCCGGGACGCCGTCGGCTGATACCACGGCGCCGCAGTTCATGAAGGGGCACGAGATGACTGGTGACGCAAGCGGGGGTGCCCAGCTTCTGGGCACGCTGGGAACCGCAGATGGCAAGGGTGTCGTGCGGGTGGCGGATCGCGTGGATGCTGACATCGAAACCGTGTGGTCGGCGCTCACCGATCCCTCGCATCTGGCCCGCTGGTGGGGTGAGGTTGAGGGAGACCTGCGGCTGGGCGGCGAGTATCGCGCGCGGGTCTTCGCCAGCGGATGGGAAGGCACCGGGCGGGTGGAAGCCTGCGAGGCCCCGCGGCGGCTGCTGTTGCTGAGCAGGGAACCGGACCAGTCTGAGGACCAGTCCACCGAGGTCACGCTGACCACCGACGGCGGCCAGACCACTGTGGTCTGGGAGGAGCGGGGCATGCCCGTGGCCTACCTCGCCGGTTACGGGGCGGGCATCCAGGTCCACGTTGAAGATCTCGGCGCCTACCTCGCGGGGCGGGAACGCTGCGACGCCGCTACGCGGGTGGGCGAGCTATTCCCCGCCTACCAGCCCCTGGCCGCCGAGGTCAGCTAGGAAACTCCGGCGGCTGGCCCCGCGCTGGGAGTTACCAGGTCCAGTAGTAGCGGCCGTCGGCGGACCAGGTGGTGGGGTAGGTCTGGCGGATTTCGAACGCCATGCCGAGACCGCGGGCGATGTACTGGGTGCGGTCGAGCTGCAGGCCGTAGGGATGGCCGTTGTCATCCCACCACTGCTCGTGCTGGGTGATGCAGACCTGGTTGGTGACGTAGGCATTGGAGCACGGTTCGGGTGGGCCCCACTGCTGCTTGTGCTCGAAGTGCACGACCGTGCCGCCGCCTTTGGGAGTGAGGGTGCCGACCGCGTCCAGGCAGTAGCCCGTGGCCGGGATGGCCCACTTGACGTAATACTCGCGGTTCCCGTCGGCCGGCAGCGAACGCATGTCCTTGCAGTCGGCGTTGCCGATCTTGTCCGAGGTGACGCGCTGGACCTCGGTCACCGGCTGCCCCTGGCCATCGGAGTACCCGGCCAGTTCGACCCAGTTCCCCTTGCGGATGAAATGCTCGGCCGAAGGCGGCGGCCAGCTGGCTGGGTCTCCCCAGGAGATGTCGCTGGTTGTCGCGCTCTGCGGGCTCCACGTCCATTGCCCGGCGACCTGGCCACCTGCGTAGTACTGGCCAGCGGACTTGGCGAACATCAGCGCGTACTCGCCGTAATTCTGCCCGCTGGCCGTCTGAGCCGGTCCAGGACCAGCAGCCGCGTGGGCCAGCACGGGATTGGCCCCAGCCAGCAGCATGCTGGCCATCGAGCCCGCCAGCGCCAGCCGCATCAGCCAGCCCGTATTCGGCATGCAGAGCCCCCTCGGTCGATGAGGTCCATGATCGTAGCAAACCGGGACGGCATCGCCAGCGCGCGATCGCTGGAGGACTCAGCTGCCGGGGCGCAGGCTGGCGTTGGCCAGGGCGACTGTGCTGTCGCCGGCGCCGTAGTACATCCACCACTGGTTGCGGTAGAACACGATGTCGTTCATGAAGACGGTGTGCGGGGTGAAGCCGTAGACCTCGTACGGGGCTCGGGGGAAGAGCACGGGAACGTGCAGCTGGGCGGTGTCGGACATCAGGCTGGCCCGGGAGAACTCGATCTCGCTGATCGCGTAGTACCAGCTTCGGTGGCCCATGAGCTCGCCCGCGACGAACAGGTCGATGTCGTTGTGGGTGGCGCCGCGGGCGGTGGTGCGGTAGCCGGTGACCGCCACGCAGAACTCGTAGGGCTGGTAGCTCGCCGGGAAGTGCGGGTTCACCGCGCCCACCGTGGACCAGTGTTCCAGGTCGGGCGATTCGGCCAGGTAGGTGCCGCCGGTCTGGCCGTAGTACATCAGGTAGTGGCCGCCGATCTTGACCGGCGTGCCCTGCGGGTCCGAGACGACGGCGGCGTTCTTCGTGCCGTCGATCACCGGGCCGATCTGGTGCCAGCTGACGGCGTTGGTGGAGACGGCCTCGTTGATGTCGGTGGTGGTGCCGTTGTACCCGGTGAAGAACGCGTAGTACTTGCCGTCCGAGTAATACAGGCGGGGGTCCTCGACGCCGTGGGTTTCGGAGGGCAGGCTCCGGCTGATGACCGGGTTGCCCGGGGCTGGGGTGAAGTGGTGACCGTCGGTGCTGGTCGCCGCGCCGATCGAGGAGTAGTTGCCGGACGCCGCGCCCCGGTACAGCATGTGGAACACGCCATCGACCACGACCACGCCGGGGTTGAAGGCCTCCGGCCATTCCCAGTCGGTGGCGGCGGCCGGCACCGTCGGCGGGGTGAGGATGGGGTTGCCGCGATAGCGGGTGAACGGCCCGATCGCCCACGACGGAAGCCCCGAGGACGCTGATGCGGTCGCGTGCGCCGAATCCCGGGACGGTGCGGCGGCGGCTGACCCGGCGATCACGCCCGAGGCCACGACGAGCGCTCCGGCCAGCAAGAGGGTACGACCAGCCCGTCCAACCATGCGGTCCTCCATCAGGGGGCAAGTGTCACGTAGCTACCGTCTGCCCCTGTTACCCCGTGAGTGCGGGGTTATGTCCGGCGCTCGCGCGGGACCTCGGTGCGGATCGCTAAGGCTCAGCGGGAGGGGGCACCCACCCGGCGGTCCACAGCCGGGCGCCGGACCGCTGCCGCAGCCGCCGCAGGAACGACAGCACGCCGGGTGATCCGTTGCTCCACTCGGCACCGGCGGCCCCGGCGGCACCAGCGGCACCGGCGGCACCGGGGGCGCCGGGGGCATCGGGGGCGCCGGGACGGGGAAACTCCGGCCTGCCGAAGGGGCCGCCGCTGCGGATCAGGATCAGTTCGGTGACCTCGGCGGCGGCCTGCCAGAACTCCTGCTGCGAGGTGGCCAGCGCCACGTCGATCTGGGTCTCGCCGATCCCGGCCAGGCCGCAGCACTGGGACACGCTGACGGCCTGCGGGGCCAGCGCCAGGCAGGCCCGGGCGCCCTCGCGGGCCAGGTCCAGGTACGGGCGGCCGTAGACGCCGGCCGCCCGCACCAGGGCGGTGACGATCCCGGCCATGCCCTGGCACCAGGATGCCGCCATCGGCCGGGCGTCCGGGCCGTGCAGCACGCCGATCAGCGACTCGGCCCGGGTGGCCAGCTCGGCGAACCGGGCCCGGGCCGCCGCCCCGGCGTCCGGATCCCCGCTGGCCTGGTGGTAGTCGAGCAGGAACGTCGCGACGCCGGCCAGGCCGTGCGCGAAGCCGGTCTCCAGCGCCACGCCCGAGCCCGGCGGCGGGGAGACCGGGTCGCTGGGCATGCCGGGCTGGCCGGTGAGGAGCCGCCGGGCGCACTGAGCGGCCACGTCGATGTGGCCGGCCTCCGGATCCAGGGCGTGCAGGATCAGGTGCCCGGCGCCGATGCCGCTCAGCCCGCCGTGGTAGTCGCCCAGCTCGTCACCGGCGAGCCCGACCCGGGGCGGCCGGGGCACATCGGTGGCGCCCATCCGCCTGGCGGTGGCCAGGAAGATCGCGGTCCCGGTCTGGCCGAGGTACAGGCTGGCGGGCAACTGGGCCAGCGGGACGGCCTGCGCGGTCCAGCGCGCCAGGTCCAGGCCGGTGTCCCGGTGACCACGATGGTGCAGCAGTTCCATGCCCAGGCCGGTGCTGCCGGTCTGCACGCTGGTGGGCGGGGGTGGCCGCCGGCGATGGCCGGGTTCCCCGGTCATGATCTCGCGGGCGAGCCGGGCACACCCGCCGGCCGTGTGCTCGATCATCTCGGCCAGCAGGCCCGGGGTGACGTTGGGCCGGGCGGCGGTTCGCCGCGGGGGAGCAGCCGGATAGCGCCTGGCCCGCAGCCGGGCCGCGGCCGCGGTGCGCTCGGCCGCGTCCAGGCTGAGCAGCCCGGGCAGCAGCGCGCACACCCCGGCGTGCGGCGGCGGGCACACCCGGTCCAGGCACATCAGGGTGCGCTCGGCGCACACCGCGGGATCGGCGTCCACGCTGACCGGGTGCATCCCGGTCGCCGCGAAGTACAGGGTTGCCCCCAGCGAGTAGTAGTCGTCGGCGGGCTCGGCGGCCGGGTCGCCGCGCTGACCGGGAGCGCTGTAGCCGGGGGTCCAGCCGCTCGCCTGGAAGCCCTGGTAGCGGCTGGTGCCGAAGTCGATCAGCGAGCAGCGGCCGTCCGCGCCGACCACCACGTTCTTGGGGGACAGGTCCCTGACGACGACGCCGCGGGCGTGCACCGCGTCGAGCACCCCGATCAACCGGGCAGCGAGCGCGTCCAGGCGGAGCCCGGCCGGCGTGCGGCCATCACGGAACGGGCCGTGCTCCCCCACGTCCCGGTGCAGGTTGCGGGTGCCGGCGTCGGTGATCACCAGGTACTCGTCCTCGCCGTGCCTGAAGTGGTCGACGAGCCGCGGTACCCCGGCCACGCCCTCCAGTGCCGCCAGGATCCGGCGTTCGTTGCGCAGGTGCTGGCGCAGGTCGTTCCCCTGCTCATCCTCCCCGACGTAGGCGCGCGCCTCCTTGACCACCAGCGCGAGCCCGGACGCGTCGGTGGCACGGTAGACGTTGCCGTGGGGGCCACGCATCAGGCCGCTGGTGAGCCGGTAGCGGCCGCCGATCACCCGGCCGCGGCCGGCCGCCCCGGAACCGTTAGCCGTCCCGGAACCGCTAGCCGTCCCGGAACCGCTGGAAGTTCCGGAACCGCTGGCCGCGACCAGCGGTTCCGGCCGGAACGGGTCAGCCGCCCACGGCGGGCAGGTGAACTCCAGGCCGGCCGCGCCCGGCAGCATCTGGCCGTCCGGCCCGGTCACCACCAGCTCGAACTCGCCGTTCCTGGTCACCCGGAAATGCGGCTCGAACGGGCCGTAGCGGTAATAGACCGGCGCGTCAGGCCGGATCCGGCGATCGCTGGTCACCCGCGGCCCCGCCATCCCGGCCAGCACCTGGGCGAGCCGGCGGCCCAGGCCGACGACCGTGTCCGGATGCGGGTAGACGGTCAGGGCTTTGCCGATGACCGCGGCATCCTCGAGTCCCGAGTTCAGCTGCCGCAGCACCGAGGCGGACCTGGCCACCTTGAAGGCGCAGCCGTCCTCGAGCAGCATGGGCAGCACCCGGCCGACGGTCTCGGCCAGCGTGCCGGGCCGGGCCGAGATGTGCAGCTTCCAGCCCTGACCGGGCAGCGCCACACCCGCTTCGGGCACACTGACCCAGATCTCGCCGACCTGCACGTCCCGGCCGAACCGCCGCACCGCCTCGATGAGCTGATCCGGCACCCAGGCTCCGGGCTTCCCGGCGGCGGGGGCCTCAGCGGTCATGGCCCGGCGGGAAACGGGGTGCCGAACCTGACCGGGACGTCAGTCGGGGATCGTGAAGTAGCAGTCCCGGGACGTGCTCGCGCCCCGCATGAAGGTCGCACCGCACCTCTGCATGCCGTACATGCCTGCGGCACGGTCGTCCTCGAACTCGACCGTCAGGTCCTCCGGGTCCAGCGAGCCTGCGTCACGCGGTTCGAGGGTCAGGATTGGGGTCGGCATGCAAACTCCTTTCCCGGCGCCGGGTCGGCACCGGTTCGGTCACCGGGAGCGGATCACGTCCCGATAACGAAACAAACATCCTTATTGGATCCATAACATGACATTCTTTTACCGTCAATGGCCCCGGCGGCCCCGCCAGCCGCGGTCCGTCCCGGCCAGGGACGTCCATTCGTTGAGTGTCCACCGGTCCGGCGGGCGTTCACGCCGGGGTGGCCACCGTGCAGCAATTAAATGGTTTTCAGCCTTCAGCAGCAGCAGGTGAGGACGGCGCGCAGCGAGACGGGGATCTCGTCGAGGCAGCTGACCGGGCCGCCGGGGAATGGCAACCGGAGCGTGCTGGCACCGTCCAGGGTGAGCACGGACAGTTCGATGCCGAAGCGGGTGAGCGCGCGCGGCAGGACCCAGTCCACCCGGCAAAAGCCGTGGGCCCGGACGCAGGCGATCAGCTCGTCCGCGCCAGTTCGGCCAGCGGGGGTCCAAGGTCAGATGCGGCGTTCATAGTGCCCATCTTCTTAGGTAAGGCTAACCTAAGTCAACGGCAAGGCAGCGGCACAGCGGAGGTGAACTGGGTGGCTCCCGGTGGGGAACTGCAGAATGTGCTCAGGGCCGGGAGGCTCACTCTGGACACCGCGCGCCTGACCGCCGACACCGGCGACGGGCCGGTGTCGCTGACCCGGCTGGAATTCCTGCTGCTGCGGGAGCTGGCGGCCTGCGCCGGGCAGCCGGTGGCGAAGAGCGCGCTGCTGGCCAGGGTGTGGGGGATTGACTTCGACCCCGGGTCAAACGTGGTGGACGTCTGCGTGCGGCGGCTGCGGTCCAAGGTCGGATTCGGCCTGATCACAACGGTGCGCGGCCGGGGCTATCAGCTCGCCACCCGGTGACCTCCCGGCGGGCGGCCCGGCCAGGAACCGGGCCGCCCGCCGGGCCCCCCACAGGACCGGGCCACCTGCAGGTCCCCCACAGGCCGCAACCGCGTCAGCCGTTGCTGAGGGTCATGGTGGCCACGGTGACGTGCGGCCACAGGATGTCGTTGAAGACCAGGATGACCAGCTGGGAGTACTGGAGCTGGAGGAAGGCAGGCTCGCCGAAGAACGGCTCGACCTGGTGGAACGCCGCGACGCTGTTGACGGCGGCGCTGTTGGCGGCGGGGACGGACTGGGGAACGTCGAACGGGATGCGGACGAACTCGATCCAGAAGGTGGCCTGGGCCGAGGCGACAAAGGCGTTCGGCGTGCTGGTGGACACGGTGGGGTCGGTCTGCACCGCGCTGGCCGGGTTGGCGTCCGCGGTGGCCGGGTTGTAGTCGAGGTTCGGGACGCCGAGGAACGGGATGTTCTCGATGCCCTGCCCGACGCCGTCGGCGGTCAGGTTGATCTGGATGAAGCCCAGGATGTCCTGGCCGGCGATGTCGTCACGCAGCACCGAGTTGGGGTCGTTGACGAACCCCTGGAACTCGGGCGGGAAGGGGCCGTTGCTCTGCGAGGCCGGGAAGGCCGCGTCGGCCGCGGTGTCCTGGTTCTCCGGCACCACGTGCTCTTCCCCGTACGTGACGGCGGCCACCGGCGGCGGTCCGGGCGAGGCCGGGGTGGTGGGCGCGATGCTGATGGGCTGGATGCCCACGCCTTCGGTGGTGGTGAACGGCTGGGCGCCGGGGAAGGCGGCGAACGGCTTCAGGACCGGAATGACCGGGGCGCCCTGCGTCGGCTCGGCGCCGGGGTTGGGCCCCTGCATCAGCACCGTGGTGCCGTGCGGGATGCTGCCCATGCGCACGATGGTGGCCTCGTTGTTGTTGGCCTCGCTGCCGGGCACGTTCATGAACAGCCCAGGCTCGATGTGCAGGGCCTGGCCGGCGGTCGGGAACGGAGGCTTGTCGGCGTCGCGGGTCCGCTGCAGGTAATGCAGGCCATACAGCTGCAGGTCCGCCTGGGTGTTGAAGCCGCGGTTGGGTACCGCCCCAGGAATCACATGGAAATCGAATGAGTCATTCGTAAGGTTGAGTTCCAGGAAACGGTGGATGGCGCTGTTGGCCGGTGGCTGAATGTTGTCGGGCCGCCAGATAGCGTTGAAACCCCGTCCGCTCCATGAGCCCACCAGCGATGCCAGCGGGCCTAGCTGCATGGCCGTGGTCAGCGGTCCCTGTTGCAGGCGCGGTGGCCCGAACCTGGCCGAATTTGCGTTCCAGCCACTAGTGATCGAGGGCACAGTAACCTCCTGAAATGCCGCCCCGTCAAGGAGGAATCTCGTTCTTGCTCACCGACACAGAGGAACAGGGCCCGGGATAAATACATCGCCGCCGAACTGGCAGTACGGCTAGCTGCCAGGGCGGTACCGCTGGCGCACGTTGAGTACGCGGCGGGCGATGATGACCTGCTGGATCTGGCTGGTCCCCTCGTAGATCCGGAACAGCCGGGCGTCCCGGTACAGGCGCTCGACCGGGACGCCGCGCATGTATCCGGCGCCGCCGTGCACCTGGACGGCCCGGTCGGCGATCCGGCCGACCGCCTCCGAGCAGAAGTACTTGGCCGTGGACGGCCCGAGCGTGGTGTCGGTGCCGTCGTCGAAGGCCCGGGCCGTCTCGCGGACCAGGGCGCGGCCCGCGTGCCAGTCGGTGACCGAGTCGGCGATCAGGCCCTGCACCAGCTGGTAGGCCCCGATCGGCTGGCCACCCTGGTGCCGTTCGGACGCGAAGGTGACGGTCTCGTGCACCAGCCGGGCGGCCATGCCCATGCACACGGCGGCGATGTGCAGCCGCCCGTGGGCCAGGCATTTCATCGCGGTCACGTACCCACGGTGCAGCCCGTCCGCGCCGCCGATCAGATGGCCGGCCGGCACCCGCACGTCGTCGAGGTAGACCTCGCAGGTCCAGGAGCCGCGCTGGCCCATCTTCTCGTCGTGCGCGGAGAACGACACCCCGGGCGTGCGGGCCGGCACCAGGAACGTGGAGATGCCTTTGGCGGCAGGCGCGTCCGGATCGGTCCGGGCGAACACCATCAGCACGTCGGCCAGCGGCGCATTGGTGATCCAGCGTTTGGCGCCGCTGATCACCCAGTCGTCGCCGTCCCGCACCGCGCTGGTGGTCAGCGAGGACGGGTCGGATCCCGCGTCCGGCTCGGTCAGCGCGAACGACGCCACCACCTCGCCGGTGGCCAGCCGGGGCAGCCACTGCTCGCGCTGTTCCGCGGTGCCGCCGGTGAGCAGGACCTGCCCGGCGATGCCGTTGTTGGTGCCGAACAGGGACCGCAGCGACGGCGTCGTCCAGCCCAGTTCCATGGCCAGCTCGGCCTCTTCGGCCATGGACAGGCCGATCCCGCCGTACTGCTCGGGGATCGCGAAGCCGTACAGCCCCATGTCCTTGCACGCCTGCCGCAGCGCCTCGGGCACCTCGTCGTTGGCCTCGATCTCGTTCTCGAGCGGCACGACCTGCTCGCGGACGAACTCGCGGACGGAGGCCAGGACGTCGGCGAAGTCGGACGGGTCCATGGTCGGCGGTCCTTCCTGCTCCGGCGCTGCGGCCAGGGCTGGGGCGGGTCTGGGTCTGGGGACGGGGGCCGCGGCCGGGGCTGCTTTCTGAATCTTGCCCTGCTTGCCGGGCTGGCGGTACCGGCAATTATTCGACCCATAGGTCGAACATCCGTATTGACCGTCGACTGTAAGACCGGGCGGTCGTATAGTGATGAACGTGACCACGGAGGTGGCGGAGCGGCCCAGGGAGTCCAGCCGGGTCGAGCGGCGCCGGGACCGGCGCAAGGCCGAGATAGTCCGGACCGCCACCGAACTGCTGTCCGAGCACGGGTACCAGGGCATGAACCTGGAGGACGTCGCCGAGCAGACCGACATCGCCAAGGCGACGCTCTATCACTACTTCTCCGGCAAGGACGAGCTGGTCGCCGCCGTTCTGGAGGCGCTCACGATGGACGTCATCGCCCGCCTGCAGGCGCAGCGCGACGCGGTGCGTGACCAGAGCTGCCTGGTGCAGTTGCGGGCGCTGATCCGGGAGCAGGTGCGGATCCTCACCGATACCGCCCCCGCGGTCGCGACGGTGTTCACCTGGCCGAAGTCGTGGCCACCCAGGTTCACCGAGATGATGAAGGACAGCCGCCGGCGGCACGACGCGATCTTCCGGCGGGTGGTGGAGGCGGGCCTGGCCGCGGGCGAGTTCGACTGCCCGAACCCCGATGTCGCGCTGCAGTGCCTGCACGGGGTGCTTAACCATTCCGCGCTCTGGATCCGCCCCCCGCTGCCCGCGGCGAAGCGGGTGGAACTGCGCGAGGAGGTGGTGGACGCGGCGGCCCGGATGTTCACCACGCCATCGGCACCGCACTGACCACCACAAGCACTGACCACCACAAGCACTCACGACCACGAGTTGGAAGGGCCCACCATGCGGCGCACACTCTGGGAGACCGAGCACGACGACTTCCGCGCCGCGGTGCGGCAGTTCACCGAGAAGGAGATCGTCCCGCACTGCCCGCAGTGGGCCGAGGCGGGCATCGTGCCCCGCGAGCTGTTCACCACGGCCGGGGCGGCGGGCCTGCTGTCCACCGCCATTCCCGAGGAGTACGGCGGCGGTGGCGTCCCCGACTT
>Ga0070737_10004526_pt1 | contig 13881 bp, 8 predicted proteins | sample Coa_R1_10_FD_66438 | JGI IMG/M metagenome (GOLD analysis project Ga0070737, IMG submission 66438) | Surface soil microbial communities from Centralia Pennsylvania, which are recovering from an underground coalmine fire - Coalmine... | ecosystem: Environmental > Terrestrial > Soil > Unclassified ... | reverse complement strand
GTCTCCAGTTCAGACAACTTCTTGGCCAGAGCGAGGTGGCCGCGGCGGATGATGATGACGCGCTGCACCAAGCTCTCGACTTCGCTGAGCAAATGCGACGAGAGCATGATAGTATGGTCCTGTCCCAATTCGCGCAGCATCCCCAGCGTTTCCGCCTTCTGGCCGGGATCGAGGCCGTCGGTCGGCTCATCGAGAATGAGGATCGGCGGATCGCTAATCATGGCATCGGCCAATCCGACGCGCTGGCGATAGCCCTTGGACAGCGTACCATTCAAACGGCGGCGTACCTCGGCGACTTTACAGCGCTCCAGGCAGTAGCCAATGCGCGCGGCTCGCTGGCGGCGATCAACTCCTTTGAGTTTGGCCCGGTAGGCGAGATATTCTTCGACGCGCATCTCCGGATAGAGCGGAATGCTCTCCGGTAGATAGCCGATGCGTTGCCGCACTTCCATCGATTGCGTCATCACATCGAAGCCGGCCACGCGAGCAATGCCGCTGGAGGCCGGCAGGTAGGTGGTCAGGATGCGCATGAGGGTCGTCTTGCCGGCGCCGTTGTTGCCAAGCAAGCCGACAATTTCGTTTTTCTCCACCTGAAAACTGACATTGTTGACGGCCAAGACAGGGCCGAAATATTTGCTGAGATTTTGAACGTCAATCATAGTCTCACCGTTTCCATCCGGTTGCCGGCGGGGTAACGGCACACTGACAGTGTGCCGCCCGCCAGGCCACTACCGGCCACGGCATATGGCGCTCGCTTCACTAGAGAATTGTTTTTTAGGGCGCAGGCGCGCGTATTGCAAGAGGGGGCGCCCCCTTCAATTCCAGCGGAACCAGCGCAGGGCCAATACGAAACTGCCCACCGCCCAGCCGGCCAGGATCGCCATTTGCGGCCACAGCTGCGGCAAAGACGTACCTTCCAGCATGACCGCACGGAGCGCGTCATTGAGCGGCGTCAAGGGCAGCGCCCGGATGAACGGTTGCATCGCTTCGGGGAATCGCTCCGATGAAAAGAAGATTCCGGATAGCACCCACATCGGCAGCATCACCAGGTTCATTAGCCCCGAGACCGCCTCCAGTGTCTTTGCCCGACTGGCCACCAGCAAACCGATGCCCGCGAAAGTCAGCGCTCCCAACAGAATCAGCACCACCAGCGCCGGCAGACTGCCCTGGATCACCACCCCAAACGCCAGCCAGGCAAACGCCAGAAGAACAAAGATCTCCGGCACCATGAAAAGCAAACGGCTGAACAGAATGCCCAGCAGGAAATCGCTCTTGCGCATGGGCGTGGCCAGGAAGCGCTTGAGCATCTTGCGGATACGCATGTCCACGATGACGAAGCCAACGCCCCACATGCCGCCGCCCATCAGGCTCATGCCCAACAGGCCCGGCACCAAGAAATCGATGTATCGGCCGCCCGGATCCTGTACGGTCTGCATCCGAATGGGCAGCGGATCGGTACGTCCGGCGGCCCTCTGAAGAGCGTCGTCTACCTTGCTTTGGGCCAGTCGGCCTTCTTCCCGTGTCGGATCGAAAATGTATTCATAATCTCCCTCTGACGAGGACGGCGGCACGACGACCAGTGCCGTCTTGCCGGTTCGCAGCCGCAGCCGGCACTGGGCCGAGTCGTTGACCTGGACCTTGAACGTCTCATCCTTCTGTAAGGCATTGCAGACGAACTGCACCTTGGTTTCCTCGGCGGCATCTCGCTGGACATCAACGATGATCTGCTCGGCCGGCTTGTTGCGAAATGCGATGCCCAGGGCCACAACCATGAGAATGGGGAAGCCGTAGACCCAAAAAATCGCTTCCGGCTCCCGATAGAATTCGCGCAGCCGGGCCAGTATCAATTGTCCCAGCGGCGAATATCTCTTCGTTCCCAGGCTTTGCTTGGGAACGTCCCGTTCGTTTGGGTAAGATTCACGGTTCATGGCTGGGTTTCTCCGTCGCGCAGGTGTCTTCCGGTCAGCGTGACGAAAACGTCTTCGAGACTGGCATGGCGCGTGGTTAGTCCAGCGAGTCGGTGGCCGGTTTGTCGCAATCGTTCCAGCAAGGCCGGCAGGGCGATGTGCGGCTCAGCCACCGAAAGACAAAAGTGTTCAGCGTCCTTGCGCACGGAGCGTACGGCGGGCAGGTCTGTCAATTCCGGCGACGGTATCCCTTCCTCGTCTTCCAGTGTGAATTCGACGACATGCTCGCCGCCCAACTCGGCGATAAGCTGACGCGGCGTGCCTTGAGCGATGACTTTACCGTGATCGACTACTGCCACGCGGTCACACAGGCGTTCGGCCTCATCCATGTAGTGCGTGGTCAAGAGCACCGTACGGCCCTGGGCCCGCAAATCGCGGATCAGGTCCCACAGCTGTCGCCGTGATTGCGGGTCCAGGCCGGTGGTCGGCTCGTCCAGAAGAAGCAAATCGGGATCGCCGACCAGGGCGCAGGCCACCGCCAAACGCTGCCGTTGCCCCCCGGACAATTTGCCTACCCGCGTAGTGGCTTTTTCTTCCAGCGACACCCGGCGAATGACCTCGTCCGGATCCAGACCGCGCTGATAGAAGCTACGAAAGAGCGTGAGCGTCTCGTCCACTTGCAGCTTCTCGGATAAGCGTGTCTCCTGGAGCGAGATGCCAATGCGCTCTTTGATAGCGGCGTCTTCGCGTCCCCAGCGCATACCGAGCACCTCCACCTCACCGGCCGTCGGCTCAGAAAGGCCTTCTATAATTTCGATGGTCGTGGTCTTGCCCGCGCCGTTGGGGCCAAGCAAACCGAAACATTCGCCAGACTCGACAGTCAGATCCAGCCCGCGGACGGCTTCAACGGGCGGCCGGCCCTCGTAGCGCTTGAAGAGATCGATACAACGGATGGCGGCGCTCATAAAGTTATCCTAGCGACTCGCCCTCTCGTGTCTCGTCTTGGTTGGAGGGTGGCCGGTGGGAGTCGAACCCACACTTCTCCGGGTCACAGCCGGAGCCCGCTGCCGCTTTGGGTTCGGCCACAGAGCTTCGACCTGGAATCGAACCAGGAACTCGGACTTCGTAGGACCGCGTGATCTCCCTTTCACCATCGAAGCCTCTCGGTTATCCGAGCCGCATCCTGGAGAGCGGTCTTGCTAACGGCTCTCCAGGACGCGGCTCGGATAACATTCGTCAGCGGAAGGAGAGGGGGGCGAACCCTCCAAGGTGTACCGTTCCGACCCATTTCGAGTGAGATGCCATCGTCCATTGGCTTGCCCTTCCGATCCGCGGCACCGGGTCTGCGGACCTAGGCTAGACGCAAAGGGCAAATAAGAGGTTCACAAAAATCGAGACTGGATTTGCATGGACATCTCATCGAGGAGTTTGTGAAGACGCTGGGTTCGAGAGACGAATTGGTGAGCAGACGGAGAAGATCCGGCAGGTAATCTTCGCTGAACAGGGTGTTCTTAACGTCGCCGTGGAACTAATCCTTGAAAGCCGCGATGAGGAATGAAGATTGCCATGAGAAGCCCCGGTAATTTCGTATTTTCTGCGCCACGCGGCTCGGAAGAATTCTGAGCTAATCAGCGATCTCAATTGTTTTCCGCGGGCTGCTGGAGAGCTGTCTCTACCGCCTCGATGCCGATCAGCGGCGCCTGACAGGTGAAATTCTGGCAGACGTAGACCGTCACCGGCCCTTGCGACGTCTTGCCCGCCAGCAGCGGTAATAGTTCCTCCACTCGTTTCTCGTCGCTGCCGGGCGCTTTCAGGGCCAGCACATGATGCGGCTGATAGGAGCTAGTGAGAAGACGCAGCACGCGGCGCGTGTCCTCCGCTGCGGGATCACCGACAATAGCGATCTCTTGTACGGGTCCGAGATGGAAATCGAGAGCGAGGAGCATCTGCCCTGCTGCCAGCGGATGGGCAGCGAGCAAGCCGCGATACAGCCGCAGCGTCGTCTCCGCTTTCTCTTGCAGATCCATACGGCCCGTCAACTTCACCAGGCGCAAGAGCGCCGTCACGGCCATCGAATTGCCTGACGGAATGGCGTTATCGTGTGGATCTTTGCCGCGGGCGATCAGCGTTTCGTGATCGCGGCCCGTGTAGAAAAAGCCGCCATCGGCTGTGTCCCAGAATTGATCGATCATCACCTCGGCCAGATCCAGCGCCGCCTCGATCCAGTACGGGGTGAACGTGGCCTCGTACAGCGAAATCAGGCCATCGAGCAAGAATGCATAATCTTCGAGATAGGCGTTTAGCTTCGGCTCAGAGCCGACGCTCCAGGTGCGCAGCAAACGACCATCGCTGCGGCGCATGCGGGTAAGGATGAAATCGGCGGCGCGGGTAGCAGCATCGGCGTAATCACGGCGATCCAGCACCTGTGCCGCCTGGGCCAAAGCGCCGATCATCAGGCCGTTCCACGAAGTCAACACCTTCTCATCACGGTTGGGCCAGACGCGTCGCGAGCGCACCTCGAACAGCTTGCGGCGGCTAGCGTCGATGCGGTGACGCAAGTCCGCTTCGCTCAGATCGTGCAACCGGGCATACTGTGCGAAAGTCTTGACGCGATGCAGGATATTTTTGCCATGTTCCCAGTTGCCCTCTGGCTCGATGCTATAAATTTCACTAAAAAGATCGGCTTCATCCTTCCCTAATATCTGTTCGATTTCCGCCGCGGTCCAGACGTAGAATTTGCCTTCTTCGCCTTCGCTGTCGGCGTCGAGCGTGCTGTAGAAAGGCCCCTCCGGACTGGTCATCTCACGCAGCACCCAACCCAATGTTTCTTCGGTAATCTCGCGGTAAAACGGCTCGCCAGTGGCCTGGAGCGTCTCCAGGTAGCAGGGCACGAGCAGGGCATTGTCGTAAAGCATCTTCTCGAAGTGCGGCACCAGCCAGCGCTCGTCCGTGCTGTAGCGCGCGAAGCCGCCGCCAAGGTGATCATAAATGCCACCTCGTGCCATGTGGTCGAGAGTGATGCGGACCATTTCCAGAGCGTACGGGTCGCGGAAGCGCTTCCAGCAGCGCAAGAGCACACGCAGGTCCATCGGATGCGGAAACTTGGGCGCCTGACCGAAGCCGCCGTAGCGTGTGTCGAAAGCGCGAATCAAACCATCAAGCGCTTGCCGCAACAGCGAAGCATCCAGCGTCCCCTCCTCCTTTTCCAAGCGGCCAATGTCGCGCAGATGGCGGGTGATTTGCGAGGCGGCTTCTTCAACTTCGGCGCGGCGTGTGCGCCAGACTTCGGCTATATGCAACAACAGCCGCTTGAAACCGGGGCGGCCATAGCGATCGTCCGGCGGAAAATAGGTGCCGCCGGTAAACGGCTTCAAGTCTGGCGTCAAAAATACCGACATCGGCCAGCCGCCCGATCCGGTGAGCATCTGCACCGAAGCCATGTAAATTTGATCGAGGTCCGGCCGCTCCTCCCGATCGACTTTGATGCTGACAAAATGCTCATTGAGGATTTTGGCGATCTCCTCATTCTCAAAACTCTCGTGTTCCATCACATGGCACCAATGACAGGCCGAGTAGCCGATGCTAAGGAAGATAGGGCGGTCGAGTTGTTTCGCGCGGGCGAGCGCCTCGGCGCCCCAGGGATACCAATCCACGGGGTTATGGGCGTGCTGTCGGAGATAGGGACTGGTTTCGTAGCGGAGCCGATTGGTGAATGGTGTTGTCGTCATCCCTTTATTCCCTGGGTTGATTGTCTGGATGTTATTCGTGAGACAGAAAATACTCTCCGCGCCGCCTGATCTTCTTCGCGCGTCGCGGCGACAACGACGCAACTCGTCGGTCGCTCGTTTGTTCCTGTCGCTCCTGGTCGCAATGAATGGCTTAAAGGTTGTAGCCCGATTCTGCCGCGCATGCTTCGCAGATCTTCCGAATTTCTTGTAGAAAGCTACCAACGCACGGCTTGCTAGATTCATCGTAATGGGGATGAACAGACTATTCAAGAACGGTTTCGTATTTAGCCCATTAAGCGATCCGTAAACTCGCGCTCGCCGCCCACGTCCGTTAGGCGCTGCTGCCGGCCCTCGAACAGAAATGTCAGCTTACGGTGATCCAGACCTAGCAAGCGCAGGATCGTGGCATGCAGATCATTGACGTGTATGCGATCCTCGACGGCGCGGAAGCCGAATTCGTCGGTGGCGCCGATGACTTGGCCACCCTTGACGCCGCCGCCGGCCAACCAGACCGTAAAGCCGTAGGGATTGTGATCGCGGCCGGCATGCTTGTCGGGATACCGGCCATCGGCAATGGGCGTGCGGCCGAACTCTCCGCCCCAGATCACTAATGTCTCGTCAAGCAAACCGCGTGCTTTCAGGTCAGTCAAAAGACCGGCGATCGGTTTATCGGTTCGCCGGGCCATCTCGCGGTGCGTCTTGTCGTTGTCGGCGTGAGCCGCGTCCCAGTCGTCGGCCCCGCTGCTACCAGTGAAAAGTTGCACGAAGCGAACACCGCGCTCTACCAGGCGGCGAGCCATCAAGCAATGAGCGCCGAACCGTGCCGAGATTTTGTCATCCAGGCCGTACAGCCGTTTTGTCGCGGCGGTTTCCTTGTTGAGATCGACTACATCGGGCACAGCGCTTTGCATGCGGAAAGCCAACTCATAGGCAGCGATGCGCGCGGACAGATCATCCACGTCCGCGCCGCGAGCGGCGCGATGCTCTTGGTTCAACCCCTGCACCAAGTTGAGAATATCGCGCTGGCCGGCAGACCTATCCAGATATAGGAGAGGCGAGCCGGTGTTGCGCAGCATCGTCGGCTGATAGGTGCCAGGGAGGAAACCGTGATCGTAGACGGGGGGGCCACCCTTGACATCACCGGTTGTGGCCAAGACGACAAAGGCTGGCAGGTTCTCCGCTTCGCTGCCCAGGCCATAGCACACCCAGGAACCGAGGCATGGCTTGCCCATGCGCGAAAAACCCGTGTTGAGCATGTACTGCGCCGGTGAATGGTTGAACGATTCATGATAGCATGAGCGGATCACGGCCAGATCGTCGGCGCAGCGCTGCAAGTGCGGATAAGTATCGGCGATTTCGAGTCCGGATTGCCCGCATTGGGAAAACGTTTGTGGACAGCCGAGAATAGCTGCGTCCATCTTGGTGAACTGGAGCTGCCGTCCGGCGACGATGCTGGGCGGCAGCGGTTGACCGTGCAGCTTGTTCAAAAGAGGTTTCGGATCGAACGTGTCGATATGACTGGGGCCGCCTTGCATGAACAGGAAAATCACATGCTTGGCGCGGGCCGGCGTATGAGGCGGCTTGGCAGCCAACGGATTTTCAGTCGTCGCTAAAGCAGCGGGTAAGCGTCCTTCGCGCAGCAACAGGTCGAGCAAAGCCCAGCTGCCGAAGCCAAGCCCCGCTCGCCGAAGCATGTCGCGACGCGACAGCAATCTCGGATAGGATGGGTAGGTCATGGCTGTCCTCAGTCCACATAAACAAATTCGTTGGTGTTGAACAGGGCCAGACAGAATTCAGCCAGTGCGGTTTCCCGTGCTGCGGGGGCGCTGCGCCGGCGCAGGAAAGCCAGGCTGCGCTCTTTTTCCGCCCGCGTACAGGGCCGGCCAAACACCAGCAACCAGGCACGGGCCACGAGCTTGTCCGGCTCCGCGCCGCATTCCTTGAGCAGTCGGCGTGCGAAAGCAGCCGATTGTTCGCGGGCCAGCGGGCTGTTGAGCAGGGTCAATGCCTGGGCCGGCACCACGGTTTGCATCCGTCGCGGACAGCTGGTCATCACCTCCGGCGGATCGAAGGAGGCAAACAGTGGATGAAGAAATGTCCGCCGCACCAATACGTAGACGCTGCGGCGTGTGTGTTCGGTGGCGTCCTGGGTCACAGGCCATTTACCGCGCGCGTCGAAGAGACCGGCCAGTTCCTCCGCACTTAACGGCGGAACCACGGGAGGACCGTACATCTTTAGGTTTAGCGTACCAGAACAAGCAAGAAGATTATCGCGGATAGCCTCGCCTTCCAGACGCCGCCGAGGAAAGTGCCACAGCAAGCGATTTTCAGGATCGATTTGCCGTCCTGGCCCCTCGGCGATGCTGTTCATGCAATAGCTGCGTGAAAGCAGGATCAGCCGGTGCAGACGTTTGAGTTTCCAGCCGTGTTCCACGAAATCGCGCGCCAGCCAGTCGAGCAATTGCGGATGCGTCGGTGCTTCGCCCTGAGCGCCGAAATCGTTGGGCGTCCGCACGATGCCCTGACCAAAGTGCCAACCCCAGACGCGGTTGACCAGCACGCGCGCCGTCAACGGATTCTCCGGCGACGTGAGCCAGTGCGCCAGCGCCGCGCGGCGCTTGTCGGCAGGTACGCCGTTGAAGTCTGGCTGGCTCGCGACGTTCCGTAGAAACGCCGGAAAAGCGGGGCCTATCGTCTCGCGCGGCTTGTTTAGCTCGCCACGATGGAGGCGATGCACCTCCCACGGCTGTGCGCGATGAAACAAATGGAAGAAGCCGGTTTGCTCTTCGGTTTGTACGGTACAGCGCGGATCGTGGAGTTTCTCTTTGGGAAGGGGTGTATCGGCCAGCAGGCCGTTGAGCACCTTGATGCGCGTTTCACGTACCTTTTTGGGAAACGGACGATCACTGGCCGCGAACACCGCCTGCAAGGCGAAATAGTCTTTTTGAGTAATCGGATCGTATTTGTGGTTATGACAGCGCGCGCAGCCGAAGGTCAGACCAAGAAACGCCGCTCCTGTGGTGTCCGCTGCATCCGTGAGCCATTCGTACTCCAGCTGCCCCGCGGTCAATGCCGATTCCGACAACACCGGCCCAACACAATACAACGCTGTCGCTTGCACGGCCTCGGCATTATCCGGCCATAATTCATCGCCGGCCACCTGCTCCTGAATGAAGCGGTCGAACGGCTTATCGGCGTTGAAGGAGCGGAGGACGTAATCGCGGTATTTCCAGGCATTGGGATAGGGTAAATCGCTCTCGAAGCCACCGGTGTCGGCGTAGCGCACCACGTCAAGCCAGTGGCGGCCCCAGCGTTCGCCGTAGGCTGGCGAAGCCAACAAGCGCTCCACGACTTTCGCCCAGGCGCCCGGCGAGCGGTCGGCCAGAAAAGCGTCCACCTCGGCCGGCGTAGGCGGCAGCCCGATCAGGTCGAAGCTAACCCGGCGGAGCAGGGTACGTTTGTCGGCCGGGCCAGCCGGTTCGAGCCCGTGTTTCCGTAGCCGCGCCCGCACGAAACGGTCGATCGGGTTGGCCGACCAGCCAGAGGGGTCCGTTGGCGGTTCGACTCGCTTGATCGGCTCGAAAGCCCAACGCTTCTCGGTGTCTGTCAGGGAAGGCTGGCCCTCCGCCCAGGCGGCGGCCGCGGCTATCCCCAATACACCGAACCAAGCTACGCACCAAAGGACCACTCGAAGGAAACCGCTCTTCAGCAAGCGGCCTTCGCCGGTCAGCTCCACCGCCCGTCCCTGACGGCACAGCAACTTCGCTTGTAACTCGCGCTCCAACGCCCGCACTTGTTGCCACACCGTCGAAGCCGACAAGCTCAATGCCTTGGCCGTCGACGTAAAGTTCCCTTCGGTTGCCGCCAGGCAAAAACTGCGGAGCTGGGCTAGTTGAATTTCCTGGTAACGCATGCTACGTCCCATGGAGGATTCTCGCTCCTCCCACAGAGGGAGAAACGCAGTGTCCGCGAAATTTTCGACGGGTCTTCGTACCTGACACCTCTGGCCCCCAGCACAAGCAAAGGAATGTTCTCTTGCTTGTGCTGGGGGGCAGCGTCAGACTAATCTGCGTCGAGTATACAATGCCTTAAAGACTGCCTGCAACCCTACGAGGATTCCTCATGCCAAGCCAATCGATGCACCGCCGAGCTTCTCGTTATTTCCAAGATTTGCAAGACCGTATCGTTTCGGCGCTGGAAGAACTCGATGGCCGGGCGCGTTTTCGCGAAGATTCCTGGCAACGTCCGGGCGGCGGCGGCGGACGGACGCGCATCTTGGCCGATGGTGCTGTCTTCGAGAAGGCCGGCGTCAACTTCTCCGACGTACATGGCCAAATGTCCGAAGAATTTGCGCCGCAGGTGCCCGGCGAAGGCCGTGAATTCACCGCTTGCGGCATCTCACTGGTGTTGCATCCACGCAGCCCAATGGTGCCGACCGTTCACGCCAATTTCCGCTTTCTCAGCAAGGGCGAGCGGCAATGGTTCGGCGGTGGCGCCGACCTGACGCCCTATTATCCCTACCGTGAAGATGTCATCCACTTTCACAAAGTCTGGCAGCGCGTCTGTACCCGGCATGAGCCGTTGGTAAATTATGCTCATATGAAAAAGTGGTGCGATGATTATTTTTTCTTGCCGCATCGCGGCGAAGCCCGCGGCGTCGGCGGCATTTTCTTCGATTATCTGGAAGGCAACCTCCGAGCGCTGTTCGCCTTCGTGCGGGAGTGCGGCGATCATTTTCTGGAGGCGTATTTGCCTATCGTCCAAAGACGCAAGGATGAGCCGTATACGGAGCAGCAACGGGTCTTTCAGGAATATCGCCGCGGACGTTACGTCGAGTTCAACTTGCTCTACGATCGCGGCACCATCTTCGGCTTGAAAACAGCAGGACGTACCGAATCGATCCTGATGTCGCTGCCACCGTGCGTGCGCTGGGAGTACGATTATCATCCCGAACCTGGATCGCGTGAAGCAGAGCTGTACGAAGTGTATCTGAAACCGCGCGATTGGGCGAATGAGTGATTTTCCCTGATTGTTATCCCGGCACCGGGCCAGAAGCCTCTTTCAATGGCATGTCTCTGCCGATAGACCGCTTGACAAACACCGCTCGTTTCCGCAGGCTGTCGGAAAGGTTTCACAGCGAGCTACAGCGAACGCGGCCGTGCTCGCCTGCGGCCCGCGGCGAACTCGGAAGGGAGTGGGCGTTGGCTACACCAGTCGTTTTGATCGCTGGCGACGGCATCGGTTTGGAAGTGACGGCGGCGATGCAGGCTGTCGTGCAAGCGGCGGGAGCAGAGGTGGCCTGGATCGAAGCGATGGCTGGCCTGGGCGCCGCCGAGCGCTACGGCGATCCGCTGCCGGCCGCTACTCTCGACCTCATCCGCCGTTATCGTGTCGCCCTCAAAGGACCTTGCACCACGCCTGTGGGTAAGGGTTTTCGTTCGATCAATGTCCGTCTACGCAAAGAACTGGATCTCTATGCCAGCGTTCGGCCCGTGTCCACACTGCCGGGCGTGAATGTGCCTTATGACCATGTCGATCTTGTTGTCGTCCGCGAAAACACCGAGGGATTGTACTCCGGTCAGGAACATGTTGTTGTGCCCGGCGTGGTCGAGAGTTTGCGCATCATCACACGGACAGCGGCTGAGCGCATTGTCCGCTATGCCTTCGAACTGGCCCAGCACAGCGGACGCCGCCGTGTCACCTTCTGCCACAAGGCCGACGTTATGCCGCTCAGCGACGGCCTGTTCCTCAATACGGCACGGGCTGTTGCCGATGATTTTCCCTTCCTCGAATTTGAGGAGATGCACGTCGATCACTTGTGTTTGCAACTGGCCCTCGATCCAAGCCGCTTTGATGTGTTGGTAATGGAAAACCTGTTCGGCGATGTGGTGAGCGATTTGTGTGCCGGCTTGGTCGGAGGGTTGGGTCTGGTGCCTGGCGCCAATCTCGGTCAACGCTACGCTGTCTTCGAGGCAGTTCATGGCAGCGCACCCGACATCGCCGGCAAAGGACTGGCCAACCCGATCGCCCTGATTCGCTCGGCGGCGATGATGCTGACGCATATCGGCCAACGCAAGCCGGCTCAGCGCATTGAGGAATCCGTACGACGAACGTTGGCGGCCCGACGCGGCCTGACACGCGACCTCGGCGGTAACGGCACCACGGCCACACTAACGCAAGAACTGATTGCTAATTTGTAAAATCCTTGAACTACCCAAACGCCCGAGATGCCAAGAAGGAAGAAGAGAGAAGATAAGAATAAAAAGAACAAGATCCTCATCTTTTTGCGAATCATCTTTCCTTGTTTTCCTCTCCTTACCTTTCTTGGCGCCTTGGCGGTTTTATTTCTGGGAGCTTAGACATGGCGTTACGGGTCACGTTGATTCAGGGCGGCGGAGCGGGGCTGGATCAGGTGCCCGCCGTGAAGGCCATCCTGAGCGCCGCCGGTGCATCCATCGACTGGGACGAGCACCTAGCTGGCTGGGCGTCGCTGGAGCGCGGCGGCGAGGCCATCCCTCCGACCTTGCTGCGCTCGGTGCGCGAGACCGGCTTGGCCCTGAAGACTATGCTGCTGCCGCCGCCTGCCCCCCCTTCCCCCCCCATTTGGGGAGGGGGAGGAGGATCGCGGCCGGAGCAAGTCAATTTCAATGTCCAGCTCCGCCGCGAGTTGGGCCTGTTCGCTTCACTCCGGCCGTTGAAAAATCTTGCTGGACTGCCCGCGCGCTTCCAGGGCGTGGACATGCTCGTCTTTCGTGAACTGACGGAGGATCTGTATGCCGCCATCGAGCATGAGATCGTGCCCGGCGTGGTGCAGAGCATCAAGGTGGTGACGGCCGCTGCCAGCCAGCGTTTCTTTCGCTTTGCTTTCCAGTGGGCGCGTTCAGCTGGCCGCAAGACCGTTGCCTGCGTCCACAAGGCTAACATCCTCAAATTGTCCGATGGCCTGTTTCTCGAAGCTTTCCGCACCACAGCGCAGGATTTCCCCGAATTGCAGACGCGTGAAATCATTGTCGATAATTGCTGCATGCAGATGGTATCGCGGCCGCAGCAATTCGATGTGTTGGTCATGGGCAATCTGTACGGCGATCTGGTCAGCGACCTGGGTGCTGGTATCGTCGGCGGCGTCAGCGCCGCCGCTGGCATCAACTTCGGCGAGGGGGTGCGCGTCTACGATTCCTTCCACGGCGGTCCTCGCGAAATCATCGGTGTCAACCGTGCCAATCCGCTGCCCCTTCTGTTGCCGGCCATCGATCTGCTCGACGCCGAGGGACAAAAGCCCATCGCCCAGCGCATCCTGTCTGCGGTCGAGCGCGTCCTGACCGAGCGCCGCGCCCTCACGCCTGATCTGGGCGGACAGGCCACGACCACCGAAATGAGCGATGCGATTATTGCTGCGATAAAATAGAGAAATAATATTTTAATATAAATGGCTCAATATGATATTCATCTGCACTCTGACTATAGGGCGCACAGCAACCACACCCGCGCGCTCTTGGCCGCCCTGGACGACAGCAGTGTGCGCACCCTCAACCAGGGCATCCGTCATGCTTCCCTTCAACATCGTCATGGTCCCCAACGATGGAGTCACCTTGGGACCGGACGGGTAAGAGCGAGTGGACCAAACCTGAACGCGCCGGAAGCATCCGCGATAGTATGATATGCTGTCGCGGACCCTTCCGGTGCGTTTACAACGGATGTAGTTCGATTTGAGCGGCGGTGCGGGTGCGGCCTTCGCCGGCCAGCAGCCAGGCTTCCTGCTTGACCGCATCGCTGCGTGCTGCCCGCAAACGATCGATCAAGCGTGGCGGTGCATGAACGAGTAGACGATGATCGACGCGCTCCAGCTGGCATGCTTCGACCTCGGTCGACGGCAGGCTACGCGGCTGCGCCCAGCTTTGCCAGGCTTGCCGCCACATCGGGGGCGAAGGCTCTGCAGCCAAGTCCGGCAGCGCTTCCTCCCAACCGTCCGCCAAGGTCAAAAGCGGCTCCGATCCCAGCGTCCAGTCTTCCGGATGTACGGCGAACCCCAATAGCCGCGAAGCCGTTTGGATAAAAACGAAGGGTCGTTGCTCCACGACATCGAGAAGAACACGCCGCCAGTTTGCCCCCCAATCGACTGATCCCACACTGGCCGCGCCGGCGTGGAACTGTGGCAGCAAGAGAGCCTCCACGTCGGTCGGGAAACGAAAGCGCTTTTTCCACTCCAACGTCTGACGAAGGCATGCTTCCAGAGAAGCAATCTCGAA
>Ga0070737_10004525_pt1 | contig 13883 bp, 6 predicted proteins | sample Coa_R1_10_FD_66438 | JGI IMG/M metagenome (GOLD analysis project Ga0070737, IMG submission 66438) | Surface soil microbial communities from Centralia Pennsylvania, which are recovering from an underground coalmine fire - Coalmine... | ecosystem: Environmental > Terrestrial > Soil > Unclassified ... | reverse complement strand
GCCGCCACAGCTCGTTTCCGAGCACGATTATTACGCTCTGCCGGAGGCAAACGTCAAAACCTATCCGGTTTATACGCCAGACAAGGAGCCGCCCGGGTATATCGATTGGCTCAAACATCAAGATCCACAACCGCTTGTGGATGTCGCCAAGCTGCACACGCAGGCGGATTGGATCGCCGCTGGGCGTGAGGTATTTTACGGTCGTGAGCTGCCTCGCTACACGGGCAGCGAAGATAACCTTCAACTTATTCGCAATCCGAAAGTCTTGGAAGCTTACCGTCTGCAAACAACCGATGACGGCGTTTTGCTCGGATTACGATATGTCATCCGGCAAAAGGGGAAAGTGGAACTTGGCACTGATACGTGTGCGATGTGTCACGTTCAGATACATTCCGGCAAGGTTGTTGAAGGGCCTCCAAACAACACCACTCCATTCGGCCCGTTGATGGGCGATCTGACGCGGCGTTATGCGCAGATTAGTCCCGCTTTCTTTGAAGCGCGCAGGCGGAAGCAGATGCGGGAGGATTATCGCGTTCCGTATCTAAAGGACGACCCGAACCTCAGGACAGCCGATCTCCCGTCCGAGCAAATCGCGCAACTGTATGATGCCGTTCCACTTGGCGTTTATATGCGCAGCAACACGAGCCTTCTTTACCCGGTTAAAATTGCGAATCTCATCGGCATTAAAGACCTGAGATATTTCGATCGCACTGCAACGGCCCGCCAAAGGAACGTGACAGACTTGATGCGCTATATCGCCTCGATCGCCGACGTTACGGATGCCTTGACGGTGTATGGCGATGGGGATGGCGGCCGGTTAAGGCCAGAGAATCTGGGGCTCGTGAACGGAGTTCACCGTACGCCGGACGCGTTGCTGTATGCGCTCGCAATGTATGTCTATTCGCTGCAGCCGCCTGCTAATCCCAATCCGTTCGATGCACGAGCACGGGCGGGGCAAAAGATTTTCGAGCGCGAGGGCTGCATTGGTTGCCACACTCCACCGCTCTATACGAACAACAAACTTACACTGGCGAAAGGGTTTTCACCGAGTGAGGACGAGAAGAGGCAACTTAACTTGCTGGATCTGACGGTTGGGACCGATCCCGGCCTAGCTCTGAAAACGCGCAAAGGTACAGGTTTCTATCGAGTACCGTCCCTGCGGATGATTTGGACCAATGCCTGCTTTTTACACGATGGTTCGATCGGTTCGCTCGAGGAGATGTTTAATCCTGACCGCTTAAAGGCAACTTTCCGGTCTTCGAACTGGAACGCTGCCACTCCCGCCCATGCCGTTGTAGGGCACCCGTTCGGACTCGATTTAGGCCCGGAGGATCGGGCCGCTCTAATTCAATTCTTGAGGACACTTTAGTGCTTGATCCAAGCCGAATCATGCGCATGGCGAGCGCCTTTCAGGAGTCGTGCTTGTTATTCGCGGCCTCAGACTTAGGCGTTTTCGGGAAATTAGCGGAGCTTGGGTCAGCGGATTCAGTAACGCTTGCCAACGCGTTAGCTTTGAACGAGCGCGGCACCCGGTTGCTGCTAAATGGCTGCGCAGCGATTGGTTTACTGTGTAAGACAGGAGCCCAGTTCAGTAACTCGCCGGAAGCCGCGGCGTTTCTAGTTCCAGGGCAGCGCGGCGATTTGTCCGGAGCGCTTCGCTACAACCGGGACGTATATCGGGCGTGGGGTAAATTGACTCAGCTCGCGCGTACCGGTACTCCGGTTGAAGACCCGCAGCTTCATTTAGGTGACGATCCGGAGCGCACGCGCAATTTCGCTTTGTCTATGCATGGCAAAGCACTGGCGATGGCACAACCGGTCCTTTCGCTCTTGGATCTACGGGAACGCAAATGCCTTTTGGATGTCGGCGGAGGTCCGGGAACGTTTTCCACCTTGATTGCAAAGTCGAATCCTGAAATCCACTGCCGCGTGCTGGAACTTCCGCCGATCGCCGCAATTGGGAGGGAGTTAGTGGTCGCGCAGGGGCAAGGCGAGCGCGTCACGTTCATTCCTGGGGACTACCACACCACGGCGTTTCCACGCGACAACGATGTGATTCTGCTGTTCGGAATGATGCATCAGGAACCGGTCGAAGTTATTCGGGATCTCCTGACGCGCAGTTACGAAGCCCTGGCTCCAGGCGGAGCCGTTTACGTGATGGACATGATGACGGATGAGACTCACATCAACCCTCCGTTCTCCGCCATGTTCGCGGTAAATATGGCGCTTACTAAAGAACACGGATGGGTATTCTCCGGTTCCGAGCTTACGGGATGGATGGAGGAAGCGGGATTTGCCGACATTACTGTGCGCCCGCTCCCGCCGCCGATGCCGCACTGGTTAGCGTACGCGTTACGACCTTGATTAGAACGCAAATCGTAGCGCGAATTGTAATTGGCGCGGCGGTTTAGACGAGAAAATCTGACCAAATCCGGGCTGATCCGCAACAAGCTGCGGCAGGTCGAAATTAGTCCGGTTGAGCACGTTGAACGCTTGGGCTTCGAAGGTCACGGACCAGCGCTCGGCGACAATAAACCGGCGCGCCGCTTCCACATCCCACGTAAATAGACCCGGCCCCCGCAGAATATTGCGTCCCGCATCGCCGAACGTATAAGGAGCCGGAATGGCAAAGGCGGCTGTATTGAACCACTCCTGCGGTCCGGGATTTGAGATGGCGGGAGAGAAGAGTATGTTCGGCCGGTCCGACCCGAATGTCCCGCCCGTATTACCGGTATTGCTGTTATCAAACGACAAAATCGGCGTGAACGGCTGACCCGTATAGGCGCTAATAATGTTGCGGAATTCCAGGTTCCGAAGAGCCGCATTGTGGAAGGGCAATTGATAAATCAATGCCGCCGTCGCCGAATGAGTGATGTCGAAGCTGGAAGGGGCATGTTCGGCCTGATAATCGTGGCTGTTCTGCGGGAAATTCTTGTCCGCAATCGTTCCAAGGAAGGCCGATGTGTCGTCCATCGACTTCGAATACATATAGTTGGCCAGAATCCCTAAGCCACCGCGGAGCCGCCGGTTCAGCGAGACCTGAAGTGCGTTAAACTCCGAATTCCCGCCGCTTTCGGTGTAAAAGATGTTCGAAAATCCTTGGTAAGGCCGGCGCGAATCGACGTCTCCCGGAGCTGGCGGCGGTTGATTCAGGTCAAGCGACCGCATCAGCTTTGTCCCTTTTGAGCCGGCATACGCGATGGAGAACGTTCCCAGTGCTTGAACCGACCGCTGGATATCGAAATTCCAATCCTGGACGTACGGCGTTCGCATGTCGGGCGCGAGCGTGCTCAATGTGGCCGGCGGCACATAACCAAGATTCAACGGATATGGATTTTGCAGTGTCAGCAACCCGGCTGCACTCGGGAAGAATGTGTAGAGCGTGAAGTACGGCGGGTTGTAGTACAAAGCCGAACTTACTTCAAACATGCTGGCGTCGTAGAACATTCCATAACCGCCGCGAATTACGAAGTCTTTTCCCGGACTCCACGCAAATCCGACACGCGGCGCCAAGTTGTTGTAATCCGGTTGGTAACCGGCGCGCGGCACACCGCCGGTGCCAACCTGACTAAGCTGTCCGGTCGCCAGATTTAGAGCGCTCATGCGGTTTGTCGGGTCGGTTGGCGGGCTGTTGTATTCATATCTAATCCAAGGTTCAATGTCAGGTTTGGCGTGACTTTCCAGTCATCCTGCAAGTAATAACCGGATTGGAATGTCCGAAGTGTTTGGGGCGCCGAGAGTTGCGCATCGATAGTGAAAGTCGGCAGCCCTAGGAGCAAATCCCCGATACCCGAACCAGTTAGGGCGCCAAGGAAGGAAATGGAGCCACGCGGCAATTCGGCCACCGTGCCGTTTAGTTCGATTTTGCGAAGATCGGTTCCCAGCTTAATGGAGTGATTGCCGCGAACCAGTGACAAACTGTCGCCCAACTGATACACATTCGTGCGGCGGTCTATTGGAAGGGCTGTAAGATCTCCAACAGACGAGAATCCGGAGACCGAAATGGCGGGATATCCGAATTGCAGCGGGTTCTGGGGCAGGTAGTTCACTCCCCATAATTGGTCTACATTTGTGCCGAAGTTCTGTTGCAAGATAGTCCGGCCAGCGCGATTGAATCCCAGTACCAGCGAATTCGTAGTACTAGGTCCAAAGACTCGCGTGTAATTAATTAACGCATTATGCCCACGATCCCGCACATAATCGCCAAATCCCGGTATGTTCGTGACCGAATTTTCCGTGTACGGTTCGAAAATGTCCTTGTGCCCATAGCTGTAGCGGAGGGTCAACTGGTTTAGATCATTGAACTTATGGTCGACACGGATGTTGTATTGATCGAGCGTGTCATTTCCCACGGGTTGCGCAAGATAATTACCGGCCGAGGCGCCGCTGCTGGGCAGAGGATACAAATTCAGAATCTGAAGTGCGAGCGGCGAAATGAGGGATGAAGGAATCTGTTTGCCTACAAAAGGGCGTCCCGTGTAGGGATTGAGAACAGTAGCCAGGCCGGCGAGATTCCCGCTTCGCTCCGCCGCTGTCGGGACCGTGGCGAGGCGACTATAGCCCTGGTCGCCGCGTAATCCGTCGTAGTCCACGAAAAAGAAAGTGCGGTTGTGAATCAGCGGTCCTCCAATTCCTCCTCCAAACTGGCTGCGGATCAGTTGCGGTTTATTTGAGCCGTCAAAGAAATTCCGTGCGTCGAAAATGCGATTTCGCAAGTATTCATAACCGAAACCGTGCAGTTCGTTGGTGCCGCTGCGTGTAATTACATTGACTTGCGCACCGGCGCTTCGCCCGTACTCGGCACTATACCCGTTCGTCTCAATCTTGAATTCCTGGATCGCATCTACCGATGGCTGAAGAACATACGTATTCACGTCCGGGTCGTTGTTATCCACGCCATCGAGAAGAAAGTTATTGAACTCCTCGCGCCCCCCGTTAGCGTTCATAGCGAAATCGCCTCGGGTGGAAAGCGCCGAATCCTGCACAGGAGGAAGGACACCCGGAGTGAGGAACGCAAGCTGGAGGAAATCGCGTTCATTCAACGGCAGATCTTCAATCATGCCGCGGTCGATAACAGTGCCGAGATCGGAGGACTCGGTCTGAACCGTCCGAATCTCGCTGTGAACCGATACTGTTTCGTGCCTTCCGGCAATGGGCGGACGAAAGTCTACGCGCACGTTCGAGTTCACTTCCAACCGCACCTCCGAGGTTGTCACCCGATCGAATCCCGGGGCGCCAGCCGTAACGTTATACGTGGCGGGTGGAAGTTCGTCAAAACGATAGAATCCTGAATCGTCTGTCACGGCCCGTTTCGAAATGGATCGATTGATGTCCGTCGCAACTATAGCCGCTCCGGATATAGGCCGGTTTGAGGGGTCATTTACAAAGCCTGAAATAGAGCCGGTTGTCACTTGTGCATACATGCATGCGGATAGGCAAAAAAGAAAGATGTAGCGCATAAGAATGCAGGAACCTGCTCTGCAAGTGTAATCGCCGGAAGCACAGTTGGGCAATCCAGTTTGCCCCTTTTTCGCAATTGATTTTTCTTGATTCTAATTGGGTTCCGATATCGCCATTTCTGATAGAACTGAAGCCCTAGTACCGCTTCCGCGAAAAGATTTTCGCCACGCCGCAGCAGGCTGTATACTCGGTCTAATCACTTGTCCAGTCGCAACTGTGCTGTAAGGAATCTTGCGCTCATGAGGATATTTAATGACTTATATTTCAGCAAATTTCCCCTGCCGACAATCGCTTGCTACCATCTTCGCTATTATTTGCTTCCTTCTGTTTCTGCCCGCGTCTTTCGCTCAGGTGCAGTTGAGTGCATTGACCGGTACGGTTCGGGACCAAAGCGGCCGTGCTATTCCAGGAGCAAAGGTCACGGCTAGACATTCCAGCACGGGCCTGGAGCGGACAACCACTTCCGATAATGCGGGCGTTTACTCGCTTGAAAATCTTCCGCCGGGCGCCTATTTGCTTTCGTTCGCCAAAGGCGGGTTTGAAGAGGTTCGGTACGAAGGCGTAGAGCAAGGCGTTGGTCAGACTCGTACCATAGACCCGGTACTCTCCGCGGCCGGGCGAAGAGATGAAGTTACTGTGTCGGCGCCTCTGGTCGAGTTAGATAAAAGCAGCGCTGCTTTGGGCGGTACAATCCAGAGCACCGCAGTCCAAGAAATTCCCTTGAATGGCCGCAACTGGGCGAGCTTGACGGCGCTGGTTCCAGGTGCGATCGATTCCGGCGGCAGTACGCAGCGGACGATTCGTTTTGTCGGCCGCGGGCGGGATGACATGTTCATCAGTTACGACGGGGTGGACGCAACCGGCATCGCAAATCAGGCGCAAAAGGCCTACGTCCGGCTGTCGATCCCCACCGAGGCTATTAAGGAGTTTAGGGTGGATACCGCCCAGTACACCGCGGAGTATGGAGATGCTTCCGGGGCGCAGATCGTGGTTGCGTCCCCGAGTGGCACGAATGACTTTCATGGATCGCTGTTCGAGTTTCTTCGCAACAGTTTTTTTGATGCGCGCTCGCCCTTCGATACAACGCATAGCCCGCTGCCTTTCCGTCTGAACCAGTTTGGCGGATCCTTTAGCGGTCCAATATGGAAGAACAAAACCTTCTTTTATCTCAGTTACGAAGGCTTCCGGCAAGTACAGGATCAAACGCTGATCGGCTTTGTGCCCAGCACTTCGTTTCGCAATCAGGTGCTCGCTGCCTCGCCGGTTCTTGCTTCGATCCTAAATTCGTTTCCGGCAGGCTCGTCGGCAACCAGTTCGCCGAGTATCGCACAATATACCGGGGTAGGCGGATCGCTCGACAACGAAAATTCCGAAATGGTTCGGGTGGATCACCATTTCACCGACGCTACCACTGCGTTCATACGGTTTAATTACGATCAGGCGATTAGCGTTGCCCCGCTCGGCACGTTAACGGACCGGCAGCGGGTCTACACCGCGCCGTTGAACGGCGTCGCTGAGCTGACGCATATCTTCTCTCCAACTCTTCTGGACGATTTCAGCTTTGGCATCAACAGCGCGATATCGCGGACGCACAATCTCACGAATCAGCCTTACTCAATTGCCATTTCGGGATTTACCACTTTGAACAGCAATACTAGTTCGGACCAGGACGGCTCCACTTTTTCCTGGCTCGACAACATTAGCTGGATGCATGGCAAGCACGTCATCCGAGCCGGCGTTGCGATCCGGCGCATACAGATGAACGAGGGAAGCGCAGCTACGGGCACTTTAACTTACTCCAGCCTCGCCAATTTTCAAAACAATATACTCGACCAGGCGACTGAAACGGCTCTAATGCCGCTAAAGCGGATGCATAAGACGCAAGAAGCCGGTTATATTCAGGATGAATACAAGCTCAAGCCTAACTTCACGATTAATGCAGGTTTGCGTTACGAATACTTCAGCGTTTTCCACGAGGCCACGGGTCGCGCGGCGCCCTTTGATTTTGCAACTTGCGGCGGGTTCTGCCCCGCGGGAAGCGCGTTTTATTTCCCCACCAAAGGCGGATTTGATCCACGCGTGGGACTTGCCTGGTCCCCGGCAGCAGCACACGGCAACACAGTGATCCGGACCGGGTACGGAATCTATCACGAAGATGGCCAACTCGATGACGAGAATTTCCCCACTGCCAACGATGTCGCGAATTACACTCTGACCCGCGGGGCTGCGTTCCCGAATCTGAGTTACCCCATCGCTCCATTTCTCGTGAATGCCACGGGCGTCCTTTCTCCGAAGGATCTCGCCAGGAACCGAAAGGACGCGTACGCGCAGGATTGGAGCTTTTCCCTTCAACAGAACCTCGCCGGTTCCTTTCTTGGGACCTTAGCTTATGTGGGCAGCAAGGGCACGAACATTATGAACCGAAGTTACGTGAACTTGATTAATCCTTTGACGGGAACGCGCCCGTATCCACAGTATGGCCGCATCGAGTTTCGCGATAACGAGAGCAACAGTTCCTTTAACGCGCTCCAGGCGTCTACCCAGCGTTCTTTCGCGCATGGCTGGCTTATGGCTGCAAACTACATGTGGTCACATTCCATTAACGATGCGTCGCTTGGAAGCGGTGTCGAAGACGACTTTCCAGAGAATGTTTCCTGCCGTGCTTGCGAACGCGCCAGCAGCGACCAGGACGCCCGCCATACCTTCTCGGCATACACCGTTTATCAATTGCCTTTCGGCGCCGGCCGCAGTTATCTCAGCAGCCCGGGTTTTACACGCGCGATCCTTGGCGGATGGGAATGGAATGCGGTTGCGACCGGCAGGTCTGGCCTCCCGATCAATATCACGGTTGACCGCTCTTCCTCCGCGTTGCCTGATGGCAACAGCAACAACCAGCGTCCGAATTACGTTTCTGGCGTATCTTTGGTCCCAGCCGGCGGATCGACGCCCAACCTCTGGATCAATCCGGCGGCCTTTGCCGTGCCCGCAGCCGGAACTTGGGGCAACTTAGGCCGTAATGCGTTCAATGGTCCGCCTCTTTGGCAGATCGATACAGCGCTCGCGAAGCAAGTGCCGCTCACTGAACGGGCCAATCTCCAGTTCCGCGCTGAGTGCTTCAACTTACTGAATCGTGCACAATACGGTAATCCTCTCGCCGATATCTCTGTGCCCGCCACATTCGGTCGAATTACCAGTCTGGTAAACACAACTCCGACCGGCAGCGGCACTCCGCGCCAGTTTCAGTTGTCGTTGCGCTTGCAGTTTTGAGAACGAAACATCGCCTTACGGCCTGCCCAACGCAGTCTCAATTCCTTTTTCGGCCAGTGGACCCATCACTGCGTAACCGGCATCGTTCGGATGCAGGCCGTCGTAAGTAAGCTCTTTCTTGAGCATATTGTTGCCGTCGAGCATGGAATCGTAATAGTCAAGATACACGAGGCCGTTCTTCGCGCAATAATTCTTGATCCAGGCGTTTAGCGCGATAATTTCGCTCGGCGGCCGACGCTCCGTTTGGGGCCTGATGTAATCGCAAACCGGAGTCAACGAAGAAAGAATAACTTTGATGCCATTGGCCTGTGCTAATTCAGTCATTGACGTAAGATAGCCTTCGATTTCTTCGATGCTTTCAGGACCGGTATTTCCTGCAATGTCGTTTGTGCCGGCCAGAATAACCACCGCTTTCGGTTGCAGCGCAATCACATCCGCGCGATAACGCACCAGCATCTGCGGTGTGGTCTGGCCACTGATGCCGCGGTTGACGTAAGGCTTGCCCGGAAAGAATTTCCCGTAGTGACGCCCCCAGCCGTCTGTAATGGAATCGCCCATGAAGACGACGCGCTGCTCGCCGGGAGCGGGCGGACCCACTTTGGCGTTGTCCTCCCGATAGCGAGACAAATTGGCCCAGTCCTGAAGCGTTTTCTTGTCTTTCGCGATCTGCGCCTGGAGTTTCGCGACATCTGGCGATTCAACTTGATCGGGCGGCATGACGGGCCGCGAGGCTGGAGCGGCCTGTCCGAAACAGAATGCTGAAAGGGAAAGCGCGCCGGCTGCAAGAAACAGAGTTCGCATGATTCGGTCCTCTGTAGAGCGTAGCGCAGCCGATTCAGTTCGCAGCGCGGCGCTTGATCTCGATGTTCAGCCGTTTGATTTTTTGGTTCAGCGTCGAAAGCGGAATGCGCAAGTTTTCGGCCGCTTCGGTCTGGCTATAATTCACCTTTTCAAGCGCCGCAATGATAGTCCGGCGCTCAAAATCGTTGCACATTTCAAACAAGGAGGCATCCGGCGCCAGCATGCCGTTGCTGTCGCGCGAGATACGCATCCCGCTCACCTGCTGAAGATACTCGGGCAAGACGTGCGCGGGCACCGAGGGCGAAGTGGCGAGAACCACCGCGCGCTCCACCACGTTTTCGAGTTCGCGAACATTGCCCGGCCAGCTATGTTCCATCAGGATCTGCATGGCGTCAGGCTCAAAGCTCAGCACGCTGCGGCCTTCGCTGTTCAGGAACTTGTCGTTTTCTTTGCAGTAACGCGTAAAGAAGAAATCGGCCAGCAGCGGAATGTCTTCTTTGCGGTCGCGCAGCGCCGGAAGATTCAAATTGATGACGTTCAGCCGGTAATACAAATCCTCGCGGAACTTGCCGTCTTCCACCAGTTTGCGCAAATCGGCGTTCGTAGCGGCAATCAAACGCACGTCGACCTTAATGGTTTCGTTCGAGCCGAGGGGCATGAACTCGCGATCCTGCAAAACGCGCAGCAGCTTCACTTGAATTTCAGGCCCGATGGTGCCGATCTCATCGAAAAAAATCGTGCCGCGATTCGCAGTTTCGAAATACCCCTTGCGATTGCTCACGGCGCTGGTGAACGAGCCCTTCACATGTCCAAACAAGGTCGATTCGAGCAACTCAGAGGAAAGCGAACCGCTGTTAACCGGAACGAACGCCTGATCGGCGCGAGCCGAGTGCGCGTGAATAGCTTTGGCGATCAACTCTTTCCCGGTGCCGGTTTCGCCCGTGATCAAAATAGTGGCTCGGCTGGGAGCCACTTGCTCCACCTGATCGAGCAAGCGAACCATGCGTTCACTTTTCCCCACGATATTCGGGAAAGAGTAACGCTGCTTTAAAGCGCGTTTGAGGTGCGTGTTTTCGCGCTCGAGATGACCTTTCGAGATCATCCGGTCGATTTCGATCAGCAGCTTTTCGTTGTCCCAAGGCTTGGCGAAATAATCATTGGCGCCGGACTTAAGCGCACGCACGGCCACTTCCACCGAACCGTAGGCCGTGAGCATAAAGACCGGCGTTTCGTTGTCACGCTGCCGAATATCGGCGAGCACATCCATGCCGGACCGATCCGGCATCATTAAATCCAAGAGAACCAGGTCATAGTTGCCTGAATCGAACTTTTGGAAACCGGTGGTCGCGTTTTCAGCCAAATCGACGGAGTAATTTTCGCCTGTAAGGAGCATTTCAAGGCTCTCACGGATATCCACTTCGTCGTCGATTACCAGAATGCGGCGGCGCTCGGGCGAACTGAGCCGGTCAACCGGCAAATTTTGATTAGTAAAACCCACTACAGTGGTTGTATCAGACATCGAGAATTATCTTGGGGAAGCGAAGAAAGGGAATGGATTAGGCCAAAAGCGCTTGCCGCCGCTGCTCGACGGAGTGCACGGATCGTCCCGCGGCGCTCGGAAATTCGAGCCGGAAGCGCGTGCCGCGGCCTACCGTGCTTTCCACTTCGATGATGCCGTTGTGCTCCTGCATGATTCCGTAAGTGATGGAAAGCCCCAGGCCGGTTCCCTTCTTCGGACCTTTGGTGGTAAAGAAGGGATCATAGATGCGCGCCACGTGCTCGGGTGGAATGCCCTGCCCGCTATCCGCTACCTCGACGTGAGCAAACCCGCTTTCGGTCCAGGTGCGCACGGTCAAGCTGCCGCCGCCCGGCATAGCATCGCGCGCATTGATGAATAAGTTCAAAAAAACTTGCTGCAATTTTCCTGAATTGCCACGAACGGCCGGTAGATCCTCCGCAAGACTGAGCCGAGTGACAACGCCGGATTTTTGGAACTGATGCTCAACTAAGCTGGCGGTTTCACGGATCACGCGATTCAGGTCTAGTTCTACAAACTCGGTGGGCGAAGTGCGCGAAAAGTTCAGCAGCGAATTGACGATCTCGCTCGCACGGAAGGTTTGCTTCGCAATTTTTTCGAGCAGCTTCGATTTCTGTTCATCTTCGGAAACCTGCTTGGCGAGCATCTGTGCATAGGTCGAGATCACGGCGAGCGGTGTATTCACTTCATGCGCCACACCAGCCGCCAATAGCCCGATTGAACTGAGTTTGTCGGCTTGAATCAAGCGGCGTTCGAGTTCGTCGCGATCCGTTACATCATCGAACATGATCAGGCGCCCGATGCGATCGAGATCTTTCGAAACAAGCGGCGCGATCGCGATATTGACGATCGACTCGCGCTCCGGTTGCGCCGCCTTCGCCAGTTCTAAGCCTCCATAGCTGTGCCGAAATCCACCGTTTGCGACCATCGCAAACGACTCCTCGGCGCGCGGGCGAAGCGCGATCTTGTAGATGTTGTGAATGCCGTCTTCTGCGCGAAACTCATCGAACTTCTGGCATAGCTCCGGTGTGAATAGCGCGGAAAGCGGCTTTCCCACCGCCTCATCGCGCGAGATGCCAGTCAGCTTTTCGATCTGCGAATTCCAGCTTTCGACGCGGTCGTCCAGATCGGCGGCGAGAATGCCGAGATTGATGGATTCAACGATGTTTTCGCTGAAGTCTTTGAGGCGCTCGTATTCGTCCGCCTTTCGCTGCAGCGAACTGTAGAGCCGAGAGTTTTCGATCGCGATCGCGACGTAATTCGATAACGTGACGAGCAACTCGACGTCGTCACTCGAAAGAAAATCGCCTTCGGTGGTGCGGCTGACGCCAAAAAACGCAATCGTCCGCCCGCGCGACTTGCACGCAACGTAGTAAGTGAAGTCGAGTTCAGCAATCGAATCGCGCACCGACTGCGCCCATTGCTGCGTAACAATGTCGCGCAAGTGGCGAGGCCGTTCGAAAAAGAGATACGGTTTATCCACCGCGCCTTCTTCGAGAAAACGCAAATCGAGGTGCTGAACGGGAGCTTTCGCCGGGCGTCCCGATTTTTGCACCAACGAATGGAGCTTGAATTCGCCCGTTCCATCATCCGCGAGAAAGAATCCGATCTGCTGAATCGACAAAGTGCGCAGCAGCCGGTCCGAGACCTTGGCAAGCATCGCATCCTGATCGGTCTCCGAACTCAGCTCACGTGCAAATTCGATGAGCGTCAAGCGCGCGTCGTAGCGGTCGCGATAAAAAAACCAACGGTCCAGCATTTCCTGCAACCAGCGCCGGATCGGTTGAAAAACAAATGTCGCGAAAGAAATGAGAACAATGAACGCTGCGGGATGGATGGTCTGGGCGTTGAAGATGAGGAAAATCAGCCCATAGAAGACGCCGATGACCACCAGCGTGGCGAGCGTATAGACGTAGCCTTGCTGGAAGATGATGTCCACGTCCATCAGGCGGTAACGCGTGATGGCGTAAGCCCATGTGAGCGGAATCAAGCCCAACGAGAGAACGCTCAGGTTCATCAGGTGATTCGGCACGCTGCCCACAATGTAGGGCAGCGCGTAGAGCAGCGTGAATGGCAGTAATCCGGCCAGAGCGCCATTGCGCAGATACTTCAATTGCCTTCGAACTACCGGATCTTCCGAGTGGGCGTAATCGAAGCCAAGCACCACCACGCCAGACAAGTACAGCAGCATGGAAAACCCGAGCGTGGCGCGATCCAGTAACCAGCGAACCTGCAGCAGCCCGTTCGAAAACTCAAAAACCCCTTGCGCACTGGCGGCGATGATGAACAGCAGAGCGGCTGAAGGAATATAGAGCACGAGCCATGACCAGCGGCGCTGCAGCCAGCGCGGGCAGAAATGGAACGTCAGGCAGAAATGCAGAAACACGGCGGGCGCAAACAGGTTGGCAACAACATTGCCCCAGTACATGGCTTCGTCGAACGTGTTCAGCTTCCCCGAGTAATGGAAACAAGACGCCGCGAAGGAAAGTAGACACAGCAGAAAGAAATGAAGCGACTTCACAGCGCTGGTGCGACGGTAGTAAACGAAAAGGCCGATCACCAGATAAGCGATGCCGACACCATATTGGTAAAAAAGTGCCGTGTCGCGGGGCGCGGCCTGTATAAATACGTTATTTTTTTGAAACTGAATTCCGTTCCGCCGGACCGTATAGCGGGCCTGTCCGAAAATTGGGATTTCCCAGAGCGCCTGCGGGACATCCAGCGAGTTCCGGATCTTGAAATTCTGGACGCCGGCGATGCTGACGAGTTGATCGCCTATCCGGATTCCGGCTTTATCACCGGGACCGCCGGGAGCGAT
>Ga0070737_10004521_pt1 | contig 13894 bp, 12 predicted proteins | sample Coa_R1_10_FD_66438 | JGI IMG/M metagenome (GOLD analysis project Ga0070737, IMG submission 66438) | Surface soil microbial communities from Centralia Pennsylvania, which are recovering from an underground coalmine fire - Coalmine... | ecosystem: Environmental > Terrestrial > Soil > Unclassified... | reverse complement strand
GTCGACGCGCTGCACGCCCACCAGGCGCGCGAAGTGGTGCGCCGTGCGCAAGCTATGGCCTACTAGGGTTTTCGACTTTCTGGCGATGTTGCGGCGTCCGGTACAGCGCATGCCAGGCTACCACCGCGCATGCCGTTGCCAGCGACACATGGAGCCACGAATACATCCCGTGCGCGCCGTCTGGCCTGAAGATCACCATGATCCACGTCGAGAACGCCGCGACCGCGGCGATCGCCGTTCGTGACTGGGCCAGCGGAGCCACCACGGCCAGCGGCCAGGAGTAGTACCACGGCAACGCGGCCGGCACGAACAGCACCACCACCAGCATGGCCCACGCGATACCGATCAGCGTCTCGCGGTCGTCGTGGCGGAATCGCCACCAAAGCAGCGGCAGTAGCACAGCGATGATCACGATCCCGGCAATGCGGGTGACGTGCAGCACGGCATAGAAGTTCACTGGGAAAAACCATCCGCCGAGCGCGTGGACCAGGTTGGCGACCGCAGTGGGCACGGTCAGCCAGTTGATGATCTTCACCGAACCGGCAAGCGCACTCAACCATCCCAGGCTCACTCCGGCCACTGCCGACAACACCGCAAATACCGCAACGAAGATCAGTACCGACATGGCAGTCGCCGCAAGGAAAGCCCGCAGCGGCCCACAGCCCCGCCGCTCGCGCAAGTCGCGCGCCCACACCCATACCAAATACGGCAGCGCTATCCCGGCGGTCGCCTTGACCGCGACCGCGACCACGACCAGGGTCACGCCGGCGGCGGGGCGACGCTCGAATGTCAGCGCGATGCCAGCGGTCATCAGGCCCACCATCAGCATCTCGTTGTGTACGCCACCCATCAGATGGATGATCACCAGCGGGTTGAGCACGCAGATCCACAGCGCCGCAGCCGCATCCGCGCCGAGATGACGCGCGATGCGCGGTGTGGCCCAGATCAGCAATGCCAGTCCGGGCAGCATGCACAATCGCAGCAGCATGGTTCCAGCGATGACGTGATTGCCGACCAGTATCGTGATGAACTTCGCGACGAGGATGAACGCCGGACCGTATGGCGCGGTGGTAATCGTCCAAATTGGACTGACGTTGTCCAGCAATGGATTTGGGTTGTCGACGGGAGCAACCACGTAGGGGTCCAGGCCGTCACGCAGGAGCGCGCCCTGGGCGAGATAGGAGTAGGTGTCGCGGCTGAACACTGGCACCGACAACAACAGCGGCGCAAGCCAAAACGCGGTCGTGGCCACCAGAGTGTATTCGGTTGCCGCTCCAGCGATCACCCGCCTGCCCAGTAGCAGCCAAGCGGTCAGCATCAAGCCGACGCCGAGCCACAACACAATCGACGAGAGCACCAGCCCATGCCCGAATCGCAGCCACGACAGGTGCATCGACTCCAGCAGCGGGTCATGCGGCTTCGTGCTGCCGGCTCCGAGCCCGCCCGCCGTGATCAGCGCCGCGCCCGCGAAACCCAGCAGTGCCGGCCGGGCCTCCGACGCGGAGGCCAACTCGCGCAACCGCGAAAGATGTTTGCCCGCAGGAGAACTCGCTCGGCTTGTCGGCGTCGGCGTCGGGGGTGACATAGTGCTCACGCGGATCTGGTGGCAGCCAGCTTGGCCAGCTCGGACAGCCCTGCTTTAGCCGCGGTGTGGATCGGTGCGGCGGCCAAGGTGTCCAACGCCCGGCGGGTCAGCGTGTCGATTCGCTGTTCGACCGCAGCCAGCGCGCCGAGCCGGTCGATGACGTCGCACAATTCGCGCACCTGCGCGTCGGTGAGGTCGACGCCCATCGAAGAGCGCAACAATTTGGCGGCCACCGGATCCGATCGGTCCGCCATCGCCATCGCCTCGGCTACCAACACCGTTTGCTTGCCTGACCGCAGGTCGTCGCCGGAGGGCTTCCCGGTGACGGCCGGGTCGCCGAACACCCCGAGCACGTCATCGCGCAGCTGAAACGCCAGCCCGAGGTGGGTGCCGACTTGCTGGAAAATCGCATGCACATCGGGTCGATCCGCGGCCGCTGCCGCCCCTAACTGCAACGGGCGCACCACGGTGTAAGAGGCGGTCTTGTAGGTATTGACCGTCATCGCCGACACGATCGATTCGGCGGCGCTGGCCTCGGCGACGATATCGAGGTACTGCCCGCCCAGTAGTTCGGTGCGGATATCGGCCCACACGCGCCGGACCCGACGATGCGCGTCGGGCGGTAGATCAGCGTCGGCGACGATGTCGTCGGCCCAGGCCAGTGCCAGGTCCCCGAGGAGGATGGCGGCCGACGTGCCGAATTGGTCCGGCGAGCCCCGCCAGTGCCGGGCCCGGTGCACGTGTGCGAAAGTCATGTGGGCGGTCGGTCGGCCGCGGCGCGTTGCCGAGGCGTCGATCACGTCGTCGTGCACCAGCGCGCTGGCATGCAGCAGTTCCAGCGCCGCGAACAACAGCAGCAGTTGCGGCTCGGCTTCCCCGGTGGCCACCGCACGCCAGCCCCAGTAGGCGAACAGCGGGCGCAGCCGTTTGCCTCCGCTGAGCACGAACTCCGCTAAGCGGGCGATCAGGGCGTCGTAGTCGGCTCCGATGTGGGCGGCCTCGCCGCGGCGCGCGCGCAGATACCGGCGCAACTGCTCGGTGATCCGATCAGCCACCTCAACGGTTGCCGCTGCGTCGACGCTCAGCGTGGCGCCCCCTTCTGCCATGGATGTTCACGGTAGAGCGTACGGCCGGCCCCGGGCAGCACAGGAGTTGCTTCGACAGGCTCACTATCTCGCACCTATGCTGTCGGAGTGGCCGGCACCTTCAACACCGTTGCGCTCGAACTTGTACCGCCGAACCTCGAGCGCGGCACGCAGCAGGCGGTCGAAGACGCGCGCAAGGTCGCGCAGTTTTCCGCCGAAAGCGGTGTCGACGGCCACATCGGGCACGTGATGATTCCCGGATTGATCGCCGAGGAGGATGACCGGCCGGTCGAAATGAAACCGAAGCTTGACGTGCTGGATTTCTGGTCGCTGATCAAACCGGAGTTGCCGGGCGTGCGCGGATTGTGTAGCCAAGTCACCGCTTTTATGGACGAGCCCACCCTGCGTCGGCGGCTCACCGATCTGGTCGCCTCGGGGATGGACGGCATCGTCTTCGTGGGTGTACCGCGCACCATGAATGACGGCGAGGGCTCCGGCGTGGCGCCGACCGATGCCCTGTCGATTTATCGCGAATTGGTGCCGAACCGCGGCGTGATCCTGATCCCGACCCGGGCGGGTGAACAGGGGCGGTTTTCGTTCAAGTGCGACCGGGGCGCCACCTTCGCCCAGACCCAGCTGCTGTATTCCGACGCGATCGTGGGTTTTCTGACCGAATTCGCCAAGAACACCGACCACCGGCCGGAGATATTGCTGTCGTTCGGCTTTGTTCCGAAGGTGGAAAACCGGGTTGGGTTCATCAACTGGCTGATCCAGGATCCGGGCAACGCCGCCGTCGCGCAGGAGCAGGCGTTCGTCAAACGGCTGGCCGGCAGCGAACCGCCGCAGAAGCGTCGGCTGATGGTCGACCTGTACAAGCGCGTGATCGACGGTGTCGCCGATCTCGGCTACCCGCTGAGCATCCATCTCGAAGCCACCTACGGGGTCTCGGCACCCGCGTTCGAAACCTTCGCGCAGATGCTTGACTACTGGTCGCCCGCCAAGCCGTGACCGCTTACTGCGGAGGGTAGTCGTCCGACGCGGTGAACCGCGGTGAACGGTCGCGGGCCCGCCACGCCAGCAGCGCCACGACGCCAGCCACCACAAACGACGAAATGCCAAGCCATACAGCAGCATTGGTGAATGATCGGGTACTCGGATCGGTGTAGCGCGCCTGGGCGTTCATGGTGCTGACCACGCCGGGCTTGAGCTTCCATGCCACCACTTCGGGGTCGATGCGCTCGCCGTTAGTGGAGGTCACGGCGCCGGGGAAGGATACGCTCAGCTCGACGTCGGCTTCGGGATCGGTTAGTGACGTCAGGTCTGCCCGTCCTTCGAGGATCACCAGGTTGCCGGATCGTCGCAGCGACAGGTTGACACCGGCGGCGTCGGGGTGCATGTTCGCCAGCTGCGGTAGCTCGGCGAATGTCAGTTCGGAAAACACCGCCTCGGAGCCCACATAGCCGTCTTTGTCGTACTTGGTGATCGCGACTTTCTGGCTGAACGGCACGTTCGGGTCGAGCTGCGGTCCGGTGTCTTTGTCGTTGCGTGCCTTGGTCGCCGCGATGATCTGCCCCGAGACCAAGTCATCCGGCGAGATGGTGAGTGTGGCCTTGATCCGCACACATCCGGCGACGGCCGGCGTGATCAGCGCCAGCAGCGCCAGCGCCAGCAGCCGCTGGCGTCGAGGGCTGCTGGACCGTCCGGGACGAAGCCAGTTGCTGCGGGCACGCACCAGGTCATCGTGCCAGACCCCGGAGTGTCGGCCCGGGTGGTACCGGATCGTCGAGGTGGGCCACCGTGGCGCTGGTTAGAGAGGCAGTGCACGCCCGAGAATCGCAAATGGTCGGGGATCGCCGGCAAAGTGGTATCCGCGGATGATGTCGGTGAAGCCCAGCCGGCGGTACAGCCGCCACGCCCGGTTGGTCTCGCCGTTGGCTTCCGGTGTCGACAGCAGCACGTTGGCTTCGCCGCGCCCGGCGAGTAGTCGGCGGGCCAGCGCCTCGCCCAGGCCGCGGCCCTGCGCGCGCGGATGAATGTGCAGTTCGGTCAATTCGAAATAGCTCGCCATCAGCCTGGTGATCTCGGGGCGGGGAAATCCGCCGCGCTGCAAGCCAAGAACGACTTGCTGCTGCCACCACTGATCGGGCGCGCCGCAGTAGCCGTAGGCAATTCCGAGCAACGGCGCGTTGCTGAGCTCCGCCGCCGACGGTGGCTGGCCGCGATGCTCGGCCTGCACCGCGGCCACCGCCTGCCAACCGGGTCGGCGAGTGTGCTCAAGCCATGTCGCGGCGCGCTGATTCTCGGTGCCGCGCGGGTAGCGCATCGCGTCGACATATACCGCCAGGGCGTCACCGAGACGGCGCCACATATCTTGCACCGACAGGTCGATGAGGAACGTCCCCAATTCGCGGTCTCCTCTTCGGGCGCTGATTCGGTGCGCTGCTTGGATTCTCATTATCGGCCCCTGCCTCATGCGGATCGACGTCGCAGTCGGGCTAAAGCCGGTGGCCAGCGCCGGCTTCGAGCCTGTCAGGCCCGCATTGTGGCCAGACTACAATCGGCAACCGAACCAGTGGTATGGCGCAGTTTCACCTCGTATCATCTGAGTTAGTTGCCCCGATAAGGTGGGCATCCACGTTACGCGTGACGGCTGTCGGCAAGGAGGGACGAATGCCACTCTCCGATCATGAGCAGCGGATGCTCGAGCAGATCGAGAGCGCTCTCTATGCCGAAGACCCGAAGTTTGCCTCAAGTGTTCGCGGTGGTGGGCTGCGCGCGCCGACTGCGCGCCGACGGTTGCAGGGCGCGGCGTTATTCGTCATAGGCTTGGGGATGCTGGTTTCGGGGGTTGCCTTCAAGGCGACGATGATTGGCAGCTTCCCGGTCCTGTCCGTTTTCGGCTTCGTCGTGATGTTCGGTGGCGTGGTGTATGCCATCACCGGGCCACGGTTCCCCGGCGGGCGAGACCGCTCCGGGTCGCCCGGCACGTCGCGTCGTGCCAAAGGTGCCGGCGGATCTTTCACCAGCCGCATGGAGGATCGTTTCCGCCGCCGCTTCGACGACTAGCGCCAAACACGCGGGATGTTCGCGGGGTAGCTCCGGCTACCCCATTTTTGTGCCCCGGGCCGACGTGAACGCGGGGCGGGTAGCCCACACGTGCCCCACAATGCCCCACCTGGCTCTCAGCGCCGCTACATAGGCTTCTGAAGTCGATATTTCCTGTCGACACGGGGACATTGAGCCGCTGTCGACCCGCCCCTGTTACCCGATCGACGCCGGAAAATTTCAAATCTGGCGCCGTAAATGGCGCGAAGTGGGGGATTGTGGGGTATGGTGGCTGGAGTCGTGGGGTGAGACGAAGCTCCGGGGCTTCGTACCGTGGCGGGAGGTGGCCTGATGTTCCTGGGCACCTACACGCCCAAGCTCGACGACAAGGGGCGGCTGACGCTGCCTGCGAAGTTCCGCGACGCGCTGGCAGGAGGGCTGATGGTCACCAAGAGCCAAGACCACAGCTTGGCCGTCTACCCTCGCGCCGAGTTCGAGCAGTTGGCCCGGCGGGCCAGCAAGGCCTCGCGAAGCAATCCCGAGGCAAGGGCGTTTCTCCGCAATCTCGCAGCGGCCACCGATGAACAGCATCCCGATGCCCAGGGCCGCATCACGCTGTCGGCCGACCATCGCCGCTACGCCAACCTCTCCAAGGATTGCGTGGTGATCGGGGCGGTCGACTACCTCGAGATCTGGGACGCGCAGGCGTGGCGGAACTACCAGCAGACCCACGAAGAGAACTTCTCCGCGGCCAGCGATGAAGCACTCGGCGACATCATCTAAGGCGCATGTCCGTGCATCGCGGCCTCTGCCCGAACCGACCCTGACGTACTTCCCCAACGCCAGGTTCGTGCTCTCGGACAGGGACCACGGTGCAGGGGCGGCCCGCCGAGCTCATCCAGGTGGAGGTGTTGTCATGGCCGACGGTCCAGCAGGATTCGGTCATGTACCCGTCCTGCTTGAGCGGTGCGTGGCGCTGCTGACCCCGGCGCTGACCCGCCACCACCCGGACGGGTCGGGCGCGATTTTGGTCGACGCCACAGTCGGCGCCGGCGGGCACGCCGAGCGGTTCCTCGCCAACCTTCCCGGGCTGCGGCTAATCGGGCTCGATCGTGACCCTCTTGCCTTGGACATCACCCGGACCCGGCTGACCCGATTCGCCGACCGGGTGACTTTGCTACGCACCCGGTACGACCGCATCGCTACCGCTCTGACTGAAACAGGCTGTGGTGCAACAGGTTCAGTAGACGGGGTTCTTTTCGATCTGGGCGTGTCATCGATGCAGCTCGACCGTCTCGAGCGAGGGTTCTCCTACGCGCACGACGCTCCGCTGGACATGCGGATGGACCCGGATTCACCGCTGACGGCTGCCGACATCGTCAACAACTACGACGAGGCCGAGCTGGCCGACGTGCTGCACCGCTACGGCGAGGAGAGGTTCGCGCGCCGCATCGCTGCGCATATCGTCCGCCGCAGGGCCGTCACACCGCTCACCAGGACCGGCGAACTGGTTGACCTGCTCTACCAAGCCATTCCGGCGCCGGCTCGACGCACCGGCGGGCACCCGGCCAAGCGGACCTTTCAGGCGCTGCGCATCGCTGTCAACGACGAGCTCGAGTCACTGTGCAGAGCGCTGCCGGCCGCGTTGGACGCACTGACCGTCGACGGTCGCGTCGTGGTGCTCGCCTACCAGTCGCTGGAAGATCGCATTGTCAAGGATGTATTCAGAAATGCCGTCGCGTCCCGTACTCCGGCTGGTCTGCCGGTCGAACTGCCGGGCCACGCCCCGGAATTCAAGTCGCTGACTCGCGGTGCCGAACGTGCCGACCGTGCTGAAACCCAACGCAATCCCCGTAGCGCCGGGGTCCGGTTACGGGCACTGCAGCGAGTGCAGCCGCCGCAGCAGGCAAGGAGACATGATTGATGCGGGCGCAGCAGAAAGCCGGACCGGCCGACCACGCCGCGTCACGTCGTGCCCGACGTGCAGGCAAGGCCTCGGCACCCACTCGGGAACTCCGTGCGCCGCAGGCCGGGCCACAAACCACGCCAATATCGCGACCCGCTGAGCGGTCCGCGCGGCCAAAAAGTGTACGCCAGGCCAAGGCCCGTGCTAAAGCCCGAAAGGCTAAGGCGCCCAAAGTTGTCCGCCCGTCACTGCGTGAACGTGTGCTTTCCAGGCTGGCAGCGGTCGATCTTCGTCCCCGCACGCTGGCGAGCAAGGTGCCATTCGTCGTACTGGTCATCGGTTCGCTCGGGGTGGGGCTTGGTGTGACGCTGTGGCTCTCCACCGACTCCGCCGAGCGTTCCTACGAATTGGGCAAGGTACGTCAGAAAACCCAGCTGCTGCAACAGCAGAAGGAGGCGCTCGAACGCGATGTGCTTCAGGCGCAGTCCGCGCCCGCGTTGGCGGAGGCGGCCCGCAACTTAGGCATGATCCCGAGCAGGGATACCGCCCACCTGGTGCAGGATCCGTCTGGTAACTGGGTGGTCGTCGGCACACCCAAACCCGCCCAGGGCGTTCCGCCGCCACCGCTAAACACCAAACTGCCAGATGAAAAACCGGCGCCGCCGACCCCCCCGGCGAACCCGGTGGAGACACCGGTTCGGTTGTCGCCGGGCGCCGACACGCCGACCATCCCGGTTCCGCCGGCACCCGAAGTGCTGCTGCGTGCTCCTGATGGCGCAACGACGTTAGGCACTCAGCACTTGCCCACCGGCGTAATGCCGGGTGTGCCTGCTCCCCAGGTGGCCGGGCCGGGCCCGTTGCCGGCGCCAGATCCAGCGCCGATCACGCCCGCACCAGCGCTCGAGATGCCCCTGGCTGCCGGGCCGCCACCCGCTACCGCGCAGGCGCCGACCGTGGTCGCCCCATCAGCTCCGCCAACCCTTGGCGAGCAGTTCGGCCCGGTAACGGTCACGGCCCCGGGCACGCCGAGGTGAGGCGCAGCGAGCGGTCTCGACCGCACTCCGCGCCGTCTGGGCGCGGTGAACGCGAGACCAGAAAAGTGCGAAAGAACAAGAACGCCAAGGAATCCAAAAGGATCGGAAACTCCCCCAAACCGGGGAAGGCCGGTGCCGGTGTGGCGGCAAACGTTGGCCCACAGGGGCATTCCGCACGAACACGGCGCACCCGCCAGGCCGTGGACCTCGGTGTGCGCGGCGCGTCGTTCGTGTTTCGGTACCGGGCCGGCAACGTGGTGATCTTCGTCGCGTTGATCGTGGCGGCCGCGCAGCTGTTCTATTTGCAGGTGCCACGTGCCGCCGGACTGCGCGCCGAGGCCGCGGGACAACTCAAGGTCACCGACGTCGAAAAAGCCGTGCGGGGAAGCATCGTCGACCGCAACAATGACCAGCTCGCGTTCACCATCGAAGCCCGTGCGCTGACATTCCAACCGCGCCGCATCCACAAGCAGCTCGCCGAAGCCAAACAGAAGAACCCAAGCGCACCCGATCCGCAGCAGCGGTTACGCGATATTGCCAAGGAAGTCGCCCTCCGGCTCAACAACAAGCCGGACGAGGCAACCGTGCTCAAAAAGCTAACCAGCAATGAGACATTCGTCTACCTGGCCCGCGCCGTCGATCCCGCGCTCGCCACCGCGATCACCGCCAAGTTCCCCGAAGTCGGGGCGGAACGCCAGGATCTGCGCCAGTATCCTGGCGGATCGCTGGCAGCCAACATCGTCGGGGGCATCGACTGGGACGGCCATGGTCTGTTGGGGCTGGAGGACTCGCTGGACGCCGTGCTGGCCGGAACTGACGGGTCGGTCACTTACGACCGCGGCTCCGACGGCGTGGTGATCCCGGGCAGCTATCGCAATCGGCACAAGGCGGTCAACGGATCGACCGTGCAGCTGACTATCGACGACGACATTCAGTTCTATGTCCAGCAGCAGGTGCAGCAGGCCAAGAATCTGTCCGGGGCGCGCAACGTGTCGGCGGTGGTGCTGGACGCCAAGACCGGCGAGGTGCTGGCCATGGCCAACGACAACACTTTCGACCCGTCGCAAGACATCGGTCGCCAGGGTGACAAGCAGCTGGGCAACCTTGCGGTGTCGTCACCGTATGAGCCGGGTTCGGTGAACAAGGTCGTCACGGCCTCGTCGGTGATCGAATACGGACTGACCAACCCCGACGAGGTGTTGTCGGTCCCGGGCTCAATCCACATGGGCGGTGTCACCGTTCACGATGCCTGGAACCACGGCGTGATGCGTTACACCACAACCGGTGTCTTCGGCAAGTCGTCCAACGTAGGCACGCTGATGCTGGCACAGCGCGTGGGCCCGGAACGCTATTACGACATGCTCAAGAAATTCGGGCTGGGCCAGCGCACCGGTGTGGGCCTGCCCGGGGAAAGTGCTGGCCTGGTGCCTCCGATCGACCAATGGTCGGGCAGCACGTTCTCCAACCTGCCGATCGGGCAAGGTCTTTCGATGACGCTACTGCAAATGACCGGCATGTACCAGACCATCGCCAACGACGGGCTGCGGATTCCACCACGCATCATCAAGGCGACCATCGCACCGGACGGCACGCGCACCGAAGAGCCACGCCCGCAGGGCGTTCGGGTGGTTTCGCCGCAGACCGCGCGGACCGTGCGCAACATGCTGCGGGCGGTGGTGCAACGTGACCCGATGGGCTATCAGCAGGGCACCGGGCCGGCGGCCGCGGTTGACGGTTACCAGATCTCCGGCAAAACCGGTACCGCACAGCAGATCAACCCTGCGTGCGGCTGCTACTTCGACGACGTCTACTGGATCACCTTCGCCGGGATGGCGACCACCGACAACCCCCGCTATGTGGTGGGCATCATGATGGACAACCCGCACCGCGCCGCGGACGGGTCGCCGGGATCATCGGCCGCGCCGCTGTTCCACAACATCGCAGCCTGGTTGCTGCAGCGCGAGAACGTGCCCTTGTCGCCCGACCCTGGGCCGCCGCTGACGTTGCAAGCGGTGTAGTGATAGCCAAAACGAAATCCGATGAGATTGCCCAGGGCGGTGGTGATTTCGGACCCGACCCGCTGATCGAGTCCGAGCAACTGCGCCGCGCGCTGGCGGATGTCCCCAGCGAACCCCTCGGCCTGCGCCTGCCGAACGGCCTGTTCCTCGACAGTCTTGACAGACCCCGCGTATTTGACCATGTAGTCGTCGTAGACATTGAATCCTGCCTCCCAGGCGTCCTCCACTGCAGAACGCAACCGGCTTTGTGCGGCCGATAGATCTGAAGCCCCCTGGCGGCTGACTTTCGCTGCCTCACGCAACCGCTCGCCCACTCTGCTCGCCTTTTCCTTATCGGAAGCAGCCCGGCTTTCAGCCGCGTCAAAAGCGTGTCCCTGCCAAGCGCTGCTCCGGATCAGGTTGTGCACCTCGGCAAACCCGAATTCCAGGCGGTCGGCGAAGCGCTCCCAGTATTCCGCACCGTCTGTCAAGTGCGCTGTGCCCCAAGACATCAAGTTCGATAGCGAAGGCAGTGGACCAGCGTCAGCCATTTGGCTACCCGCGTAACTCGCCTAGATCGCGGGCCGCTTGGCGCTCGTTTTCTTGATAGTCGCCCCATGCCGCCACAAGCTTGCTGGAGGTCGCCTGCATACGCGTCGCAGAAGCCGACCCAACCGCCGCCACGCCAGCGTGCCCGGTACTAACCGCCGCCGCGCTGGGCCGCGCCGACGAACCCACCGCCGGGGCTTCTCCGGCGGTCACCTCATCGACCATCGCGCCAACGCGGCTCGCCATGCTCTGCAATGCGTCCGGTACCCGCAGCGGCTTCATGACGCGGAGTTTAACCGAGCAGCGACGCGATCACCCTTCACGTGCAGTTGTCGTCTTCGACCCGCGCGTACCGGAGCGCTCGCCACTCGGGGATGGTCGCGACCAACCGATCACTGAACGCATTTTGCGACGCGTGTTCACAGGTGCGCGAGCACTCTACTTCCGTCGCCCTCGATACTGTGTCATGGCTGAAATCCTGGTGTCTGATGGCGGTGGAGGGAGGTGATGCCGGTGCCCACCGTGCTGCGGCCCCGCGTCGGCTCCGGCGTGCCGCTGCCGACGTTGGCCGCACAGGTCGGCGCGGTTCCGGCCGAGGACAGCGTCGTCCCCGAGCTGCGGATCACCGGCGTCACACTGCGTGCCCAAGACGCACATTCCGGCGACCTGTTCGCGGCGCTGTCCGGCGCGACGACCCACGGCGCGCGATATGTCCGCGAGGCGATCGAACGCGGGGCCGTCGCGGTGCTCACCGACGCTACCGGGGTTAACGAGATGGGCGAGGGCGTGGCCGTGCCCGTCCTCATCCACCCCAGGCCGCGTCAGGTGCTCGGCGAACTGGCAGGCAGTGTCTACGGTCATCCCTCCCAACGGCTTTCGGTAGTCGGCGTCACCGGAACGTCCGGTAAGACGACCACGACCTACCTGATCGAAGCCGGTCTGCGCACCGGCGACCGGACGGCCGGACTGGTCGGCACGATCGGCATCCGCATCGACGGCGACGACATCCCCGGCGGATTGACCACCCCCGAGGCGCCCGACCTGCAAGCCCAGCTCGCGGCGATGGCCGAACGCGGTGTGGACACCGTCGTGATGGAGGTGTCCAGTCACGCGCTGGCGCTGGGCCGCGTCGACGGCATCCGGTTCGCGGTCGCGGGCTTCACCAACCTGTCTCGCGACCACCTCGACTTTCACCCCAGCATGGCCGACTACTTCGAGGCCAAGGCCCGGTTGTTCGACCCCGCCTCACCGCTGCGCGCGGGCACCGTGGTGGTCTGCGTTGACGACGACGCCGGCCGGGCGATGGCGGCCCGGGCCGGCGACGCGATTACCGTCAGCACGACGACCCAGGGTGCGGACTGGCGCGCTGAGGACGTCACGGCAACCAGCGCCGGGGGGCAAGAATTCACCGCAGTCGACCCCGCGGGTGTGCACCACAGGCTCGGCATCCCGTTGCCAGGTGGCTATAACGTCGCGAATTGTCTTGTGGCAGTGGCTGTTTTGGATACGGTCGGTGTTTCGCCGGAACAGGCGGCAGTTGGCCTGCGGGCCGCTCGGGTCCCCGGGCGCCTCGAACGCATTGACCGAGGCCAGGATTTCTTGGCGCTGGTCGACTATGCCCACAAGCCGGGAGCGCTCGAGGCGGTGCTGACCACGCTGCGGCGTCCGGGCAGGCGGCTGGCGGTGGTGTTTGGCGCCGGCGGCGACCGCGATCCCGGCAAACGGGCACCGATGGGCAGGATCGCCGCCGAGCTGGCCGATCTGGTCGTGGTCACCGACGACAATCCGCGCAGCGAAAATCCCGCCTCGATTCGCCGCGACATCTTGGCCGGGGCGGCCAAGGCGGCCACCGCCGCACACGTGGTGGAAATTGGCGATCGGCGCGAGGCGATCAGGCACGCGGTCGGCTGGGCCCGCCCTGGTGATGTCGTGCTAGTCACCGGGAAAGGCCACGAGACCGGGCAAAACGTCGGCGGACACATCCGTCCGTTTGACGACCGGGTCGAGCTCGCCGCCGCGCTGGAGGCGCGCCGTTGATAGCCCTGACGCTCGCGCAGATCGCCGACATCGTCGGCGGCGAACTCGCCGACATCTCGCCGCAGGACGCCGCACGGCTGTGTGTCACCGGAACCGTCGAATTCGACTCCCGGAAAGTCACGCCCGGCGGCCTGTTTTTGGCGCTGCCCGGGGCGCGCACCGACGGCCACGACTACGCGGCCGCCGCGGTGGCCGCGGGCGCGGCCGCGGTGCTGGCCGCCCGGCCGGTGGGAGTGCCCGCCGTAGTGGTAACGCCCCGGCGCGACCCCACTCACGACGCGCTGGCGGCGGTTTTCCAGCACGACCACGACGGCTCCGGTGCGGCGGTGCTGTCCGCGCTGGCCAAACTGGCCGCCGCAGTGGCTGCAGAGCTGATTAGCAAGGGGCTCACCGTCATTGGGGTCACCGGATCATCGGGCAAGACGTCGACCAAGGATCTGCTGGCCGCTGTGCTGGCACCCCTCGGCGAAGTGGTGGCGCCGCCAGGATCGTTCAACAACGAGCTGGGCCACCCGTGGACGGTGCTGCGCGCCACCCCCAGCACCGACTACCTCGTTCTGGAACTGTCGGCCCGCCATCCCGGCAACATTGCCGCGCTGGCGGCCATCGCGCCGCCCAAGATCGGAGTGGTGCTCAACGTCGGCACCGCGCACCTG
>Ga0070737_10004519_pt1 | contig 13902 bp, 9 predicted proteins | sample Coa_R1_10_FD_66438 | JGI IMG/M metagenome (GOLD analysis project Ga0070737, IMG submission 66438) | Surface soil microbial communities from Centralia Pennsylvania, which are recovering from an underground coalmine fire - Coalmine... | ecosystem: Environmental > Terrestrial > Soil > Unclassified ... | reverse complement strand
TGGAACGCGTCATGCTGGCCTTCATGCGCCACGAGGCAGACATCTTGCTGGCTACTACCATCATCGAAAACGGCCTCGACATTCCGCTCTGCAACACCATCATCATCAATCGCGCCGACCGTCACGGCTTGGCGGAGCTGTATCAGTTGCGCGGGCGCGTGGGCCGCTCGGATCGCCGCGCCTACGCCTATCTGCTGGTTCCTCCTGATCGCGAGTTGAGTGATCTGGCGCGGCGCCGTTTGGCCGCGCTAAAAGAGTTCAGCGATCTTGGCGCGGGATTCAAGATTGCGGCGCTCGACCTGGAGCTACGCGGCGCCGGCAACCTGCTCGGCGGCCAGCAGAGCGGTCATATTGAGGCCGTAGGCTTCGAGCTTTACACCACCATGCTGGAGCGCACCGTCCGCGAATTGAAGGGCGAGCTGCCGCAAGAAGCACCCGAAGCGCAATTGAACCTGGGGCTGAACATTCGTATTCCGGCGGACTACATCCCCGAAGAAAACCAGCGCCTGCGCATGTACAAACGCGTGGCGGGAGTGGAGTCGGAGTCGCAGCTTGAGGATGTCGCCGGCGAGCTAAGCGATCGCTATGGCGTGCCTCCGCCTGAGGTGCGCAACCTGCTCGACTATGCCGCCCTCAAACTATTGTCGCAGCGCATCGGGGTGACGCAGATCGAGCGCCGACGTGACTCGGTGAGCATTCGCTTCACAGAAAACGCCGCGATTGATCCGGAACGGCTGGCGCGCTTTGTCGCCCAAGAGGCCGGACGCCAATTCACCCCTGCAGGCGTGTTGAAGTTCTCGCTGAAAGAAAAGCAGCCCAAGCAGGTGTTGGGTCAGCTGAAGTCGTTGCTGGAGCAGTTAGCAGGGGAACAACAGCCCGAGGCTCAGATGCAGTCGTGATACGTTATCTGGTTCACAGCTTCACCATCCAGTTTTGAAACGAGGCATCCGTGACCAAGAAGAAAGTTTGCAAGGCGGTCTTTCCTGCCGCCGGACTGGGCACACGTTTTCTGCCCGCCACCAAAGCGCAACCCAAGGAAATGATGCCCCTGGTGGACAAGCCCATCATTCAATATGGTGTGGAAGAGGCCATGGCCTCCGGCTGCGACCAGATCATCATCATCACCGGCCGCGGCAAGAGCGCCATCGAAGACCACTTCGACGTCAGCTACGAACTGGAAAAGATGCTCGAGGAGCGCGGCAAGACCGACCTCCTCGCCGTGGTGCGGCAAATCTCCGACATGATTCACGTTGCCTATACCCGGCAGAAAGAAGCCCTGGGATTAGGCCACGCCGTACTGATGTCGCGCGAGCTCGTCGGCGACCAGCCCTTTGCCGTCATCCTCGCCGATGACATCATCGACGCCGAGGTCCCCTGCCTGAAGCAGATGATCGACGTCTACAACGAAACCGGATGCTCGGTCCTGGCGACGCAGGTGGTCGAGGGCCCGGCGATATCCTCCTACGGCGTGCTCGACGCCAAACCCGTTCCTGGCAAGTGGAACGGGCGGCTCTTCGAAGTGCGCGACCTGGTGGAGAAACCGAAGTTCGAAGAAGCGCCTTCCAACCTGGCCATCATTGGCCGCTACATCCTCACGCCCACAATCTTCGACATGCTGGAGGCGACCTCACCCGGCGCCGGCGGGGAACTGCAGTTGACCGACGGACTCCGGCAGCTCCTGAAGCACGAGAAAATTTACGGTTATACGTTCGTTGGTAAACGACACGACACCGGCGACAAGCTGGGGTTCTTGAAGGCTACCGTGGAGTTTGCTTTGAAGCGCGAGGACTTGGGGGGAGAGTTTCGCGACTACTTGAAAACCCTGCACCTGTGAGCCGAGCGCCAGCGAGCTACTTCGAATAGGGGTAGCTCCGGAGCTCGCACACAGTCTCCCTAGCTGATGACTGACCGCTGATAGCTGATGGCCAACTCTCAGAATGGTATGTCTTCGTCCGTGATCTCCGGGCCGCCCGCCGGCGCCGACTGCGGCGCTTCGGATTCGGCGACGCGTTGATCGAAACCGCTGGACTTCGGCGCGGCCGAGCGTCCGCCGCTGTAACCGCCGCCACCGCCTTCGCCCTCGCGGGGTCCGCCCAGCAACACCATCTGGCTGCCGATGATCTCCGTGCGATACTTCTTTTGCCCGGTATCCTTGTCGTCCCAGGAGTTGGTGCGGATACTGCCTTCGATGTAAACGGTGCGGCCCTTTTTGAGATATTCCCCTGCTACCTCCGCCTTGCGGTCGAAGAGTACGATATTGTGCCACTCGGTGCGATCGGTCCAGTTGCCGTCCTTGTCCTTGACGCGATCGTTGGTGGCCAGGGAAAAATGGGCCACTGCCATGCCGCTCGGGGTGTACTTGATCTCCGGATCCTTGCCCAGATTGCCGATGAGAATTACTTTGTTGACGCTTGCCATGGCCGCCGCTCCTTCACCCATCGAGTGCAAAACCGGCGCTCGCTGGGGATCCCGCCAATCGCGGGTGTGATGAAAGGCCAACTATAACAGATGGGCCGCCGCAATTCAGTCATCGGGTGTCAGCAGGACCGGGATTGAACTGTGCTGACGGCTGAGGGGGAAATCCCTGGTCGGGAATGAGGACCGCTGTGTGCGATTTTTAGGGCTGGCCGCCGCAGCCCGCTGGAGGGCTGCTTGTGCAACGCGAGTGCCTTGCTGCAAGGACGAGGGATTCGCATTCTTTCGGCAATGATTTCCGCTCCAAGAATCGCTCCACATCCTGCAGAAGCTCTTCGTTGCTCATGGAAGAACTCCGAATCCCATAAGCAAGAGGCGCTTTTCCTGTTCTTCCGTTGGCCGAAGGACCGATTCAATGATGAAAATCCGATAACCGCCGTGTTTGCCTCAGTCGTCTAGCAGAAGCACCTTATGTTCCGGGCAACGGGCCTGTGCCCGCTCGACGAGCCGACGGATCAACTCAGGTCCATATTTGGCGTAGAAATGGAGTCCGGCGATTTGCCTCTCCTGTAGTGTCTTGTTGGGGTAGAGCGCGTTCTCAATCTGCGCGGCATGGCGGGCGATGATCTCCGTCCGGCGCAGCTCGGCCTGGGCGGCCCGTTTCTGCAGTCGGTTGACCTGGTACTGCATTTTGCGCGTCGCGCGTGCTGCGGCTTCCACCAGTGTTGGATCAAGCGTCTGCAGCGACCCGCTCACCCGCCCCATCACCTCCACCACCGCTCGCCCAGCATCTTCGAAATCCTGCCTCAGTCCAGCCGGCAACGAGCGGGCCGCCAAATAGTCGCGAAGCTGACACTCGCCGTGAAACAGTTCAGGCAAATCAACCTGATACTTCCTCAGCCGCCTTTCGATGCGCGGCTCGATCAGCGTCGCGCTCATACGCGAAACGATCGGAGTGATCCGCCCCAGCAATTTTTCGTAGAGCACGGCGGCTTGGGCAAAATAGGCCACCTCGGCCGGTCCGCCGACGTACGCCACTGTGAGCAGCAAATAGTCCTGCACCACTGGCCGCAGCAACACATTGGCGCTAAAATTTTCGGGAGCGCTGTCGATGCGGTGCTGCAGCTCGTCGCCACCCACGACCTCGCGCCCAATCGTGAATTGCCCGTTGGCGCGATGAATCGGGACTCGTGCCCCGTCCACCAGGGTGAACAGCGGCGTCGATTCTCCCGTCACCTTCACCTGCTCGTGATAGCCGCCTGCCTGCAGTTCGCGGTTCCGCGCCAAGATTGCCTGGTCAAGTTCGGTAGCGCGATGTATCGCATCCGCAAACAACGGCGCTGCGATGCGGTGCAGCTCGGGGTCGGAAGGATCGAGCAGAATAAGCCCGTGCTCGCCGAAGATGCGGGTGTAGAGCCTGGCGTACGCGTTCGAGAATGTCTCGCCTTCCACATAGCTCTCGCGCAAATAGTCCGTCGCCTGCGAATCACCCAGCAATTCCGCCGCTTGCGCCACCAGTCGGTTCGTGCCTTCACCAAAGCGAATCGTTGAAACTGGCGCACCCTCGAGGCCGCGAGTAGGCGCTGTCAACGGCACCAGGTGGAAGTCATGAGTTAGCAGCAGCGCTTGGTTCACTTCCGCCAGGTCATGATCTTCGCTGGCCAGCCAAAACACGGGCACGCATGCAATTCCCCGTGCCGTAAGCTGCCTAGCCAGCGCCAGCGCCGAAGCTATCTTGAACAGCGCCAGCAACGGCCCGCCAAACAGCCCTACCTGCTGGCCGGTCACCACTGCGAAGGCCCCGTCGCGCAGCCGTTGGATGTTTCGCAAGGTCACATCCGACGCTCCCCACGCACGGTTCTGCTTCTCCAGCACGCCGGTCACTCGCACCTGTCGCGCACGATTGCGCGGCACCGACTTGGCGAACGCCGCAAGGTGCTCCGCGTCCGGTTGCGTTGGGAAGAACCTGCGAATTGCCGGCGAATAGGAGAGAAAGTCGCTAAAGATGCGCGTGGTATGAGGAATCGAGTTGAAGGTGATGCACTCGGGGATCACGGGATGATCTCCCTGCAGTAACACTGAGGCGGACGTCGCAAACTGCCCAGTTGCCCAACAGGTTGTATCACGTGCGAGATCATCGGGTCGGCCATTTGTCTCACGACATCAGACTATCAGGCGAACAAAATGTTTGGATGAACGCCTTGCTCTTCGGATGCAGGAATCGTGGCGTCCGAGTCTGAACTCGCGCCCTTTGCATCTATAATGGAGGCGTGGATCGATTTGCTTGCCTTTGCTGGTAGAGTTGAGTTGATTGCATCACTCTTTCGGGGGCGTCACGGCTTCGACGGAAGTGGTTGCGGTAAAGAGGCATACCGGAGCGCATGCATCCGTAATCGCGTGCAAAAACACAATTGCCACTCCACAAATGGCATACGCAGCTTAATTAATTAAGTTGCCGTCCTGCTCGGCTTTGCTCACGGGCCGGGACAGGGCGTCGCACAGTGAGCTGGCCTTGAACGCTACGTCTGGGAGTTCAGGGCGAGATCTTCAGGCTGGCTGGCCGCGTTTCTTGTCCGCTCTGAGCGCGGTTGGCGAGAGTGCCGGGCAACCGGCGCAGGAACGTGACTAAGTATGTAGGCTCTTTGCCGGCAGCATTTTCGGACGCGGGTTCAACTCCCGCCGCCTCCACCAAGTCTAGCTGAACGAGTCCACGTCTTAAGCCGTCGACCTCGTGTTCGAGCTCTACTTCGAAGACAAACGCCAGCAGAATTGCACCACAGACAACAGCTTCTGGGGGTATCACAGGAGGGAGCGGGCAAGCAGGTCTGATGCTATCGCGCTCGGTATTGGCCCTTTGGCACCCGCCGAATATATTGTAGTGGGATTGCGGCAAGCCGTGCAACAATCGAAGGGTTTGGAGGCCTAATGAAGGCCATCGTTGTTCGTGAATTCGGGGGCCCCGAAGTCTTAAGGCTCGAAGAAATCTCCACGCCGCGTCCGAATGCTGGTCAGGTCCTCGTCCGGATCCACGCTGCAGGCGTGAACCCGTATGACACCTACATGCGAACCGGCACTTACGCCATCAAGCCGCCGTTGCCGTATACGCCCGGTTCCGATGGCGCCGGCGTTGTCGAAGCCGTCGGCGAAGGTGTGACCAAGGTCAAGCCGGGCGATCGTGTTTACGTTGCAAAGACGGTGACTGGTGCCTACGCGGAATACGCGCTGGTCCTGGAGAGCCAGGTTCATCCGTTGCCAGAAAAGATTACTTACGCCCAGGGGGCGGGCATTTGGATACCGTACGGCACCGCGTACCACGCGTTGTATCAATGCACCCGAGCGCGCGCTGGCGAGACCGTGTTGATTCACGGCGCCAGCGGCGGCGTGGGCATTGCGGCGGTGCAGATGGCGCGCGCCACGGGCTTGTTCGTCCTCGGCACTGCGGGCACGGACAAGGGCCGCGAGTTGGCCAAGCGCGAGGGAGCTCACCACGTCTTCGATCACACCAGCCCGAGATACCAGGAAGAGATTCTGCAAGCGTCCGGTGGGCGAGGGGTCGATCTCATTCTTGAAATGCTGGCCAACGTGAATCTAGCCCACGACCAGAAACTGCTTGCTCTTCACGGCCGCGTGATTGTCATTGGCAGCCGCGGCGACGTCACCATCACGCCGCGCGACCTCATGCTCCGCCGTGGTTCAATTCACGCGTTCACCCTTTGGGGCATCACCCAGGCGGAAGAGGACGAGATTCACGCCGGTCTTGGCGCTGGTCTGGCGAATGGCACGCTGCGGCCTGTCATCGGGAAGGAGTTGCCGCTCGCCGAAGCTTCCCGCGCGCACAAAGAAGTCCTGGAGCCGGGCGCCTTCGGCAAAATCATTCTGCTTCCCTAAAGGTATTGGCGGAAGTCACACGGATAAGACTTGGGACGCGCCAAACACGTCGTGTTCGTTGTCTTAGCCGCCTAGGTCTCGCGGGATCCGGAATTTTCCGCATCAGCTACGCAAGTAGGTGTCAGTTCCCATCATCCAATCCATGCGCGGTGGCGTAAAGACATCCAGGTCGATCGTATCTTCCAGGGCCACAGCTTCATGCGGGATCCCGGCGGGTATGGTCAGGACTTCTCCCGCAGCGACGACGATTTCCTTGTTCTGGATCAAGAACTTTAGCGCACCTTCAAGGATGTAAGTGACTTGTTCGTTAAGGTGGCTGTGCCTTGGCACCGACGCCCCTCTCTTCAACAGAACGCGAGCCATCATGATGTTGTCGCCCACGATGACTTGGCGGTCGATCAATGGCTTGATTGGCTCAAGCGCAACGTCCTGCCAGCGGGTATGGCGTGGCTCCTTGGATGGCGGCGCCGGTTCCTCGGGCATGGTGTTGGAGAGCAGAGCAGAATTCATCTCGACATCCTTTCGTAGATTCTTTCGTCATTATGCTGGAAATACCCCGCGTAATCTACGCTGCGACCTCGCTGGTTTGCCGGCAAACATCGAGACGATTCAAACGAGCGTGACTATAAGCCGCCTTTTCTTGGCGCTCAGTGGCCCGTCAATGTTTCGCAACAATACACCTTAACGGGCCACTTTGCTTACGGTGAGCTCCAGTATCGTTGTACGGCCCGATTATGGTCTGTGCCTTGCGTCACAATCTTATGGCCAACTACCGATGCCGATCCTTCATTGAACTCGAAAGGATCTGCATGACCTGCGCCCTCTTGCTGCGCCGTTGCTTTCGCGAGTTCGGGTTCAATGCTTTGCTCGTGACTGGGACAACCTCCAAGTTTTGCGAAGACACGTCGATGAATCGGTGGTGTGGACTGTCAAGCGCAGTCATGTAAGTATGCGGATCCTGGAAGGCGCCGTTGTCCTGTACATTTCGATCGCCAAGGGATTCGATTGCAGTCAATCAGGGTCCCCGCCCGGTTTGCGTGAGTCTGCCCACTTCATCCATTCGCTCAAGACCAGCAGGTTCCACAACGGGCGAGCATAATCGTCTTTCGATTGGCGGTGTTCCTCAAGCAGCGCAAATGCCTGCGGTCGGCGAATGCCGACATTTTCCAGCAGAGGATTCTGTAACTGGCCTTGCGCCCAGTCGTAGAGCGGGCCGCGCAGCCAGGCCGTAAGCGGGACTGACAGCCCGCGCTTTTTCCTGTACACAATCGCCTTCGGCAGATATTGCAAAGCGTAGCGCTTAAGAAAGACCTTGGTGGTGATACCTTTCACGCGTTCATCCGCCGGCAGGCGGGCGGCAAACTCCATCACATCAACATCGAGAAAAGGGGCGCGCAACTCGATCGCTGAGCGCATACCCGCGCGGTCGGCCTTGGTCAGCAATCCTTCGGCCAGCGAGTTTTCCAAATCGTAGCGCTGCAACATATCCAGCAGCGGCTCATCCGGCAGACTCTGTTCCTCCGCCTGGTTCAGCTCCTCGACGCCCAACCGTTTGAGCAGTGGAGGGGGGATGCTCGCCGTCCACAGCAGGTGCCTCGCCCGGCCTTCCAGCTCAGCTCCATCGACAAATTTCTTGAGCAGGAAGGACAGAGTCACTTTCTTCTCGCTGGGAGGCAGACGCCTCACAGCAAAACGAATTGTGGCCTTCACAGGCTTGGGCATGCCTATAAAAAGCTGGCTGAGGCGAGCGCCCAAATATGTGGGATAGCCGCCGAACAGCTCATCGCCCCCCTCCCCCACCAGTGCGATCCTGGCGTCCTGTGCGGCGCGCCTGGCAAGCACCGCGGTGGGAATCCAGGCCGGGTCGGCCAGCGGTTCGCCGGTGTGTGCGATGAGGTCGGTGAGCTCGCGTGGAAAGTCTGCCGGCTGCACCCATACCGCCTCGCAGGGAATCTTCAGCAGCGCGCTTACCTGCATGGCGAATCTGCCTTCGTCAAACGACGGCTCGTGAAAGCGTACGGTGTATCCGATCAGGGGATACTCCGGACGAAGGCTGCGCGCGACTACGGCCACCAGAGACGAATCAATGCCACCGCTCAGGAAAACCGCGTAGGGCACATCGACTTCGCTCTGCCGCCGCACGGCTTCGCGGAAGATCGCGTCAAAGCGTCTTAGATCGGCCGGTTGCTTTGCAACTGGCGGAACATTCCAGCGCCAGTAACGCCTAGCCCGAACCGTTTGCGGATCGAGGACCACGACCTCACCGGGAGCTACTTTGCGAAGCTTTTGAAATGGCGAGCAGGGAGCACCGAAGTAACCGCGGCGTAGATAATCCTGCATACATTGCGCATCAATTTCGGGCGCAGCGTGATTTGCGCTTATACAGAGCGCTGCCACTTCCGATGCAAACCGCACTCCTTGCTCATCGGCCTGGTAGAACAAAGGACGCTCGCCAGCGCGGTCCCTCGCCAACAGTAGCTGCTGCTTGGCCGGGTACCAAATCGCCAGCGCGAACGCTCCTTTGAGTTTCGAAATTGCTTCCTCGCCCAGCAGTTCGTACAAATCGGCAATTACAGCGACATCGTTCCTAGCCGTGACCAGGCGGCCTTGCGTGGCAAGAAATGCCTTGAGTTCGCCATGATTGTCGATTTCGCCATTGCAGACCACCACCACGCCGCTGTGGGCGTGCACCATCGGCTGGGCGCCGTCCTCGAGGCCACGAATCGAAAGTCGGGCTGCGCCCAGGACTGCCGAACCACAAGGAAAGACTCTTTGCTCATCGGGACCGCGGTGCGCTACCGCCTCGACCATCGCGGTCACGATTCCCACCGCCTCCGAGCGATTGCCGCCAGGCCATTCAACAACACCGGCAATGCCGCACATCAGTGGCTCTCCTGTGGCCGAAGCAAGACTGCTTTCCACTCGGGCGCCAGCTTGTACCATGGGGCCGAGCGTATCAGTTGGTTGGGTACGGCAGATGCCGCACGTGCAAGCAAAAGCACCGGGGCCCTGGTCGTGGACAGTCGCTCCCGGCTGTCCTGGAGGTGGACCATTTGCGTGGGCCACTGCGAATCCTTTGCCAGGGTGAAAACAATGTAGTTGCTCGTGGTCTCACGTCCGCTGTCGGTAATCACACCGATGGTTCGCTTCAAATAGAAGGGCAAGCCCGGAGGAAAGCAGCGATAGCAGATCACTTCAGGCTTGCCGAGCACTTGTCCCCTAATACTTTGTGCCAGACCTCGCGAGGATTCGCTCTCCGCAAACGCATCTAATGCTTTGCCGCTGATCGCCAGCAGCAGGACCGGCACCAGCACGTACGCAGCCATCATCGCTGGGATGCTGCCACTCAGCCGTGCGCCCAGTGCTGCGGCAGCCGTCAGCGTGAGCACAAGGATCAGCGGCAGGAAGAGTACCTGCGCCCGCACAAACTGGCGGCTGTGAATTGAGGCAAACAGAGATGCAGTGCCGTATCGTTGCGTCGCGAAGACGCCAGAGGTGGCGCCGCTGACGAGCGCCAGCAGTAGCGTGCCTCTGCTGATTAGCCACCCCGCCTGACTTCCCTGATCCCGCAAGGCCAAATCGAAGACTCGCGCGACAAGTATGCTGAGGGCCACCAGACCCGGCAATACATAGCCTGGCAACTTCGATTGCGAGAGCGAAAAGAAAACCACAACCACAATGACAAAGACCGCCAGCAACTTATCGGCTTCGGCTGCCCGGCTTCGATTCTGCCAGCCGCGCACTGCGAGCTCGGGCAACAGCATGCTCCACGGGAAAAATACCCCCACGATAACGGGAAAGTAGTAATACCACGGTGCACTGCGATGAAACTCTGAGCTGGACGTTAGCCGCGACAGCGTTTCGCGCACAATGCCGTAATAGGGGAAATCGGGCCGTTGCACCGATACTCCCAGAAACCATGCCAGGACCGGAAGGAAGAAAATCAGAAGGTTCGCCGGCGCAAAGAATAGTCTGCCGCCGATTCGCTTGGCCACGCGGGCGTAGGCTAGCAGACCAAGCAGCGGGAGGACAAGTCCCACCGGACCTTTCACCAATACCGCAAACGCCGTCGCCAAGGCCGTCACAGCATAGTATCGACGTCCGTCAGGCGCGGATCCCGCCTCCAGCGCAAGAAATCCCGCGAACAGCGCTGCGCAAACGAAAAACGTCAGCGCCATGTCGAAAATCACCAGGCGGGCGAAGGCGAAGAAAAGCGGCGTGGTTCCCAACACAAGCACTGCAAGGGATGCGGTGCGCAGACCGTATACTCGGCGGCAAAACAGAAATACCAGCAAGAGCGTCAACACTGCGAAAATGGCCGAGGGCAGGCGGGCGGCTGTTTCGTTCTCTCCAAACAGCGTGAACGACACCGCTACGACATCGAAATAGAACGCCGGTTTGTCCAGGTACGGCAGCCCGTCATAGGTTGGAGTGAGGAAGGAGTGGGTATCCTTCATCTCGCGCGCGACTTCCGCATTGCGGCCCTCGTCGGGATCCAGCAGCGGCAGCCGACCGAGATGATAAAAAATCAGGAACAGTGCTACCGCCCACGCCAGGACCGTCACTGCTTTAGGTGTGCGCATCACCGCTCTCGCGCAAGCTCACGCAATCGGTGATCTTGATCCGGCGGCGCAGCCACATCACCCCGATCAGATCGGTAATTCCCACCCACAGACGGTCATGCATGCCGTAATGGGAGCGGCCGCGAGTACGCGGGCGATGATTCACCGGCACCGAAAGCGCCCTTGCTCCGGTCATTTGAAACAGGGCGGGCAGGAAGCGATGCATGTGGTCGAACTGCGGCAGTTTAAGAAACACATCCCGCCGGAAAAGTTTCAATCCGCAGCCGGTATCAGGTGTGTGGTCGTGGAGAATCCGTGCACGGACTCCATTGGCCACCCGCGAGGAGACCCGCTTGATCCACGAGTCCCGGCGCTTCATCCGCTGCCCGCAGATTATGGCCGGCTTCTCCTCGGCTGGCGCCTGGCGCACGCGCTGGAGAAGCGCTGGAATGTCCGCCGGATCGTTCTGGCCATCGCCGTCCAGAGTCACGATCCAGGGTGCCCGCGCTGCGCGCACGCCCGTCGCCAGAGCTGCACTTTGTCCGCTGTTCCTGAGGTGTCGCAAGGGCCGGAGCCTCGCGTCACTGGCGGCACATTGCTCCAACACACGCGGCGTCGCATCCGTGCTCCCATCATCGACATAGACAATCTCGTAGTCGACGAAGTTGCGCAGCGCGGCATGGATCTCCTCGAGCAAAGGCTTGATGTTCGCCGCCTCGTTGTGCACGGGAACTACGATGCACACTTCAGGGACCGGCGGCTGGCTCTCCGTGTGAGGGCTAGCGAGGATGGGTTTCGCGTTGGAGGATACTACTGGCGGCATACTCGATTCCGCCCCGAAACTTTGGTGCAGCTAGGCCAGAAGCTTCACCTTCTCTTTCTTTCGGTTGGACCCGCTTTGCGGTTCTGCCGTGATGCGGTCGTTAAAATCCAGGACCGCCTCCAGCAACGGAGCGCCACCAAAAGCCTGCGTCGCAGCTATTATCGCGCGCAAGTCCTTCGGAAGGCAGCGGCCCCCGAAGCCACGTTCGGGACGCACCACGGTGTGGCTGGATCCCACGCGCGCATCCAAAAGCCAGAGTTTGCGCAGCTCCTCAAAATCCACATCAAAATACCGGGCGATATCGAAAAACTGGTTTACGAAGCTGACTTTCGTGGCCAGAAAGCAGTTTTCCATGTACTTGCACAACTCAGCCGTGCGCGCCTGCGTGCAATAGTACTTGAGGCTAAGCTTGGACGACTGCTTATAGGCAGCAATGACTCGATCACATACAATTTTGGCTCCGCCTACGATCACAAAACCGCAGCTATCCATCTCGGGCCAGGGATGTCCGCAAGCCTCGCCAACATACTCAGGAGAAAAGCCTAGAGGTAATCTCGCGGAATGCGAGAGGCGGTCCGTGGTACCCGGAGGCACGGTGGACTTCAAGCACGCAGGAACTCTCAGCCAACGAACCACCTCTTCGACGGCCGAGAGATCACAACTGAGACCATCGGACGCAGAAGGGGTAGGCACCGCGATAAAAGCTAACTCGCAGTTGTTAATGTCGTCTTTATGGCCGGGAGAATTCACTCCGCTCAAATACTTGTCATAAATCGCCAGCTCGTGTTTCTCTCGAAACAATCGTGCTAACGCTTTGCCAATAACGCCATATCCCACAATGCCGAGCTTCATCTCTCTGTCCTTTCACGATGCAAGCGAGTAAAGGGTGTTGCCATTGAGACAGATTGCCTCTCCCTATCAAGCACCCCCCGGCTATCAAGCAGCCCCCCGGCGATCCCTTGGCTGTTCCGCCCCTCGCGTCCTAAGCTGGAGTGGCATTTCCAACCATGGGATAAATTCAGCCCCAGGCGTCCAGCAGTTCGCCTATACCGCACACTGAGACATTACCATGTAGGCAAATTTCCTGCCTGTCAAACCGTCCTCCTACGGCCGGCCGGACGTCAGCAGACATAACGGGGACGCGTGCGCTATCGCGGACTCTGATTGCCGGCCTGCAAGAAACAGTACGATCCTCCTTGCTGATCGGCGTTTTTTTCGCGCTCACTGTGCAGCGTTTGTGGAGGCCAGGTCGGATAACCGCCCGGAGCACATCAAAAACTAGCCGAGGCTTCGCTCAGGCGCCGGAAGACCGATGTGATCGATTTGTTTTACCAGTACCGCGTCGATCCGGTGGTGCCGACCCGAAGACGCGTCCGGAACTGTACAGGACTTGATACCGCAAGGCAAGGTCAGACCTCCAGGTTGTTATAAGCCGGAGTGTAGACGGTCCATCGCGTCCACGCGGTGCGGCCAGTGCGCCTTGAGATGTGCGGGAGACACTGTGCTTAGACAAAGTCGTGCTCTCACGCAATCGAGGTTGCTGCCGGAATATAGCGACTCTAGGATTGCCTCAGTAGTTTCCTAGAGCGTCTTGTGCGTCTCAACAATAAGTTTTGAAAAGGGCATGGCTTCAGAAGTCGTCCACAAACTAGAGGGAATCCGCGATTCGGTTGAAACGCCATTTTGAAACCGGCTCTACCTATTACGGCAAGTCGAATCTAGATAAAGTGAAAGCCACCACTTCGGCTTTAGTTTCCCTACTCTAGTAATAACCTACGACATTCCCATTATAGGAATCCTTACGGCATTCCCAAATTAGGAATACTCTCCATAGCCCTTGGAAAATCCTGCGAACTTTGTTGCAAGCTATTGCAGCAATAAATCATCGATAAGTCATAGTTTCAGCGAGTTAGCGCGGCAATGGGATTGCTTATTAGAAAGCCGGTTTCTCGACATGCCAAGGCAGGACGGCGGCAGGTGAGCAGTCGTGACTGCCGAAGCAGCGTTATTGTTTGCCAGACTCTTTCTACCGTTACCCAAAGGAGGGCCTTCCTTGAGATTACGAATTGTTTCCTTGGTTCTCTTGTTGCTGGCGTTGGCGGCTGTTCCGGCTATAGCGGACACAATTTACAGCAACGGCGCTACGAACGGTAACACCGACGCCTGGACCATTAACTTCGGGTTCATCGTCAGCGACACCTTCAACGTGGCCTC
>Ga0070737_10004518_pt1 | contig 13903 bp, 12 predicted proteins | sample Coa_R1_10_FD_66438 | JGI IMG/M metagenome (GOLD analysis project Ga0070737, IMG submission 66438) | Surface soil microbial communities from Centralia Pennsylvania, which are recovering from an underground coalmine fire - Coalmine... | ecosystem: Environmental > Terrestrial > Soil > Unclassified... | reverse complement strand
GCCGGGTCGTCGCGCAGCGTCGGGATGTGCATCGTGGACCAGCGCATGAGGCCGTAGTCTAGCCGTGCCCGGCGGTCACCGCCGAGGCGGTTTCCGTGCCCAGCGGGCCACGTCGGCAAGGGCGCGGACGTGCGGGTGGCCGCCCGGCGCCGGGCAGAACCCGTGCGGGTCCAGGTGCACGGGCTGGATGCCGGCGGCCAGCGCGCCCGCCACGTCGTAGCACAGGCTGTCGCCGATGTGCAGCACGCTGCGGTCCGCGGGCACGCCGAGGGCGTCCAGCGCGATGCGGAAGATGGCCGGATCCGGCTTGGCCACGCCCACCACCGCGGAGTCGATGACGACGCGCACCGGGACGCCGGCCTGGGGCGGGGGGCGGCCGTCGGGCACGTAGCAGACGCCCAGCCGGCGCAGCTCCGCCTGCACCGTGCCGTCGGAGTTCGACACGACGCCGAGCGGCACGCCGAGCGCCGCCAGGGCGCGCAGGCCGTCCATCGCCCCGGTGCCGACGTGCCGCCAGGCCGGGGTCGTGGTGGCCCGGGCGATCTCGGCGGCCGCCGCGGCCGCGGCCGGCCCGTCCGGCACGCCGCAGCCGGTGACGTAACCGGTCAGGTACTGCTGCCACCAGGTTCCCTCGGCCGGTTCCGGGGCGCCCGCCAGGTCGTGGGCGGCCATCGCCCGGTAGTGCGCCCGTTCCAGCGCGGCGACATCGGGCGACACACCCGCCGCGCGCAGCGGCGGCAGCAGGAACTCCGGCGCCGGGAACAGCAGCACCCCGCCCGCGTCCAGCAGGACCGCGCTGACCCGCCCCGAAGCCACGCCTGCACTCTATGCGCAACGCCCGGCAGGCATCCCGCCCGGGATCCCCCCCTGGCCCGGCGGGAGCGCCCCGCGCTCGCTCCGCTGCCGCCGCGCCGCCGGCGTGGCAGGCGCCGTCACGAGGTGGCGCTGCGCACGGCGACCTGGCAGAGCTCGGGCAGCCTGGCCTGTGCCGCCGCCGCGGCGATCCGCACGCCGGCCCAGGCCAGCGCGAACCCGTACCCGGCCGCGCACACCACCAGCACCGGGTCCCGGATCGCCCCGGGACCGCTCGCGGTCAGCACGACCGCGACGATCACCGGGATGACCGCCACCGCGGTGCCCGCCAGCGTGCCGAGTACGCTGCCGAGCCGGTGGGCACCGTATCCCGGCGCGGCCACCAGCAGCGGGCTGCCGCCACGCTTGGCCATCGGGTACGCCAGCGCCGCCGTGAAGACGTTGCTGAGCCCCAGGGCGGCGCCGACCCCGGCAATGGCCACCGGCGCCGCCTCGAATCCGAACCCGGGACGGCCGGCCGCCGCTGCCAGGCCACAGCAGACCGCGACGATCAGCGGGATGCCGATCACGGCGGCTGCGGCGTTCTGGCCGGAGAAATAGGCGCGCAGGTCCCGCTCGCGGCTCAGCGCCATCGCCTCGAAGACGAACGGCGGGCCGGTCAGCCCGACCGAGTTGGCGTGGAAGATCCCGGTGAACGCGGCACCGAAGACCGCGCTGGCGAGGATGACCGCCGGATGACGGTTGTGACCGAAGACGGAACTGGCCGAGACGGCGGCGGTGATGACCGCGACCAGCGCCCAGAAGATCAGGGACGTGGGATCGCGGCGCTGGTAAATCCAGAACCGGGCGGCGACGGCACCGCGCAGGCCGAGGCGGGCCAGGGGCAGCCTCGTGCCGCGGACCCGCGACGACTGCGTCGTGGTGTCGGCGGTGACCAGTGCCCGGGCCAGCGACCTGACCCACAGCCAGCCGAACACGGCGATGACCGCCGCCAGCGCCGCCAGCCGCGCCAGCGCCGTGCCGGGACGCCCGCCGGAGGCGTCCTGGATGGCGTGCGCGGCAAGGCTCGGCGGCAGCCAGCGCATCCACGAGTCGAAACCGGTGAAGCCCGATGCGGTGATCGTGCCTTCCCTGGCCGCCGTGGGCACCACCTGGGTGAAGAACTCGTACAAGGCGAACAGCGGCACGATCAGGAACGCGGCCAGGTCCCGGCCGCGGCGCGAGCGCAGCAGGCGGGCCAGGGACGTCGTCACGAACCGGGACAGGGCAATGCAGAACAGCACCTGCAGCGCCACCGCGGCCACCGCGACGATCACGCCGAACGCGCCGCTGGCCAGTCCGACGGTCACCCCGAGCAGGCCGATCACGTTCGCCGCCGGCCACGCGCCGGCGGCCGAGGCCGCCAGCAGCCCGACGGCGAGCCGGCGGGTGCGCAGCGGGTACGGCGCCAGCGCCGCGGGGTCGAGCGTGCCGTCCACGCCGAAGACCATGATCGGCGCTATCAGCCAGCCGAGCGCGAACACCGTGAAGATGACCGCCGTCAGGTCAACGGCCGTGCTCGTGCCCCGCAACCCGGCCAGCACGATGAAGGTGCCGATCGCCAGCAGCACGGCGAACGACGTGCTGATGATGAAGGAGACCTTCGCGGCTCCGGAGGAGCGCAGGGCGTTGCGCAGCAGGCGCAGCTTCAGCCGGACGAGGAGCCGAGCCATGACAGCACCTCCGCCTCGGTCGCGCGCGGGCCGACCAGGTCGATGAACGCACGCTGCAGCGTCTTGCCGCCGCGCACCTCGTCGATCGTGCCGGTCACCACGATCCTGCCCTTGTCGATGACGGACACGTGGTCGCAGACCTGCTCGACCAGCTCCATGACGTGGCTGGAGAACAGCACGGTCGAGCCGGATGCGGCGAAGCGCGTCAGCAGGCGGCGGATCACGTCCGCGGACACCGGGTCCACGCCTTCCAGCGGCTCGTCGAGGAACAGCACGGACGGGTTGTGGATGAGCGCGCAGCCGAGCGTCGCCTTCTTCCGCATGCCGGTCGAGTAGTCGGCAACCAGGCGCTTGGCGTCGCCGGCCAGGTCCAGCACCTCCAGGAGCTGCGCCGCCCGCGACCGCGCCTCGCCGGCCGGCAGGCCGCGCAGCCGGCCGGCGTACTCGAGGAGTTCCTCGCCGCTGAGCCGCTCGAACAGCCTGGCCTCGGCGGGCACCACTCCCATGATCGCCTTGGCCGCGGGCGGGTCCTCCCACACGTCCAGCCCGGTGACCAGGACCTGCCCGCCGTCCGGGCGCAGCAGGCCGGTCATCATCGACAGCGACGTGGTCTTACCGGCTCCGTTCGGCCCGACCAGCCCGGCCAGCGAACCTGCGGCGATCTCCAGGTCGATGCCGGCCACCGCTTCCTTCTCGCCGAATCTCTTCCGCAGCCCGCGCACCGCGACCGCCGGCCCGCCCGTGGCCGCCGGCCCGCCCGTGGCCGCCGGGTAGCGGGCCAGCCGGGCAGCCGGCCGGGCGCCGGGCCCGCCGTCCTGGTTCATGCCTTCTCCCGTCCGCGTGCCTCCATGATGACAGCTCGCCCGCTTGTCCCGGCATGCCTCAAAATCTGATATCATTATGATACATCCGTGCTAAGGGCCTGGCAAGCCCGCGGCGGCACGGCATCCGACAGCGCGGGCGGTGGCTGTGGGCGCTGGCGAGCCAGAATGCGGCGGCGTCGGCCGCCCGGCTCGGCGGCCTGCGCGCTCGGGGCGATCCGCGGCTTGCGGGCGCAGGAGACACGCCGGCCCGCCGGGGGCCCGGGCCGGCCGGGGCGTCACCAGAGCGGGGGGTGCCTGTCCTTCCAGGGGCGTTCGGCTTCGAGCTGGGCCGAAAGGGAGATCAGCGTGCCCTCGGCGCCCATGCGGCCGGCCAGCATCACCCCGACCGGCAGCCCGGCGGCGGTCCAGTGCAGCGGGACGCTCACCGCGGGCTGGCCCGAGACGTTGTAGACCGCCGTGAACGGGGTGAACCGCTTCTGCCGCTCGAAGTTCTGCGGCGGGTCCACCTCCTCGAACCAGCCGACCGGCGCCGGCGGCATGGCCAGGGTCGGGGTGAGGATCGCGTCGTACCCGGCGGTCGCCGCCAGCGCGCCGCGCGTGACCGCCTGCAGGTAGGCCTGGGCGAAGACCAGCTCGGCGGCCCCGGTGGCCAGCCCGCGGCCGCGCAGGTACCGGGTCAGCGGCCGCAGCAGCTCCTCCTGCCCGGGCTGGAGCGGGACCAGCGTGGCGTAGGCGTGCCACAGCGTCTCGAAGTACGGCACCGCGTCGGGGCCGATGGGCATGCTGACGTCGGTCACCTCGTGGCCGAGCGCTGCCAGCAGCGCGCTGGCCTCCTCGTAGGCGGCGACGCAGTCCGGGTGGACCTCGGCGCCCTCGACCGGGTTCTGCAGGGTCCTGCCGATGCGCAGCCTGCCGGGATCACGGCGCGCGCAGCCGAGGAACGACTCCCCGGGCGGCAGCGGCGGCTGGGTGTACATGTCCCCGGGGAAGTTGCCCGCCATCACGTCCAGCAGCAGCGCGGCGTCGGCCACGGTGCGGGCGATGGGCCCGTTGGTCCCCAGTCCGGCCAGGTCCGGCATCAGCGGTCCCTCGGAGATCCGCCCCCGGGACGGCTTGATGCCGAACAGCCCGCACGCGCTGCTCGGGATGCGGATCGACCCGCCGCCGTCGCTGCCCTGCGCCGCCGGGGCCAGGCCCGCCGCCACCGCGGCGGCCGCGCCGCCGCTCGACCCGCCCGCGGACCTGGACAGGTCCCACGGGGTCCTGGCCGGCGGCCCGACCGCGGTCTCGGTGTAGCAGGGCAGCCCGAACTCCGGGCAGGCGGTCTTGCCGGTGATGACAGCGCCGGCCTCCCTGAGCCTGGTGACCACGTGATCGTCGGCGTCGGGCACGTTGCTGGCGAACGCGGCCGAGCCGAGGGTCTGCCGGACGCCGGCCACCATGTTCAGGTCCTTGACCGGGACCGGCACGCCGGTCAGCGGCGGCAGCGCCGCCGGGTCCTGTGCCCGCATGACGGCCCTCTCGGCGGCCCGGGCCTGCTCGGCGGCAAGTTCGGCGGTGACGGTGAAGAAGGCACCCACCTGCTCGTTGAGCTGCTGCGTCCGGCGCAGGTAATGGTCGGCGACCGCGACCGGCGACAGCTGCCTGTCCCGGATGGCCGCCGCCAGCTCGATCACGCTCAGCTCATGGATCTCGGTCATGTCCGCCGATGGTAGACCAACCTGCGTCCGGCGCGTCCGGTGCCGGTGCGGGGACGGAGGTGAGAGGCTGGAGCATGCCCGGCCGTTTACATGCGAGCGCGGCGGGGGCACAATCCTGGAGACGCCGGTGTTCTGCGCTTAGTTCTAAGGCAATTACGCTGAGGTGGTGGTGTGCCGATGGCGCGGCCGAGGCTGAGACGCCGCAAGCCACCGGGCGGCAACCGCAGCACGACGGCGCCGGCCGCGAGCCGGCCCCACGACGCGGACGGCGGAGGCCGGCCGGGCCTCGGCCCGCCAGGACCGCGCCCCGCGGTGCCGCCCTGGCCCGGCGCCGAGTGGCTGCCGGGGCGGCACGAGGCCGAGACATCCTGGCCCGGCGCCGACGGGCTGCCGGGGCGGCACGAGGCCGAAACGCCCTGGCCCGGCGCCGGCTCCGGCTCGGACGCGGGCACCGGCTCGGACGCGGGCACCGGGTCGGCGGCGGACCCGTCCGACGTGCCGTTCTGGGAATGGGCGGACTCGGCGGAGCCTCGCGACGACTCGCCGCGGCCCGGCCCCGGCCCGGCGCCGGGCACCGATGACCAGGGGATCCCCGGGTCATGGCGGGAACCGGTGGTCACCCCGGTCACCGACGGCGGCGGCGAGCCGCGCCGGGACGGCATCGGCCAGCGCCTGGGCAGCCTGGCGCACCTGTCGGCCGACCCGAGAATGCGGGGATGGCAGCGCCGGGCCATCATCGCCGTCGTCGTCGGCGTCGCGTTCACCATCGTGGTCTCCTGGCGGCTCGGGCTGACGCTCGCCGTCATCGCCGCCATCGCGGACACCATCTACCGGTCCCGGACCGTCTTCGCCGGCACGCCGGAAGTCCGGATGACCGCGGCGCAGCGGCATACGCGCAAGCAGCTTGCCCGGCTGCGCCGGGCCGGTTACCGCGCCATGCACGGCAGCCTGATCCCGGGCAGCACGGACCAGATCGACCACCTGGTGATCGGCCCGGCGGGCGTGTTCGCCATCGACTCCGAGGCCTGGGACAAGCGGATGCCGGTGCGGACCCGACGGGCCAGGCAGCTCTGGCACGGGCCGTACAGCATGGAGGACCGGCTCGAGCACGCCCGCTGGGAGGCCGAGCAGGCCGCCGAATTGCTGTCCGGCGCGCTGGGCAGCCGGGTCGCCGTCCGCCCGGCGATGGCGGTCTACGGGCCGAAGATCCCGTGGGACGTGGCCACGATCAGGAACGTCGACGTGTTCAGCGGTCCCAGGCTGCGCAAGTACCTGCGGCGCGCCGCCAGGCGCGGTGCCGGGCGGCTGCCCGACAGCGAGGTCGAGCGGCTTGCCAGGGCCGCGCAGGAGGCGTTCCCGCACCTGCGCCACGGCGCCGCCGCTGGTTAGCGCGCGGCTTCCCGGCAGCGCCGGTAGGCTTGTGCTCCGGCCTGACGCTAGAGGGGAGATCGGTATGCCGCCGCTTCGGTCCCGTACGGTCACGCACGGCAGGAACATGGCGGGCGCCCGCGCCCTGCTGCGCGCCACGGGCGTCGCGAGGGAGGACATCGGCAAGCCGATCATCGCGGTCGCCAACAGCTTCACCGAGTTCGTCCCCGGGCACGTGCATCTGCGCGAGGTCGGCCAGGTAGTGGCCGACGCCATCCGCGCGGCCGGAGCGGTGCCGCGCGAGTTCAACACGATCGCGGTGGACGACGGCATCGCGATGGGCCACGGCGGCATGCTGTACTCGCTGCCGAGCCGCGAGCTGATCGCCGACTCGGTGGAGTACATGGTCAACGCGCACTGCGCCGACGCCATGGTCTGCATATCGAACTGCGACAAGATCACGCCGGGCATGCTGATCGCCACCATGCGGCTGAACATCCCCACCGTGTTCGTGTCCGGCGGCCCGATGGAGGCCGGGGGCGGGGCCGCGGGCTCGCCTGGCCGCAAGCTTGACCTGATCGACTCGATGGTCGCCGCGGCCGACGCCTCGGTGTCCGACGAGCAGCTCCTGGCGCTGGAGGAATCCGCCTGCCCCACCTGCGGCTCATGCTCCGGCATGTTCACCGCGAACTCGATGAACTGCCTGACCGAGGCGATCGGCCTTGCCCTGCCCGGCAACGGGAGCACGCTGGCCACCCACACCGCGCGGCGCCGGCTGTTCGAGCGGGCCGGGCGGCTGATCGCCGAGATCACCCGGCAGTACTACGCCGGGGGCGACGAGTCGGTGCTGCCGCGGTCGATCGCCAGCCGCGACGCGTTCGAGAACGCGATGGCGCTGGACGTGGCGATGGGCGGGTCGACCAACACGATCCTGCACCTGCTCGCGGCCGCCCACGAGGCGGGCGTCGGCTTCGGGCTGAAGGACATCGACGAGCTGTCGCGCCGGGTGCCGTGCCTGTGCAAGGTCGCGCCGAGCAGCTCCTACCACGTCGAGGACGTGCACCGGGCCGGCGGCATCCCGACCATCCTCGGCGAGCTCGACCGGGCCGGGCTGCTCAACCGCGGCGTGCGCACCGTGCACAGCGGCTCGCTGCGGGAGTTCCTCGACGCGTGGGACCTGGGCTCGGCGTCGGTCACCGCGGAGGCGGTGGAGCTGTACCACGCCGCGCCGGGCGGCGTGCGCACCATCCGGCCGTACTCGCAGTCGGCCCGCTGGGACAGCCTCGACACCGACCGGGCGGGCGGCTGCATCCGGGACGTCGCGCACGCCTACACCGCGGACGGCGGGCTGGCGGTGCTGCACGGGAACCTGGCGCCGGACGGCGCGATCATCAAGACCGCGGGAGTGCCCGAGGAGCTGTGGCGGTTCTCCGGGCCCGCCGTGGTGTTCGAGAGCCAGGAGGACGCGGTCGCGGGCATCCTCGGCGGCGCGGTCAAGGCGGGCGACGTGGTGATCATCCGCTACGAGGGCCCGCGCGGGGGGCCGGGCATGCAGGAGATGCTGTACCCGACCAGCTTCCTCAAGGGCAAGGGACTCGGCCGGGCGTGCGCGCTGGTCACCGACGGCCGGTTCTCCGGCGGGACCTCGGGCCTGTCGGTGTGCCACGTCGCGCCGGAAGCGGCGGCGGGCGGGGTGATCGCGCTGGCCGCCGACGGCGACACGGTGGTCATCGACATCCCGCGGCGCGAGCTCAGGCTGGAGGTGCCCGACGGCGAGCTGGCAGCGAGGAGGGACCGCGTGCTGGCCGGGCTCGGGTCCTACCGCCCGGCCGCCCGGCAGCGGCCGGTGAGCGCCGCGCTGCAGGTCTACGCCGCGCTGGCCACCTCGGCGTCCGCTGGCGCGGCGCGCGACGTCAGCCTGCTGGCCCATCCCGGAAAGTGACGCGGCGCGGGACCGGTCCGCCTGCCAGGCCGCCGGCGCCCGGGGGCTTCGTGCGCCCGGCCCGCGCCGGTGACGCCGGGGAGGTGGCACGGGTCCAGGTGGCGTGCTGGCGCTGCGGCTACGCCGGGATCGTGCCGGGCGCGCTGCTGGCCGAGCTGACCGGCGACCAGGCCAGGCAGGTGTGGCGCGACCGGTGGCGGGACGCGATCACCAACCCGCCCACGAGCAGGCACCGCGTCCTCGTCGCGGTCGACGCTGTCGCGGGGGGGCCTGGCGGGGCCGTCCCCCCGGGCCGGCACGGCGCCGTGGCGGGCTTCGCCTCGGTAGGGCCCGCCACCGACCGGGACCGCTGGCCGGCCACCGACGCCGAGATCTACGAGCTGCGGGTGGCCCCCGGGCGGACCGGGCACGGTCACGGCAGCAGGCTGCTGCACGCGGTCGCGGACACCGTCGCCGACGACGGCTTCCGCACCCTGTCGGCCTGGGTGCTCGAGGCAGACCAGGCGCTGCTCCGGTTCCTGGAGTCGGCGGGCTGGTCCGCCGACGGCGCCACAGGCGAGCTGGACGTGGGCGTCAGCCTCCCCGTCGTCCGCCTGCACGCCGCGGTCAGCGAGCCCGCCTGAGCCGCCGGCCCTCAGCCGGCCAGCCGTCCGATGTCACGCGGCAGGTCCAGGCCGAGAACGCGGTCGGCATACACGAAGGCCTCGAACCTGGCGCCGGCGGGCACGCCGTCGTCGGCCGCCAGGCCGCGCAGCAACTCCAGCGCGGCGACCGTGTCGAGGCTTCCGAAGGCGTCCCGGGCGGCCGCGGCGACCGGCGCCGGCACCGGCCGTGATGGGGACTCCGCCCACTGCGCCACCAGGCGCCGCCAGCGCCGGAGCGTATCCCGCGCGCGCGCCAGCACCTCCTCGGTGAGCCCGGCCGCCTGGTGATACCCGGACGACAGCAGCGCGAGCCGGACCGCGAGCGGGTCGTGCCCTGCGACCTGCTCGGTACCGCCGGGCATGCGCGCCGCGCCGACGCGCACCACGATCCCGCCCTGCCCGCCGTCCTCGGCGTCCTCGGCGGCCGCCTGGCCGGTCAGGCGAACATCGGCCGGCGCGGCCGTGGTGCCGCCGGACCCGGCGCGCACGGCAGGAGGGTGAATGCCGAGCGCATCCGCGGCGCACTCCAGCGCCGCCGCCTGTTCCGGCGCGCGGGCACCGAACGCCCAGGTGGCAAGCGCCTGCAGCTCACCGAGCTCGGCGGTCCGGACCAGCAGGTCCGCGGTCAGCAGCACCCGGAGCCCGGTGACGTCGCAGGCATCGGCGCCCGCGGGCACGTCCGCGTGCACGCGCAGCAGCCCCCGGCGGGCGGGCCTCACCTCGACGCATGAACCGGCGCGGGCATCGATCAGGCGGAGCATAGTGGCCAGGCTACGGGCACGGCGGGAGCCGTGGTAGCTGCGGAAGGCCCGCGCGAACGGCACGAGCGCGTGTGGGCTCATCACCGCCGCCACCTACGACGTGATCGCCTTCAACCCGCTCGCCGGGGCACTGCTCGGCAGCCTTGATGAGCGGCCCAACCTCGCCCGGCGCCGGTTCCTGCGCCGCGAGGAGGTCCTGACGTCGGGACACGAGGACTTCGGCGAGATCGCGGTCGCCCGGCTGCGCGCGGCCGCAGCCCGCTATCCGCGCGACCCCGGGCTGCGGTCCCTGCTGGCCGAGCTACGCGCCGGCAGCGAGGAGTTCACCGCGATCTGGGACACCAACCCGGTGCGCGTTCCCGGCCACCGGACCAAGACCATGGTCCATCCTCAAACCGGCCCGCTGCGCGTCAACTGCGACATCCTCTCCGTTCCGGACGAAGACCAGCAGGTCGTCTTCATCACGGCAGATCCTGGATCGCCGAGCGCACGGGCGCTCCGGCACCTCACAGATCTCGGCGGCTTCCTCGGGCTGTCCGGAGCGGCCGAGCGGGCCGGCGAGGCGCTGGTGCGGTAATGGCCGGCTGTGCGAGGACGAGCGGGCCGGGGTGGCCAGGCTGCGCCGGGCAGGTGGCGGAACTCCAGACGGAGCGTGAGGTGCTCAAACGCTCGGTAGCCCTCTGGGTGAACGAGGCGAGCGGCCGCCCTCCCGTCGGGCCGGGCTGCGGGTTCGGTGACGCGGGCGGATTAGCGTGCACGATCCGGGCGGTCCGGCGGGACGCATACCATTCCGTCGCTGAAGCCGGCCGCGCCGATCCCGAACGCGGCGTTGAAGCGGTCCAGGTTCACCAGCGTCAGCAAGGCGGTGATCTCCACCAGCTGGCGATCGTCGAAGTACGACCGTACCCGCGCGAACAGCTCGTCCGTGACCGCGACGGGTGTACGCATCACCGCGACCGTGTAGTCGAGCGCCGCCTTCTCGCGCTCGGTGAACAGGTCGCTGGACTGGTAGCGGGGCATCGCGAGGAGTTCCTCGTCGGAGAAGCCGGAGTTGCGGCATATCTGGGAGCCGAGGTCGACGCAGAACTCACATCCGATCATCTGCGCGCCCTTCAGCTCGACCAGGTTCTTGATCCGCTCATCGACGGTCTTGCCCTTGCGGATCGCCTGGCTGAACTTGCCCATGGCCATCATCATCTTCGGCTGGTGAGCCCAGATCTCGATTGGCTCGATCCCGCTGCCGGCCTGCGGGGCGCGGCCGGCCAGCTTCCTCGCCGCCCTGGGCCCGAACCTGTAGACGAGCTTGACGATCGGGCCGGCCTGCGACCTCGGCACACCTGCAATGCGCGCCACTGGGCATCCTCCTCATGTCACATCGGCTGGTCTAGGTCCCCTCCGTATGACCCGCGGCCGCCGGCGAACGTGACGGGGGCGGATCAGCCCGCGGCTCGCGATGGCAGGCGGCCAGGCAGCGCCCGGCGAGCCCTAGTATCTGGGGGTGGCCGGTGCACGGGTCTGGCTGGCGGGGACGCGGCCGAGGACGCTCCCGGCGGCCGTCGTGCCGGTGCTGATCGGGTCGGGGGTCGCGGCGGGCTACGGCAGGTTCGTCTGGTGGCGGGCGGCGCTCGCGCTGGCGGTCGCGCTCGCGCTGCAGGTCGGGGTCAACTACGCCAACGACTACAGCGACGGCGTGCGCGGCTCCGACACGCAGCGGGTCGGCCCGGTCCGGCTGGTCGCCGCGGGGCTCGCCGCGCCGCGGCAGGTGCTGGCCGCCGCGCTGTGCTGCTTCCTGGTGGCCGGGCTGGCCGGGCTGGCGCTGGCCGCCGTCACCTCATGGTGGCTGGTGGCCGCCGGCGCGGCGTGCATCGCCGCGGCCTGGGGCTACACCGGCGGCCCGCGGCCGTACGGCTACCACGGGCTCGGCGAGGCGTCGGTGTTCTTGTTCTTCGGCCTGGTCGCGGTGGCGGGCACCGCGTACGTGCAGATGGCGGCCCTCAGCTGGCTGGGGCTTGCCGCCGCCGTGCCCGCCGGGCTGCTGGCGTGCGCCCTGCTGATCGTCAACAACCTCCGCGACATCCGCACCGACATCCCGGCGGGCAAGCGGACGCTCGCGGTGCGCCTCGGCGATGCACGCAGCCGGGACGCGTACCTGCTGACGCTGCTGCTTCCGTTTGGCTGCGCGGCAGCCCTGGCCTTCGCCAGGCCGCTGGCCCTGGTCACCGCCGTCACGCTGCCGCTGGCGGTGCCCCCGGCGCGGGCCGTCCGCGCGGGCGCGTCCGGCCCGGCCCTGATCAGGGCGCTGGGGCAGACAGGCCGGCTGCAACTGGCGTTCGGCATCGCGCTCGCGGTCGGGCTGGCCATCCGGGTGTGACCGGCTGACGGTGCCGCGATATGGAGACATCCGGCATGAAATGCACGGTTTGAGCGACACCGCGGCGACCGGCGCGGTACCCTGCCGCCTATCCCAGGTGATGTAGTGCGGGCGCGGGGTGGTGCCCGAACCCATACGTATCCGACGGGAAGGTGCCCAGTTGCGACCCCGGGGAATGCCGTCGGCCGATGACGGCGACGACCAGGCACGCTTCCTTGCCGACCTCCGGGCGCTGCGCGACACGGCCGCGCTCGGCTACGAGGAGCTCGCGGCGCGGGCGCATTACCCCAGCGACGTGCTGAAGGAGGCAGAGAACGGCCCGCGCCTGCCGAGCCTGCCCCTCCTGGCCGCCTACGTCCGGGCCTGCGGCGGCGACGTGCCGGAATGGGAGGAGCGGTGGCGGCGCCTGGGCTTCGAGGTGCACACCGAGTTCGGGCTGCCGGTGAGGCCCACCGGCGCCAGCCCGGCGGCCATCGCCGGCGCCCGCGCCGGGACCAGCATCGCCCCGCCAGAGGCCTACGACCCGGAGCGGGTCAGGGCCGCGCTCAGGAACGGCCATCAGCGTGCCGGCGAGGCCGCCGCGGGCGCGCAGGCCGCGGCCGGCCAGGTCACCGCGACGGCCGACGGCGACGGCTGCCCGGGCCACCCGGGCGGCGAGGACGAGACGCCGTTCCAGCGCGGAGGCCACGACCGGCCGGACGCAGCCAGCAGCACCGCCGTGGCCGACGCGCCCGGCCCGGCGAGCCCGGACCAGCCAGGCGCGGCCGCCGCCGGCCTCACCCGAGCCGGACGCGACCAGGGGGCGCCGCCGGACCAGCCGGCCCCGGGCCCGGCTCCGCCGGGGAGCGAGACCTCGCCGTGGTTCCGGGCACCGCATGCGGCTCTGGCCGGGTCCGGCCCGCGGTCATGGCCCGCTTCCGGGACCGGTGCCGGGATCCCGGAGCGCGCATGGCCCGCGCAGGCACCCGGGTCCTCACCGGACCGCGCCGCCGCGGCCCCGGGGCCGGGTCAGCAGGCCGCCTGGCAGCGTCCAGGCCGCGGCGCGGCCGGACTCAACCGGCTGCGGGTGCTCGCGATCATCCTCCTCGCCGCGGTGATCTGCGGCGTCCTCATCGTGGTGCTGCCGTAGCTAGCCCGAGAACTGGCTGCCGTCGGCGGACGGGACATCGGCGTCCTGGCCTGCTGCCGCGGCAGGTGACTCGGCGCCGCCGGGAACGGCCGGGCCGGCCGGGCCGAGCGCGTCGGCGAACCCGGCATCCGGGATCGCGGCGGCGAGCACCGCGCCCATCGCCTCGGCGGCCGAGCCGGGTGCCACCGCGCCCGCGGGCGCTGCCCGCTCCGCGGCCGCCGGCGGCGGGGAGCCGCCGATCGCCGCCGCGCCTCCGGGCATGACCGGGGCCGCGGACTTTGCCGCGAGACGGCGCTGGCCGCCGCCGGCGGCCGCGGAGTCGCCACGGTGGCCGCCCGGTGCCGCCCGGCCGCCGGGCACACCATCGCGGCTTCCCGCGTCCCCGCCGCCGGAAGCGGACTCGCCGCCGCTGAAGGCGCTGGCCACCGCCTTCAGCGCGGAGGTCACCTCGCTGGGGATCACCCAGAACGTGTTGCCCGCGCCCTGCGCAAGTTGCGGCAGCGTCTGCAGGTACTGGTAGGCGAGCAGCTTGGGGTCGGGGTCGTTGTCGTGCACCGCCTGGAACACGGCCGCGATCGCCTGCGCCTGGCCCTCCGCGCGCAGGATCGCCGCCTGCTTGGCGCCCTCCGCGGTCAGGAT